>Ga0209526_10001143_pt1 | contig 17555 bp, 17 predicted proteins | sample JacPinW_OM2H0_M1_FD_188566 | JGI IMG/M metagenome (GOLD analysis project Ga0209526, IMG submission 188566) | Forest soil microbial communities from Algoma, Ontario, Canada - Jack Pine, Ontario site 1_JW_OM2H0_M1 (SPAdes) (version 2) | ecosystem: Environmental > Terrestrial > Soil > Boreal... | reverse complement strand
GGCTGGCGGGGGCGCCAGGTCTCGACGGGGTAGTGGTCTGCAAGATGGCGAGCCGTGTCGCCGAGCACGTAAAAGCGGCAAGGCTATAAACGCCAATCGTCAACTGGCTTACGCTGCGTAAGTAGCGTAGTCAACCGGGGATTTATCCCCGGCGCCGGCCCGCTCTCGGTCAGCAGGAGCGGTCGCCGGCGTAAACTCCGCTGACTCGCTTCCGGCGGGCGTCGCGGCCGCCGGAGGGACTTCTTACCGCGACTGGCTCTGGCGGATCCGGTCCCAGGGGAGACGCCAGGGTGAGATCAAAACCGGGGCTACGCTCGTAGATGTCTTGCGGGACGCTGCTTCGGACGCGAGTTCGATTCTCGCCGCCTCCACCAGCCGGCCGGAGCCCGGCATGCTCGGCCACGATTCCGGCCGACGATTTGTCACAGGCTCGTGCTCCACCGTGGCTCTGACCCGGTGCATATTAGGGGCGTGGCGGACACAGACTGGACGTCGGAGGGACGGGTCAGAAAACACCGGTCTAAGAAGCCAAGACCGGAAACTCACGACGCGGAACCACAGGACCACACTCATGGCGGCCGGATGATCGTCGACCGCTGGACGCAGGCCATTCTGCCGCCGGGCTCAGACGAGAATCCGAACGTCCCCGGTATCTAGACGCTCAGCTGGACGGGAAGGAAAAAGTGTCGAGTACGAGCTGAAATTCCTTATCGTAGGTGCCCCCGGGCGCTGCTTCGACTTCGAAGGTATTGGCCTGGCGCTCGAAGACCACGATCACCGCGCCGTTGGCTGGACCCGAATCGACGACCATGATCCGGTCGGCCTTGATACCCGCGACCGTGGTTGCGGTCACCGTGTTGCCCCTCGCGAGACTCACTTCCGCCTGGTCTTTGGGGCCGGCGACCACGCGGATCTCGATCGGCGGGATAAACGTGCCGGACGCCGGGACGTGGGCGGGCACGGTCGAGGGCGTCCCCAAGGCGACCACGCTCAGCGCGCCGCCGGACCCGGGCTCGGCCGTGTAATCGCGCGAGACCCAACTGTCCGGGAAGCACAGATGGTAGCCGAGGGTGGGGTGCTGGTACCCGTGACCGCTCTTGCAGCCGACCGACGATGAGGGAGTGGCTTGAAGCGGTGGCGCGGCCCCGGTATCCTCACCGCACCCAGCCAACAAGGCAGCGGCAAGCAGGCTGAACAGTACCCCCAGGGAGCGGCTGCTGGCCACCGGGGAAGCCTACAGGAAACGGGGCCGCGCGAGCCGCTGGCCTTAGTGAAAGATCGCCGTCGCCAGCCACCAGCAGGCGAGCACCCCGAGGATGGCCGGCAGGATGCCGCCGAAGCGGGTGATGAGCGCGACGATCTGCGCCGGAATCATCCAGAACACGGAGACCGGGTCGGCCTTGACGACTCCCACCCGCGCCTGCTCGGCGACCGGCCCCGCCTCCTCATAGGAGGGGAGGGCGTGGGCGGCGAACGCCAGTCCGAGCCAGAGCTGGACGGCGGTCACCCAGGTCATGGGCAGGTGCAGGACCGTGCGTGGGGCGAGGGCCGGCGCCAGGCAAACGACCGCGAGGATCAACAGAACGAGCGTCGGGACATATGCGATCGCGATCGCCGTCCCGAGCCAGGGCGGGGCTTCATACACGGTGTAGCCGGCCGGGTCGTCGACATGGAAATAGGTCACCTCGTCGATCGCGAGGCCGGCGCGGTGCGCGATCGTGAACTGGATCGACGTGCGCAGCACCACCGCCGGGAAACCGAAGAGGTGGATGGTGCGGGCGATCAGGAGAGGGAAGGCTCGGATCATGCTGATCCGGGCGGTGGCTCTGGCCAGCCGCACGGTGTACGGTGCTCCGCGCTTGACCGCCACCCGAGCGATGCCGCCGCCACGGGTCACGGCCACCTTGGCGACCGTGCCCAGTTGCCCGGCTCCCGACTTCAAGACCGGCGTGGTCGCGGCGCGCCAGCGTGCCCAGGGGATGGCGCGGAGTCGGCTCAGCAGCTGGTCATAGAGCGACGGAGGCAGCTCGGCCCTCGGTCGCGCGGCGATCCAGGCAGGTGTGCCGGTCGAGGCCGGTGGCATGGTTGGTGTGGGTGGTGTGGCTGGCGTGTCGAAAGGCAGGTCTTCCTGGATCGGTTCGGGTGCACCACTCACTTGGCGGTCACCTTCGGCGGGACATTGGCGGCCCGGATCTTGGCCAGCAGGGCCAGCTGGTCGGGCGTGGTGTCGAGGGTGATAGCCGGGTCATAGCTTCGGGCCGTATACCAGGCGCTGAGCCCGGCCTTGGTGTCTTTGTCGAGGAGGAAGCAATACGCCTCATAGGCCCACGCCTTTGGCGAGTTCGGCACCGCTTCGACCGCCTGTTCCATCTCGGCGGCGCAACCAGCGTAGTCCAGTGTGACGAGCCGCGCCTTGCCGTCCTGGTAATGCCGCATCCCGTTCCAGGCTCCCGGAAGGCCGGCGCCCGACATAAAGGTGAGCGCCAGCGTGACGCCAATCACGCACAGGACCCAGCCCGGCATGTCGGGCAAGCCGCCGCGGGCCCGGCGGATCGGCTGGAGCGCCGCTTCATACCGAAGCAGGCGATCGGCGATCTCCGAATCGGAGACTTCAGGCAAAGCCGGGCGGCGCAGGCGCTTGGCGTCTCGCAGCAGCATGACCGCCCCCGTGACGTCGCCAGCCGCGTAGCGCAGATCGGCCTTGAAGATCAAGGCATCGCGAGCACTGGGGTCGCCGCGCAAGGCGCGATCCAGGTAGTCCTCGGCAACGGCGGTCTCCCGCTTCCAGTAGGCGATCATCCCCAGGCCGAGCAGCGCGGCCGGATTCTTGGGTTCGCGGGCTAGGACGGTCTCATATTCGGTCGACGCTCCGACAAAGTCGGAAATCCGGATGCGCGCCAGGCCCAGCAGGCTCCGGGCATCGGTGAAATCCGGATGGACCTCGATGATCTTGGCGAGCAGCGTGACCGCTGGTTGCGGGTCCTGGGCGCCGACGAAGGCGTAGGCGAGGTAATACGCCGCGTAGGCGTCGTCGGGACGCTTGCGCACCTCGGCGGCCAGCAGTGGCAGGGCGCCTTCAAAGTCATGCCGGCGGATCAGCGCCAGGCCATCATTGATCGACATGTCCGGTGCCTAGCCCAAGTAACGCCTGAGTTCAGGCGTGCTTGCGGACCGGAGAGGCGTGGTGCCCTATGCGGCCTTATCGATCCAGCGCTCGGCGATGAAAGCGAGGAAGGCGCGGTCGAAGTCGAGGCCCTGCAGCTTGGTGGTGGCCGGCCAGGCCGAACGAACTTCGACCTGCAGCCGGCGATACTCTTCCAGGTCGAGGCCCTGGGCGAACTCCCAGGCGCGGGCGGCGAGTTCGGCATTGAGGGGCTTCATCAGATTTCTCCTACCCCTTACAACGTTCCGACCCGGCAGAAGGATTCATGCGCGTTGTATCACGCTACGTACAAAGCGCAAGAGCGCTCGACCGATCGCGTCAATCGTGGCATGAAAGCCGTGGGGCTGAAGGCAGCGATCATCATCATCGGCGCCGGCGTGGTCGTGACCGTCCCCACACTGATGGTGCTGCGGAGCAATGCCACGACGTCAATGGTCCCCGCGGCCAGCCACGCCACCCAGGATGCCAGCGACGATGTCGACGTCCAGGCCCGCCGCGCGACGCGGATCGCACTCGCCAGAACAACCCCAAGCCCGAGCCCGGCGCCGAGCGTAGCCGCCCCGGCTGGGCGACCTGCGATCGCGACGTCGTCCGGGACACCAGCACCGCCCCCAACAGCCGTCGGCACGGTTCCGTCCTTCTCGCACGTATTTGTGATCGTGATGGAGAACCACGAGTACAGCAGCGTGATCGGCAACCCGGCCGCCCCCTATACCAACGGCCTCGTCGCCAGCTACGGCCTGGCCACCAGCTATTACGCGGCCTCTCATCCGAGCCTGCCCAACTACCTCGCCCTCACTGCCGGCAGCACCTTCGGGATCGCGAGCGACTGCACGACCTGCTTCGTCAGCGCGACCAACATCGCCGACCAGGTGGAAGGGAGCGGTCGTTCATGGAAGGCCTACATGGAGGACATGCCGGTGCCGTGCTACATGGGCGCTTCGTCCGGCAACTACGCGATGAAGCACAACCCGTTCATGTACTACAACGACATCCGCAACAACCCGGTGCGATGCGCGGCCCACGTCGCGCCTTTCACGCAGTTCTGGGTCGACATGAGCAGCGGCCAGGTACCCGACTTCGTGTGGATCACGCCCAACATGTGCAACGACACCCACGACTGTCCGGTCGGCACCGGCGACGCCTGGCTGCGCAGCGTCGTGCCGACGATCACCGGTTCGGCCGCGTTTCGCAACGGCGGGGTGCTATTCATCACCTGGGACGAGGGTTCGAGCAACGCCGGGTGCTGCAGCGGGAGCTGGGGCGGACATGTCGCCACGCTGGTCATGGCACCGAACGCGATCAGCGGCTTCCGCTCAGGCGTCGCCGAGAACCACTACGGCCTGTTGCGCACCATCGAAGACGGCTTCCACCTCGGCCATCTCGGGGCTGCGGGTTGGGCGAGCAATCTCCCGCTGCGCGAGTACTTCCGCAACTAGCCCCCACCCTGCCCTCCCCCAGAGGGGGAGGGAGAACGGCCAAGCTGGCGAATCGGTTCGAGCGAGGCGAGATCGTCGATCGACGAGAGATCGCCGGGCGGGTCGCCGAGGAAGACGTTTCGGATCACGCGCCGGAGGATCTTGCCATTGCGGGTCTTGGGCAGACGCGGGATGACGTGCACCGCGGCCGGCTTGAACGGCTTGCCCAATGACCGTTCGATGCTGCGAGACACCGCCGCCGGAATCGACCCGGGGTCTGCACCGGGCCGAGCCACGGCGAAGACCACCACCGACTGACCCTTGATCGGGTCGGGCACGCCGACCGCCGCCGCTTCGGCCGCGGCCGTGCCATCGAGGGCCGCCGCTTCGACCTCGGCCGGTCCGACCCGTTTGCCCGCAACCTTAATGGTGTCGTCCGAACGCCCGAGGATGTACCAGAGCCCATCCTCGTCGACCATCGCCCAGTCGCCGTGGACCCAGATGTCGGGCCAGCGCGACCAGTAGGTCTCGAGGTACCGTTGTGGGTCCTTCCAGAATCCGAGCGTCATGCCCAGGTACGGCTGGCGGATGACCAGCTCACCGACCTCGCCCTCAACCGGCTGACCTCGGTCGTTGAAGACGGCGGCATCGATCCCGGGAATCGGTCCGGCAAAACTGCCTGGCTTCGAGGCGGTCAGGAAGTTTCCCGAGAGCAGGCCGCCGCCGCATTCGGTCCCGCCGGAGTAGTTCATGATCGGGATCTGTCCCCGGCCGACGGTCTCGAAGAGCCAGGTCCACGCTTCGGGGGTCCAGGGTTCGCCGGTCGAAGCCAGTGCGCGCAATCGGGAGACCGGTCGTTCCGGCGCAGCCCGATCCCCCGATGCCATCAGGACCCGGGTCAGCGTGGGGGAGATGCCGAGGTGCGTCACGCCGTGACGGTCCGCCACCGCCCACACGCGCCGTGGCTCCGGATAGTCGGGGGCGCCGTCGTAGAAGACCGCTGTGCCGCCGAGCATCAGGCTGCCGTAGACCAGCAGCGGTCCCATCACCCATCCCATGTCGGTGACCCACATCACGCGCTCAGCCGGCCGGACGTCCATCCCCAGCGCCCAATCCTGCGCCGCCTTGATCGGGAGACCGGCGTGGCCATGGACGGTCCCCTTTGGCCGGCCAGTCGTCCCCGAGGTGTAAAGGAGGAGCAGCGGTTCGTCCGGTCGCATCGCCTGCGTCGGCACCGGCGGCCGCGCCGGCTTGTCGAGCTCCTCCCACGCGACCTCGCGGCCGTCGTGCATGGCCGTGTCGACGCCCGCGCAGGTGACCACGACCAGCCGCTCCAGGCGAGGCAGTCCGGCGGCAGCCTCCACGGCGATCGGTTTCATCAAGGCCGGCCGTCCGCGCCGGACTGCGGCGTCCGCCGTGATCAGCACCCGCGCCTGCGCGTCGGACAACCGCTGACGGATCGCTTCCGCGCCGAAACCGGAAAAGAGCGGCACCGCCACCGCCCCCAGCTTGGTGCAGGCCAATAAGGCCACCGCGTTCTCGATGACGAGCGGCAGGTAGAGCCCAACGGCGACCCCGCGCTCGACGCCGATCTCGCGCAGGCCCGCCGCAACCCTTTCGACCATGGCATCGAGCTGTGCATAGGTCAGCTGCTTCGACGTTCCCGCCTCGGTCTCGCCGATGATGGCGAGGCGGTCAGGGTCCGACCGGCGATGCCGGACCACCGCCGACTCATAGGCGTTCAAGAGTCCGCCCGGGAACCACCTGGTCAAGGGCACCCCGGGCGAGGTGTCCATCACCTCGCGATAGGGCGTCGACCAGACGATGCCGAGCTCCTTGACCAGCGCATCCCAGAACCAGGGCGGGTTGGCGGCCGCCTTCTGGCAGAGCTCCAGGTAACTGGTGCAGCCGAGCTCGTGCATGAACCTGAAGATGCGGCTCTCGCGTGCCTGCGCGTCCGTCGGGGACCACGCCGGTGCCGGTCCGCTCATGCGCTCTTCCTGATGTCGCCGGTCCAGAAACCATCCGGGTCGGCCTGACGGATGTAAGCGAGCTCATCCGTGGAAGGCGGCGTCGTCGCCGGGACAGAATCGTCCATCGCAATCGTGAAGCCGGTCGCGGCGCGCACTTGCTCCGGGGTGACGCCCGGATGCAAGCTGACCGCCCGGACCGGACCGCGGGAAAGATCGAACACACCGAGCGTCGTGATGAGGGTGGCGGGGCCTCCTCGGCGACGGCCGGGGAAATGGCCGGGTGAGGTGATGTAATCGACGCGCTCGCGAAAACGGCGCGGCTCGTGCTCCATGATCAAGACCGTTCGTCCGGCCAGCGAGGCGATGTCGCCGCCGCCACCGCTCCCCGGAAGACGGACGAGCGACCCACTGCCGCTGGTCCGGGTGGTGTTGAGGTTGCCGTGTGGATCGATCTCCGCGCCGCCGATGAAGCCGACGTCAACCCGGCCCTGCTGCAGCAGGCTCATCACATCGTTGAGCCCAAGGCAGGCGATCGCGCCCACGATGTTGGGCGGATCGCCCATGGTGTAGATGAAGGCTTCGGCGGGCCGGTCGCGGATGACGCCGTTCTCGAAGAGGCCGACCGCGGTCGGGGCATGGGTGGCCTTGGCCAGCCCGAAGCCGAGGAGCGGGAGGCGCATCCCGACGAAGACGACCTCGCCGTCACGAATCTCGCGGGCGGCCGCCACGACCATCAGCTCCCTACGGGTGTAGGTCGCGATCATGGCGCGAAATTTGCCGCGGCGGCGAGCCGTCGATCGCTCACCCGCAGGCGCGCGAGGGCGGCGTCGCCCATGTGCCTTAGATACGACCGCCGGTCGGGGACGTCGAGCACCCACTCCTTGAGCCAGGACTGATAGCCCTCGGCGGTTTTTGAACGGCCGTGATAGGTGAGAAAGGTCTCGAAGTCGCGACGCCAGTAGCCTTGCACCGACGAGGGCAGGGCTCCGCCGGGCTCCTCGACGACCGCGGTCACAAGAAAGCCTGGGATCATCGTGCGGTTGGGATCGCTGCGGATCACGTCATCCGGGACGATCTCCTCGCAGACGACGATGGTGCGACGCGCCGCGTAGGCGGCCTCGACCGTGAGCCCGAGGTTGCCCCAGAGATGCGCGTTGCCCGAGGCATCGGCGCGCTGAACATGGACGATGGCAACGTCCGGCTTGAGCGCACCTACGGCCAGCAGGCTGGGTCCGCCGAAGGGATCGTCGATTGGCCGAATCCGAGGATGGCCCCGCACGATGTCGCCGCCGAGCCCGGTGAACGTCGGGAGGTAGGGGAGGCCCATCGCCGCCGCCTTGAGCGCCAGCCCGACCGTGAAGTTCGAATGGTCTTCCATCACGATCCGCCGGGGCTGGCCCTGCTCGTAGGCGCGGCGAAAACCGTAGCCCGATCCACCGGCGACGTTGCCCACCCAGGCGGCGATCACTTTGGCCACCGTACCGGCCGCGATCAGCTGGTCGAAGGCCATGTCCGAGATCGGCCCGATCAGGGTCAGGTCCTTGCGCCGCTGACGGATGATCTCGTGCACCGCCGCGAATGGAATGCCGGATTCGAGCGCCAGTCCGAGCGCCACCGAATCGCCGTCATGCAGGTTCTCGGCGATCGCCTCGGCCAGCGAGCGTTGTTTGCCGGTCAGCGGTGGCTCCACGCCGGCATGCGTTTTTCCAGGAACGCACTGATCCCTTCCTCCGCGTCGCGCGAGGGGCCGACCGTCGCCCGATAGGTCGCGATCGCAGCGTCGAGCCGTTGCAGCATCGCTGGCGCTCGCTGCCCACGGGTGGCGGCGGTGAGGGCGCGGAGCGCGACTCCACTGCGAGCGGCTAGCTCGCTCGCGTTGCGATCGACGGTCTTCGCGAGCGACACCGCGGGCACGACCTCGGTCACCAGCCCGGCTCGCTCGGCCTCGGCGGCGGTCATCGACTCGCCCAGCAACAAGCGCATGCTGCGCGAGGCGCCGCAGATCTCCGGCAACCACGCAGCCGCCACAGGTGGAAAGGCACCCAGGTTGATTTCCGGAAAGCCGAGAACGGTGTCGTCGCCGGCCACCACGAAGTCGCACAGCAGCGCGATCTCCGCCCCGCCGCCGAGCGTCGACCCATGAATGGCGGCGATCGTCACCGGCTTCATGGTAAGCAGGAGTCGCGCATTTTCGCGGACTTCCGACAGCATTGCGTCCAGCCGACCGGCCAGATGATCCCGCACCTCGACGCCGGCAGAAAAGGCACGGGGGAGAGCGCTGCTGAGTACCACGACCCGTATCGAGGTTGCGTCGCATTCGCGCAGCGCGTCATTGAGCCGTCGCAGCATCTCGACGTCGAGCACGTTGAGTGGAGGTCGATCCAGCGTGATGCGGGCGATCCCATCGCGCCGGATCGTGATCGAAACCGAAGACATTTCGGGTGCCGGCACCGTCGGTAATGCTAGTACGCTTGCTCCATGCAGACGTGTCCGCGCTGCGAGCGCCGGGTCGCGCCGGAGGCGCTCTTCTGCCCGCACTGCGGAGCGCAGCTCAACGTGCAGCCGGTCCAGGGCGAGATCGTCGATGGCACGAGGCGATTTGCCAAGAACCGACCGATCAACCCGGGCCGCGCCGCGCGCCTCTCGATCATTCCAGGCCTGGGGCATTGGTATGCGGGAGCGCCGGTCAAGGGACTCGCCTTTTTCGCCGCCATCGTCGGCCCGCTGGTGATCGGCACCGAGCTCGACCTCACGGTCATCGGCGCGGTGGCGGGGATTCCTCTCGACCTGGGTGGTCTCGCACTGTGGGGCTTCTGCGCATACGACGCGTACCGTACGGCGCGAAAGCGGATGCGGCCCGCGGCCTGATCAGCGCGCGCGAAGTCGGCTGCTCCGAAGCTGACGCAATGCCTCCCGCAACCTTGCTCTCCTAGTGTCGCTGGTGTGGCGAGGGAGCGTCGGGTCCTGTTGATCGAGGACGATGCGGACCTGGCGAATCTATACCTGCTGCAGCTGCGCCGCGATGGGATTCCCCTCGAGCACGCTCACAACGGGGCGGAGGCGGATGCCTTCGTGCGCGACCGGGTGCCCGCCTTGATCCTCGTCGATCTCAAGCTGCCGGACGTGGACGGCCGCGAACTGGTCGAGCGCTGGGCCGGCGATCCGGTGTCCGGTGCGATTCCGATCTGGATCCTGAGCAACACCATGCCGGAAGACAACCTCTGGTGGCATAGTGCCCCGAACGTCCAGCGCTACTTCCTCAAGTCGAAGGTGGTGCTGACGCGGCTCAGCCAAGAGATCCGCGCCACGCTCGGCCTACCCTACGGCGAGCGGCTCAGCCAGCGGCCCGCCTAGCGATACGGGCCGCAGATGACATCAGTCCATCTCGGTTGGGATCAGCGCCATCTTCTGGCGCGGCACCCGGTCGATGACCACCTCGCAATGGGCGTTGCGAACGACGTGCTCGGCGACCCGGCCGAGCGGGCTCTCATTCGGCCGGTTCTGGTGGCTGATCCCCATCACGATCAGGTCCACGCCCTCCTCGCGGGCGATCTCCACGATGCGGTGTCCGGCTTGGCGCGCGACGTTGACTTTGGTGCGGGGCTGGATCGCGTGCTGCGTGGCAATGAAGGCGGCTGCATTGAGCGCTCGCTGGATCCGCGGGTCTTTCTCGGGCATGGCGAGCGGCGCCTGGAGCGGAATCTCGTGCACGTAGACGATCACCATTTCCGCTTTGTGGCCCTGGTTCAGGCGAGCCGCTAGCTCGACGGCCCGCACCGACGCGCCGAGGTCGAGGATGGGGACCAGGACTTTGCGGATCGACTCCACCGATCGCACCGTGCTGGTGGCGCCCCGCGGCGCCGGCGGCGGCACCCGCAGCATCCATCCCAGGGTTCCGGCAAGGCCGACCGTAAAGGCGACCGCCAGCGTGATGCCGAGCGGGTTGAGCGTGAGGCTCAATGTGGAAGCCGTGCCGCCGCTTGCAATCGCCAGGCGCCGAAGGCCAGCAGGCCGACACCGGCAATGCCGTAGGGCACGGAATGTACCTCTATGAGGTCGCGGAGCAGGACCAGCACGCCCACCAGCAGCGACGCGAAGCCAACGATTCGGGTGTAGCGATAGGGGGTCATGTTGGCTTGTTGCCGGCGGCGTCGCGCTCGGCCAGAACCCCTTCGTATTCCTCGAGCGACTCGAACTCCTCCGCCTCGCGGAGCACCCGCTTCTGCGCCTCTTCCCAGTTACGCTCGACGTTGCCGATGGCGGGCAGCTTCTGCCGGCGGCGGTAGACCATATAGAGGATGCCGCAGAGCAGGATCCACCCCGGACCCGCGATCCGGCCCAGCGGGTGGGTCAGGACCACCTCAAAGAGGGTGATCGCCACCCCGATCATGCCGAGCACGCCAAGCACGGGAAAATCGACCGTCCGCCCTTTGACCTTGATCGGGATGTTGAGCGGCATCCGGTAGGGACGCGGCGTATACGGATCTTTGAAGCGCAGCGTGATCAAGGAGACGAAGACGATCAGGTAGCCGGTGGTCGCCCCGAAGGCGTAGAGGTCAGTCAGCAGCTCGATGGCGGCATTGTCCGCGGTGCCGGATCCGCCCGGCGTCAGAAACGCGATCAGCGTTTGCACGATCGCCACGCAGCTGAAGACGATGATGGTTCGCGTCGGAGTGGCATATCGCTTGTTGACCTTGTTGAACCAACGTGGCACCAACCGGAAGAGGCTCATCGAGTAAGTGAGGCGCGAGGCGCTGACCACGCCCGAGTTGGCTGAGATGAAGACGATGACGCCGCCGATCAGCGCCGTCAGCGGCGCGGCGACGATCCCGATCACCGGGATGTGGCCGGCGATCAGGGCGACGGGATCGCCACTGTGGCCGAAGAAGCCGCTGTGCGGGCCCTGGCCGAGCGGGAACATCCCGGCGGCGAGGATCGAGAACGCCATCGCGAAGAGGAGGACCGAGAGGATGAGACCGATCGACGTCCGCGGGATGATGGTGGCGGGTCGGCGGGTCTCCTGCGCGACCTGCGAGATGGACTCCAGGCCCACGAACGAGATGATGGCCAGCGAGGAGCCCAGCGCAAACTGTCCGAGGTTGGCCGGGTAGTGGGTGAAGTTCTGCACGACCAGCCCCGGGTCCCAGACCAGGCTAAAGCCGGCGATCACAATGATCGCCTGGCCGGTGATGGCCACCACGCCAAGGAAGTTATTGAAGGTGGAGGAGACCTTGATGCCGCGGACGTTCATCCAGATCAGCACCACGATCCCGGCAATGGTCTCGGCGAGCCAGAACCACTGGACGTGGGTGGGGCCGACTTTGACGGTCAGCGTCTGGGCGAACGGCATGAAGAAGTTGAAGTAGCCGAACGAGATCACCGTGAAGAGCGCGATGTCGATCGTGTAGTCGAGCAACAGGGCGGACCCGGCCACGAAGCCCCAGAGGTCCCCGAGCCCGCGGAGGGCGAAGTACTGGCCGCCGCCGGCGACGGGATACGCCGAGGCCAGCTCCGCGTAGCAGAGGCCCACCATCGCATAGACGAGTCCGGCGGCAAGGAAGGCGAGCGGGGTGAAGCCGAGGGCCGCCAGCGCGACGATGCCAAGCGCGACATAGATGTCGGCGCCGACATCAGCGTAGCCCCACATGTAGGAGCCCCAGACGCTGACATCGCGGCGTAGCTCGCTCGCCCCGATTGAGTCGCTCGGCGTGTCGGTCGAGGCGCTCACCTACTTCTCGAAGAAGCGCGTGACCTTCTCAGCGCCGACCGTCGTCGGGCAGATGGTCTCGATGCCCAGTTCGGCGTAGAGATCAGCCCGGGCCGGGTCGTAGATCCGGCAGATCACCTTCTTGACTCCGAACTCATGCTGGGCCAGCTGGGCCGCCATGATGTTGGTGGTATCGGCGTTGGTCACCGCCACGAACGCCTCGGCACGGTCGGTGCCGGCGCGGCGGAGGATATCCTCATCCACCGCCGAGCCGAAGACCATCTCCCCGGCAAAGTCCTCGCCCAGGCGGTTGAAGGCGGCCTCACTGGAATCGACCACGGCCACATCGTCACCTTCCTGGCTGAGCTGCCGGGCCAGGCTGGAACCGACCCGTCCGCAGCCCACGATCACCGTACGCATATAACCTCAAACTATTCTAGGGTTCGTATCGTTTAGCGCTGAATTGGCGAGGGTATATACCGGCCAGCTTGCCCGGGCACTGGGGCGCCGGGGCCGGCACATACTTTAAGGAGTACTACGAGATGGCAAAGACCGTAGGCATCGACCTCGGAACCACGAACTCAGTTATCGCCGTCATGGAAGCCGGCGAGCCGGTGGTCATTCCGAACGCGGAAGGCGGTCGGACCACCCCGTCGGTCGTCGCGTTCACCAAATCAGGCGAGCGCCTGGTGGGGCAGCTGGCCCGCCGGCAGGCCGCCGTCAACCCGGAGAACACGGTGTTCTCGATCAAGCGTTTCATGGGTCGCAAGTACGACGAGGTAGAGACCGAGCGGAAGATGGTCCCCTACAAGGTCGTCGCCGGCAAGGATGGCCGGGTCGAAGTCGAGATCCAGGGAAAGCGCTACACCCCCGAGCAGCTCTCGGCCATGATCCTGCAGAAGCTCAAGACGGACGCCGAGGCCTACCTCGGCGAGAAGGTCACGGACGCGGTCATCACCGTGCCCGCCTATTTCAACGACTCGCAACGGCAGGCGACCAAGAACGCCGGTGAGATCGCCGGTCTCAACGTGGTGCGCATTATCAACGAGCCCACGGCGGCCGCGCTCGCCTATGGGCTCGACAAGAAGGAGAACGAGAAGATCCTCGTCTTCGACCTCGGTGGCGGCACCTATGACGTGTCCGTGCTGGAGATCGGCGAGGGTGTCTTCGAAGTCAAGGCGACCAACGGCGATACCCATCTCGGCGGTGACGACTACGACCGCCGGCTGGTCGACTACATCGCCGACGAGTTCAAGAAAGAGCAAGGGATCGACCTCCGGCAGGACCGCCAGGCCCTGCAGCGACTGACCGAGGCCGCAGAGAAGGCGAAGATCGAGCTTTCCAGCCGGATGGAAACCGAGGTCAACCTGCCGTTCATCACGGCCGATCAGAACGGCCCGAAGCACCTCGACATCAAAATCACCCGCTCGAAGTTCGAGCAGCTGACGGCGGATCTCACCGAAAAGACGATCGCGCCCTTCAACGCGGCGCTCAAGGACGCCGGGCTGACGCCCGCTGACCTGAACGAGGTAATCCTCGTCGGTGGCGCGACCCGGATGCCCGCCATCCAGGAGCTGGTCAAGAAGCTCACCAACGGCAAGGAACCGCATCGCGGCATCAACCCGGACGAAGTCGTCGCCGTGGGCGCCGCCATCCAGGCGGGCGTCCTCAAGGGTGAGGTCAAAGATGTCCTACTGCTGGACGTCACGCCGCTGTCGCTAGGACTCGAGACCCTCGGTGGGGTCAATACCAAACTGATCGAGCGAAACACCACCATCCCGACCTCGAAGAGCCAGGTGTTCTCGACCGCATCGGACAACCAGCCCTCGGTCGAGATCCACGTCCTGCAAGGCGAGCGCGAGATGGCGTCTGCGAATAAGACACTCGGGAAATTTCACCTGGACGGGATTGCGCCGGCACCACGCGGCGTGCCGCAGGTCGAGGTGACGTTCGATATCGACGCCAACGGCATCCTCAACGTGCGGGCCAAAGACCTTGGCACCGGCAAGGAGCAGAAGGTGACGATCACCGCCTCCACCACCCTGAACAAGGACGAGGTCTCGAAGATGGTGAAGGACGCCGAGGCGCATGCCGAAGAGGATCGCAAGCACCGCGAGGAAGTCGAGGCCCGCAACCAGGCCGATAGCCTCGTGTATCAGGCTGATAAGCAGCTGCAGGAGAACGGCGACAAAATCGACCCTGCCGTTCGTTCCGAGGTCGAGAGCAAGATCGAGCCGGTGAAGCAGGCGATCAAGGACAACGACGTCGAGCGTATGCGCTCAACCAGCCAGGAACTGGCGACCGCGATGCAGAAGATCGGCGAAGCGGTTTACCGCCAGGCGCAGGGCGCCGGCGCCGGAGCCCAATCGGCCACCGGCACGGAGGGCCCCAAGTCCGGAAAGCCGGGCGATGGCGACGTCGTCGACGCCGACTTCAAAGAGGTCTAACCGAGTCTTTCCAAGCCTCGCTCTTTCCCTCCCCCGTTTACGGGGGAGGGCGAGGGTGGGGGCGACATTAGCGCTGGGGGTCGTTTAAGGGATAACCTGAGTCGGGTAGAGCCACACTATGCCGTTTCGCCCTGACCGATTAACCGAAAAGACCCAGGAGGCAATCCAGCAAGCGCAGTCGCTTGCGCAGGAAGCCCAGCATCAGGAGATCACGCCCGAGCACCTGTTGTTCGCGTTGCTGCAACAGCAGGACGGCACGGTTCGTCCCATCCTGCAGCAGATCGGCGTCGATCCCGCCCGGATCGAGGCGGAGATCAAAGCCCAGCTCGACCGGCTGCCCAAGGTCTACGGCGCCGAGACGTATCTGGGCTCCCGGCTGCGCCGTCTGCTCGATGCCGCATCCAGTGAGATGGAGCGGCTCAAGGATGAGTACCTCTCCACCGAGCACCTGCTCCTCGCAATCATCGACGAGACCAACAGTGAAGGCGCCAAGATTCTGCAACGGGCCGGGGTCACGCGCGAGAAGGTCCTCGAGGCGCTCACCAAGGTGCGCGGCTCGACGAGGGTGACCGATGCGTCGCCCGAATCCAAGTTCCAGGTACTCGAGAAGTACACCCGTGATCTGACCGCCCTGGCGCGCGAAGGAAAGCTCGATCCGGTCATCGGCCGCGAGCAGGAGATCCGTCGCGTTATCCAGGTGCTCTCGCGACGCACCAAGAACAACCCGGTGCTGATTGGCGAGGCCGGCGTCGGCAAGACGGCCATCGTCGAGGGACTCGCGCAGCGGATCGCACAGGGCGACGTGCCCGAATCACTCAAGGAGAAGCGCGTCCACTCGCTGGACCTCGGTTCGCTGATCGCGGGCACCAAGTACCGCGGCGAGTTCGAGGACCGGCTAAAGGCCGTCCTGAAGGAGATCGAGTCGTCGAACGGCCAGGTCATCCTCTTCATCGACGAGCTCCATACCCTGGTCGGCGCTGGAGCGGCCGAGGGTGCGATGGATGCCTCGAACTTGCTGAAGCCGGCGTTGGCTCGTGGCCAGCTGCGCTGCGTCGGCGCCACCACGCTCGACGAATACCGCAAGTACATCGAGAAAGACGCGGCGCTCGAACGGCGGTTCCAACCCATCTTCGTGGGCGAGCCGTCGGTCGAGGACACCATCTCGATTCTCCGGGGACTCAAGGAAAAGTACGAGGTCCATCACGGCGTGCGGATCACCGACTCCGCCATCGTCTCGGCGGCTGTCCTTTCCCATCGCTACATCACCGACCGCTTCCTGCCCGATAAGGCGATCGACCTGATCGATGAGGCCGCGTCGAGCCTGCGTATGGAGATCGACAGCCTGCCCCAGGAGCTCGATGAGATCGAGCGCCAGATTCGCCAGCTCGAGATCGAGCGGCAGGCCCTCAAGAAGGAGCAGGACCGCGCCTCAAAGGATCGCCTCAGCGCCATCGAGAAGGAGCTCGCCAACCTGCAGGAGCAGAGCAAGGTGATGCGCTCCCAGTGGCAGCAGGAGAAGACGCTCATCCAGTCGATCCGCGAGCTCAAGGCGCGGCTCGAGCAACTGCGCACCGACGCGGAGCGCGCCGAACGAATGGCGGATTTCGAAGCGGCCGCCCGCTTGAAGTACGGCGAGGTGCCCAAGGTCCAGAAGGAGCTCGAGGCCAAGAACACCGAGCTCGTCGCGCTTCAGAAGGAGCACCGCCTGCTCAAGGAAGAGGTCGACGAAGAGGACATCGCCAAGATCGTGTCGCGCTGGACCGGCATCCCGGTGCAGAAAATGCTCGAGGGCGAGGTCCAGAAGCTGATCAAGATGGAAGAGCGGCTGCACGCGCGCGTCGTCGGCCAGGATGAGGCCGTGACCGCCGTCGCCAACGCGGTTCGTCGCGGCCGCGCCGGTCTCAGCGATCCCAACCGACCGATCGGATCGTTCATCTTCCTCGGACCGACCGGGGTGGGAAAGACCGAGCTGGCCCGGGCCTTAGCGGAATTCCTGTTCGACGACGAGCAGGCCGTGGTCCGGATCGACATGTCGGAGTACATGGAGAAGCACACGGTCGCGCGGCTCGTCGGAGCGCCGCCTGGCTACGTCGGCTACGAAGAGGGTGGTCAGCTGACCGAAGCGGTTCGCCGCCGGCCCTACAGCGTGATCCTGTTCGATGAGATCGAGAAGGCGCACCCGGATGTGTTCAACATCCTGCTGCAGGTCCTCGAGGACGGGCGCCTGACCGACGGCCAGGGCCGCACCGTCGACTTCCGGAACACGGTCATCATCATGACCTCGAACCTCGGCAGCCACATTCTTCAGGACCCGGCCCTGAGCGAGGACGACAAGCAGAGGGCCGTCCTCGAAGCCGTGCGGCACAACTTCAGGCCCGAGTTCCTCAACCGCGTCGACGAGATCATCATCTTCAAGCCGCTGACCAGGGACCAGATCAAACACATCGTCGACATCCAGCTCGAGCGGCTGCGCAAGCGCCTCGGCGAGCGGCGGATCACATTGCAGCTGACGCCGGCCGCCGTCGAGGTGATCGCGAACGAGGGCTACGACCCGACCTTCGGCGCTCGCCCGCTCAAGCGTGTGATCCAGCGCCGCATCCAGGATCCGCTCGCCATGGCCGTGCTTGACGGCAAGTTCCGCGAGGGCGACACCGTCCTGGTCGACGCCGAGAAGGGCGACCTGATCCTGCGCAAAGCAGGTGCCCGGGAGCCCGCCGCCGTCGCCGCCGGTTCGTCAGACGGCTCGGAACCGTAAAATAGCCGAGCGCTGGCGAGCCGCCTTAGCTCAGCGGTAGAGCAATGGTTTCGTAAACCATCGGTCCGGGGTTCGAATCCCCGAGGCGGCTT
>Ga0209526_10001142_pt1 | contig 17555 bp, 19 predicted proteins | sample JacPinW_OM2H0_M1_FD_188566 | JGI IMG/M metagenome (GOLD analysis project Ga0209526, IMG submission 188566) | Forest soil microbial communities from Algoma, Ontario, Canada - Jack Pine, Ontario site 1_JW_OM2H0_M1 (SPAdes) (version 2) | ecosystem: Environmental > Terrestrial > Soil > Boreal... | reverse complement strand
GGGGCGATGGTGGAAGTCACGCCGGGCCAGACGCCTTCGGCAACGAGGTTGTTGATCGTCTCGACCACGGTGGCGTACACGGCCTCGCCGGCCGCGCTTAACGGAACATTGGCGTTCACGCACAGCGAAAGCGGGCGCAGGACGGGAGGATCGAACAGACGCTTGACGGTCACGCCACCCGAGCGCATCTCGTCGGCCACCGCGCTCATCGGCAGCATGGTAGACGCGATGCCGCCCAGGACCGCTTCGCGCAGCATGCGCAGCATGCTCAGTTCAGCCACCAGGCGGGGGCGCACGCCGCGAAGCGCGAACGCCTCGTCGATCACCCGCCGCAACCCGTTCGCCTTCGACGGGAGCACCAGGCGCTCATCCTGCAGCTGGGCCACGGATATCGCCGAATCCGGGTCCTTGTCCGGCGGCGAATTTGGGTCGCGCGCCCGGATCAGGCAGATCTCCTCGGTGAGCAGGTGCTGACAGCGCAACGCCTTCACAGGCCCCTGGGTGAACAGCATGGCGAGGTCCAGGCGTCCGTGCAATAGCCACTCCCCGAGCAGGCCACTGCCGTTCTCGTTGATTTCCAGGCAGATGTTGGGATACTTCTTCACCACCGCCCTGAGCAGCGGCATCGCAAGCACCACGGCGGTAGAGGTCGGAAGGCCCACCGACACGTCCCCGGCGAGGTTACCCCCCTCCGCGCTGATTTCGCCGCGCACTTCTTCGAGCTGCCGGGCGATCGACACCGCGCATCGGTAGAGCGCGATCCCGGCCGCCGTCGCCTTGACGCCCTTCGAGCCGCGATCGAGCAGCCTGACGCCGAACTCTTCCTCCAGCTGCGCGACCTGGTGACTGAGGGAGGGTTGCGCGATGCTCAATGCGTCCGCGGCCCTCGACAGGCTGCCGAACTCCACGATCTTGACGAAATAGCGAAGGCTGCGCAGTTCCATGCGTCACGTATCCCGATCAGCGCTTTATCACGCCGCGGCGAGCGGCGGTATCTGCCGATGCCACTGCGTCGCACTCTGGAATGCATGACCCATGCGCAGCACAGTGGCCTCGTCGAAGGGCTTGCCGACGAGTTGAAAGCCGATCGGCAATCCTTGCGAGCAAAAGCCGGCCGGCAGGCACAGTGCGGGAAGGCCCAGGTAGTTGAGGGCCCGCATGCAATGGCCGACCTTCGCGATCATCGCCTGGCTATCGGCCGGCGAGCCCGTCGTGGTTTGCGCGATCGTCGGGACGGCGACGGGAATGGCGGGTAGATGCACCACGTCGCAATCGCCCATCGCGAGTTCAAGGTACTGCCGCGTCAGGCGCGTGCGCAAGCTCTGCGCTTCGAGGTAGCGTGTCGCGGGATAATAGAGGCCGGCTTCCAGCCGGCCCCGCACCTGGTCGGAGTAGTCCAGCGGCCGCTCCGCCAGCCAGCGGCGATGGATCGTCGCAGCCTCGCTTGTCATCACGACATGGGTTGCCGCCGTGATCAGCTCCATGTCGGGGACCCGCGTCTCGACAATCACGACGCCGAGTTCGCGCAACACGCGCAGGCTCTCGTCGCGTGCGGCGCGCACCTCGGGGTCGAGGAAATCGTCGTAGAACCCGCGCGGAACCGCCACGCGCAGCCCTCGCACGGGTACATCGAGCTGCCTTTCGTAGTCGGGGACCGGCACCGCGGCCGCGGCGCCGTCGCGGGGGTCTGGGCCCGCGATCACCCGGAGCAGCCGCGCGCAATCGCGCGCCGACTGCGCCAGCGGCCCGACGCAATCCAGCGAGCGCGAGAGCGGCATCACGCCCGCGGTGCTGATGCGGCGCCAGGTGGGCTTCAGTCCGGTTATCCCGCACATCGCGGCCGGTTGCCGGATCGATCCGCCGGTATCGGTTCCCAGCGAGCCGAACACCATGCGCGAGGCCACGGCGATGCCGGAGCCGCTCGACGAGCCCCCCGGCACGTGCGCCGGCTGCCAGGGGTTGAGCGCGTGACCGTAGTGCTCGTTATACCCCGTGGGGCTGAGCGCGAACTCGGCCATGTGCAATGCGCCGAGATCGACGCCGCCCGCCAGGTCGAGCCGCTGCAGGGCGGTCGCGGTCTTGGCCGGCAGGTAACCGGCACGAATTTTCGAGCCGCCGGCACAGGGGCGGCCCGCCCGGTAGAAGATGTCCTTGTGCGCGAGCGGAACGCCATGCAAGGCTCCCAGCGAGGCGCCGGCGGCGCGGGCGAGGTCCGCCGCGCGCGCTGCTTCAAGCGCGGGCTCCTCGTCTATCCGCACGACGGCGTTGAACGTCCGGCCGAGCCGTTCCATCCGCTCGATGCACAGGCGTGCGATTTTTTCGGCGCTGACTTCGCCGTTGCGGATCGCCGTGGCAATCCCGACCAGGTCGTACGCCAGCAGTTCGTCGCTCATGCGTCCCTTGCCACTACACGAAAGCCCGGCACCAGGCATCGAAGGCATCGGGATGGTCTTCCATGCCCAGCAAGGCCTGGCTCGCGCGCGCCACGCGCGCGTTGTTGGCCGTCACCGATGCGGCAACGCGCGACGTCCGGGGCGCGGAGTCGGGCACTTGCTGCAGTTCGCTGGCGATCGCGCCGAGGAGTTGTTCGGTATCGGAAGCATCGAAGGAAGGTTCAGCCATGCCGCCGGAATCCGATCACGTGGCCGCGGCCGGAACGGCCGCCGATGCCTGCGCGCCGAGCCCCTTTCCGAGCGTCGTAGCAAGCACCGCGGACAACAGCATCATCGAGCCCGCCACGATCATGGGCACCTGGTACGACCCGGTCACGTCCTTCAAGGCCCCGGTGATGTAAGGGGCGACGAAGCCCGCGATATTGCCGGTCGTATTGATCAGCGCGATGCCGGCCGCCGCCGCCGCGCCGGACAGAAAGCGCGCCGGAATCGACCAGAAGCAAGGCAGCGCCGAGAAAATCGCGCAGGCGGCGAAAGTGATCACGATGATCGTCGCCTCCGGAGATTTCATGTACAGCGCCGCCGGGATGCTCAATCCGCCAACCAGGGCCGGAATGCCGATATGCCACGCCCGCACGCCGCGGCGGGTCGCATCGCGGCTCCAGAGCAACAGCACGATGGCGGTCGGGACATATGGCACCGCCGTAACCAGACCTTTCTGGAACACATTGAGCTGCATGCCGAACTGGGCCTCGAATCCCTGGATGATGGTCGGCAGGAAGAACGCCAGTGCATAAAGGCCGTAGACGAAGCCGAAGTAGATCAGCGCCAGCATCCAGACCCTGCCATTCAACAGCACCTTGCCGGCCAGCACGTGGTGATGCACCTTGACCTTCTCGCGATCTTCCTCGGCAAGCCTGGCGGCCAGCCAGTCGCGCTCGGACGCGGTGAGCCATTTGGCCTCGGCGGGCTTGTCGGCGAGGTAATACCATGCGATGGCCCCGATGATGATCGCGGGCACCGACACGCCGAAGAACATGATGCGCCAGCCCGCCAGACCGAACGCACCGTCTGCGCCGAGCAGCAGCGCCGCAACCGGTGCGCCGATGACATTGGTGAGCGGCTGCGCCAGGTAGAACAACGCCAGCACGTAGCTTCGATGGCGTGCCGGCACCCAGAGGCTCAGGAAGAAGATCGCGCCGGGCAGGAAGCCCGCCTCGGCCACGCCCAGCAGAAAGCGCAGGGTGTACAGCCCGCCGATGCTGTCAACCCAGGTGAACAGCAGCGAGACGATGCCCCACGAGATCATGATGCGCGAGAGCCAGCGGCGCGCGCCGTACCTGTGCAGCGCAAGGTTGCTCGGGATCTCGAGGAGGATGTAGCCGAAGAAGAACACGCCCGCGGCAAAGCCGAACTGCGCAGCCGTGAGGCCGAGCTCCTTCGTCATGCCGTTGGGACCGGCGAACGAGATCGCGGTGCGGTCCAGGAAGTTGATGAAGAACATCAACCCGATGAAGGGCACGAGCCTCAGCGAGACCTTTCGAATCACCGACTTTTCGATCGGCGCGACGTCTGAAATACTCATGATTTCCCTCGCGGTTGAAGGTCGCGCTCATTGGGCGCGGATGTGCACCGATCGTCCCCCGAAGCCTCCTGGCGCTGCGCGGCGACTCGGCGCGCGCGTTCGACGATCGGAAGGTCCAGCATCTTGCCCTCGAACATGACCGCCCCCTTACCTGCTTGCTGCGCTTCGTCGAACGCGGCCAGCACGCGCTGCGCCAGCGCATAGTCTTCCGGCGTCGCCGCGAAGGCCGCACTCACGGCTTCCACCTGCTTGGGATGGATGCAGACCGTTCCCGCCATGCCGAGGTGTCGCGCGTGCTGCACCGCCTGGGCAAAGCGCCCGGTGTCGACGATCGAAGCCAGCGAACCCGGAACGCCGAGCGGCACCTTCCGGTGGCCCCTCGCCGCGAACACGATAGAACTGGCGGCATACGCCAGGGAGTCCAGTGTCGGCTCGACACCGAGGGCGAGGGCCAGGTCTTCGCTGCCGAGGATGAGCGCGGCGACCCTCTCGTGGGCGGCGAGCGATGCCGCATTCAGGACCGCGGCCGGGGTTTCCACCAGCACCAGCAGGCGGATATGGCCATCGGGCAATCCGCTGCGCTGCTCCGCCGTGGAGACCGCCGTGTGGGCCCACACCAGGTCGTCCAGCGACTCCACTTTCGGCAACACGAGAGCATCGACATCCCGCGAAACCGCCTCGTCGATATCGTCCGCGCTGCCCGGGTTGATCCGGACCAGGACATGGGCGATGCCATTGCGACGCAATTCGGCGGCGGCGGGCCGGAGGTTGCCGCGGGCGGCCTCCTTCTGGTCAGGGGAGATCGAATCCTCCAGGTCCAGGATGATTGCACCCGCGCCGCGCTGATGCGCCTTGGAAATGAAGCGCGGCTCGTTCGCCGGAACGAACAGCAGCGAACGGCAGGCTTCGAGTTGCTCGATGCTCAGGCTCAAATCGTCCCCGCTTCCGACAACTCGGACAACGTCTGCATATCGAGCCCGAGGCTGCCGTAGATTTCGGCGTTGTGTTGCCCGATGGTGGGAGCGGGCGTGCGGATGGCCCCGGGCGACCGGCTCAGGCGCGGCGAGACGTTGTGCATCGGCAGCCGCCCCAGGTCCGCGTCCGGCAGTTCCACCAGGATGGCGCGTTCGCGGACATGCACGTCTTGCGGAAGCTCCGAGGCGTCGTAGACCGGCCCTACCGTGACTTCCGCGGCTCCGAAGAACGCGAGGTTGTCGGCGAGCGTGCGCGTGGCGATGAAGGCGCCGATGGCTTCGTCGAGCGCCTCGACGTTCTCGACCCGGTCGGCGCTGGTTTGGAATCTGGGATCCGCATTCATTTCCGGCTTGCCGATCGCTTCGAGCAACCGCTCCGTCATGCGTTGGGTGGACGCGGAGAGCACCAGCCATTTGTGGTCTGCGGTTTCATACGCATTGCGCGGCGCCGTGATCGATGTGCGGTTGCCCGTGCGCGGCTGCACCTTTCCGGTGAGCTTGTGCAGCGCCGCATCCGGGCCGAGGATCGAGAGCAGCGGCTCCAGCAAGGACACGTCGACCACTTGGCCACGCCCCTGATCTTTCTCGGCGTCGCGCAGCGCGATGAGCGTCGCCGAAAGGCCGCTCAGGCCCGCGACCATGTCGGCCAGGCCCAGGTTGGGCAGCGCCGGTGGCTTGTCCGGGAATCCGTTCTTGGCTGCGAAGCCCGACATGCCTTCCACGAGCGTGCCGAATCCGGGGCGCTGGCTGTAGGGGCCGCTTTGGCCCCAGCCGGAGATGCGCACGATCACCAGCTTGGGATTGATCTTCCAGAGCGTTTCGGGATCCAGTCCCATGGCTTCCAGCACACCCGGGCGGAAGCTCTCGATCATGATGTGCGCGCCGGGGATCAGCCGGGTCAGCAGTTCGACGCCCCGAGGGTGGCGCGGATTGAGCGTCACGCTTTTCTTGTTGCGCGCGTAGACCTTCCACCAGATCGACAGGCCCTTCTCCCGCCAGTGCCTGAGGGTGTCTCCGACGACCGGCGGCTCCACCTTGATGACCTCGGCGCCGAAATCCGCCAGTTGCAGCGTGAGCATGTTCCCGGCCATCAGGCGTGAAAGGTCGAGTACGCGGACCCCATGAAGCGGACCGCGTTGTTCGGGCTGGAATTCGGTGGACTGAAGCGACATGGGGAGTGGTCCGAAAAGTGAGGAGCGCGCCAGTCTATGAAGGCCGCTGCGCGAGCGCCAATACTGTTCGCGGTGACCGGTATCGATTTTTTCTATGGCGTGCAAACGAAGAATGGCGCTGATATGGTCGCCTCCCCTTTCACAGACGTGCGAGTTCAAATGGATAGGCCTGCGCATGACCTGGTCGGCTGGAGGCTATGCGTTCCCCACCAACGTCCGCAACCTGGCGATGGAATCGATGTACGAATACGGCTCGCGCGTCGGCGTGCGGCGCATCCTGGAGTCGCTGGGCGATGCCGGGGTGCCGGCCACGTTCTTTTGGAGGGTTAATTGTCGCATCAGCAGCTCGGTGCATACATGGCACACCAGAAAAGCCCGAGTGCATGCGCATGCCCGAATGGACGCGGATGATCCGGAAACAACCGAAACCTCGAGATCAGATCTGGCACGGCGTCAGATGCAAAGGCGCAAACTATCCTTGCGAAAGCACCGTCGAATAAATCGTCGTGACACCGATTCCGATTGTGATCGCACCTACTCCTGCTTGCAGGCCGCGATTGGCCCAGGTGAGCCATCGCGCGGAAACGGCGAGCGGCACCGCGATGACAACAGACAGAGCGCCCATTCCGAGCATCGACCCGATGCCAAATAGCAGGACGTAGAACATTCCATATGCTGGAGTTGCGACCTGCGATACCGCCAGGACAAGAAGCGCGGCCGAGCCGGCCATTCCATGCATCAATCCAACGAGCAGCGAGCGCCACCGAAAGCCATGTTGATGCAAATGCGCACTTTTCTGATGCGGAATCGTTTCATTGACGTGGCTATGGGCATGGATGTGGCGCGTTCCATCGCCGTGTCCGTGCTGATGGAAATGCACGCGGTCGCGCCACAACCGCCATAACACGTGGGCGCCAAGGCCGACCAGCATGATGCCGACCGCTGTTTCCAGCGGCCGCGCGAGACGCTCGGGGATCGCATGACCTAACAGGATCGCTGCCCCGGCAAAGACGAACAGCGTCAGCGTATGACCGAGACCCCAGGTCAGGCCGTGCTTGACGATATCGCGAATGTCGCTCCGGCGAGCGGCAATGCTCGACACCGCCGCAATATGATCGGCTTCGAGCGCATGCTGCATCCCGAGCAAAAAGCCGATCCCCATGATTCCGAACATGTGCTCCCCGATTTCGCTTTGAAGAACAAACCTTACGCGAAGGCGGCCTCGCGAGTCTTTCTGATTTCGCTGCGCAGCCACCCATACCAGCCTTCCAGCCCGTCTCCGCTGCGGGCCGAGACCTCAAACATCTCGATGTCCGGGTTGACCTTACGCGCATTTGCGACGGCGCGGGAGGCGTCGAAATCGACGAGGATTTCCCTTCAGGCGAACCCGGTCCGGTTTTCGCGATCAAGGTTGTCGACAAGACGACGCTCGTAACGGCTGGGCTGCCATCATCATGATCCGGTCATCGCCGTGAAATATCTCGCTGCCAGATTGATCAGCGCGGTCCTCCGCAACCAAATCATCGGGGAGAATATTGCTATGATATTGAAAAAAATCGCGCTCGGCCTGTTGGCCGGGGTGGCCCTTGGCGCGACCGCCAATGCGGCCGATATTGACCACGTCCTGCTGATCAGCGTGGACGGACTGCATGCGCTTGACGTCGCACGCTATGTCGAGGCGCATCCGAACTCCGCGTTGGCCGAATTGTCCAGCCATGGCATCACTTACAGCAACGCCCGCACGCCCGCGAACTCCGATTCGTTCCCCGGCCTGCTGGCGCTGGTAACCGGCGGATCGCCGATCACGCACGGCCTGTTCTACGATGTCAGCTATGACCGCACCCTGTATGATCCGACCAACGTGACGTGCAAGGGCCCGGCCGGCAACATGATGGTGTTCGACGAAAGCATCGACCAGTACAACAGCAGCAATGTTTCGCAAAACGTTATCGATCCGGCGAGGCTGCCGCGTGGCCGCAATGCGTCTGGCCAGTGCGTTGCGATGTATCCGCACAATATCATCAGGACCAACACGATCTTCGAAGTGGTCAAGAGCAAGGGCGGCCGCACCGCCTGGGCGGACAAGCATCCGGCTTACGATCTCGTCAACGGTCCTTCGGGCAAGGGCGTGGATGACCTCTACACGCCGGAACTCACCAACTTTAATGGTTTCGACAACACTGTCGACATCGATTGCACAGTCGCGAACGATGAGTTGAAGGTGAAGGGCATCATCAACGAAATCAACGGCCTCAAGCACGACGGTACGCCGAGTGGCGGCACCCCCACCGTGTTCGGCATGAACTTCCAGGGCGTGAGCGTCGGACAAAAGCTCACCAAAAGTGCCGGCGGTTGCCCGCAGAGCACGCATATCGGCCTGTCGGGCGGCTACCTCGACGGGGCCGGGACGCCGACCGATGTCCTCGCTTTTGGCCTGAAGAAGACCGACGAAGCCCTTGGCGACATGATCCAAGCGCTCAAACAGCGCGGCCTCTACAATTCCACGCTGTTTATCGTCAGCGCCAAGCACGGCCAGTCGCCGATCAACCCGACCAAGATCAACAAGCCGGGCCATTTCGCCGACTTCGTTGCAAAGCTGTCGGATGCCGGAACCGATCCTGGAGGGATCGCCATCGCCAAGGCCGCCGCCTGCTCCACCGGCCCCTGCGGTTTCGTCCAGGACGACGACATCGCGTTGATCTGGCTGCAGGATCAAAGCCAGACCAAAGCTGTGGTCGATTACCTGAACAAGAACGCCAACACCTTGTTGATCGATGAAGTCTTGGGTGGCGATGAGTTGAAGCTCAAATTCAACGATCCGGCGCACGACAGCCGCGTGCCGGATGTCATCGTTCAGCCGATCTACGGCACCGTCTACACGGGGTCGACGGCGAAGAACGCCGAGCACGGCGGAATGAGTTTTGCCGACACCAATGTCGGGCTGGTCGTCTCCAATCCGCGCTTTCCGAGCGTGGTCGTGAAGACACCCGTCCTCAGTTCGCAGGTCGCGCCGACGATCCTGCAGGCACTCGAGATCGAGCCGGACCAACTGAACTCGGTGCGCGTCGAGCAGACGCCCGTGCTGCCCGGCCTGTGGGAAAAGCACGAATAGCGACGAGAGAGAGACAAGATTTCGGAAGGGCCCCGCATTCCCGGGGCCCTTTTCGTTTTCTTGCCGGCACTGGGCATGTCACCCGGCACGCGGCGCCGGTAGGGCTCCGCATCTGCGGGGGCCCTTTCCCGTTGCATGACCCTTTCAAGGATTATTTGCGACAGCGGCTTCGCAGCGGCGATAAATTTTGCAACGCTCCCCGGGAATATTTCAATGATGCATTGCCATGGCTTTGTAGCCTCAGACTTATTTAATCAGATGTCACAAATTTTTCGTCCGGCTGTGACCCAGCTCTGAAAAATTCCGCGCGGCGCTTATGTTCGCCGCATGCCACTCTAATTACCTTTCAAATTCAACTCTTCCAGAAGGAGGCAATCCCAATGCGTTTGCCAACAGCCCTAGGTTTGGTATCCGCTCTGGCCCTCGCGATCGCGGGTGCAGGTGCCGTCGCCGACGATGGCCATGGCCGCGATTCCGACGAGTTCCATCGCGTCCAGACCGCAACGCCGATCAAACATGTTGTCGTGATCTTCCAGGAAAACGTCTCGTTCGACCATTATTTCGGGACCTATCCGAAGGCCATGAATCTGTCCGGCGAGACGCCGTTCACGGCGTCGCCGCGCACGCCCACAGTCAACAACCTCGCCAACCCGCTCGACGTGAACAGCAATTTCGGACCGCTCACGGGCGTCGACCTTCTCAACCACAATCCCAACAGCAATCCCAACGTTCCGCTGCCGCCCGGCAACGCCAAGACCAATGGCGCCGGCGCATCGAACCCGTTCCGGCTGTCGCCGTCACAGGCGCTGACCGCGGACCAGGGCCACAATGAAAGCCCCGAGCAAAGCGCCTATGACAACGGCAAGATGGACGGCTTCCCGGCCTACGTCGGAACCGCCGGTCCGCCGCTCGGCACCAAGGGGCTGGTGATGGGCTATTACGACGGCAACACCGTCACCGCGCTGTGGAACTACGCCCAGCATTTCGCATTGAACGACAACAACTTCAGCACGCAGTTCGGCCCCTCGACACCCGGCGCGATCAATCTGATCTCGGGTCAGGCCAACGGCTTTTCTGCCACGCTCAATGTTCTGGGCCCCGGCAACGTCCTCCTCCACCCCACCCACGAGGCATTCGGCGATGGGGCGCATAACGCCAGCAACATCACCGAAATCGGCGATGGCGATCCGCTCGGAGATGACTGCTCCAATCCGGCCCTCGATCAGGTGACCATGGCCGGCAAGAACATCGGCGATCTGCTCAACGACAAGGGCATCACCTGGGGTTCGTTCATGGGCGGGTTCGATTTGACGCTCACCAATGCCAACGGCACCACCGGATGCGGACGGCAAACCAACCCTACCGCACCGGGCACACCGGCCTCCACATCGGCCGATTACATTCCGCACCACGCCTGGTTCCAATATTATGCGTCGACCGCAAATCCGAAACACTTCCGTCCGAGTTCGGTCGCGGCCATCGGTCACAGCCTGATTCCGCATACCAACACGCCGGATCCGGCCAACCATCAATACGACATCAACGACTTCTTCACGACGCTCAAGGCGGGCAACCTGCCGGCCGTGAGCTTCCTGAAGGCGGCTGCATTTGAAGACGGTCATGCCGGCTATTCGGACCCGCTCGACGAGCAGCATTTCCTGGTCCGGGTCATCAATGCCTTGCAGAAGAGCCCGGAATGGTCTGAAACCGCGGTCATCATTCTCTATGACGACTCCGATGGCTGGTACGATCATCAAATGCCGCCGATCGTGAACCCATCGTTCAACCCGACGGTCGACACCCTCAACGGTCCGGGAGTTTGCAAGACGAGCAACGGCTTCCAGCAGGGCAAGGCCGTGCCGGCAACGCCGCTCAACGGCAATTTCGGCCAGCCGTCATCGGGTCGCTGCGGTTACGGAACCCGAATGCCGCTGTTGGTGGTTTCACCGTTCGCGAAGCGGAACCATGTCGATCACACCCTGACCGACCAGACATCGGTGCTGCGGTTCATCGAAGACAACTGGCTGTCGGGCGAGCGCATTCAACCCGGCGGTTCGTTCGATACCATCGCCGGACCGATCGACCACATGTTCGACTTCGACAATCGCGGTGAAGAGGGTCCGCGCAAGCTGGTTCTGGACGAGGTCACCGGCGTCGTGCTCTCGGCTTCCGATGGCGACGATCACGACCGCGATCGGCACTAGCGCAACCCATGTTGCGGCGGGGTGGACTCCACCTCGCCGCGACACACTTCAGGCACCCAGCATGATCGGCGCGTTGCTATTTGGATTGCTGTGCCTGCTGAGCGCAGTCCTTGGCTGGATCGACAGTCGTCAAGGGATCATTCCGGACTGGCTCAATCTGATGATTGCCGGCCTTGGATTGGCGAAGGCCGTGACCGTCGGTGGTCCGCTGGCTGGCCTGGAAGCTGGCTGCGAGGGGGCAGCCGTCGGGGCCACATTCTGGCTGCTGCGACGGTTGTATTTCGCTTTGCGAAAAATCCAGGGCCTCGGGCTGGGCGATGTCAAATTCCTGGCGGCCGCCAGCATTTGGGTCGGCATCGCCGGCCTTCCCATGCTTCTTTTGGTTGCCGCGCTGACGGCGCTGAGCTGCGCCGGTGTCATGCAATTGGCGGGAGCGCGATTGAACGCTCAGAGCTCGATGTCGTTCGGGCCGTTTCTGGCGATCGGCCTGTTGTTCGCGGCCGGCATTCAACAATACTGGCCGTGCTGCTGAGCGACGAAATTCAGAACATCAGCGACCGGCCCTGTTAGGCCGCGGGTCCGACGTCACCGACAGCAGCTTTCCGGTGCCTGCCGACGGCGGACGGGCCTCACTCGCGGCCTGTCCTATTCCGGGCTGCGGCAATGCGAGGGTGACGAGCTGCTGATTTTTTTCCAGGGTCGCTTCGCGGCCTCGCACCGATTGCAGTTTCCAGCCCTGATAGTCCTCGCCGACCTTCAGACGGAGTGCCGCCTTGGTCGATTGATCGAGAAATATCCCGAACCCCTCATCGTCGCTTGCGATGGTGCCGACCAAAGAAAGCGGCGGACGCTCCGGTTCTCGCGGTTTGGGCGCCGCAGCCACTTTCGGCGCCACCGCGGGTGCGACGGCAGGGGCCGGTGGCCGCCGCGATGACGAGAAGATCGGCCGGTCGCGCGTGCCGGACAATGCGGTGAGCGGGATGGCCCATAACGGGTTGGCACTCAGCGCCCGCTCCGGCACTGGCGCGGGCGCTGTTGGAGCGGTCACGACCTGGGCCGCTACCGGCGCGGCCGGTTGATCCCAGATGCGAGATGCGGTCGGCGATCCGCCGCGCACGTCTTCGGCTCCAGCGGAAGCCAGCGGATCCGCAGCCGCGACGGCAGTCAAGGCGGCAGCACCCTGCACCGACGCCACCACAAGCATGATGCCAATTGAAAGCTTCAGCATCATTTCGCACCCTGCCATTGCCCCGACACCGCCAGCAGGATCCGCAGCTTTCCGCTTCCAGAACTGGACGTCGACGGCGCCTGAACGACCAGTTGATCGATGAACAAGAACGGCATTCCGGCTTCGAGATCATAAAGCACTTGCTGCAGCGCCGGCTGATCGATCTCGCAACTTGCCAGGATGTTGATGAATCCCGCCTTGGATTGCGTGCCCTTCAATTCGACCTGGGTCGACAACACGTTGCCGCCGAATTTCGTCACGGCGCCCGCGACGCGCTGGATCAGCGCCGCGCCGGCGATGGTGACCGTCGCCCCTTCGAGAAACGCCGAGCCAGACGGCATCGACACGTCGACCGGCTGTCCGTGCGCGGCGGGCTTGCGGCCCTCGAGCTGCTCCAGCATGGTCGCCGATGAAGCCACCTCGGCCCGCTGGCCGAAGATGTCTGCAACCGATGTGAGCACCGTGAACAGCAATGCGATTACGAGACCGGCATAGGCGACTGCCGCCAGCAACGGTGACGCCGTGAATGTCTTCCTCAAAGTGGCGACGGTGTTCATGTGCCCGATCCGAAATAAGGCGTGATGTGCACCTCGATGTGGAAACGCTCGCCGGGGTCGTTCTGCGCCCGCGTGGTCGGCGCAAAAAATGTGGCGCGGGAGAACTGCGGCGACTGTTCCATCAATCGGACCAGGGACGGCGCGTCCTGCGAAATGCCGACAACCTGAACCTTGTCGCCTTCGATCCGCAATTCGGTCACATAGGTGGTATCGGGCAGTACCCGCGAGATCGCTTCAAGCACCATGACGCTTGACGGCGTCGTCTGCTTTCGCCTGGCCAGAAGGCTGAGGGTCGATCCGCCCGCGGCGGTCTGACCAAGACGCAGCGATGCACGGCGCTCCGCGATGCGGTGCAGCAGCTGCTGCTGCTCGGCATCGAGCACGCTTCCGGCATAGGCCGCCAGCATCAACGCGGCTGCGGCCGCAAGACCGCTGCATAGCAATGTCATGCGCAGAACGCGCGGCACATCCCATCTCCGCCCGATCGCACTCTGCAGCGACATCTCAAGGATCTTCAACCTCGCCGGCGCACCCTCGCCGGGTGGCAGCTCGGCAAAAGCGGTGACCGAAGCCGCACCGCGGTTACCCGCAAGCTGAACAAGCGGCTGAGTTTTGCTTTTCGACGTCGCCGCGAGGGTCAGCGCGATCCGCTCGTTTGGGATGTCGGTGGGTGAACTCCAACCGAACACCGCATCGTTCGCGGTCCAGGGCGTCAGGCGATCGATCTGTGCGCGAATCATGCCATCGAGAAATTCCACGGCTCGCTTCGGAAAGTCGAGCGACCGGAACAGGATATGGTCGGGGTTCAGCACGATATCGATCCGACTGCCGCGAAGTGCGGTCTCCCACTCTGCCGGAAGGGAAGGTACCGGCTCGCCGTTCGACAGGCGAAACGAAACGTCCGGCAAAGCAGCGCCTTTGTTCGCAGCTGCGGCCTTGGCCGTGAAGCTGTTGCCGTCTCCTTCAATGAGCAATATCTGCCGCTGCTGCATCACGCGGCCGGCGATCGAATTGATCGCCCGGTCGACAGCCGCGATCCATTCGCCAAACAGCTGCTTGAGTTCAGAGATCATCGACAACATCCGCCGCCTTTGGTTGACGTCCGGGCTCCACTTCGTCCTGCCAGGACAGCACGCGATAAGGAACCTCCTCGCCGCCCAATCCGATCACCGCCTCCGACGAGGTCCGGCGGCCATTGTCGAATTTGACCGTGGTCAGGATGCGATAGAAATCACTCTTCTCAATGGTCGCATTGGCCTGCGCGGGACCGAGCGCGGTTGCGATCGCCGCCATGTCCGTCGGCAGCGACGGCCGCTCCTTCAGAAACGCCTTCAGGCCGGACGGCGTCATGCCGGGCAACGCCGCGATCACCTCGGGTGCGGCGACCAGGACATTGATCTTTGGCTGTCCGCTGAACACCGTCACAAACGGCAAGGCGCGTTCGACCAGTTCGGGCGGCAGGCCGAGCACGAGCGCAAGCTCGTTGACATGCGCAAACGGTGCCTGCCGCGGCGAATAAGCCAGGCCCGCGGCGCGGTAGAGCGACACTTCGTCCTCGGCGGAATCTGCCTTCGGCGGCGTCCGCCATCCGATGATGCGGTCGGCATATTGGGCGGCATCCTCCGGACCGGCGCCAAGGCCGGAAAGCAATTGGGCCAGTAAGTCTTTCGGGGCCGCATTGAGATCGATGCGGGCCGCCTCCGACACGAAGGCGACGAAGATATCGGCGCGGTCCATCCGATAGTGAAACGATCCCTGCATGGGACGCGCGCTGTCGCCCGCCAGCGACAGCTGATAGGCCGCAAGCTCGAGACTGCCCGACACCAGGGCTTCGGCCTGCAGCCCGGCATCGCTGACGGCCAGCGCCCGCGCCGAATTGGACAGATAGATCGAAAAGATCGTCGCCAGTCCCGCCAGCGCCGCGAGAATCCAGAGCACGGCGACCAGCACGAAGCCTTGTTCGGATGTCGCCGACGGGCGTGGGGTTGGCCGCATCATGGCGATCCACCCTGCCCCGACGCATTTGCCGGGCCGGAATTGGCTTTTGGACTATCTTTCGAGTTCTTGTCGGTGCCGTCGGTTTTGCCGTCGCAGTCGGGGCCCGGCTGCGCGCAGTTTCCGCCCGCCGGCGCCTCGGCGTGAACAGAGGCCACCGTCGATACCGAGAGCACGCGTTCGGTGGCCGCATCGCGAACCGTCAGCATGATCGCTGCCGGCAATCTTTCAGCCTCGTGCCAGCTGCTTTTCCAGACGCGATCGCGGCCGGCATAGGAAAACGACAAACGGAACGGTGCGCGCAACAACACCACGGGATCGCCAAGCTGGATTTGTTCGGACAGCGACGTCGCCGGTGGCAATGGTGCGAACGGCGCCCGCGTACGGACGGTCACGAGGTCCCGGCGATCGGTGGTTTCGCCGATCCGCACCACGTCCAGTCCCGGCCTGGCATTTGGGCCCAGTGTCGTCCGCACGAACGTCACGGCCAATTCCGAGCCATCGAACAACGGCTGGCGCTGTTCGCGACTGGCCGGCACATATTCAGCGGAGGCGAGGTCGGCGCCGATCCGCTGCAAGGCGAGCGCGATCGATTCGCTGCGCTGGATGCGGTCGATTCCCCTGTTCCAGTTTGGCAACCATTGCGAGGTGATGTTGGCCAACGCCGAAAGCACCAGGCCCGTCAATGCCAGCGCCACCAGCGTCTCGATCAGCGTAAAGCCGGCCTCGCCGCCGCGCTCGTTGACCGGCAAGGCGCTCATTGGCGGGGCCTATGTACGAGGCGAACGGTTTGCAGATCGAATGCGCCGCCGGAGGGCGATTGCACGTGAATCTTGACGAGCTGGGGAATCCAGCTGACGTCCGAATCCGGCACGACCCAGCCTTCGCCGAGCGGTCCGATGTCGATCTGCCATCGATGATCGTTAAGCTCGCCTGACAATACTCCGGGGCCAAGTTCGGCGCGCGGCGGGATCCCCGTGATCATCGCACTGCGCGCAGCCTGCATCAGTTCGACATGATGCTCCAGCGACCGCACGCCGCGCACGTTCGTCGACATCACCGATCCGATCGCAACGATGCAGACGGCAACCACCGCAAGCGCGATCAATACCTCGATGATCGTGAAGCCGGATTGCGGGCCGTCAATTCGCGGCGGAGCTGTGCGAGACAATTTCGATCCTTCCGGTCAGCCAATTGACGCGAACCTCGTAGCCGGCATCGAGCCGCGTCAGCGCGATGGTCCCGCCGCACGACATCCCGTTGGCAAAGAAGCTGATGGTCGAGAGCGCCGCACGCTGGCGGCAGCGTTGCGGCAACAGCGCGTCAAACTGAACATCGTCGGGAATACGGATCGTCTCCGTGGTCGCGCCGGAATGGATCGAGCGTGTTCCGGCGTCCACGAATGTGGCGACCTCTCCCTGGCGCCGGATCGCCGCGTTGCGGTCCGCCTTCAACAGCGTTGCGGCCTCAAGTGCATAGGCCTGCAGGCGGGACCGCGAGGTCTGGCGGGGAATCAGCGGCAACAAGACCGCCGCCAGCATGGCGATGATCGCAAGGACGCACACCATCTCGAGCAGGGTGAAGCCTGATTCCGCGTCGTCATTCATTCTTTGCGCTGACCAAATTGTCGGTTGAAATATCGGCGGCGATGCCGCTGCCGCCCTCCTGGCCATCGGATCCGTAAGACATGATTTCGTAAGCGCCGCGTTCTCCGGGCGAGCGATAGATATAAGGGTTGCTCCAGGGATCGTTGGGGACATTGCCGCCCTTGAGATACGGTCCGTTCCAGGCGGCGACGCCGGGTGTCCGCTGCACCAGCGCGGTCAGGCCTTCCGCCGTCGATGGAAACCTGCCGGCATCGAGGTAAAACAGGTCGAGCGCGCTGCCAAAGCTCTGCAGCTGGATCTTCGCGGCCTTGACCTTCGATTCGCTGAGATAATTGAGAACCCGCGGGCCGATCAGGCCCATGATGAGGCCGATGATGGTGATCACCACCAGCATCTCGACGAGGGTAAACCCTTGCTCATGGCGCCGGTCTCCGTCGTGCGGGCGCAACAGGGCGAACCGGCGTTGGCGTGTTTGCAACTTCATCATCAATCTATCCTCGCTTTAGCCGACAAGTTGAGTGACCGAGAGCAACGCGGTCATGACAGATACGATCAATCCGCCCACCACCGCGCTGATGGTGACGATGGCGAGCGGCCCGACGATGCCCACGATCCGGTCCAGGCTGCGCTGCAGTTTGGCTTCGTAGAATTCGGCGACCCGCCCCGCCAGCGCCGGCAATTGCCCGGTTTCCTCGCCGAGCCGCAGCATGCGCACCGCCATTGGCGGC
>Ga0209526_10001141_pt1 | contig 17556 bp, 16 predicted proteins | sample JacPinW_OM2H0_M1_FD_188566 | JGI IMG/M metagenome (GOLD analysis project Ga0209526, IMG submission 188566) | Forest soil microbial communities from Algoma, Ontario, Canada - Jack Pine, Ontario site 1_JW_OM2H0_M1 (SPAdes) (version 2) | ecosystem: Environmental > Terrestrial > Soil > Boreal... | reverse complement strand
CCGAGCATTGGACGAGCCGGGATAGTCGCGGCAGGCCTGCAGCAATTCGGCAATCGGATATTTGCGGTTCAGCGGCACCAGTTCGTTGCGCAGTTCGTCGCGCACGGCGTGCAGCGAGATCGCCAGCATCACGCCGATCTCTTCGCCGGTGCGGATGATGTTCGGCACCACGCCCGAAGTCGACAGCGTGATGCGGCGACGCGATATGCCGATGCCCTCATTGTCGGCGACGATCAATAGCGCATCGCGCACCGCGTCGAAGTTGTAAAGAGGCTCGCCCATCCCCATCATCACGACGTTGGTGACGAGCCGGTTGCCGGTCGGCGTCTCGCGATCGGCCCAGTCGTTGAGGCGATCGCGCGCCACCATCACCTGGCCGACGATTTCGCCGGCGGTCAGGTTGCGCACCAGCCGCTGGGTGCCGGTGTGGCAGAACGAGCAATTCAGCGTGCAGCCGACTTGCGAGGAGACGCACAGCGTGCCGCGGTCGGTTTCCGGGATGTAGACGCACTCGACTTCGTGCGCCTTCTCGACACTGTCGCCGCTCGGCAGCCGCAGCAGCCATTTGCGGGTGCCGTCGTTGGAGACCTGCTCGGCGACCACTTCGGGCCGGTCGACGGTGAAGTGGTCGGCGAGCTGCGCGCGGGTGTCCTTTGAGATGGAGGTCATCTCGTCAAAATTTCGGGCGCCACGGAAATACATCCAGTGCCAGAGCTGCTGGGTGCGCATCTTGCGCTGCGACGGCTGAACGCCGATCTCCGCGAGCCGCTCGGCGAGCTCGGCGCGCGACAGCCCGATCAGGGAGGGTTTTGCCGGCGGCACATAGGTTTCGAGCGCGACCTTTTCCAAAGGTGCGAGCGCATTGGGTGTTTCAGCAGTCGTCGGCATCACTCGGCATCTCAATGAATTTCGTCATGCCCGGTCTAGCGCCGGGCGTTACGGCCAATGGGCGTGCTCTTATATAGCAACCAGCAATAGAATTGCGACCGTTAGCGCCGGCAATCCTGCGCGATCCTGTCGAGCGCCTGCGACAGCCCCTTCAGCGAAAAAGTATCGGTGGTTTCGGTGCCTTTGGCTGACACGCCCTTGACCGTGGCATCGGCGGACTTGCGCATGGCCTCAACCATGCGTTCCTCCTCGGCGGCGTTCTTGATCCAGAGCCCGTCGCCCTGGGTGTACATCGAATAGGACGCGCCGCCGACTTCGAGTGTCGATTCCGATCCCGGCTTCAGCGTGTAGCCGATCATCACGGAAACTTCGTTGGTGACCTTTTCCCCCGGGCGCGTCGAGACGAAGGCGTAGGCCGGGTCGCGCGGGCGGTTCGGCGGATTGGTTTTTGACGACGACGGCTTTGCCAGCGCAAAACACACCTTCTTGCCGTTCGGCGTTGCCGCGTAAGCGCCCCAGGTCCCGAACTGCCCGATCAGCGTCGGCTCCGCACCACCCGTCGCCGCCGCCGGCAGTTTGGCGGCGTCCGGCTTGGCCGTGCTCTTGGCGGCTTTCGGCGACGCGCTCTGCCCTTGCGCGAGGCTTGCTGCCCCGCACATCAGCACACCAGCCGCCAAGATTGTCAGCACCCGCCGAAACATATCGGGATTGGTTCCCCCATCATTGTGACTGGAAGATGGCCCGACCTCGCGTAGTCACAGGGCGATGGATAGCCGGGAAGCGCTTTCTTGGGAAGGTAGTTACGAAGTTCTAGAACTCAGCTCTTAGAGCGCGCCGCGCGCTGCGCTTGCCACTGCGCGTCGGTCCATTGCAGCAGATCCTCGGCGCCGGAACTGCGCAGATGCGAGCCGCCGTCCACGACTACCATCTCGCCGTTGATGTAGGCTCCACCATCCGAGATCAGGAAGCTTGCAAGATCGGCGAGCTCGCGATGCTCGCCGGCGCGCCCCAAGGGATTACGCGCCGCCCAGCCTTCGTCGCGGCCCTCGGGGCGAAGCTGGTGAGAGGCGGCCGCGGTCGGAAACGCGCCCGGCGCAATCGCAACCGTGCGGATGCCCTTCGGTCCCCACTCCACGGCAAGGCTTTTGGTCATCGCCAGAATGGCTGACTTGGCCATCGCCGACGGCACGGTGAAGGCGCGTCCGGTGATGGTCGAGGTCGAGAGGATCGAGAGCACCACGCCCTTGTGCCTGGCTTCGATCCAGCGCTTGCCGGCGGCGAGCGTGCAGTACATCGCGCCGTGCAGCGTCGGCGCCAGAATGGCGTCGGCCGCGCGAAACGACAGATGTTCGGTCTGCGCGATAAAGGTCGCAGCCGCATTGTTAACGAGCACGTCGATCGGCGATTCGCGCCAGACCGCATCCATCATGGCCTCGACCGCCGCGCCGTCACGGATGTCGCAGCTGATGGGGGTAACCCTGCCGCCGGGATCGCCGCGCATTTTTGCCGCGGTCTCCTCCAGCAATTCGAGCCGGCGGCCGCAGATGATGAGCTCGGCGCCAAGTTCCAGGAAGCGGCGCCCCATCGCCGCACCCAGCCCCGAGCCGCCGCCCGTGACCAGGATGCGCTTTCCCCTGAGCAGGCCTTTTTCAAACATCGTTTCATTTCCTTGCGCCGTATTGTCGCCCGGCCTCAAATCCGGCAAGAAGCTTGCAGCCTTAACTGTGCGTCCGAAAGTCAGGTGTGTCCATGAAAGCCATTCTCTGCTCGCAATATTGCCAACCCGACGACCTCGTGCTCGCTGAGGTTCCCGATCCGGTGGCCGGGCCCAATGAGGCGGTGATCGCGATCAAGGCCGCGGCGCTGAATTTCTTCGACCTGCTGATGATCCAGGGCAAGTACCAGATCAAGCCGCCGTTCCCGTTTTCGCCGGCGGCGGAAGTCGCAGGCGTGATCGAAGGCGTCGGCCCAGGCGTCACCGATCTCAAGGTCGGCGATCGCGTGGTGGCGTCCTGCGGCCACAACGGCGCGCGCGAGAAGATCGCGCTGCCGGCGAGTTCGATCGTGAAGATTCCCGACAATCTGGATTTCGATCGCGCCGCCGGCATCATCATCATCTACGGCACCGCGCTGCATGCGCTGGAAGATCGCGCCAGCCTCAAACCAGGAGAGACGCTGGCGGTGCTGGGCGCTGCCGGCGGCACTGGCTTAGCGGCCTGCGAGCTCGGCAAGCTGATGGGGCTGAAAGTGATCGCCTGCGCCTCGTCCGAGGAGAAGCTCGAATTCGCCAAGGCCCATGGCGCCGAGCTCGCGCTCAACTACGCCAAGGAAGATCTGAAGGAAGGATTGCGGCGGCTGACCGGCGGCAAAGGCGCCGATATCATCTTCGATCCGGTCGGTGGCAGCTATGCGGAAGCAGCCTTGCGCTCGATCGCGTGGGAGGGTCGCTTCCTGGTGATCGGATTTGCCGCCGGCGAGATTCCGAAAATGCCGCTCAACCTCGCGCTGTTGAAGGGCTGCGATATCCGCGGCGTGTTCTGGGGCAATTGGGCGCGGCTCAATCCTCAAAAGAACCGCGCCAACCTCGAGAAGCTCGTGAAGTGGACCGCCGAAGGCAAGATCTCATCGCATGTCGATCGCACCTTCCCATTGGCACAGACCGCCGACGCCTTGAAAGTGCTCGCCGGCCGCAAGGCGATGGGCAAGGTGATCCTGCATCCGTAAAGGTTTCAGCAAGACTTGTGGCGGCCATGGTTGTGGCGGCCGTTGTCCCGGAATGAAACGTCATCGTTTTGTCACTCGCGCGCCGCATGCGGGAACCGCGTCATTTGTTATTGAACCATAAGGGGTTCTTGCGTTTGCAACCTAAGCGCGATCTCATATTAACCATAAAAAAATCCAACGCGTTACGCGCCGGTGCCTCAATCATACCCAAATCTCTCCCAATTCGCGCCCGCGGTGGTCCACTTTTAGGCTGATTCAACCTGCGAGTTACGGTTGAGTTATGGGGCGCTATGAACGTCAAGAATAACAAGAAAATGATTTCTTGGCTGCCCCGACGTTGCGTCGCAGTTGCGGGGAGTTCACCATGGTGGAGTCATCAAACTATCGATCATACGACGACGACCCTGACATCGAGACGTATGACGATGAAACAGAACATTATCCTGTAGGGTCTTACAAATTCGGACGATCATCGCGGGATCATTCGATCCCCCTGTTTCTCTCCGATCCCGAGGGCGAACCGGATCCGGAAGAATTCGCACTTCCTCTGCGCTCGTCCCGAAGACTGTCGATTTCGTCGAAAATCCTGGCAAGCGTTCTGGTAGCCGCCGCCGTCGCCATCCTGTTCGCGCTATTCTCTTCGGATGACATGCGCAACATCGCCGTCGACGCCAAGGCTTCGTTTGCCGCCGTTCTTCCCGGGCCGTCGGTCGCGGCCCAGCCGCCTTCGGTGCAGCTCACGGCAAAGGACGTGCAGTTGAAGGATCCGGCCCGGCTGTCGGCGCCGGCAAACCTGGCGGCTGGCGCTCCGCAACCCAACGTTCAAGCGCCTGCCGTTCGAAGCAACACGATGGTTGCGATGGCGCCGTCGCGCGATGACATCAACACGGCCTATCAGGGCGCGCTGCAAGGCCGCGCGCCGGTCGCTACGCCGCCGGCCGCGATCGCCACTCCCGCGCCGACCGTCAGGAGGCTCGATCCCGATGAACTCGCTACCCTGATGACGAGGGCCAAGGGCCTGCTCGAGGCCGGCGACATTCCGCCGGCGCGACTCCTGCTCGAACGCGCGGCGGATGCGCAAGAGCCCACCGCGGCCCTGTTGCTGGCGCAGACCTACGATCCCGCGGTGCTGGGAACGCAGGACGCCCGCAACATCATTCCGGATATTGCGCTGGCGCGCACCTGGTACCAGCGGGCTGTCCAGCTCGGCTCGGCCGAAGCGCAGCGCCGGCTCACTCAAATGCAATAGTTTTTTTCTAGTGGGGACCAGCGAAAATGAGACGTTTAGTTGGGTTGGCACTTGTTGCCATGATGATGGCTTGTGGCTTCGCGGCGCGGGCTGAAGAAGGCGAATACGATCCGGCAAAAGTCAGCGAAAGCCTCAAGGCGATCTTCCAGTTCGGATCGGCGGACACAAAGAAGGCCTTGAATGCCAACACGGTGACGCTGATCTCCGGCACGATCGGCGGCACCTATGTTCAGTTCGGTGCAGACCTCGCTTCCGTGCTCGACGATGGAAACAAGTTGCGCGTACTTCCAATCGTCGGGCGCGGATCTGTGCAGAGCGTCGCCGACATCCTGTTCCTGCAAGGCGTTGATCTCGGGATCGTGCGTTCCGATACGCTCGACTATCTCGAGAAGAAGGGCTTCGCCAAGGACATCAAGAAGCAATTCACCTATGTGACCAAGCTCTACAACGAGGAGATGCACGTCATCGCCTCGAAGTCGGTCCGCACCCTGAAGGAACTCGATGGCAAGACCATCAGCGTCGACCTTCCCAACGGCGGCACCTTCGTCACGGCGCTGACCGTGTTCGAGCGGCTCGGGATGAAGCCCAATGTCGTCTATATCGAGCAGCGAATTGCGATGGAGAAGTTGAAGAAGGGCGAAATCGATGCCGTGATCGTTGTCGGCGGCAAGCCGTACAAGTCGGTCTCCAGCTTCAGCGACAATCGCTTCCATTTGGTGACGGTCGACTACGACAAGCCGCTGCAGAGCGATTATCTGCCGGCGACGTTGAGTGCGAAGGATTATCCGAACCTGGTCGCCGACGGCGAGAAGGTGGACACCATCGCGGTGCCCGCGGTGCTGGCGGCCTATAACTGGGCGCCCAACACCGATCGCTATCGCAAGCTCGCGAATTTCGTCGACGCCTTCTTCACCAAGTTCCCGACCTTCCAGAATCCGCCCTTCCATCCGAAGTGGAAGGAGGTCTCGCTATCGGCGCCGCTTGCGGGCTGGACCCGCCTGCCCGCCGCGCAGCAGTGGCTGGACAACAACAATTTGCAGCCGATGGCGCGCGCGAGGTTCGATACGTTCCTCCAGCAGAACCCGGCGGCAGCGGCCAAGGTCACGTCCGACGCCGACAAGGAAGCGCTGTTCAAGCAGTTCCAGGCCTGGGAGACGGACCGTGCTGCGCGGGCGCAGGCTCCGCAGGCTGCTCAGGCTCCGCAGCCTCGCCCCGAGAAGAGAGAGCGCCAGCAGTAAGGTTGCGGCCGGGTCATCCCGGCATCGGCACGAATATCTCCTGATCGGCACCGACGCCTTTGAGCGAAAAGGTGCCGACGGATTTCGCGGCGATCTCGCCCGATTTGACAAACTCGGACGACAGCAAGAGCTGCCGTCCGAGTTGCCCGCACATCGATTCGATCCGCGCGGTCAGATTGACGGCGGGTCCGATCACGGTGAAATCGAGCCGGGTGTCGCTGCCGATATTGCCGTACATCACGTCGCCAAGATGCAAGGCGAGGCCGTATTCGATCCGCGGCAGCCCCGCCTTGCCTCGCCGCTCGTTCTCCTCCCCCAGCGCAGCTTGCGCGCGCTCGGCGGCGATCAGCGCCGCCTGGCAGGTTTTGCCGGTGTCGTTAGCGGTGTCCTGACCGATCGGGAAAATCGCCAGCATCGCGTCGCCGATGAACTTCAGGATTTCGCCGCCCTGGCTTGCGACCGCGTCGCACATCGGGCCGAAATAGCAATTGAGCAGATCGATCAGCACCTCACGCGACAACGCTTCGGATAGATTGGTGAAGCCGCGCAGATCGCACAGCCAGATCACCGCGCGGATGGTTTCGCCGGTGCCGCGCTGGATCTGGCCCTCCAGCACGCGCCCGCCGGATTGCTGCCCGACATAAGTATCGAGCAAGGTCCGCGCGGTGCGGCGCAGCGCCTGCACTTCGAGATTGAACGCGACCGCCGGGATCATCGCTTCGAACAGTTTTAGCTCATCGGCGTCGAAACCGCCCGCGCGCCGGGTGGCGAGCGAAAGTGCCTTGTGGCTGCCGTCCGCGAACGGCACCGAATGCACGACATAGTCGGTATAGCCTTCGCCGCGCAGGTCTTGAAGAATTGGGAATTCGCCCTCTTGCGCGGGAACGGTGAGGTCGCAGCGGACCGGGCCGCCGCCTTCATAGGCGATCCGGATCGGGCTGTTCGACATCGTCGACGTGCTGGCCGGGCCGGTGCGATAGAGCCGCTCGGTCGTGCCCTTGCCGAGCTCCCAGAGCCCGCTGAAGGAGAAAATCTGCGGATGCAGGATCGGCACGCCCGTGGTGATGCGCGACACGTCGGCGCCCGCGGCCCGCAGCCGTTGCGCAAAGGCCTCGAGGAATTCGCTGGGGTCGGCGTGCCTGCGCGCATCCGTCATCAGCCAGCGGATGACGGGATGGGTTTCGTCTCTTGCGGTGACGTCCAGCACGGCCCGCGCTTAGCCCTCGCGCTCGAGGCCGCGCTTCAGCGCCGCGCGGGCGGCCTCGCGATGGTCCTCGGTGATGTGGTTTGCGACCAGCCGGATCGCGGTCGCCAGCACCGCGGCGTCGTCGGTGAAGCCGAGCACCGGCAGCATGTCCGGGATGAAGTCAAATGGCAGGATGAAATAGGCGATGGCCCCGAGCAGCGCCGCCTGGACATGGCGCGGCGTCTGTTTGTCGAAGGCGCAATAATACGCCGCCAGCAGATCCTCGGCGAACGGGATCCTGGCCAGCACCCGCTTCAGCTTGATCCAGAAGCGCCGGCGCACGCTCTCGCGGTCCTCGGCAAGCCGGTCGGCCGGCTCGAAGCCTACGGTGTGTTCTGACGCCATCGCTCAAGGCTCCCAGGAAGCTAACGCCGATCGTCGCGCTGAAGTTGGGGATTTGGCCAAGCCGCTGCAAGGCTACAAAGCCCCTGTAAGGCATCAGGCGACACCGAGCTGTTTTGCGATCGCGTTCATCGCTTTGGCAAGCTCGATATCGAGCGCCGTTACTCCGCCGGCGTCATGGGTGGCCAGCACCACCTCCACCGTCTTGTAAACATTGCGCCATTCCGGGTGGTGGTCGTGCTTTTCCGCGACCAAGGCGGCGCGGGTCATAAAGCCGAAGGCTTCGTTGAAATCCTTGAACACAAAAGTCCGCCCGATCGCCTCGCGGCCCGGCGTCTCCGCCCAGCCGGGCAGCCCCTGCAAGGCCGATTTCCGCATCTCTGCCGACAGCCGTTCCGCCATAACCGCCTCCGTTATCCCGTGCCTTACCCTAACATTTTGGCCGCATTCGAGGTCCACGAGCCGCCGAAAGCCAGCCCTCCCCCGGTAACCATGACGGAGATGTAACCCCGCTTGGCCGCGAAATTTGCTACAATGCAGCAATTTCCGAATTGGCAAGATGAAATTGAACCTCAAGCGATTATTTGCCAGGTCGATGACCGGCGGCTTTGACCCTGTCGAGCCCCAGGCCGCGCCGTCGTCGCGTTCTTCGGCGCGCCGGGTGATGCTCATCACGCTTGCGGGATTGCTCGCCATCGTCGGCGCGCTCGCCGGCGGCTATTATTTCGCGATGCGGCCGGTGACCCTGCGGGTCGCGGTCGGGCCTGCCAACAGCGATGACGTCAAGATGGTGCAGGCGCTGACCCAGGCCTTTGCCCAGGCGCACGGCTATGTCCGGTTGCGCCCGATCCAGACCGATGGCGCGGTGGCGAGCGCGCAGACGCTTGCCGACGGCAAAGCCGATCTCGCCATCATCCGTGGCGATCTCGACGTGCCGAAGAACGCGCAAGCCGTCGCGACACTGCGCAAGAACGTCGCGGTATTGTGGGTGCCGCCGCCGGCCAGGGGCAAAGGCAAAAAGGCAGGTGCGAAGATCACCAGGATTTCGCAGCTTGCCGGGCGCCGCGTCGGCGTCGTCGGCCGCACCCAGGCCAATGTCAATCTGCTCAAGGTGATCCTGCAGCAGTACGCCGTCGATCCCGCCAAGGTCGAGATCGTTCAGTTCCCTGCCGCGGAAGTCGCCGATGCCATCCGCAACCAGAAGGCCGATGTGTATCTGGCCGCCGGACCGCTCAACAGCAAGATCACCGCGGAAGCGATCGCGGCATCGACCAGGGATGGCGGCACGCCGACCTTCCTCGCCATCGATTCGAACGAGGCGATTGCGCAAAACCATCCGGTCTACGAGGCCGCCGAAATTCCCGCCGGTGCGTTCGGCGGATCGCCCGACCGCCCCGAGGATGAGGTGAAGACCATCAGCTTCGCCCACCACATCGTGGCGCGCAAAGGTCTTTCCGAGGCGACCATTGCCGCCTTCACCCGGCAATTATTCGCAATCCGCCAGCAGTTGATGACCGAATTCCCGCTGGCGGCGAAGATCGAAACACCCGACACCGACAAGGATGCCGCGATCCCCGTGCATCCCGGCGCCGCCGCCTTTGTCGACGGCGAGGAAAAAACCTTCCTCGACCGCTATAGCGATTACATCTGGTGGGGCCTGATGGCGCTGTCGGCAATGGGTTCGATGGGAGCGTGGTTCGCGGGTTACTTAAAAAAGGACGAGCGCGACAACAACACCTCGCTGCGCGAACGGCTGTTGGAAATGATCCCGGCGGCGCGGAAGAGCGATTCCACCGAAGAGCTCGACCAGTTGCAGGCCGAGGCCGACAACATCCTGCGCGATACGCTCGTCTGCTTCGACCATGGTGCGATCGAGGAAGGCGCGCTGACCGCCTTCAATATCGCGCTCGAGCAACTCCATCACGCGATCGGCGACCGCAAGGCGCTGCTGCTCAGCCTGCCGCAAAATCTGCAGCGCGCCGGGGCCCAATTCCGCGCCACCGGAACGCTGTGATCAAGTCAAGCCTGTAATCGGGCCGTCATACAATCTTCCTAGGTCTGTCGGAGCTTTCAGCGCATCTGGACGACCGACCAAGGAGGCTTGCATGCCGATCAAACTCCGAAACAGCAATTTCCAAAGCCTAACCCGCCGGCGCTTTCTTTCCACCGCGACCGCGACTGGCGTCGCTGCGATCGCAATGCCTTATCTGAGCCGCGCTGCCGACCGGCCGATCATCACCCATGGCGTGCAATCCGGCGACGTCGGCGCCGATGGCGGCGTGGTGTGGGCGCGCGCCGACCGCCCGTCGCAAATGATGGTCGAGGTCGCGACCACGGAATCCTTCAACAACGCGCGGGCACTGCCGCCGATCGCTGCACTCCCCGAAAGCGACTTCACCGCCAAGATGCTGCTGGAAAACCTGCCCTCCGGCCAGGACATCTTTTATCGCGTCAAATTCCGCGACCTCTCGCATCCCGATATTTCGAGCGAGCCGGTGGTCGGCCGCTTCCGCACCGCGCCCACCGATCGCCGCGACGTCAGCTTCGTCTGGGGCGGCGATGTCGCCGGCCAAGGCTGGGGCATCAATCCCGACGACGGCGGCATGTTCACCTACGCCGCGATGAAGAAGCATCGGCCGGACTTCCTGATTCATTCCGGCGACACCATCTACGCCGACGGCGTGATTCCAGCAGAAGTGAAACTGCCTGACGGAAAAATCTGGAAGAACCTCACGATCCCCGAAAAGGCGAAAGTCGCCGAGACGCTCGACGAGTTCCGCGCCGCGCATAAATACAATCTGCTCGACGACAATGTGCGCGCCTTCAACGCCGAGGTGCCGATCTTCGTGCAGTGGGACGACCACGAGGTCATGAACAACTGGTCGGCCTCGAAAGATATCCCGGCCGCCTACAAGGTGCGCGACATCTCCCTGCTCGCCGCGCGCGCGGGGCGCGCGTTCCACGAAATGTATCCGATGCGCGAAAGCATCGTCGAGCCGGGCCGGGTCTATCGCACGCTGAGCTACGGTCCGCATCTCGACGTCTTCATGCTGGACGAGCGCAGCTATCGTGGGCCCAACGGGCCGAACCTGCAAACCAGCTACGGTCCCGACGCCTATTTCATCGGGCCGGATCAGTTGCTGTGGTTGAAGCGCGCGCTGCTGGACTCGCGCGCCACCTGGAAGGTGATCGCCTCCGACATGCCGCTCAGCCTGATCGTCTATGATGACGCGACCAACAAGAAGGGCTCGGAGGCTTTTGCGCAAGGCGACGGCCCGCCGCGCGGCCGCGAGCTCGAAATCGCCGACATCCTGCGCTTCATCAAGACCTCGGGCGTGGCCAACACGGTGTGGTTGACCGCCGACGTGCATTACGCCGCCGCGCATTACTACAATCCCGACAAGGCGCAGTTCCAGGAGTTCGATCCGTTCTGGGAATTCGTCTCAGGCCCGCTGCACGCCGGCACCTTCGGACCGAACGAGCTCGACAATACGTTTGGGCCCGAGGTGAAGTTCGTCAAGGCACCCGGCCTCGACAAGCAGAACCTGCCGCCGTCGGCCGGCATGCAGTTCTTCGGCCACGTCAAGATCGACGGCGCCTCGGGACAAATGACGGTGACCTTGCGCGACCGCGCCGACACAGCACTGTGGTCAACCACGCTCGATCCCAAGCTCGGATAGATTTCAAGGTTTGTTGCGATCGCCGGTGAGGCGCTGCAAGGCGATTTGCAGCGCCTCGGATGAACAGGGCTTTGGCAGCCTTGGCTTGTCTGCAAACGCCTTGGGTACGCTGGCATCGGCGCCATAGCCGGTGACGAAGATGTAGGGGATCTTCAGCGCGTCGAGCCGCTCGGCGATCGCAAAGCTCATCTCGCGGATCAGGCCGACATCGAGCAACGCAAAATCCGGCGCGCGTTCGTCGATCATATCCAGCGCTCGCGCGACATTGCCGGCGGTGCGCACCGTCGTGACCCCGAAGCCGAGGATCATGTCCTCGAAATCGAGCGCGATCATCGGATCGTCCTCGACAATCAGCACATCATTGGGCAGGGCAAAGCCATCGTGAGAACCGGGTTCCATGATCTCGTCCGTCACAATTGAATGGTTGGTCAGGACCGCCGGCACCGACGCCTTGACAGCACATCGGAGGGTTCCCCGGAACGAAGCCACCACATCGCCGTTCTCCTGTCTGTGTACTTGTGAACATAAGTTCCCGGCGCGGGCGGTTATCCTCACGCGGGCGACGGGGGATCTCCGAATGAATGCGCGGCGCGAAAAAGCTCCTGACAGCGATGGACGGCCGTACAACAATCTGTTGCGGCTGCTCAACGCTACTGATTACGCACTGATCGAGCCACATCTTGCGCCCGGAGACTCGGGCGCCAATGACCTGCTCTATAATCCCGGCGATGACGTCGACGTGGTCCACTTTCCCTGCGGGCCGTCGCTTGCCTCTTACCTCGTGGGCAACGAGGACGGCCGCGATGTCGAGACCATCTTGGTCGGCCGCGAAGGCGCGGTCGGCGGTATCGTCAGCCAAGGGTATCTGCCAGCCTATACCCGGATCATCGTGAAATTCGGCGGGCCGTTCGTGCGACTGCCTGTTGGCAAGCTGAATACCGCGAAGGCCAAGTCAACTACGCTGCGCAACGTGTTCGCGCGTTACGCCGACTGCATGCTGGCGCAGATCTTCCAATCGACCGCATGCAATGCGATCCATTCGATCGAGCAACGCACCGCGAAATGGATCGTCTCGGCAATGGAGCGCACCGACGGCGATTACACCGTGCCGCTGACGCATGAGCAACTCGCGACCCTGCTCGGTGTCGGCCGCAGCTACACCAGCCGGGTGATCCAGACTTTCAAGGCGGAAGGCATTCTGGAAACCAGGCGCGGCTCGATTCTGGTGCGCAACGCCGACGCGCTCAAGGCGCGGGCCTGCCTCTGCAACGAATCCGTGAAAAACCATTTTGAGGAAGTGTTGCGCGGGGTCTATCCGACCGAGGAGGCCACCAGCGGCTGAAAAAGGTCCGCTTTGCCCGCCGATTCAGCTAACCAAATGCGAAACAACCCATTGTTTTTTGGCGTTTTCTGAATATATTGCGGCGCAACGCGTAAGGTGTGCCCGGTCCTCTTGGCCGGGCTTCCTTTTTAGGCGCATGCGCGCCCTGCGAAACTCAGTTTTTGAGCGTGGCCCGGAAACAGGATCCCGGTTTTCCGGCGAGATCGCGCCAAGCCTTTGCACGACCAGAAGAAGAGCCATGAACCTTCGCAACGTCGCCATCATCGCCCACGTCGACCACGGCAAGACCACGCTGGTCGACCGCCTGCTGCAGCAATCCGGCACCTACCGCGAGAACCAGCGGGTGGTCGAACGCGCCATGGATTCCAACGATCTGGAGCGCGAGCGCGGCATCACCATCCTGGCCAAGGCGGCCTCGGTGCAGTGGAAGGACACCCGCATCAACATCGTCGACACGCCCGGCCACGCCGATTTCGGCGGCGAGGTCGAGCGCATCCTCAACATGGTGGACGGCGCGCTGGTCTTGGTCGACGCTGCCGAAGGCCCGCTGCCGCAAACTAAATTCGTGGTGTCGAAGGCGCTAAAAGTCGGACTGAAGCCGATCGTCGTCATCAACAAGGTCGACCGCCCCGACGCGCGGCCGACTGAAGTGATCAACGAGGTGTTCGACCTGTTTGCCGCGCTCGATGCCAGCGAGGAGCAGCTCGATTTTCCGATTCTCTACGGATCGGCCAAGCAGGGTTGGATGGCGGAGAGCCCGGAGGGCCCCAAAGACAAGGGCATGCAGCCGCTGTTCGACCTGATCCTGCGGCATGTTTCGCCGCCGACCGTCGAGGACGGGCCGTTCCGCATGATCGGCACCATCCTGGAAGCCAATCCCTATCTCGGGCGCATCGTCACCGGCCGCATCACTTCGGGCTCGATCAAGCCCAACCAGCAGGTGAAAGTGCTCGGCGCCGACGGCAAGCTGATCGAGCAGGGCCGCCTGACAAAGATCCTCGCCTTCCGCGGCATCGAGCGCACCCCGCTGGAGGAGGCCGAAGCCGGCGACATCGTCGCGATTGCGGGCCTCACCAAGGGCACCGTCGCCGATACCTTCTGCGATCCCAGCGTCGATACGCCGCTGAAGGCGCAGCCGATCGATCCGCCGACGGTGTCGATGTCGTTCATCGTCAACAACTCGCCGCTCGCCGGCACCGAAGGCGACAAGGTAACGAGCCGCATGATCCGCGACCGGCTGTTGCGCGAGGCCGAGGGCAATGTCGCGCTGCGCGTCACCGAGGCGACCGACAAGGACTCCATGGAGGTGTCGGGCCGCGGCGAATTGCAGCTCGCGATCCTGATCGAGACCATGCGCCGCGAGGGCTTTGAGCTTTCGGTGTCGCGGCCGCGCGTGGTGTTGAAGAAGGACGAAGCCACCGGCGCCTGGCAGGAGCCGATCGAGGAGGTCGTGATCGACGTCGACGAGGAGCATTCCGGCGTTGTGGTGCAGAAGATGAGCGAGCGCAAGGCCGAGATGATCGAGATGCGCCCCTCCGGCGGCCACCGGCTGCGGCTGGTGTTTTACGCGCCGACGCGCGGCCTGATCGGCTATCAGGGCGAACTTTTGACCGATACCCGCGGCACCGCGATCATGAACCGGCTGTTCCATGGCTATGCGCCCTACAAGGGCGACATCCAGGGCCGCCGCAACGGCGTGCTGATCTCGAACGACCAGGGCGAGGCCGTGGCCTACGCGATGTTCAAGCTGGAAGACCGCGGCCCGATGATGATCGAGCCCGGCTGGAAGGTCTACAAGGGCATGATCGTCGGCGAACACACGCGCGACAACGACCTCGAGATCAACGTCTTGAAGGGCAAGCAGCTCACAAACATTCGCACCACCTCAAAGGACGAGGCGGTGCGGCTGACGCCACCGATCAAGATGACCCTGGAAAAGGCGCTCGCCTATATCGAGGACGACGAGCTCGTCGAAGTGACGCCAAAGTCGATCCGCCTGCGCAAGAAGTTCCTCGACGCCAACGACCGCAAGCGCGCGGAAAAGGCCAAGGAAGCCGTGGCTTGAGCCGCGAGTGGCGAGTGGCGAATAGCGAATAGGGAGTGGCGAATAGATGAAGGCGACTTATCTACTCGCTATTCGCCACTCGCTATTCGCTCCTTAACCCATGTCCTCCCTCCCCTCCTCAGTCGATATCGCCATCATCGGCGCCGGTGCCGCCGGCCTTGGCGCCGCGCATGCGCTGAAAGATTCCGGTCTCTCGGTGATCGTGCTGGAAGCGCGCGACCGCGTCGGCGGCCGTGGCCACACCATCATGGCGGCGCCCGACATCACCTTCGACCTCGGCTGCGGCTGGCTGCACTCGGCGGACAAAAACTCGTTCGTCAAAATCGCCCAGCAGCTGGATTTCGAGATCGACAAGACCCGGCCGCCCTGGCGCGAGCAGAGCGACGCCGGTTTTCCGCTTAAGGAGCGCGCCGAGTTCATCGAAGAGATCGACGCCTTCTACGACCGCGTCGAAGAGGCTGCGAAGCTCGGCCGTGAGGGCCCGGCGAGGGCCCATCTCGAGCCCGGCAACCGCTGGAATGCAATGATCGATGCGATCTCGACCTATGCCAACGGGGCTGAACTCGAGCGCATCTCGGTCATGGACCTCGACGCTTACGAAGATACCGGGATCAACTGGCGGGTGCGGCGCGGCTATGGCGCGCTGATGGCGGCCTATGGCGCGCACTTGCCGCTCGCGCTGAATTGCGAAGTGACGTGCATCGATCATTCGGGAAAACGCGTGCGCATCGAGACCTCGAAGGGGGTGCTGACCGCCGACAAAGTGATCGTCACCGTGCCGACCAATCTGATTGCCGAACAAGCGATCCGCTTTCACCCCGCGCTGCCGGCGAAGGTTGACGCGGCCGCCGGCCTGCCGCTCGGCCTCGCCGACAAGGTGATGCTGGCATTGAACGAGCCGGGAGTTTTACCGAAAGACGGCAATTTGCGCGGCGCCACCATGCGCACCGAAATGGGCAGCTTTCACCTGCGCCCGTTCGGGCAGGCATCGATCGAAGGCTATTTCGGCGGCCGCTTTGCCCGCGCGCTGGAAGACGCCGGCAACGGCGCGCTGGCCGCGGAGGCGATCAACGAGATTGCCGCGCTGCTCGGCAACGACTATCGGCGGAAACTAAAGCCGCTCGCGGAATCGCGCTGGTCGCATGACCCGTTCGCGCGCGGCTCCTATTCGCACGCTTTGCCGGGACAAGCGGGCAAACGCGCGGTGCTGGCAGCCCCCGTCGATGGCCGTCTGTTCTTTGCGGGCGAGGCTACTTCGCCAAACTTTTTCTCCACCGCGCACGGCGCGAGGGACAGTGGCGAGCGGGCGGCGAAAGAAGTTGCTGAGTCGCTTGCGAAGAAATGATTGCCGATCCCGTCATTGCGAGGAGCAACGCGACGAAGCGATCCAGACTTTTCGCGTTAGAGTTTCTGGATTGCTTCGCGGAGCCTGTCATCGGGCGCGCATTCGCGCGACCCGTTGGCTCGCAATGACTGCTACTCCATCACCCTTGCCCGCATCGCCGCATCCGGCACGAAGCACGTCTCATACTTCCCGAATATGCGATATCGGTTGCGCGCGACGAGGTTGTAGACCGCGTCGCGCAAGGGTTTTGGCACCGCGAACAGGGCGCGCGCCCATCGCCACCCCGGCAGGTTCGAGAGCACCGTCAGCGCGGCGTCGGATTTGAAAAAGGCGATGCCGCCATGAATGACGGCGTTGGTGTCGGGTTCGTCAGCATTGATGCCGAAGGCCTGCGCCAGCCGCGTGCCGTAAGGCGACTGGATCGGCGTGAAGCGAAAGCGCGCCTGAATATCGCGCGCGACCACGAAGCGGACCCAGCGCGAGCAGAACACGCAGACGCCGTCATAGAGGATCACATCGTCATCGGGCCATGCGCTCATCGATCTCATGATGCCCCTAAAACGGTTTCGCGATCATCAGCCAGAGGATGATCATAACCGAACCGAAGCCGGGGATGCCGAAACAGAACCAGCGGCGAAACAGCGCAAAGTAGCGCGGCGGCAGCGGCTCTTTCTTCGCCACCGCCGCGCTTGCCAGATCGCGCATTTCGATCTGCATGAAGATCACGGGAATCCAGAACAGCCCGGCGACCGCGTAAAGCGCAAGCGACGTCACAAGCCAGCGCTCGGCGAAGCTGGTCGAGGATAATTCCATCAAAATCCCGCCGGTGACGGGCTGCAGGATGACGGCCGTCAGCGTGAACAGCATGTCGGCGAGCACGACGGTCGCCGCCGCGCGCGCGATAAACGCTGCGTCACGGCTCACATGCGCCATCAGCATGAAGAAGGCGATGCCGGTCCCGGTGCCGAGGAGGACGATGGCGCCGAGCACATGCAGATATTTGACCAGGAAATAGAGCGTCATCGCTGTCTCGCGGTCGGCATGTCGAGCTTTAGCGCGCGATCGAGTTCGGGAGTAGCGATGGCTACCCCACTTTCGGTTTCGGCGAGCCAATGACCTTCGCTCCCCGAGGGCGCCAGCACGCGAAACTCCACTTTGCCGCCGGCGCTGCGGAAGGCTCCGGCAAGCCGTCGCGACAGATCGGGCGCGAAGTAAGTATCGTTGGCCGCCACCAGCCAGGTCACCGGCACCCGCGCCGCCTTGCCGAATTCGCCCGCGGCAGCCAGAAGCGTGTGCGGCGCGCAGACCTGATCGGGAACATCATTGGCATGGCCGCCGCGCCCGGGCGCGAATGCGATGATCGCCGAAACGCTTCGGGGATCCGCGCCCAGCGCCAGCGCGCCCCAGCCGCCGGCCGAATGGCCGACAATGACGGCG
>Ga0209526_10001140_pt1 | contig 17558 bp, 18 predicted proteins | sample JacPinW_OM2H0_M1_FD_188566 | JGI IMG/M metagenome (GOLD analysis project Ga0209526, IMG submission 188566) | Forest soil microbial communities from Algoma, Ontario, Canada - Jack Pine, Ontario site 1_JW_OM2H0_M1 (SPAdes) (version 2) | ecosystem: Environmental > Terrestrial > Soil > Boreal... | reverse complement strand
ACCGCCGGGGTGCCCGAGATCGTGACGCGCTGCTCGCCGAGTGGACGAAAGTTGTCGAGGGCTTCGCGGAGACGCAATTCGGTGGCGTCGATGTCACTCAAAAGCGATTTCCCTCCGGTTCCCTCCCCAATGAGCAGGTATGTGGTCTGATCGTTCGTACCGAGCGCGGTAATCGACCCAGGCAGGATGGTGCGCGCGCCCGCGATCACCTGCCAGTCCGGCGGCTTGTACATTCGGAACCCGTACGTATCGTTTGTGTACATATTGCCGCTCACTTGTTCGCGAACCGGTTCGGCCGCGGCCGGTTTCGGTTGTGCCGCAACCACAGGCGCAGGTGGCGCTGAGGCAGGGGCTGCGAAACTTTTCGCATCGGCGCGGGCCGGAACGGGCGCGGCAGGCGTCGAAGGTATCGGGGCCGCCGGAGGTGCACCAACGAATGAAGTCGCAGCATTTTCTGTGACACTTGGCGCCGGTGCGGAAGACGCAGGCCTCGTTGGCGGACCAACCGACCGTGGAGACTTGTTGGCAGTTGGAGACGCTGTGGGCGCGGCGACAGATGATGCAGTCTTGTTCGCGGGTTCTGTTGGGTGCGGAGAAGCAGCCGCGTTCGCGGATTCACTGTTGGTTGAACTTCCCGGTGCGAACGTTTTCTCGAAAGCCGGTTCAGGCTTCCTCTGGTTCGCATCGCTCTTGGCCGAATCCGTGACGTTAATGGATAGGACTTGATCCTTTTGGACTTCCGCAAAGCCGTAGCTGGTTTTTACTTTGAACGAATTGTCTTCGAAGCCGACAATTGTGCCAACAATTTTTGTTCCGTCTTTAAGCTTCAACTCATCGGCAAATGCTTCGAGCGACACAAGCAGCAGCGTAGTAACGACAAAGAAAATCCCGAGCCGCATGACCTCAAGTATTACTCCCCGCCGCCCGAGCCGCAACTGTCAGCATCTGGGCTTTATTCGAATGGTTAGCCCGCCCGGTCGGCCCTCCCTCGGCAGCGACATCGGTCCCGAACTTGCGCCGGAGGGGGAAAAGCATGTCACCGGCTAGAATGGGCGCATGGTTGCTTATCTTCCACGTTGCGGGCGCACCAGCAGCAGGGGCCCTAGCTTCCTGGCCAGCACTACCAGATGGGCGCTCGCCGTGATATTCGGCCTTACGACAGGAGCCCATTTTAGTCGGAACCCTGGCGAGCGGAAATAGGTGACGTGGAGGGTGAGGTTATGGCAAAAGCGCCATGCCCAGCCAGAAGGCGCCCACAATCACGCCTGCCAGAAGAAGCATCAGGCGCGGCCGCTTCTTCCGCACGGAGTACACGATGATCCCCATCATCGTGAGGAGCAGTACAAGCTCTGGCCAGAAAAGCCGCGCCTTGAATCCCGTGCCCCATTGGCTTACAGGGTCCTGAATCCAGGCGGAGGCAAACGAAGTTGCGGCAGTCAGTGAGACGGCGATCACGCCGGCGAGCGCTGTCCCTTTAACCCAGTCGGGTGCACTCCAGCCTTTTCTGGTGTTGCGCCAGTCGAGCCATGTCTGCCCGACAATGAGCCCTACGACAATCAAGACAAACAGTGCCACGTCCCCTCCCTACCAGGGCCGTTGCTGTCGATCGCACCCTCAGTGCGCCACCGCCCGAGCCGTCAGCGGCCTCGCTGCTTCGACAGTTGCCTCCAACCGTTCGAAATCAGACTTTTTCTAGCGCGCATGTTTGAGTATGCAGAGACCGGTCACCCTGGCCGCATGTCCGCTGCTTGCGAACCCGCGCGGCCTTGTTTGTGATCGACGGGCAAGGGCGGCTTGAGAAAAGAAAAAGAAGCCTAGTTGCGCCGCGCCTGCGCCTCTGAGCGCCGAAACATAATGGGCAATCCGTCTACCAAAAGCAAGCGGGGCAGCGCAGTGGCGCGGTAACTATATACAAGCAGCGAAGATACATGAGGACTATGGCAGCTGCGAGCCAGGTGCGTGCGCACCACGCAGGGCTCTGGCCCGACAAGAGTGCCCCAACTGAGCAGAACATTCTCCTTCTTGCCAAAGATTTTGCAGGTACTAGTAGGTTAGTTTAGTACCAAACCACCGCGGCCCCTGCACCTGGGAGAACTCTCCCCGGCTGCAACCGGTTCGTTTGACCGAGATGGGTGTTCCCTCATAGTTGCGGTCCTTACAACGACCCTGCACGCGGAACAGCCGGACTCGCGCAATCTGCTAGGATAGCAAGCGAATGAGAGTCCCATGGATCATTGCCCATCGCGGTGCTTCAGGCCACGCGCCTGAAAACACACTGGCAGCCTTCACGCGCGCGGTCGAGCTGGGCGCTGGGTTCATCGAGACCGACCTTCATCTGACGCGCGATGCCCGGTTTGTCGCGATCCACGATAGTACGCTTGAGCGAACCACCAACGGGCACGGCGCTGTCCAGGACCACACTCTTGCGGAGCTCCGCAAGGTCGATGCCGGGCTGTGGTATGACCGGACATATTCGGGCGAGCGCATTCCCACGCTCGAGGAAATTCTTGATTTCTCCCGCGAGCATGACGTCGTTTTCTATCTGGAGCTGAAATACGGCGCAGCTTGGGGGATGAACTCCACGCTTGTGGCGGCCCTTCGAAGAGCCGAGAGCGCCGCGCGAACCATCGTGATTTCCTTCGACCCCTCGGCACTGGCGGCGATACGACGGATCGATCCTTCGATCATGATCGGGCTTCTGGTCGAAGAGGCGAATCCCGAAACGGTGAAGACTGCTCTCGACGTGGGCGCGCGACAGCTCTGTCCCCGATCGTCGGTAGTCACATCGGAGCTCGTCAAGCAAGCGCATCGCGCGGATCTGCACCTGGCCACCTGGACCGTGAATCTCCCCGAGGAAATGCGTTCGGTAACTGATCTTGGCGTCGACGGCATCATGACGGATTTCCCCGACCGACTGCGTGCCGTCACCGAGGATCTGCGGGAGGCGACTCGGGAGCTTCCGCCAGGGCTTCCCTGAGCTGAGTGAAGAGCGCGGCGAACTGCGCGAGGGTGAGTTGTTCAGCTCGGGCGTCGGGACGAAGGCCGCCTGCCTCGAGCGCCTGGTGAATGTGCTCATCCGACGTGATCGCCCGCAAATTGTTCCGCAGCGTCTTGCGTTTCTGTCCAAAGCACGTCTGCGCGAATTTAAGGAACCGCTTTTCGTCGGATAAGACAAGGGACTCGCGTCCGCCCGGAAGCGTCATTCGCAGCAGCGCCGAAGTAACCTTCGGCGGTGGACGGAAGACGCTCGGAGGAATGCGCATCACAATTTCAGGCCGCGTGTAAAACTGGCAGGCCACAGAAAGATACCCATAGTCGTGGAACCCGGGGCGCGCTACGATCCGCGTTGCGACCTCGAACTGAATGACGAGGTGAATCGAAGCAATCAGATCCGCGCATTCAAAGAGACGATGCAGAATGGGTGACGTAATCTGATACGGCAGATTGCCGTACACACGAAACCTGCCGTTGGATAGTTTTCGCAGATCGAGCGCCAGGATATCGCCCGCGACTACTTCGGAGCCGCACCACCGATCCGGGCTGGTGCGCATGAGTTGGCGCAGGCCTTCGGCCAATTGCGTATCCGTCTCGACCGCGACTACGCGGCGGCCGTCAGCGGCAAGCAGATGGGTCATCTCGCCGTGTCCTGCGCCAATTTCGATCCACAGGTCACCAGCGTTTCGGGGCAGAGTTTCGAAAATTCGCTTCTGCCAGCCACGATCTCCGAGAAAGTGTTGTCCCAATCGCTGTCGGGTCATCGCCAGGCCGAGTGTAGCAATTGCGAGGCAGCGGGAACAAATCATGCTCCCCGAGAGCCGCCTCGCGCACGATTGTGATTACATGCTCAACACGCGCTGCGGAGATTGCCTTGACGAAGCTTCAGTGATCCGCTACCGTTTTTGTTTCGATCGACGGCCCATGAAAGTTCTGTTCGTATCCTCGGAAGGGTTGCCATATTCGAAAACCGGCGGGCTCGCAGATGTGGTCGAGGGGCTGCCCAAAGCGCTGCGGGAAATGGGTCACGAAGTCGCTGTTCTCCTGCCGCGGTATCGCGGCAACGAAATGACCTCCGTGCTGGTTTCCAGCGTTAGGGTCGCCCTCGGCGATCAAGTGCGGTTCCCTGCAATTGGCGAGGGAACATCGGTCAATGGCGTCCGGTATTTTTTTGTGGACGATCCAGGGTACTTCGATCGAGCGCAACTGTACGGCGACAAGACGGGCGATTATTCTGATAACGCGGAACGCTTCGCGGAGTTTTCCCGCGTGGCGATTGAATTCACCAAGCGCATCTGGCTGCCCGACTTGATTCATTGCCATGACTGGCAGTCGGCGCTCGTGCCTGTGCTGCTGCGCACGCAGTACGCAGATGATCCCGCCCTGCGTTCGCTGCCAGTGGTTTTCACCATTCATAACCTCGGCTACCAGGGCTTGTTCCCGCACACGGCGCTGCAGAAGATCGGGCTGCCCGACGGTCTGTTCACCATGGACGGACTGGAATTCTTCGGGAGAGTGAACTTCCTCAAGGGCGGGTTGCTGTTTGCCGACCACCTGACCACGGTGAGCCGCCGCTACGCGAAGGAGATTCAGACACCGGAATACGGCTGTGGCCTCGACGGCGTGATTCGCAAACGCGCGGACCGTCTCGTTGGCATTCTCAATGGAGTGGATTACTCGACGTGGAATCCCCAGACGGACAAGTTCATCGCTCTGAATTATTCCGCGGACAATTTGGACGGCAAGAGAGTCTGCAAGAAGAATCTGCTCGATTTATTCAGCCTGCCGGGAGAGAATCTGGACCGGCCCCTGATTGGGATCGTCTCGCGGTTCGTCGATCAGAAGGGGTTCGACTTGATCGCGGAAACGGCGGGAGACCTGATGAGGGAAAATCTAGCCATCGTTGCACTCGGCACCGGGCAGCCGGAGTACGAAGAGCTTTTCAGACAGCTTGCCGAGAACTACCCAGCGCGGATGGGTGTGAGGATCGGCTACGACAACACGCTGGCGCACAAGATCGAGGCGGGCGCGGATATGTTCCTGATGCCATCGCGCTACGAGCCCTGCGGGCTAAATCAAATTTACAGCCTGCGTTATGGGACGGTGCCGATCGTGCGCGCGACAGGCGGCCTCGATGATACGATCGAGAATTTTGACCCGAGCACGCAGCAGGGGACCGGCTTCAAGTTCGACGCATACACCGGCCAGGCGCTAGTTGACACGGTCCGCGCCGCGATCAGGACGTACCGTGACCAGGGGGCGTGGCGGGCAGTGCAGGCGAACGGGATGGCCAAGGATTTCTCGTGGCGGGTTTCAGCGACCGCGTATGTCACATTGTATGAAGCAGCTAAAAGGTCGCGAATCCCGAAGGTTGCTGGAACATCTAAGGGCTAGCGCGTGGTTTGGGCTTGGAGCCGGCCGGCGCAACAAGGGAAAAAATGGCAGAAAACATACAAGCAGTGAGCGACGCAAGCTTTCAGGCCGATGTGATCGACGCCAGCAAGAACCAGCCCGTGCTGGTGGATTTCTGGGCCGACTGGTGCCGCCCGTGCCACATGCTGACGCCCACGGTAGAAGAGATCGCTCGCGAGAACGTAGGTAAGGTGAAGGTTGTAAAGCTGAATGTTGACGAGAACATGACCGCCGCGGGGAAGTACAATATTCGCGGCATCCCGACATTGCTGGTCTTCAAGGGCGGCCAGGTGGCTGATCAGATTGTCGGTGCGGTGCCCAAAGAGCAGATCGTGAAAGTCCTCGAGCGCCACATATCTTAGCCGCGGTGGGATGCGAGGCGGAATCTCCTGGGCCAAGTGTCGGCTCGCCGCGCGTTCGGCGGGGAAGCAACTAAGGAGACCATGTGACTGCAAGCAACCAGGAACTGCACCCTGCCGCATCGGGAAAGGCGGAGCAGAAAACCTGCGGAGTTTGTGAAGGGAGTTTCTTGTGTTGCGCGTACTCCGGGTCTTGCTGGTGCGAACAAGTGAAGCCCGATAGCGATCGTCTAGCCAAGTTGCGCGAGAGCTATCGGGATTGTCTGTGTCCACGCTGTTTGGCCGCCTTCGGCTGCGAGCGGGTCGAGTCCGGTCTTCGCGCTTGAATCAGGTCTTTGCGAAGATGTCACGAAGAGCAAAGCGGGCGTCGCGATGCCAATGGGCGAAAAGCCCGCTCATGATCGAATATCATGACAAGGAATGGGGTGTCCCGCTTCATGACGATCGGCAGCTGTTTGAATTCCTTATCCTCGAGGGTGCGCAGGCGGGGTTGAGCTGGGAGACAATCCTCAGAAAACGCGAAAATTATCGGCAAGCATTCGATCAGTTTGACCCTGTAAGGGTTGCCGCGTACGATCGCTTCAAGGTGCGCGAGCTCCTGGCTAATCCCGGAATCGTCCGAAATCGTTTGAAAATTGCAGCGGCGATTACAAACGCGCAAGCCTATCTGGCGGTGCAGAAGCAATTCGGAAGCTTCGATCGCTATATCCGGCAATTTGCAGACGGCCGTTCCCGTAACGATATCCGGCGGTCTTCGCGGCGCGTTCCCACTAGAACACCAGCATCTGACGCGATGAGCAAGAGTTTAGAAAAGCTCGGATTCCGTTTTGTCGGCTCGACGATCTGCTACGCATTCATGCAGGCTGTCGGAATGGTCAACGACCACTCAGGCGATTGTTTCCGTTTCAAGAAAGGTCGCTAGGACTGCTCGTATCGCGTACGTCCGGTGGCAGTCGATGTTCAGGCAAAATTCGTTCGGCATCGACTTCTTCGCCTTCCGCCCCGCTTTGTGATAGCGCTCTGTACGCTGCCCGAGAATATTCCCACTTCGCCTTGTGTCCCCATGGAACCCTCCTCAAAGGGCCTCTGAGACGGGTTACATCCTACGTGTCTCGACGGCTTCTTCTCCGTCGGGGCCTTGTTTTCGAGGCGGGTGCAGCGTAGGATTGGAAATTGGCGTTTGCTGCATAAGCCCTCCTGTAGCGTATTCACGTTTGAACTGTGGCAGGCAAAGTGCGGTCTGCTGAATCACGGGGATGTCCAGAGTGGCCGAGAAGACCCGAACCAAAGCAGTGGCGGTGGTAGGCGCGCAATGGGGAGATGAGGGAAAGGGCAAGGTCGTTGACTACCTCGCCTCGTCGTTTGACTTCACGGCGCGCTATGCCGGTGGCCACAATGCTGGACACACGGTCATCTTCAACAACCACCGCTTCGTCCTGCAACTCATCCCGAGTGGAATCCTGCGGCCAGAAAAGAAAGCGGTCATCGGATGCGGCACAGTTGTAGATCCCGTCGCTCTTGTAGCGGAACTCCAAAATCTCAAAAGGTCCGGCATCGAAGTGCGGGGTCGTTTATTTCTGAGCAATCGCGCACACGTGATCTTTCCGTACCACCGCGAAATGGACAAAGCCGCAGAGGCCGCGCGGGGCGCGGCGAAGATTGGGACCACAGCGCGCGGGATCGGGCCGGCATACGAAGACAAGATGGCGCGCCGGGGCATTCGCGTGTGCGATCTGCTCGATCCGGATCGATTTCGAGAGAAACTGGAGCGCGTGATCGCCGAGAAGAACGCAATCAGCAGCGCGTCCTATGGCCACCCCCTGGAGACGAAGGGTCTGCTGGAGCAATATCTGGAAATTGCGACGCACATTGGCGGACTAGTGGCGGACACGTCTGTTCTTCTTAACGACGCGCTCGACCGCGGCGAATCGGTGCTTTTCGAAGGCGCGCAGGGCACGATGCTCGATATCGACCACGGGACATATCCCTACGTCACCTCCTCGAACGCTACCTCGGGCGGCGCCGGCCCCGGCCTGGGCGTTGCCCCAACGAGGCTCATAGGAGTCGCAGGCGTAACTAAGGCGTACACAACGCGCGTTGGCAGCGGTCCATTTCCCACGGAGATGCCTGATCTGGATGCTCACGAAGTTCGGACCCGCGGCAACGAATTCGGAGCGGTCACCGGGCGGCCCCGGCGCTGCGGGTGGCTCGATCTAGTCGTTCTGCGCTATGCAAAGATGCTCAATGGAATTGACTCGTTGGTGGTGACGAAACTCGATGTCTTCGACGACCAGGCCGAAATCAAGGTGTGCACCAGCTATCGGTACAAGGGCCAGCCCATGCCGGAGATGCCTCCGGACGTCGAAACGCTGGCGCAGCTTGAGCCCGAGTACCGCACGCTCCCGGGCTGGCGAAAGCCTACGCCGGGCATTCGCGAGGTGAAAAATTTGCCCGTTGCCGCGCGCGATTACCTGAATTTCATCTCCGACGAGCTCGAAGTCGAAATTGGAATGATCTCGACCGGGCCCGAACGCGACGCCACCATCGTTCCGCAAGGAACGAAGCTCGCATCCTGGCTCTAACCTCCATGCTTTCTTTCGAAGAGGCGCGCGCCCAGGTGATCGAAGTAGTCACCGCGCGCGCATCCCCATTCGGAACAGAGATAGTCGAACTCTCGCCGCGCCCCTCGGAAGCGCTCGGCCGCATTCTCGCCGAGGATGTTGTCGCAGAACGCAGCTATCCCCCGTTTGACCGCTCGATACGCGACGGATTTGCTGCGCGTTCGCTCGACTTGACGAAGGCCGACGCGAAGCTGCGCCTGCTCGGCGAAAGCCGCGCAGGCGTGGCCTTTGCTGGAACGGTTGGAGAAGGCGAATGCGTGCGGATCCTTACCGGCGCGCCTGTGCCGCTCGGCGCGGATGCCGTGGTGATGCAGGAATACACGCATGCTGACGGCTGCTTCGTTGTTTTTGAGCGATCGGCTCGTGCTGGGCAGAACTTCGTCCGCGCCGGCTCCGAAGCCCGAGTGGGAGACGTGATGGTCTCGCGCGGCGCGCGGCTCAGTTACGCTGAACTCGCAGTGGCAGCCCAGGTGGGACGCTCTCGCGTGGCAGTCGGTCGCCGCCCTCGCGTGGCAATCCTATCGACCGGCGACGAGGTTGTCGAGGTGGAGCAAGTTCCCGGCCCGTACCAGATCCGCAACAGTAACAATGTCTCGCTTGCCGCGCAGGTGGCGCTCACCGGCGGAGAGGCCGTGACGTACGGCTGTGCACCGGATGAAGCGTCCGAACTGAGGGCCCGGATCAAACGAAGTCTCGATTCCGATATGCTTGTTTTGAGCGGCGGCGTTTCGGTGGGGACCTACGACCTCGTTGAACAGGTTCTGGGTGATCTTGGGGCTGAATTTTTCTTCGATGCGGTCGCGATTCGCCCCGGAAAGCCCGCCGTTTTCGGCTGGTGCAAAGGGAAGCCAGTCTTCGGCTTGCCCGGGAACCCTGTTTCTGCGATGGTTACATTCGAGCTGTTCGTGGCGCCCGCTATCGAGTTGCTGAGCGGGTATAGACCGCAGCCGCTTCCATTTTTCAAGGCGAAGCTGGCGCACCGGGTCGAGGAAAAAGCGGCGGTTGCACATTTCCTTCCTGCGCTTGCGAACTGGAAGGGTGGCTTTCCAGCCGTCGAGGCGCTCTCGTGGGAAGGGTCAGGGGATATCGGCGCGGTCGTGCGCGGGAACTGCTTTCTGGTTGTGCACGAGTCCCAGTTGACGTTGGAAGCAGGCGAATGGGTGGATGTGCTGACGCGTCGCGGAACATTTTAGGGCTGGCAATCCTGATGAGAAAGCTATCGCATTATGACAAAAAAGGTCGCGTGCGCATGGTGGACGTGACCGGCAAGCCCGCGACTTCGCGCACAGCGGTGGCGCACGCATTCGTCCGCATGCAGCGCGCAACCGTAGCAAGCGTGCGGCGGCTCAGGTCGCCGAAAGGGGACCCTCTCGAGGTCGCGCGGATCGCTGGAATTACAGCCGCGAAACGTACCTCGGAGCTGATTCCGCTTTGTCACCCCCTCTCGCTGACGCACGTGGAAGTGAGCGCGAAGCTGTGCCAAAATGGAATCGAGATCATCTCGGAAGCAACGGCCATCGGGCCCACCGGTGTCGAGATGGAGGCGCTTGTGGCCGCGTCTGTGGCGGCGCTGACGATCTACGACATGTGCAAGGCGCTCGAGCGCGGCATGGAGATCGGTGAACTGCATCTGGTGACGAAATCCGGAGGGCGCAGCGGTTTCTATGTGCGTTCTGGGAAGCGTGAGAAGCAATGACGCTGATGAAGGATGTCAAAGTCCTGGTCGTGGATGACAACGCGCTGATTCTCGACCTGCTGATGAACGGACTTTTGCCGCATTGCGACGCGCGCGCGGCCGCTGATGGCGCTGACGCGTTGCTCAGAATTGTCGATGAACCGCCCGATTTAGTGGTTTGCGATTATCGGATGCAAGGCCTTGATGGCCGCAAGCTCTACGAAAAGCTGCGCGGGCGCCAACAGACCAAGCAGATTCCGTTCATCTTTCTTGCCAGCCGAAGCGATATCGAGGAGACGCTGCGGCCGACGCTAGAAGGCGTCGAAGAGTTCATCACCAAGCCCTTTTTCGTGAAAGATTTCGTGCGCCGGACCAAGAAAGTCATCGATCGGCTGCAGCTTGAGAAGCTACAGAAACGAGCCGTGCGGCCGGGCGTAATTCAGGGTCGCCTCGAAGAAATGAGCATACTCGATTTGATGCAGTCGCTCGAAATGGGACAGAAGTCCTGTCAGTTGGCGATCCGCCACGGGGATGAAACCTGCGAGCTTTTCTTCGCTGGGGGGCAGTGTAGGGACGCGCGGCTGGGCTCGCTCGAAGGCGAACCAGCTGTGTTCAAGGCGGTGCGGTGGCCCGACGGCGATTTCGAGATCGATTTCAACGCAGTGCCGGCCCGTTCGACCATTTCTCGCACGACGACGGGTCTTCTCATGGAAGCGCTTCGTCTGATGGATGAAGGACACCGCGAAGGCGAAGACGTTCCGCTAGACGTCGAAGCTACCGAAGGCTAAGGCGCACGACACGACTGGCTATGCGCGTTACCATTCTCACGATCAGCGATTCGGTGGCCGGCGGCAAGGCAGAAGATCGTTCGGGAACGTTGATCACCGAGCGATGCCGGGAAATGGGCTGGACGATCGTGTCCCAGTCTGTGTTGGCCGACGATCGCCCGGCCATCGAGGAATATCTGAAGCAGGTGTCGGATTCGAACGATTGCGACCTGATCCTGACGACCGGCGGCACCGGGTTGGGACCGCGCGACGTGACACCCGAGGCGACAATGGCGGTTGCCGACCGGCTGATCCCCGGACTGCCCGAGCAGATGCGTATCGAGGGCAAAAAGAAGACTCCGCGAGCGATTCTTTCGCGCGGCGCGTCCGGTATCCGCGGCGACACGATCATCATCAATCTGCCAGGCAGCCCCCGCGGAGCGGTTGAGTCTCTCGATGCGATCGCCGACCTGGTCCCGCATGCCGTCGATGTGCTCCACGGCGCTCGCCACGGATAAGATTGATTTGTTACCCTGCCGATATTCTCGACTCAAGCCGATCGTGCCAGTGAGGAGTCCTTCATGGATTCGCAAGAGCCCGGGCGCAAACGCTCCGCCGCCTTTGTTCAGCAATTGTCGATGGCGCTGGAGCTTCCGTTTGTCCTGATCATCGGGGTCCTCATCGGCGGAGGCGCCGGTTTTCTGCTCGACCGGTGGCTGCATTCTTCTCCGGTTCTGTTGCTGGTCGGCGGCGTGCTCGGGTTTGGCGGGGGAATGGTGGACATCTTGAGGAGGCTCGGACGCAGTGAGAGAGACGAGAAAGGCGGAAATGGCTAGCGACGACGCGTTTTACGCGGCTGCCGAGCGCCGAATCGAGCAGGTAACGGTCGGGATCGGCGCGGCGGGCGCCTTGTGCGCGGGCATGTTCTGGGGTATGCGGGCGGCCACCGGCGCGGCGGCGGGCGCGGCGCTCTCGTGGATTAACTATCGTTGGATGAAGCAAGGGGTCGACACGCTCGCGCGGCTTTCGAAGGCGCAGCAACAGGCCGAACGGGTGCGCATGCCGAAGAGTGTTCTGTTGAAGTTTCTCGGGCGCTATGCTTTGCTGATCTTGGCCGCCTATGTTATCCTTGCTCACCTGAATTTGCCTGTCGCGAGCGTGCTTGGCGGTTTTTCCGCCGTTGTAGCCGCGGTGCTCGTGGAAGTAATCGGGCAGCTTTTCCGAAGCAATCAAATTCCGCACGCGGATTCTGGACGGGACTGAATGGGCGAGCCGCCAATCTGGGTTACAGTGATTGTGAACCGAGTGCTGGGGAACGTCGCGACGGCACTGCTTGCGGCATTGCACGTCAAGCCGTCTAACCCCTCCTATCCCATTCCGAATCACATCTCGATGGAGATTTTTGTTTTCGTCCTGGCTGCGTTGTTCTTTTTGTGGCTCAAGCGTAACCTGTCCGCCGACCGCCCCGGGACCGCACAACTGTGCATGGAAATGCTTTTGACGAACCCGATGGGCGTTGGTGTGAAGGATCTGATCAAAGACAACCTGCCCCACGGCGGAGAAAAGTACCTGCCGATGATTGGCAGTATCGGTATTTTTGTCTTGTTTTGCAATTTGATCAGCGTCATTCCCACACTTGTGAGTCCGACGGCAAACAGCTCGGTGCCGCTCGGTTGCGCAATCATCGTCTTCATTTATTACAACCTGTCCGGGGTTGCCACAAAGGGGCCGCTCGGCTACGCCAAGCATTTCTTAGGTCCCAGCATATTTCTTGCACCTCTTTGGGTTATCGTCGAAATCGTCAGCAATCTAGCACGGCTTCTATCGTTGACCGTTCGGCTTTGGGTGAACATGATGGTGAGCGAGATGTTGTACGTGATCTTCCTGGGGTTGATGTTGGGGCTCACGATTTTCGTCGGCAAGCTCAATCCGGCCGGATACATATTCGGAGTCCTGCCGCTAATCGGCCCCGCGCTTTTCATTCTCCTGCATATTGTTGTGGCATTTTTGCAGGCGTTCGTCTTCACAATTTTGCCCGTGATCTATGTCGCGGGAGCTGTCGAGGAAGTGCACTAATTCAGGGCATCATTGCCGCTACAGTGTGAGACCGGCCTCTCCCAAGCTGGCCGGGAACCACCACCTGGCGGCAAGTTCATAACAAGGAGAACATGATGAGAAGGTACGCGTTGTTCCTGCTGGCGGTTCTGGCCATCAGCTTGTTTGCTCCCGCAGCCTTCGCGCAAGGGGGCGCTCCGGCCGAGTCCGCGACGAACTGGGTCGCGCTTGCGGCTGGCTTCTCGATGGCAATTGCCTCCGCAGGAGGAGCCATCGGACAGGGAATGGCAACCGCTCATGCTTGCGAAGGACTGGCGCGCAATCCGGGAGCAGAAGCGGCCATCCGGTTTGCATTGATCCTCGGTCTGGTGCTGATCGAGTCGATGGCCCTGTATACATTCGCCATCATATTCATCAAAGTCAAGTAAGGCTTCGATCGTGAAAAATCGGCCCGGAGACTGGCATCTGAGCGAGCCTTCGCGCCCCTGATCGCGCTGGTTTGAGCTCCGCGCCATCCGCCGTTTTCCTGGGTCCGGAGCAGGAAACCCGCAGCAGCGGTTCGGAACGGGGCCTCTGGTAGGTTCTGTTTCTGGAGCGACGGTTAGCGTGATGGCCCGTCCGTCGTCGCCTTAACCGCGATACTCGGCTTTCATTGCGCGTCTTCTCAGCGGCGGTGCTGTTCGTCTCCGATCCTTTATCGCGCTCCATCACTGTTTGGCTTGAATCGCTCGATGTCCTTTGCTTCTTCGGTGTCAGTTTCGGCAGGGGTCTAGCGAAGACCACGAGCTTCCAACTGTCATCGTCCTGCTGCGATTCGACACGCGCGGGGCATTCCAGTCAGAGTGAACCCTGTTTTGATCTCGCCAGCGGTTAGATCCTGCGTTTGAGCCCAGCGCATGACCGGGGCCTTCGGATAAAGGATTGACCGGTTTCGGTCTGCCCACTGGCGTGGCTCGCGGCACATCCGTGATCAGCGAAGTGCGCGCGAGCTTCTGCCAAATTCTCATGCGCGGCTGTGAAAGGATCCGTTTTCCTATCTTGCATCACCCTGTTTGGGACTCCTCGATGGATGCTGGTCTTTCTTCTTATTGCTTCCCCCTGCGGCCATCTGCCAGTTGGGTTAGTGCAACGAAAGGGAATCGGCGGCGGCTTTGGCGAGGACCAGGACGCGGGCGGGGAAGAGGCCGAGATACAGGGTTCCGGCGGCGGCGATCACGAGTGCGAGGCGAAGTGCTGGAGCAACTGCCGCCTGAACATAACCCTGCGCGGGCTCGGAGAAATACATCACGATAACGACACGCAAATAATAATACGCACCGATGACGCTGTTCAAAGCCGCAATTACCACGAGCCAGACGAAGCGGGGATCGCGGAGCTCCAGGGCAGCTTGAAAGGCAAAAAACTTTCCGAGGAAGCCGCCCGTGGCTGGCAATCCGAGCAACGACAGAAGAAACAGCGAAAAGCACGCTGCCAGCACTGGCTGTCTCATACCCAGTCCCGCGTAGTCACGAATTTCGAGTCGCTTCTCTCCTTGCTGGCCCAGGTGAGTGACGACGAGGAACGCGCCCACCTTCATCAGCACATAGGCCGCGAGGTAGAACAGCACGGCCGCGACGCCCGCCGCTGTGGACGCCGCAAATGCGACCAGGATGTAGCCGGCGTGGGCGATCGAAGAATACGCGAGCATTCGCTTCACGTTGGTCTGCACAAGCGCGGCGAGATTGCCAATGAACATCGTCAGAACCGCGGAGATGGCGATGGCCCAGAACCAGTAGTGCACGGTCGAGCCGAATGACACACTGAAGATGCGAACCATAACGGCGAACGTCGCAGCCTTTGGGCCTGAGGCGAGCAGTGCCGTCACCGGCGTCGGCGCGCCTTCATAGACGTCGGGTGCATAGATCTGGAACGGGGCGGCGACGACTTTAAATCCGAGCCCGACGAACATCAGGCCGAGCCCCAGCATGGCAAGCTCGGAAGGTCTGCCGTGCGCGTCCTGCCAGGATTGCAAAAACACCTGAACATCGTCGATCTTCGTTGAGCCTGCGGCGCCGTAGACCATCGCGATGCCATACAGAAAGAACGCCGTGGCAAACGAGCCGAGCAGGAAATACTTGAGCGAGGCTTCGTTTGACTGGAGCGCTCGACGGCGGAAGCCGACCAGAACGTAGGTCGAGATGGAACTCATCTCGAGGCCGATGAAGGCGGTGACTAGTTCGTCTGCTCCGGCAAGGATGCCCATACCGGCCGTCGCAAACAAGACGAGCGCATAATATTCGCCGCTCTGGATTCCCTCGCTGTCGAGATAATTCAGCGAACCTAGGATCGCGAGCGCGGCGGCGCCAGTCGCGACCACATGGACGAAGATGCTGAAATGGTCGGCAATAATCAAATTGCTGTACGCTGGACCAGGGTCATTCGCCACCAGGCGAACTGAGGCGAGCGCGACGAGCGTGCCGGCAAAACCTAACCATCCGAGCGCCCGCTTGTTCGAGGGCTCTAGGAACGCGTCCACAACCATGATAATCATTCCGAAAACGCAAAGGATGATCTCCGGCGAAAGGCGGTAGAGGTTCGCAATCTGCTCGGCCGGGAGATGAATCACTGGCGCACCACCCTGTCGGAGATTCCGGTGAGTGCTGGGTTCTGCTTGCCCCCCGGGAGGATCACGGTGCGACGACCAGAAAGTGGAACCGGCGCCGGCCGAGATGCGAGCTGGGTGCGTTCCATCTGACGCAAAATGTTGTTTGTCGAAACCTCCATGCGCCGCGTGAACAGGGGCGAAGCCAGGCCCATGAACAGGATCACGATAGCCATTGTCACAAGGATCACACGTTCGCGCATGGAAGCATCCGACAGCGTGCGGTTCTTCTCGACCGTGATCTCACCAAGGGCGACGCGCTGATAGGCCCAAAGCAGATAGATCGCCGACAGCACGGCGCCGCTCGCGGCCCAGGAGGCCCAGGCGTGGTGGTTCTCGAACGTGCCGATTAGGATGAGGAACTCGCCAATAAAGCCGTTGAGCGGCGGCAGCGCAAGAGACGACAGACTGATGAAGAGGAACAACGACATCAGCACGGGCATCGGAGTCGCGAGCCCGCCGAATTCCTGGATCTCATGCGTATGGCGCCGGTCATAGAGCATTCCGACGCCGAGGAAGAGCGCGCCCGTTGAGAGACCGTGGCTCAACATCTGGAAGATGGCTCCTTGAATCGAGACGGTGCTGAAAGCGAAAATCCCAAGCACGACGAAGCCCAGGTGGCTGACCGAAGTGTACGCGACGAGGCGTTTCAGATCGTGCTGCACGGTGGCCACCAAAGCGCCATACACGATGCCGATGATGGCGAGGACACCGATGAGCGGGGCCATGCGATGCGCCGCATCGGGGAAAAGCGGCAGGCAGAACCGCAGCATGCCGTACGTCCCGAGTTTCAACATCACCCCAGCGAGGATTACGGAGCCGGCCGTGGGGGCTTCGGTATGCGCGTCGGGCAGCCAGGTATGGAAAGGGAACAGCGGCACCTTGATCGCGAAGGCCAGGAAGAAGGCGCCGAAAAGCAACAGCTCAGTGGTCGGCGCGAGAGAAACCATACCGGTTTGCAACTTCGTCTGGATTTCCCGGAGATCGAATGTGCCGGTCAGATTGAAGAGCCAGAGGATCGCTACGAGCATCAGGATCGATCCGAACATGGTGTATAGAATGAATTTCACGGCCGCGTAAATGCGCCGCTCGTGGCCCCACATGCCGATGATGAAATACATCGGGATGAGCATCACTTCCCAGAAAACGAAGAAAAGAAACAGGTCGAGCGAGACGAAGATGCCGATCAGACCTGTCTCGAGCACGAGTAGCGACAGGAAGAACCCTTGGACGTGCTCGTGGATCGATTGCCAGGAGCAGAGGATTGCAAGCGGCGTCAGGAACGTCGTCAGCAGGACGAGGAACAAACTGACACCATCCACGCCCATGTGGTAGTGAATCGCCTGCCCGATCCAGTCGTGAACCTCCTCGAATTGGTAACGTGTCTCGGCCGCTTCGAAACCCCGCAGGACGAAGAGCGACACAAGGAATTCCGCAACGGAGGCGGCGAGAGCGATGCGACGGATCCATAGGTGATCGTCGGCACGCAACAAGAGCAGCGCTGCCCCGCTCAAGAGCGGCAGGAACGTGATCACCGTCAGCAATAAAGGCTGTGTTTGCACCCTAGCGCACCACGATCCCCAGAAGTCCAAGCAGGAGCACTGTGAAGCCCACGGCGCCGACGATGACCCAGGTGGCGTAGCTCCGTGTGTTGCCTGATTGCAGCCCGCGCAACTGGCCGCCCAATTCGCGCGCCACGCGGGCGACGCCGTTCACCGTGCCGTCGATCGCTTCTTCGTCCACCGCGTGCCAGAAGACGTTAGTAGAGATCCAAAGTAGCGGACGCACAAACAGTGCGGCATACGTTTCGTCGACGTAGAATTTGTTGAGAAGCAGCGTGTGGAGGCCGCGCAAGCTCTCAGCGAACCGTTTTGCCAAGGCCGGTCTGCGGATGTAGCACCACCACGCGACGAAAAAGCCGAAGAGCGCGACGATTACCGGCGGGCCCGCGAGCGCATGCAATAGCTCGACGGTGGCGCTTGGCTCACTGGCAACCGAAATCCCCGGAGAACTTTTGAGCGAGGCTTGTTCTTC
>Ga0209526_10001139_pt1 | contig 17564 bp, 18 predicted proteins | sample JacPinW_OM2H0_M1_FD_188566 | JGI IMG/M metagenome (GOLD analysis project Ga0209526, IMG submission 188566) | Forest soil microbial communities from Algoma, Ontario, Canada - Jack Pine, Ontario site 1_JW_OM2H0_M1 (SPAdes) (version 2) | ecosystem: Environmental > Terrestrial > Soil > Boreal... | reverse complement strand
GATATTGGCGAAAGTCCCGACCGCTCCCGAAATCGCGCAGGTCGCGACCTCCTGGCGCGCGGCCGAGAGCCGGGCGCGGTTGCGGGCAAACTCGGCATAATGCCCGGCGAGCTTTAATCCGAAAGTCGTCGGCTCGGCGTGGATGCCATGGCTGCGCCCGACCGTCAGGGTATGCTTGTGCTCGAACGCACGGCGCTTCAGCACCGCGAGCAATGCGTCGAGATCGGCCAGCAGAATGTCGGCCGCTTGCGTCAGCTGCACCGCAAAGCAGGTGTCGAGCACATCGCTCGACGTCATGCCTTGATGGACAAAGCGAGCATCGGGGCCGACATGCTCGGCGAGGTTCGTCAGAAAGGCGATCACGTCGTGGCGGGTTTCGCGCTCGATCTCATCGATGCGCTCGACCTCGAACGCGCCGCGCTCCCAGACGGCGCGCGCCGCGCTCTCCGGGATGATGCCGAGCGCCGCCTGAGCATCACAGGCATATGCCTCGATCTCGAACCAGATCCGGTAGCGGTTCTCCGGCGACCAGATCCGGGTCATCTCGGGGCGGCTGTAGCGCGGGATCATGCCGGGGTCGCCTCTTACGATGCGCGCGAATGTGCGCGATCGTAGTCCAGACGGTTGAGCGAAGCGAGGATATGCGGCGACCGCGGTAATTGGAACCGGGCCCGGGAAGCCCGTCGAATGTAATGTCAGGCGAGCTTGCCCGCGCTGCTTACTTCCTCTGCTTTTGGCGCGCGTCCTCCACGGCCTGCTGCATCTGCTCATATTTCATGGCGCCGCCGAACATCTGCTCACCAATCACGAAAGCGGGTGTGCCGCGCGCACCAATTTCTCCGGCGAGAACAACGTTGGCATGCATGGTTCTTTCAATTGAATCGTCAGCCATGTCCTCTTTCAGCTTTTCGACATCAAGCCCCGTCTCCTTCGCCACCGTAAGGATGATTTCACTCGACAAATGGCCTTTAGTGTTCATCAGGGTATCGTGGAACTTCATGTACTTGCCCTGCTTCACGCTGGCCAGCGCCGCCTTGCTGCCCTGGATGGAATCGGGACCCAGTATCGGATATTCCTTGTAGATCAACCTGACGTTCTTGTCGGTGTCCAGCAGCTTTGAGACTGCCTCCTGAGCCATTTTGCAATAGCTGCATTGGTAGTCGAAAATTCCACGACAGTCACATCGCCGTTCGGATTGCCGCCAACGGGGGCGGTGGGATCATCGAATAGCTGGTCATGATTACCTGTCACCGCCGCCTGATTTTTACTGGCCGACTCCGCTTCTTGCCCGCGGCGCATTTCTTGCGCGGCCTTGACGACAAGGTCGGGTTCCTTTGCCGTCAGCAGGTTGCAAAGCTCACCAGCAGTGTGGCAGAAAATGTTGAAGCACCATCCAGCGAAGTCACTCGCGGCTTCGGTATAGCCTTGTTCCACTAAAGTTTGATATCGATGTCGAGCCAATTCGTCGTTCAGGCAAGCCACACCCCATGCCCGCCAGAATGGGATACCGTCTGCCGATTCCGGAATCGATAGCGGGTCAAGTACCGGACCGACTGCCGCCAGCGTAGTCTCTGCGGCCGCCAACACAGTCTCGTAAATAAATGGCGTCGCGAGCAGAACCGCGCCTTCTGCTGACGACACAGAAGGGCGACTGGATCGGAGCGATGTCGCAGCTAATAATTTCTCGACGCGAGCTATGACCCGAAACGGCGCATCATCAATCCGCCAACGCCGCTCGGGCAAGGCGCGCTGCGCTGCCGCGACGCGTTCCTCCGCCCGAAGGACGATGGCGCTAAAGTGCACCAATACCGGCCTCCTCGCTCGCCTTGCGCCACAGCATTGTGCTCTGAAGCTTCCGAACGCATTGCGACGACGCCAACCGCGAGCGGAATCGGGCCGCAAAGCTTTCCTTGATTATCAGCTGTTCCGCAGTACGCGACGGCCTCTTATTCGCCTTTCGTCGAGCGTGACCGTCTGCCTTGATCGTGAGTAAATATCGAACCGCGCCTGCAGGGCGGGAACGATTTCGGCTGGGGTGGCGTGGTTGTCCTCGGCCTCTAGTGTTTCTGCCAGAGCTTTGGCGAACGCCCTGCACGTCTTGTCCGGTTCGGGATGAGTCTTCTGGTCTTTCCTGTAGCTATAGATGATGGCAACTGTAGGGACATTTGCCAGTTTTGCTACTATCCCGGTGATCTCTGTGATCGCCGGAGATTTCGACCCGTCGTCTTCCGAGCCAAGCGTCAAGCGAACTCCCTCTCGGCAAGCATCGGTCATTATCAGGACTGAGCCTGCCTTCGATACACGGGCCCAGGCGAAGAGATCGTTGTCGCGAATCATCTGAGGCGCAGGAATTGGTGCTGCCAGATCATAGTCCTGTGGCACGAGCAAACGGTGCCGACCCTGTTCGACGCCGTGGCCAAAAAAGTATACGATCAGCTCACCCGCGGCGTCCGCGTTATCCAAGAGAGTCCGGATATAGCGGCGCATACGGATAGTAGTGAGATCCTGGGTCTCGCTGCTCCCGGCGCCGTACGCGACTATGTCAGCGTCGAGGAAGCTCGCGCTCAGCAGCGCCCGCCGCAGCCTTGATATAAGTCAAGCGGCGGCGCACCATCGTAACTGGCGCAGTTGCGCCAGCCTTTACAGTCCCTACGAGAGAGACTCCGCCATCCGCGCGAATTTCAATTCCTGCTTCGAACTCGGATAGATCGAATTCGCTGGAAACCTTCGCGGCTGTAGCAGTAATCTGTTGCAGGTATTTTACTCGGTTCGCCATGTTTTCTTTGAGCTTCTCAGCGTCGACTGCAGTACAAACTTTCGCTGCTCCTCGACTGAGGAGGCTCTTGCTTTCATCAGGAGCCGTGTCCGCGTCAACGACAACTGGAATAGTCCAAGTGCCCACGGCGGCCACCGGGCCGACCATCACAGAAGCGGTCAATTGATGCGCTGCGAAAGCGGCCAGGCTGACGCGTCAGCAACAGAGGCGGCGGCGCGCCGAGGCTGAAGCGCAAGCAAAGGAAAACCGAATTCGGTTCGGGCGCGGCAAGGAGGAGCGTAGCAAGGACTGCGCGAACGCGAGCGAGCAGATAAGGAGATCGAGGACAAGCGCCTCGACTGATCAAGCTTCCTTCCCGAGCGCCTTGCGATACGCCTCAAGGGTTGCCGGGTCGAAGCAAACAAATATGACGAGCTCCGGAGATTGGTGTTGGGCCAAATGCGAAATGACCGTCGTCACGGCAATTTCCGCCGCCTCCCGGCGTGGAAAGCCGTAGATCCCGGTCGCGATCGCGGGGAATGCGATGTCCCGAAATCCCTTGCGGCGGGCGATCGCCAAGACCGAGCGATAGCAGTTTTCCAATGATTGCCGCTCTCCGGCACCACCACCCCGCCAAATCGGGCCGACCGTATGGATCACATACGGTGCGGAAAGACGATAGCCTGCGGTGAGCCGGGCCTCCCCGGTCGGACATCCGCCCAGTGCCCGACATTCGGCGAGAAGCTCGGGGCCGGCGGCTCGATGGATCGCGCCGTCAACCCCACCTCCGCCGAGCAAAGAGGCATTTGCGGCGTTGACGATCGCATCGACCTTCAGGCGCGTGATATCTCCCGAAGAGAGGCTTACCCGTTGCGTGAAATGAGGAAGTAGCATGGATCGGACGCGTCAAGTTCAGGCGCGGAGCTCCTCGACCAGGTCGGTGCCAAAGAGCCGTTCTTCCGCGATGGTACCGTCGCCATTGTCGATGGTGACCTTAGCGGGTTCGTCGGATCCGGCCAGCCGCACGGCCTCGGCAATCGCATCCTCGCGCCCTGAAAATCCGTCGCGCGGGTGATCTTCCCCCTCCTTCGTCACCGTCCAACCCTGCTCGGTCGGACGGACGCGATAAACGTGGCGTCCCAGCATGATCGATTTTCCGTCTCGTTTCGCCCAGCGACCTGCGAACACACTGTCACCGCATGCCGTTCCCGATCGCCGCGATACCGGGCCCGAAAAAAAGCCGGCGTCGACGATAGCCGACACCGGCGAGGCTGCGGGTGGCAAACCCGCGACAGGGAGACTTTGCCAAGCCGGACTACGAGGATAAGGCGAGCGTCCGGCGCCTCGCCCGGCGAAACAACGCGTTATCCCAGAGAAGGTTCCAAATAACTTGGGGGCAATGCCTTCAACGTCTTGGCAACTCGGCCGGTCCGCGCCCGCCGATCAACCGCTATCTTTGAGCCTACCGCGACCCCCCCGCTGTAGCGTCGCACCCGGGAGACAGCTTTCGATTCGCCCAAGCATCCCGCCGCGTCCTCATCGGGAGCGGTTCCGGTCAGCCTGCGTAAGGCTTCGCGCCCGCGCGAGAGGCGCGACCGGATCGTCCCAACCGGGACGTCGAGAACCACGGCAACCTCCTCGTAACGCATTCCTTCCAATCCGACGAGCAGGATAACAGCACGCTGCTCCTTGGGCAGCTTGGCGATCGCGCGCTCCAGATCGCGCAGCTCGAGCCGCTTGCCCTGCTGCGGCGCGCGGCTCAGCAGCGGCTCGCTCTCGCTCAATCCAACCGCAGACCCCTCACGCACGGCCCGGCGGATGTGGTTGACATATTGGTTGTGGAGTATGGTGAATAACCAGGCACGAAGATCCGTTCCCGGCTGCCAGAGGTGCAATTTACCGAGAGCGCGGGTCAGGCAATCCTGGACCAGATCGTCTGCGGTGACGGCATCGCGCGTCAGTGCCCGAGCATAGCGCCGAAGGCGAGGGAGTTCGGCTTCGATCTCCCGGTGAGTGTCGGCCACAGGTCCTCCTTCCGCTTAGGAAATCAGCCAGGGTGGCCAATTTGAGTCGCAGCGGAGTGTAGGGGCAGGCCGTAATCCGATGATGTCAGGGCAGTCGGTTTTGTGTAAGATTTTGTAACTATATGTATGGGAGTTCGATAGGGTGCCCTAGGCCCCGGCTGGGGGCTATGTCGGGGCCGAACAGGGCAAGGGGTAGCCGAAGCTGGCCGGCATGAATGACAATGGTCATATCCTAGTCGTCGACGATCAGCGGGAAATCTGCGACCTCGTCCAGGAGTATTTGTCGGGTGAGGGTTACCGGGTCTCGACCGCACAGGACGGCGGCGGGATGCGCAAGGTCATGGCGCAGTCGCCGGTAGATCTGGTGATTCTGGATCTGATGCTGCCGGGAGAGGACGGGCTGACATTGGCCCGCTTGCTGCGCCAGGAATCGAGTGTCGGGATCATCATCCTGACCGGGCGCGTCGAGACCGTCGATCGCATTATCGGTCTTGAGATGGGAGCGGACGACTACCTGCCGAAACCCTTCCACCTGCGCGAGCTGCTGGCGCGGGTCAAGGCCGTCCTGCGGCGCGCCTCGACCCGGAATTCGGAAACGCAGGGAGCTCCGTCTCGATCGAGAGCAAAGTTCGCCGGCTGGAACCTCGATCTTTCGAGCCGTGAGCTGTTCTCCCCCGCCGGCAAGGAGGTCCGGCTCACCACCGGCGAGTTCGATCTGCTCGCCGCCTTCGTCAACAATGCCAACCAGGTGTTGACCCGTGACCGGCTGCTTGACCTCGCGCGCAACCGCGAAGCGGGACCCTTCGACCGCACCATCGACGTTCAGGTCGGGCGGCTGCGGCGCAAGCTCGAGGACGACCCGCAGAGGCCGACAATGATCAAGACGGTCCGCGGCACCGGCTACATCTTCACTCCCCCGGTCGAAGTGAATTAGCGGACGCCAGACCCGCCGCACCCGCCTTGCGGGGAATTCCCGGCTCCACGGGAAAACTCGGGAAGCGGGTCTCGTCAGCGCCGGTTCTCCCGATGAAACCGCTGACAGATCAAGCGCTTGTAGGAGAATTCCCCTGGTGTAGGAATCGGGAAATTTTGCTGTCTAACGGGAAAATAGTCGAGGTAGACGGGGGAGAACCGGGAAACACGTAGAGATTGCTATTTTAACAAATGATGCGTTCTTCGATATGAAGATGTCAACTTGGCGCGCGCGCCCCAATTTGGCAAGAGCTCCAGCCTGGGCTTCAGTTCATCGGTCAGGTGTCGGCTTGCATGCCCGGGCTCCAGTTCATACCGTCAGATAGCTGCGGACGGCGGTCTCGTCCATTTCCTCGCGGCGGCCGGAAAGCACGACCTCGCCGCGCTGCATGACGAGGTAGGAGGCGGCGAGGTCGCGGGCGAACTCGAAATATTGTTCGACCAAGAGGATCGCCATGTCGCCGCGCTCGCCGAGCGAGCGGATAACACGTTCGATATCCTTGATGATAGAGGGTTGGATGCCCTCGGTCGGCTCGTCGAGGATCAACAGGCGAGGGCGGGTGACGAGGGCGCGGGCGATCGCCAGCTGCTGCTGCTGGCCGCCGGAGAGGTCGCCACCGCGGCGGTGCAGCATCTCCTTCAGAACCGGGAACAGAGTGAAGATTTCGTCCGGGATGTGACGCAGGTCGCGCGGCACAGGGGCGAAGCCGGTTTCGAGGTTTTCGAGCACCGTCAGCCGTGGAAAGATCTCACGCCCCTGCGGCACCAGGGCCAGCCCGGCGCGTGCCCGTTGATGCGGCGGCAGATCGTTCAGCGTTTGGTCCTCCCAGCGGATGCGGCCGGAGCGGATCGGCTGGAGCCCCAAAATCGCCCGCAACAGGCTGGTCTTGCCGACGCCGTTGCGCCCGAGGATGCAGGTCACCTCGCCCTTTTGCGCGGTCAGGCTGACGCGGCGCAGGGTATGGCTGGCGCCGTAATAGAGGTCGACCGCTTCGACCGACAGCATCGTCAGGTGGCACGAGAACAGTCGCCTTTCGTCGCCCCCGCGAAAGCGGGGGTCCAGGGCAACCGCTGGAGTTCTGCCACCCTGGATTCCCGCTTTCGCGGGAATGACGAATAAGGAAGATGGTTGGCGGGCATTGGCGGTGTCAGGCTCTCACCGGCCCAGATAGACTTCGATGACCCGGGGGTCGTTCTGCACATGGTCGATCGAGCCCTCGGCCAAAACCGAGCCCTCATGCAGAACGGTGACCTTGGCGCCGAGGCTGCGGACGAACGCCATGTCGTGCTCGACGACGACGATCGTGCGGTCCCGGGCGAGGTCGAGGATCAGTTCGGCCGTCTTTTCGGTCTCTCGGTCGGTCAGTCCGGCGACGGGTTCGTCGAGGAGCAATAGGGTGCGGTCGTGGATCAACAGCATGCCGATCTCAAGCCATTGCTTCTGGCCGTGGCTCAACGAGCCGGCGGGCTGGCCACTCTGCTCGGTCAACCCGATGCGGGCCAATGTCGCGGCGATCCGGTCGCGGCGATCCGGGGTCGAGCGGGCAAACAGGGTCCGCAACGTCCCGCGGCTGTCGGTCAGCGAGAGTTCGAGGTTTTCGAAGACCGTCAGGTTCTCGAACACCGTCGGCCGCTGAAACTTTCGGCCGATGCCGAGATTCGCGATCGCGGCCTCATCGAGGCGGCTCAAATCCGCCTTGCCCCGAAAGAACACTTCGCCGGCATCGGGCCGGGTCTTGCCGGTGACCACGTCCATCATCGTCGTCTTGCCGGCACCGTTCGGGCCGATGATTGTCCGCAATTCGCCGTCTTCGACGATCAGCGAGAGCTCGTTCAACGCCTTGAAGCCGTCGAAGCTGACGGTGACGCCATTGAGATAGAGGAGGGTCTCGGTCCGCAGCGGCGCCGCATTCATGCCTGCTCTCCAGCGGGGACGCCAGCAGTTGCGCGTGCGCGCGTCCAACGAGCCTGACGAAGTAACCCGACGATCCCGCGCGGGAAGACGAGCGTCGTCAGCACAAACAGCGCGCCGAGAAAGAATAGCCAAGTCTCCGGTGCGACGCCTGTCAGCCAGGTCTTGGCCAAATTGACGAGGACGGCGCCGACGATCGCCCCCGAAAGGGTGCCACGTCCGCCGACCGAGACCCAAATCGCGATCTCGATCGAGTTCCCCGGCGAGAACTCGCTCGGGTTGATGATGCCGACCTGCGGGACGTAAAGCGCACCCGCAATACCCGCGAGCACCGCCGAGACGGTAAAGACGAACAGCTTTGCGTTCGTCACCGAATAGCCGAGGAAGCGCACTCGGCTTTCGGCGTCGCGAAGTGCCAGCAACACGCGGCCGAGCTTTGAAGAAATGATAAATCGACAAAGCAGGTAACCAAGGCCGAGCGCCACGACCGAAGCGACATAAAGTCCGAGTCGCGTCGACGGCTGGTGCACGTCCCAGCCCAGGATGTCTTTGTAATCGGTCATGCCGTTATTGCCGCCGAACCCCATGTCGTTGCGGAAGAAGGCCAGCAGCAGTGCGTAGGTCATCGCCTGCGTGATGATCGACAGGTAGACCCCGGTAACGCGCGAGCGGAAGGCGAGCCAGCCGAACACCAGAGCAAGCAGGCCGGGAACCAGCATCACCATCGCCGCAGCCCAGGCGAAATGATCGAAGCCCCACCAAAACCAGGGCAATTCCTTCCAGTTGAGGAAGACCATGAAATCGGGCAGCAGCGGATTGCCGTACACGCCTCGCGTGCCGATCTGCCGCATTAGATACATGCCCATGCAGTAGCCGCCGAGCGCGAAAAAGGCGCCGTGACCGAGGCTCAAGATACCCGCGTAACCCCAGATCAGATCGAGGCTCAATGCAAGGAGGCCGTAGCAAAGGTACTTGCCCAGGAGCGGAACGAGGTAATCGGGGACAGCAACGACAGAGTTCGGTGGTACCCAAAGATTAAGGATCGGTACCACCAGGACGAGTACGATCCCGCAGGCGACAAAGCCTGCCCAGAAGCGTGCGCTCCAGGCGCTCTTGCGGGGGCCGGGGGGAGACACCGGCACGGCTCAGGCCTCTGCCTCCACGGTACGGCCCTTCAGCGCGAAGAGACCGCGCGGCCTTCGTTGGATGAACAGGATGATCGCAACGAGGACGACGATCTTCCCAAGGATTGCCCCGGCGACGGGCTCGAGGAATTTGTTGACGATGCCGAGCGATAGCGCACCGACAAAGGTTCCGAGCAAATTCCCCACTCCTCCGAAAACGACGACAAGAAAGCTGTCGACGATGTAGATCGTGCCGAGGTTGGGGCTCACATTGCCGATCTGGCTGAGCGCGACCCCGGCCATGCCGGCGATCCCCGAGCCGAGCCCGAAGGTCAGCGCATCGACCCGGGCGGTGCGAATGCCCATCACCGAGGCCATCGGACGGTTCTGGGTGACGGCGCGCATGTGCAGCCCAAAGCTGGTGCGATTGAGGATCAGCGCGAGCGCCCCCAGGACGGCCAGGCAGAAGATGATGATTCCCACCCGGTTCCAGGTGACGGTGAACCCGCCGATCGGGTCGAACCCGCCGGTCATCCAGCTCGGGTTGGAAACTTCCCTGTTGGGCGAGCCGAAGATCGACCGCACCATCTGCTGCAGGATCAGGCTGACGCCCCAGGTGGCAAGCAGGGTTTCGAGCGGTCGGCCGTAGAGGAAGCGGATTACGCTGCGCTCCAGCGCCACGCCGACCGCCCCGGCGAACAGAAAGGCCACCGGGATAGCGGCGACGAGATAGCCATCGATCCAGCTCGCCGGCAAGAATTCGCGGAATAATTGCTGACAGACATAGGCGGCATAGGCGCCGAGCATGATCATCTCGCCATGCGCCATGTTGATCACGCCCATGACGCCAAAGGTGATGGCGAGCCCAATCGCCGCGAGCAGCAACACGCTGCCGAGGCTGATGCCGTGAAACAGATTGGCGGCGAGGCCGACCAGCCAAAGCCGGTTTTCGATGGAGGAGAGTGCGGTCTCGGCGGCCTTGCGCAGCTCGGGATCGGTGTCCGGGGCCGCCCGGAACTGGTCGAGCAAATTCTTGATTTGCGGGTCGGTGGTGGTGCCGAGCGTCCGCAGAGCGGCCAGCTGCTCCTCTCTGCTGCCCGAGAGGAGCCGAGCGGCAGACAGGCTTTGCTCCATGGCCGCGCGGATGTCGGGCTGTTTCTCTGCGGCGATGGCCTTCTCGAGGAGCGCCGCCTGACCGGGCGATGGATGCCGCAGCGCGTCCTGGGCGGCGGCGTACCGGGCGGCGGGGTCGACGCTGAACAGGGTCAACTCCCCGAGGGCCCCCTCCAAGGCGCCGCGCAGACGGTTATTGACCCGGATTCGATCGAGCGCGTCCGCCGCCACATCGGAGAGTTCGGTCCCGGAGAGCGGGTCGATAGTTTTCGCCCCGCGGGCGATTAGGATCCGGCCATCGGGAGCCTTAAGTAAGCGCCCGTCCTTCAGCGCCGTCAGGACAAGTATCGCCCGTCCGTCACCGAGCTTGCCGAGCGCGATGACCGCCTGCTCCTTCTCGGAGAAGCTGTCGGCACCGAGGGCGGAGACAAGCGTCGTGAAATCATCCGCGTGGGCGGGTGGCGCTGCCGCAAGCAGGAACAACAGGATCGCGGCAAGCCCTACGACGCCAACCCTCACCCGCTCCGCTCCGCTCAGCACCCTCTCCCGCAGTGCGGGAGAGGGTGGACCGTCGCGCCAGCGATGGTGGGTGAGGGGCACACCATGCGGCTCGGTCGGCTCAATCCGTATATTTGGGCGCGGTGCAATTGCCGCAGACCCAGGGATAGCTCCAGTCGGCGACCTTGCCCTTATCCTCGGCGAGGTAGGGGCTCCAGGCATCGGCCTTGATCGTCTCTTTGGTCTGCCAAACGATGTCGAACTGCCCGTTCGCCTGGATCTCGCCGATCATGACCGGCTTTGAGAGATGGTGGTTGGTGTTCATTACCTCGACAAAGCCGCTCGGCGCCTTCACTTTCTGGCCGTACACCGCCTGCCGGACCGCGTCGACATCGGTTGTCCCGGCCTGCTCGACCGCATGGGCCCACATCTTGAACCCGATGTAATGGGCTTCCATCGGGTCGTTGGTCACCCGCTTCGGGTTCTTGATGAAATCGTGCCACTCTTTGATGAAACCCTCGTTGGTCGGGCTTTTCACCGACTGGAAGTAGTTCCAGGCCGCCAGGTGCCCGACGAGGTTTTTGGTGTCGATGCCGGCCAGCTCCTCCTCGCCGACCGAGAACGCGACGACCGGAATGTCCGACGCCTTGATGCCGGCATTGGCGAGTTCCTTATAGAACGGCACGTTGGCGTCGCCGTTGATCGTCGACACCACCGCGGTCTTTTTGCCGGCCGAAGCGAAGCTCTTGATCGCGGCTACTTCGGTCTGCCAGTCGGAGTGCCCAAAGGGCGTGTAATTGATCTTGATATCCTCGGGCGCCACCCCTTTCACCTTGAGAAAGGCCTCGAGAATCTTGTTCGTGGTGCGGGGATAGACGTAGTCGGTACCCTCTAGAACCCAGCGTTTTACCGAGCCTCCTTCGGGGCCCATCAGATACTCGACCGCTGGGATCGCCTGCTGGTTTGGCGCCGCACCGGTATAGAAGACGTTGTTGGAGCTCTCCTCCCCCTCATATTGGACCGGGTAGAAGAGGAGCCCGTTGAGCTCCTCGAACACCGGCAGCACCGATTTCCGCGACACCGAAGTCCAGCAGCCAAACACCACCGCGACCTTTTCCTTGGACAACAGGTCGCGCGCCTTCTCGGCAAAGAGCGGCCAGTTCGAGGCTGGATCGACGACCACCGCTTCAACTTTTTTGCCGAGCAGCCCGCCCTTTTTGTTGATGTCGTCCACCATCATAAGGATGGTGTCTTTGAGCGTGGTTTCGCTGATCGCCATGGTTCCCGACAGCGAATGCAATACGCCGATCTTGATCGTTTGCGCGGTTGCGCCGATCGGCACGCCCGCAATGACCGCAATGGCTATCAGCGCGTACCAAGTCTTCTTCAGCACCTTGGTGCCTCCCTTTTTTACGTATCGGCTCGGCGGCCGGCTTGGGTGAGGAGCAAGATCGAGGCCAACCCTCGTCGCGCCCTGGATTGGTTGGAAAATCCAACTCTCGATAATACTTGCCTAGATTTTAGGCGCTCACTGCGAGCGGCTGGCGACATCCACGCCATCGTCGTATCGTCGGGCTAACCAACTTCGAGGCATGCAATGACCGATCAGGATGCCGTGCTCGCGGCTAATCTCGAGTTCTACCGCGCGTTCGCGGCGCGGGACCTGGCCGCGATGGATGCGCTATGGGCGCATCAGGCGCCGGTCGCCTGTCTTCACCCGGGATGGACGGCCCTCAAGGACCGCGATGCGGTTATCGAAAGCTGGGCTGGTATCCTGTCGAACCCCGGGGCTCCGCGCGTCGCCTGCTTCGACGAGCAGGTCTTTCTGTACGGCGACGCCGCCCTGGTGCTGTGCGAAGAGGAACTCGAAGGCGGCACACTCGCGGCGAGCAATTTCTTTGTCCGCGAAGACGGTGTCTGGCGCATTGCCCATCATCACGCGGGTCAGATCGTCCGCAGGCAGGCGGAAAGGCGTCGTCCCTCCCGGCTGAATTGACCCGCCGCAGGGGCGCCCTCCTTCACGTCTTTCCTCTAAATTTCTCGCGTCTGTGATGTAGTTCACAGATCGTAACAACAACGGCGCCTAGACTAGGCCAAATCGGAGCCGGACGCAGCGGCGCTCCGATCAGGTCGAGAAAAAGGGGTGCCTCAACATGACCGATACGGCTCTTTCCGCACTCGTGGTGGCATGGGCCACGACGCTGATCGCAACGACGCTGTTCGTCGCTGCGCTCGCGCTGTCGCGAGTGTGGGACAGTGCGGTTTATCTTCAGGGGCTAGGGGGAGTTCTGAACCTCGACGTGTGAAGCAGGCTCGCCGGACGCACCCCGCGATCTGGCGAAGGCCGCTCGCACTTCGGCGAGCCGCGAGGCAGTTTCGAGGTCGAGCCGGCCGTCGCAGCGAGCAGGGCGAAAGCGCCGCTGGAACGCGACGAGCGCCGCCTCATAGCAGCCCGCCGCCGCGCAATAACCGATCGCGGTAAGATCGACCAGCCACTGGGCGCCATCAATCGCAAATTCCGGTGCGGGCGGTTTCGCCGGTGGCCAAATCCCGATCCCGGCGGCAGCGAGACGAGGCCAGTCGAACAGCTCGCCGGGGTCGCTCTTGCGGTCCGGCGCAATGTCCGAATGCCCGACGACCCGGTGCGGCGGGATCGGATGGCGCGACATCAGCTCCAGGCATAACCGCTCTACCGACACCATTTGCGCCTCGGGGAAAGCGCGATATCCCCATTGATGCCCGGGATTGACGATCTCGATCCCGATCGAGACCGCATTGAGGTCGCTCTCGCCCTCCCAACAGGATCGGCCCGCATGAAAGGCGCGCCGGGTTTCTGGAACGAGACGCCAGATCCTACCGTGCTCCTCGACGACGTAGTGGGCGCTGACTTTCGCGCCGGGATCGCAGAGCCGCTCCAATGCCGCTTCCCCGCTCGTCATGCCGGTATAGTGGAGCACCAGCAGGTCGATGCGAGCCGGGTTTTTTCGGGCACCGTGATTGGGCGAGGTCCGTTCGCGGATCTGAAGCGGCATCATTCAGGCCGCGCCTCGACCTTTGCGATCCGTTCATAGGCGGCATTGATGCGCGCAAGCCGGGCGGTCGCCAGCGCGATGCACTCGGGCGGTAACCCTTGGGCGATCGCGAGGTCGGGATGGCTCTCGCGCACCAGACGATGATAGGCCTCGCGGATCGCGCCGGCAGGGGCGCCGGGCAAGACCCCGAGGATTGTGTAAGGGTCTTCACCCCCCTCCGGCTCAGCGCCGACATGGAGAGCCCGGATGCGGGCATAATCGGCCGCATCAAAACCAAAGTGGTGAGCAACTTCGCGCAAATACTCGTCCTCGGCGGGAAAGACGCGTCCATCTGCGAGAGCAATATGGAACAAGCCGCCGAGCAGGTTCTCGAGCACCGCTCGATCGGTCGCGAACAAACGGCCGACCTGGCGGGCGTAGCTCTCGAACCCGGCCGTGCTCTTGCGCGCGAGGTCAAACACCAGCCGGACGTGCTCCTCTTCGCCCGGAGGGACCTGAAAGACCTCGCCAAAAGCCGCGACTTCGTCGCGGGTGACGACGCCGTCGGCGCGCGCCATCTTGGCGCTGAGCGCGATCACCGCGATGGTAAAGGCGATACGGCGGCGCGGGTCGTCGTCCGCGGCGCCGGCATCGCCGTGCGGCTGCCCGCCTGGTATATGGCCCGCTGCGCGTGCGAGCAGTGCGCCGAGCGGGCCGCCAAAAGGCAGTTCGCGGGCGCCGGCTATGATGCGGCCAATAAAGCTCATATTATCCGAGGCAGTCGGTGCGCAGAATGAACGGATGCCGGAGCGATCCGTTCGCGGGGCTCTCCAGCCCTGTCGACCTATGGTACAGTCCGCCGCTCAAAACACAACGAACTCGGGGAGGAGTTCCAAGATGTCATACACGACGGCTAGGCCTGACGCCCGACCGGGATCAGTGCGGCTGGTACAGCTTTTGGTCGGCATCGTCTGCATGGTGATGATCGCCAACCTGCAATATGGGTGGACGCTCTTTGTTAATCCGATCGATCAAAAATACCATTGGGGGCGCGCTGCGATCCAAGTCGCCTTCACGATTTTCGTGCTCACCGAGACTTGGCTCGTACCGGTAGAAGGCTGGCTGGTCGATCGTTTCGGGCCAAAAATCGTCGTTTTTGTGGGTGGCATTCTCGTCGGCATTGCGTGGGCGATCAATTCGGCGGCCCACGAGCTGTGGATGCTTTACGCCGCGGCGGCGATCGGCGGCATCGGGGCAGGCGCGGTCTACGGCACTTGCGTCGGCAATGCCTTGAAATGGTTCCCCGATCGGCGAGGCCTTGCGGCAGGGCTGACGGCCGCCGGCTTTGGCGCGGGATCGGCGCTCACCATCATCCCGATCCAAGGGATGATCCAGTCGAGTGGTTACGAGGCTACCTTTCTATGGTTCGGTCTCGGCCAAGGAATCGTCGTGGTCGTGCTGTCCCTCTTGTTGAGCGCGCCGCGGCCGGGGGAGGTTCCGGCTTCAACCCGCCTGCGGCAATCGGCGCGCGATTATACGCCGGTCGAGGTGCTGAGCTCGCCGATCTTTTGGGTCATGTATGCGATGTTCGTGCTGGTGGCGGCCGGCGGTCTGATGGCAACGGCGCAGCTGGCGCCGATCGCCAACGATTTCCAGATCGCCAAGATCCCGGTGTCCCTCGTCGGCCTGACCCTGCCGGCGCTGACCTTTGCGCTGTCGATCGACCGCGTGCTGAACGGGCTGACCCGGCCGTTTTTCGGCTGGGTGTCCGACAACATTGGACGCGAGAACACGATGTTCATCGCTTTCGGCATCGAGGCGGTGGGCATCTGGGCGCTCAGCATCTTCGGCCAGGACCCGCTGCTGTTCGTGATCCTGAGCGGCATTGTCTTCTTCGCCTGGGGCGAGATCTACAGTCTCTTCCCGTCGACCTGTACCGATGTCTATGGCGCGAAATACGCCACGACCAATGCGGGTCTGCTCTATACCGCGAAAGGCACCGCCTCGCTCCTGGTGCCGCTCGCCAATGTGCTCGCGGCCGAGAGCGGAGGCTGGCATGCGGTGTTCATCGTCGCCGCTCTGATGAATGCGGCCGCCGCGATCATGGCACTGGCCGTGCTGAAGCCCATGCGGGCAGCGCACTACCGGGTGGTTCAACAAGTAGGCTCAGCCAGCCCTCAGCATCCCTGACGTGCGTGGCAAGCGCCGCTCTTCGACGGCGTGGCAGGCGACGAGTGTTCCGCCGTCATCGATCAGCTCCGGCCTCTCGCGGCGGCAGCGGTCGTTGGCGAAGGGGCAGCGCGGGTGAAAGCCGCAGCCGGCGGGCGGGTTGATCGGGTTCGGCACCTCCCCCGCCACCGGCTCGCGCTCGCGGCCGGTCATCGCGATGCTCGGGATCGTATCGAGCAGCAACCGCGTGTAGGGGTGGCGTGGCGCCGCGAAGAGCTCTTCGGCGGCGGCGATCTCGACGAGCCGCCCGAGATACATCACACCGACGCGGTCCGACATCTGATAGATGACCGCGAGGTTGTGCGAGATGAACAGGTAGGTCAGACCGAGTTGGCGCTGCAGATCCTTCATCAGATTGAGGATCTGCGCCTGGACCGACACGTCGAGGGCGGAAGTCGGCTCGTCGCACACGAGAAATTCGGGGTTCGAGGCGAGGGCGCGCGCGATCGAGATGCGCTGGCGCTGGCCGCCGGAGAATTCGTGCGGGAATTTCTCGCCGTCCGCCGGAGACAAGCGCACCTGCAGCAGCAGTTCGGCGACGCGCTCGCGCAATGCCGCCTTGCTCGCGACGAGCCCGTGCGTGCGCAATGGCTCCGCAATGATCCGTCTGACCCGCCAGCGCGGGTTGAGGCTCGCATAGGGGTCCTGGAAAATCATTTGCAGGCGCCGGCGCAGTGCGGCGGTAGCCTTACGGCTGTTCAGCCGGGCCAGTTCCTGACCGGCAAAGAGGATGCGTCCGCCGGTCGGGCGGTAGAGCCCGACCACGAGCCGCGCGACGGTCGACTTGCCGCATCCCGATTCGCCGACGAGAGCGAAGGTTTCGCCTCGACGGATCGTGAAGTCGATGCCGTCGACGGCTTTCAGTGTCGCCCGCTTTTTGTGCTGCAGCAGGCGCTCGAGCGCCGGCGCGGACACGTCGAAGTAGCGCCGTAAATCCTCGACATGCAGCAAGGTGTCCGGCTCAGCCACCGACGACCCTTTGCGCCGGGACGAGCGCCCGGTCGTAAAGCCAGCACGCCGCGTCGGTACCCGCCGCCGGCAGCAGATCCGGGCGCTGCTGCCGGCAGCGCTCGAACACGTCCGGGCAGCGCGGGTTGAATGGACAGCCCGGCGGGATTTCGTTGAGCCGCGGCATGGTGCCGTCCACTTGGCGAAGCCGGTCACGGCGGCCGCCGACACGGGGGATAGAGTCCATCAGGCCGCGTGTGTAGGGATGCCGCGGGTTTGTAACGATCTCGCGAACCGCGCCGATCTCGACGATGCGCCCGGCGTACATGACGGCGACGCGATGCGCCGTTTCGGCGATCACGCCCATGTCGTGGGTGACCAGCATGATCGCGGTGCCGTGGTCGCGGCACAGCCGTTTCAATAATGCGATGATCTGCGCCTGGATCGACACGTCGAGCGCGGTCGTCGGCTCGTCGGCGATGATCAGCCGAGGATTGGCGGCGATCGCCAGGGCAATGACGACACGCTGCCGCATGCCGCCGGAAAACTGATGCGGGTAGTGGTCGATGCGCTCGTCGGCGCCGGCGATGCCCACTTCGCGCAGCAGCGCCAGCGCCCGGTCGCGGGCTGCGGCGGGGCTCAGATCGAGGTGCGTCCGGATCGTTTCGACGAGTTGCCGGCCAATCGTGTAGAGCGGGTTGAGGCTGGTCAGCGGGTCCTGAAAAATTGCGCCGATCTCGCGGCCGCGAATCCGCCGCATCGCCTCGTAGGGCAGATTGTCGATCCGCCGGCCAGCCAGCGAAATCCTGCCGCCCGCAACGCGCAGCGGTGGCTCGAGCAGGCCGATGATCGCGGCGCCGGTCAAGGATTTGCCGGCCCCCGACTCGCCGACGACGCCGAGTACTTCGCCCGGGGCGATGGCAAAGCTGATGTCGTCGATTGCGGTCAGGACGCCGCGCCGGCTCGGCAGCGGCGCGA
>Ga0209526_10001138_pt1 | contig 17571 bp, 20 predicted proteins | sample JacPinW_OM2H0_M1_FD_188566 | JGI IMG/M metagenome (GOLD analysis project Ga0209526, IMG submission 188566) | Forest soil microbial communities from Algoma, Ontario, Canada - Jack Pine, Ontario site 1_JW_OM2H0_M1 (SPAdes) (version 2) | ecosystem: Environmental > Terrestrial > Soil > Boreal... | reverse complement strand
GCCCGGCAATGACAGAACTGATCGCCTGAGGTTGAACAGTTGTGAGCCTGACCGGCACGAGTAACAAACCGCTGATCGCGCTCACGGGCGCAACAGGCTTCATTGGCCAATACCTGCTGCAGGAATTGCCCAAACGCGGCTACCGGGTACGTGTCTTGCTGCGGCGGCCGAGTGCGGCGCCAATTGCGTCGGCAAGCGCGGTGGTCGGAGATCTCGCTCGCCCGCAAAACATGTCAGCCGCGCTGGCCGACGTGGAGGCCGTGATTCATTCCGCCGGCATCGCGCATGCGATGTCCGGCGTGCCGGAAGACGATTATCGCGTGCTCAACACCGAGGCGAGCGTACGCCTTGCGCGCGCGGCGCAGCGCGCCGGCGTCAAGCGTTTCATTTTTCTTTCCTCGATCCGGGCGCAGTGCGGACCGGCATCCGACGATGTTCTGAGCGAAGCGTCTGAGCCGCAACCGACAGAGGCCTATGGCCGCTCAAAGCTCGCAGCCGAGCAAGGACTGGCGGAGATTGATCTCGATTGGGCGGCCTTGCGCCTCGTTGTCGTCTATGGACCGGGGGTGAAGGGCAACATGGAGGAGCTCCTTCGGGTCGCGCGCTCACCCTACCCGCTGCCGCTCGGAGCCCTGAAGGCAAAGCGATCCATTCTCGCGCTGGAGAATCTGGCTGCCGCCATCGATACCGTGCTCACCACGCCGGATCGGCTGCGGCGCCCTTTCATCGTCGCGGACCCGGAGCCGATAACCATTGCGGAAATGATTGCAATCATGCGCAGCGCGCTTGGACGCAGGCCGGCTCTCGTGCCCGTTCCGCCGCGATGGCTCGAGCTGATGCTGCGCGCAGCAGGACGTAGAGAGATCTATCCGCGCCTCACGGGCTCGCTGGTGGCGGACCCCTCCGCTCTCATGCGGCTCGGCTGGACCCCACCGGTCACCACCGCCGAGGGGCTTCGGGCGTTTGTCCGCTCTGCGTAGGCCTACGTCAACGCGCGAGCACGATGAAATCGGTGCCTTTGCCGGTCTCAGGTCCAAGTCCCTGGTCCGAAATGATCAGCGAGGCTCCCGCCGACATCAATTCGGAAATCCGGTCGACTGCATCCGCAGGAATAATCACGCGCGAAAGCGCCTCGGTGGCAGTCGAAGGCGGAGCGGCTGGTGCAGCTTCGATCTTTTTGCCCTTTTTGTCCTTGCCAGCGGGCTTGGTCCATCCGGTCGGGACTGTAACGACGTTCCAGCGCAGCGTATTGTCTTCCTTAAGGGCGAGCGCGGTGAACACGTGCGTGCCAAGGGGGCGATCCGGCTGATCGAAGGTGACAGGCGTGTCGAAAACGGGGTCGAAGCCCTTGCGTACAAACAGCTTGCCTTCCCTGCGGCTGATGAAGACCGAGACCGGCCCGGGTTTGAGAGGCTTTGTCGCGGCTGCTGGCGAGGCCACAGGTGCTGGCGCAAGGTTCGCCGAACGCACGCCCTCTGCCGAAGGCGTTTGTGTTTCGCGCGGATTGAGGCGAGCGTAGGCCATTGCATCGAGCGCAGGATCACCGGGTTTGACTGCCGGGGGCGATTGCTGGCTGGCAAGCGTGTCCGTGGGAGGAGCCTCGGAGGGCTTGGAATCCGCCACGTTGGCGGCGGGGACGACTGGCTCAGGCTTGCGCGTGAACAGGCGCCCATCCGCAATCTCCGCTGGGGTAACTTCGCCGTGCGTGACGAATACTCGGACGCCAAGCTTGGTGGTGCCCCACAATTGGCGGGCAAATGCACCTGGCAGCCGGATGCAGCCGTGCGACGCCGGATGATTGGGCACGACACCTTCATGCATCGCGACCCCCGACCAAGTGATCCGCTGCATGAAATACATGGGCGCGTTGCCGTAGATATTGGAATGGTGATAGCGATCCTTCTGGATGATGCTGAAAACGCCGGTCGGTGTCGGATGACCACCCATGCCGGTCGAAACCTGGGAATGCGCGATCGGAACGCCATCCGAATAGAGCGTGAGCTGCTGCTTATCGATCGAAATCGCGATGGTCAGCACTCCTTTGGCTTTGCTCGCAAGCTCCGGTTCTTTTGCGACCGCTTTCGCCTTGTCGGCCGCCTTTTCGCGCGCGGCCACCATGATGCGCCCAGACGCTGCATCGCGGGCGGTCGAGATATGCTGCCGCCCGAAATCGGGCCGGCGCAAATCCGTCCGGGACGGCCAGTCGAATGGGAACGCCTCGGCGGAAGAGGCAAGACCCGCGAGCAAGGCAAGGCTCGCGGTCATGGACAACAAAAGCTGTTTGTTACGGGAAAGTACGGATTGACCCTTTGCGGGTCGCGCTTCCATCTGCACGGACGCCCCCTTGTTTTCCGTCATGGCGGCAAGCCCGTTTTGGCGGGCCGTCAATGGGTTAGTCGCGCTTCGGTTGCAAAAGGTTCGACTGCGGTTTTAAGCGGATAGCGAGTGGGTAGCCCGCATGAGCCACCGGGTCGGCGCGAAGCGCCGCCCGATGACAAGCTCCGCGATTTGCGGGGCGAACCCGGATCTCGCTTCGCTCATCCGGGCTACGTGTTGGCTCCTTTGCGCAACGCGTCGAGCGCCCAACCGCCGGCACCGCGTGCAAACAGGACGAGCAGCCCGCCCGCAATCGCCAGATCCTTCTCAAAATGGAGAAGGTCGTTCCGATTGCTCCAATTCCAATGGAACATAATGGCGGTCGTGATACAGAAGGCGGCGAGCAGCAGCGCACCGGCGCGCGTGTAATAGCCGAGCAGGATCGAGACGCCGCATCCGACCTCAACAGCAATCGCAAACGGCAGGAGTTGCTCCGGCACACCGAACGCTTTTGCATAGGCGATCGCGGCGGAATAGGCCGTGATCTTGCTCCAGGCCTCGTGCAGGAAGAGTGCGGCAAGCAGGCAGCGGCCGGCAAGCGCCGCTGCCTCTGTGGCCGGGTACCACATCAAGTGCCTCAGTTTACTTTGACGCCGGCTCCAGTGACGGCCTTTTCGAGGTCTTCCAACTCCTCGCAGCCTGAAGGACACAGCTTCTGCAAGCGCGCCATGTTCTCCTTGGCTTTCTCGACCTGCCCGGTCTCGACATAAAGCTCGCCCAGATATTCCAGCGCGCCCTTGTGATCGGGGTCGAAGTCCAGCGCCTTGCGATAGAAGGTGTAAGCCTGCTGATAATCTCCGGTCTTGCGCAGGCTGAATCCCATCAGATTGTAGACGTCGGCGTGCTGATACTGCGTCAGCATCGGCGTGAGCTCTTCCAGCGCTGCCTTGAAGTCCTTAGCCTTGATCTTGGCGCGCACCGAAGTGAGATCGGGTGCGTCCCGTGACGTGATCGTATCGACAGCAAGCGCAGCAGGCGCGCCGATGACGGCGAGGGTAGCCGACAGCAAAAGACAAAGTGCAGACGGGCGCATGACGATCTCCTTTTCGTTGCGCAGTTCGGGTCGAAGATGGGCGACCGGGGGCTGTGCGCCGGCCCGATCGCTGCAGGCGGGCTATGCCTTCATGACGGTCAGGGCGTAGCCGGCGCCGTCTTTCTCGATTTTGCCCGCCCCTGGGAACGGGAAATGATAGCCGCAGATCATGATTTTGTCGGCAACAACGCGATCGAGCAGCTTGCGGCGCGAAGCTTCGGCCAGATTCGCATCCTGATCGTACTGCCCGTGCCACTCGGGATGGGCGACCACGAGTGCCGGCACATACGCCGTGTCGTTCGAGATCATGAGCTGGCTCGAGCCCGATGAAAGATGGAAGGCACGGTGCCCCGGCGTGTGTCCGGGCGCACTGACGAAGCGAATGCCGGGCGCGACCTCCGGCTCACCCTCGACCTGGCGAATGTTCTTCCAGGTTGGAAATACCGCTTGAATCCTGCGCGCCAAGCCCTTTCTGGCCTCGGGCAGGCGGTCAATCACCGATGGGTCGGTCCAGAACTTGTATTCCACATCGGACACAATGATCTCGACATTGGGGTACACCGGTTTGTTCGTGTCTTTTTCCATCAGACCGAAGATATGGTCGGGATGGAAGTGAGAGATGACAATGGCATCGATCTTGGCAGGATCGATGCCGGCCGCTTTCATGTTGGTCATCAGCTTGCCGGCAGTTGGCGCGACCGGCAGCTGCCCGCCCGTGCCGCTGTCGCACAGGATGGTCTTGCCGCCGGTCTTCACCACCACAACCGTGAATGGAATGGAGACGAAATCGGCCGGCAGTCCTGCTTTCACCATCGCGGCCTTGACATCGTCAACCGACGCATTGGCGATGAAGGCCGGATCATGCGGCTTCTCCCAAATGCCGTCATATATCGCGGTGACTTCGGCGGAGCCGACCTTGTAGGTCACGAACCCCTTTGGGGGATCCGGGGTTTTTTGAGCGAATGCCGGCACCACCAGCCTCGCATTGAGACCGAGCGCGGCCGCCAGTCCGGTTGAGACGACGAAGTCACGTCGCGATAGATCAAGCATGGGTTCCCTCCAGGCCAAATTCCGGCTGCCGGCATACCCGCCGACGCATGTCAAGACTCCAGGCGAGGGCCATTTATTCCCGAGCTATTCCCCGCGCGCGCGCTGCACTCCCATCCGGGAATGAACGCTATGCCGTAAATGCCCAGGCGCCGTAGCCCACCACCGGGCGACGGTTCCCGGCGGTGTCCCCCGAGTTACAGAGCGCGAGACGGTGCACCTTGAGGCCGGGGCGCACGCCTTCGATGAACATGCCGGCGATGGACAAAAAGCCGCAGGCATTGTTGGCGGTGAGCTCGTCCCATGCGTAGCGCTCGATGCTGGCGGCCGTCGCGGCATCAAGCCGGCGTGCAGCTTCATAGTCGTAGTAATGGGAGAGATCGGAGCTCACGACGATCAATGTATCCGCGCCCGCCGCGACCGTACGGAGCACCTCGGCCACTTCATCAGGCGTGGCATCTGCGACCAGGAGCGGGATGATTTCGAACCGGCGAAGCAGCACTTGCAGGAACGGCAACTCGACTTCGAGTGCATGCTCGGGAGCGTGGGCAGCATCGTTGATCGAAACGAAGGGCAGATCAGCGATGCTCGCGAGCGCCTCCTGCGCCACCGGAATACGGCCAAGCGGCGTCTCGAATGCATGCGCCGCCGGAACTGCGATACCGCGAAACGGCACGTAATGCGCGGGGCCGATCACCACCACCCGCGTGATTTGCTGTGCGGTCTGCCGCAGCGCCGCGAACGCCCTTGCCGCGACTTGCCCGGAATAGATGTAGCCGGCGTGAGGTGCGATGATCGCCTTGACGCCGCTTGCCTCGACGTCCGACGCATTGCTGGTCAGTTCGGCGAGCTCGGCCTGCAAGGAGTGGGCGCTGCCTGGGTAAAACATGCCGGCGACCGCAGCTGGCCGTATCTTCGCCGCTTGCATTGGCGTTTGCACCGTTGCCCCGTAATGGCCTTATGCCCAAATAGTAACGCATGAAAGAATGGGTGCATTGATCCGATGGCACAAGACACCGTCGAGGGGCTGCCGGCACGCTATTGGCACCCGCTTGCGGACGGCCGGCTCCAGTGTGATGTCTGCCCGCGCTACTGCAAGCTCAACGAGGGGCAACGCGGGCTGTGTTTCGTGCGCGGGCGCGCAGGCGATCAGATTGTGCTCACGACCTATGGTCGCTCGTCCGGCTTCTGCATCGATCCCATCGAGAAAAAGCCGCTCAATCATTTTCTTCCCGGCACGCCGGTCCTTTCCTTCGGGACGGCCGGCTGCAACCTGACCTGCAAGTTCTGCCAGAACTGGGATATATCGAAGGCTCGCGCGCTCGACCGCGTGCAGGATCGTGCCTCGCCGAAGGCGATCGCGCATGCCGCGGTGGCGACTGGCTGCCGCTCGGTCGCGTTTACTTACAATGATCCCGTTATTTTTCTTGAATACGCGATTGACGTCGCGCAGGCCTGCCGGGAACGCGGCATCAAGACCGTAGCGGTAAGTGCCGGCTACATCTGCCCGGAGCCGCGGCGCGAGTTTTTCCGCTGCATGGACGCGGCCAACATCGATCTCAAAGGGTTTACCGAGCATTTCTACAAAAATCTCTGCTCCGGCAAGCTTGCCTGCGTGCTCGACACACTCGTTTATCTCAAGCACGAGACGAAGGTCTGGTTCGAGATTACGACCTTGCTCATTTCGGGCGAAAACGACTCGCCGGACGAGATCGAGGCTCTGTGCCGCTGGGTGATGCAGCATTTGGGTCCGGACGTGCCGCTGCATTTCACGGCGTTTCATCCGGATTGGAAAATGCGGGACAAGCCGCCTACTCCACCGGCCACGTTGCGAATGGCCCGGCGGATCGGCAAGCAGGAGGGTCTGCGCTACGTCTATACCGGCAATATCCACGACCCGGCCGGCCAGAGCACGTATTGCGATGCCTGCGGCGCGCTGCTGATAGAGCGGGATTGGTATGATCTCGGGATGTGGAATCTCACTGCGAGCGGGTGTTGCTCGCGCTGCGGTACGCCGTGTGCGGGTGTGTTCGAAGAAGGCGCCGGCCGATGGGGCCGCCGGCGCGCTGCGGTCAATGTGGAAGCGCTTGCGGGATTTCCTTTCACATCGGCTTGAAGGCGCGGTCGAGCTCTACGTCGATCAGCATAGGCCCCGCGTCCTTGAGCGCTGTCGCGAGAAGATCGGTCGCCTCATGCACGGTCCTTGCGCGATCGGCCTTTATCCCGAGCGAGCGAGCAAGCCCCACGAAATCGATCTTCGGGTCGGTGAGCTCCATTCCGACATAGTTATCGGCTTGTTCTGACAAACCCCGCATTGCGTGCAGGCGCTGCTTGAGAATGCGATAGGAGGAGTTGTTCAGGATCACGAATATCGCACCGATGCCGTAATGCGCCGCGGTCCAAAGCCCCTGGCAGGTATACATCGCGCTGCCGTCGCCGATGAGTCCGACTACGGGGCGATCGGGCAAGGCCAACTTGACCCCCATGGCCGCCGGCAAGCCCCAGCCGATTCCGCCGCCGCGCAGGCCGAAATAGCTCTGCGCGTCGTCGCTGCGGATGAGCTGGCGGATACCTGGCGCAGATGAGAGCGCCTCCTCGATGACGACGCTATCCTTCGGCAGGATCTCCGCGATGGCATGTAACAGCGCGAGCGGCGCAATGGGGGTCTGTTCCGCGAGTGCGCGGGCTTTGGCTTTGAGCGCGTCGCGATCAGCCGCGATCGCTTTCGTCATGTCAGCGAGCCGTTCGCGTGCAAGGCCACGCGCGCCGCTCGTCATGCGTTCGCGAACTGCCGCGGTGATCTCGGGCAAGGTCGCTTTCGGATCGCCCAGAATGGCGGTCGTGGGCGGATAATTCTTTCCCAGTTCCCAGGGATCAATATCGAGATGGATGAGCGCGATGTCCGGCGGCATGGGATCGACGTCGGACGGCAGCGAAAGCGTGAAAAGATCGCCGCCGACCGAGAACAGCACGTCGTATTGATCGAGCACTTTGCGCACTTCCGGCGCGAGCCGGATCATCGAGCCGCGGAACAACGGATGCGATGAGGGAAACGATGCGGTGTTCGGAACGAACTCGGCATAGACCGGCGCCCCCAGAAGCTCGGCAAGCTCCACGAGCTCGGCGTGAGCCCGGCTTTGCGCCACCGCGTCGCCGGCGATGATCACGGGCCGCTTGGCACCGGCAAGGATGGCCGCGGCCGCCTCGACCGCCTGCCGGTCGCCGCGTAACCGCGGCGCGACCCGGGTGGGCGCGAGGAGATCGATGTCACCATCGCTGCGCAGAATATCGCCGGGAAGGGAGAGAAAGACCGGTCCGGTGGGCGGGGCAAGCGCCGTCTTTGCGGCGCGGTGAACGAGGCGAGGCAAATCGGCCAGCCGGTGCACTTCCGACGACCATTTGACCAGTGGCCGCGCAATGGTCGGCAGGTCCGCCCATAGAATGGGCTCGGTCGCGTTGAAGCTCTGATCGTGCTGACCGGCGGTCACGAGGATGGGCGAGCCTGCCTTCTGCGCGTCATAGAGCATGCCCATGGCATTGCCCAAGCCGGGCGCGACATGCAGATTGACGACGGCGAGCTTGCCCGAGGCCTGGGCATAACCGTCCGCCATGGCAATCACCGCCGCCTCCTGCAGCCCGAGCATGTAGCGCAGCTCATTCTCGGTTGCGAAGGCGTCCATCAGGGGCAACTCCGTCGTGCCGGGATTGCCGAACATGACCTCGACGCCTTCCTGTTTGAGGAGCGCAAGAAAGGCGCGGCTTCCGGACATCGCAGGCAATCAACCCTCCCATGAATGACGTGGCCGGCCAATGTCGCATCTTGGCCGCCTTCGGGAAAGCGAAGAAAGCGGCGCAAGGCACGCTCATTTGCGCCAATGGTGAACGCAGCCGGCATGGGCGGAGCAAGGATCCACGCGGTTGGCAGTGGGGAAAGTTACGAATAGCATGCCGGCATGTGAACAGCGGCCAACCCAAGGAAAAACGCATGACTACTGCAACCCTGACGACCGCGAGATTGCGGGCATTCAATTTCCAAAACTGGATCAAGGAAAACCAGCACCTGCTCAAGCCGCCGGTGGGGAACAAGAAAGTCTTTGAAGACGGGGAAATGACCGTGCAGGTGGTCGGCGGACCAAACGAGCGCACCGATTATCACGACGATCCGGTCGAAGAGTTCTTCTATCAACTCAAAGGCAATATGGTGCTCAAGGTCAGGGACGACGGCCAATTCTATGATGTGCCGATTCGCGCGGGCGACGTGTTCCTGCTGCCGCCGCATGTGCGCCATTCACCGCAACGGCCAAAGGACTCAATCGGATTGGTCGTGGAGGCGGCACGTCCCAACGCACTCGATGCTTTCGAGTGGTATTGCTTCAATTGCGGGACACTCGTTCACCGCATCGAGGTGAAGGTGCAGCATCTCGTCAAGGACCTGCCACCGCTCTACGAATCCTTCTACAACAACGAGGCCGCGCGCAAGTGCAAGCAGTGCGGCGCCGTTCATCCCGGCAAGAAGCCGCCGGCGGGATGGGGCAAGATAGGCGAATAGCGAATGGCGAATAGCCAATAGAGCAGCGCCAACGATTACTATGCGCCATTCGCTACTCACTATTCGCGCGTCATAGCATGCAGGGAAAAGTCACGCTCGAGGATCACTTCGCCACCGAGGCGACGCTCGGCGATTCACAGCCGTTCGGCGCCCATGTCTGGCCGGAGCTGCGCTACCGCCTCCTGGATTTTCATGACCAACGGCTCCGCCTGATGGATGCGGCCGGTGTAGAAATCATGATCGCCTCCCTCAATGCGCCGGCGATCCAGGGGATTGCAAACAGCCAACGGGCCGCGGAGGTCGCGCGCGCAGCCAATGACATTCTGGCGGAGCAGATTGCAAGCCGGCGCGATCGATTCGCGGCCGTGGCGGCGCTGCCCATGCAGGATCCGGAGCTCGCGGCGCGCGAGCTGCATCGCTGCGTTCGCGATCTCGGAATGTGCGGCGCGCTGGTAAACGGCTATTCGCAGGTGGAAGGCTCGAACGTTCCGATCCATTATGACATGACGCAATATCGTTCGTTCTGGCGGACTGTTTGCGATCTCGATGTGCCTTTCTATTTGCACCCGCGCCCGCCCGTGCCAGGCACTTTGCCGCTCTATGAGGGCCACTCCTGGCTGTTCGGGCCGACGTGGAGCTTTGCGGGCGATACTTCGCTGCACGCTTTGCGGCTCATCGGCAGCGGCCTGTTCGACGAGTATCCGCGCTTGCAGATCATTCTCGGTCACCTGGGCGAAGGCTTGCCGTTTTTTATCTGGCGCATCGATAACCGGAACAATTGGATGAAAGCCGCGCACAAATATGCCGCCCGCAAGCGCGTGGTGGATTATTTTCGCAGCAATTTCCATCTTACGACGTCGGGGCATTTCAGTACGCCTGCGCTCGTCAATGCGATTACCGAAATTGGCCCCGAGCGGGTCATGTTCTCGGTCGATTATCCGTTTGAAGATTTCAGCGACGCCGCCGAGTGGTTCGACAATGCGCAGATCAGCGAGGCGGATCGCCTCGCCATCGGGCGCACGAACGCACTCAAGCTGTTCAAGCTGGGCGGTGATGACCGCTCGGCCCTGTAGCCCGGATTGAGCGAAAGCGAAATCCGGGACACGTCTGTCCAGGCCCTCCCCGGGTTTCGCTCTGCTCAACCCGGGCTACTCGTGGGCTGGACCTCCCGTAAGCGGCCGAGAACTTTAACCCCTTCATCTGCCGTCATTCTTGAAGCTTTAACCGCGGCGCCCCATATTTGGGCAGGACCCTCCGGGTTTTGGGAAAACCCAAATCCCGGCGGGCCTTTGAGGGGTGCCGAAAGGGCCCCCGTCAAAGTCGCTTGCGAGGGCTTTGAGACCATGTCGCGAGTTCCGTCTTTGTCCAGCCCGTTCCTGCTTGGATTTGACGAGATCGAGCGGGCACTTGATCGCGTATCCAAGGCTGCCGACGGCTACCCCCCGTACAATATCGAGCGGATTGCGCGCGAGAACGGCCAACCCGAGCGCCTGCGCATTACGCTGGCGGTTGCCGGCTTCACGCGCGATCAACTCGATGTGACGGTGGAGGAGAATCAGCTCGTTATCCGCGGCCGGCAGCAGGACGACAAACAGCGGCAATATCTCCACCGCGGCATTGCGGCACGGCAGTTTCAGCGCTGCTTCGTGCTCGCTGACGGCATGGAGGTCCTGAATGCCGACCTGAAGAACGGACTGTTGTCCATCGATCTCGCCCGGCCCGAAGCGGAACGGATCGTGAAGACAATCAGCATCAGCAACAGTGACTGAACCCGCCCAGGGCTCGACGCGTTATGGGAAAGGAGTCGAGTGCCATGACAAACAACGATATCACCTCCAGAGACACCCGAATTTCGCCTGAGGCGCTGGCGCTGCTCGGTGGCGGCAAAATCGCCTACGTCAAGACCATCCGCTCGGAAGACGTTCAGAGACAATTCCCGCAGGCGCCCCAGCTTGCGCCGGGGACCTTGCTTTATGCCCTGCACGCCGCCGACGGCACCCCGATCATGCTGACCGACAGCCGCGAGGCGGCGGTCGCAAACGCGTGGAGCCAGGAGCTCGAGACGGTAAGCGTGCATTGAGCGCGCAAGCGCGCGAACAGCGAATGGCGAACAGGGAAGGCCTGGCCAGTCGCTATTCGCCACGCGCTATTCGCTTGTCAAGCAGCACTCGCCGGCGGCAGGGCCAACACCGTATAGAGCGCTTCTGCGTCGCGTGAGCCGCGCAGTTTGCGCGCGGTTTCGGGGTCGCGCAGCAGTCTTGCGACGCGCGCGAGCGCCTTGAGGTGATCGGCGCCGGCGTTTTCAGGCGCAAGCAGAAGAAACACAAGGTCGACCGGCTGATCGTCGAGGGCTTCGAAATCGATCGGCCGGTCCAGGCGCGCGAACAGGCCGAACAAGCGGTCGAGCTTCGCGAGCTTGCCATGGGGAATGGCAATGCCGTTACCCACTCCCGTCGAGCCGAGCTTCTCGCGTTGCTGCAGAATCTCCAGGATTGTGCGTTCGCTTTGTCCGCTGAGCTCGGCCGCCCGCGCGGCCAGCTCCTGCAGCAGCTGCTTCTTGCTATTGACCTTCAACCCCGCAATTACGGAGTTCGGCGTAATGAGGTCGGTCAGTGGCATTCGCGTCCTTTGTATTTCCCTCGGGGATTGCCCTTGATCAAGCATCCGGCAAACAGGCCGAGCGGGAGGCTTCTCCTTCACTTTGCGTCGCGCGACCCGGCATGATCCCTGTGCCGGCGCTTGTAGCGGCGCAGGCGTTTTTCCATCCGCACGGCCGCCTGATCGGCGCTCGCATAGGCATCGGGTGCGAACGCATCCACTTCAAGCACAACGCCGGAATCGAGATGGATAACGCAATCCGTCCGGAAGCCGAAGCCATCCTTTTCGACCGTCACATGGCCGGAGAACCCGCCGTCGAAATACTTGGCGGTCGCCTCCAACACGCGTGCGCTGATCCTCGCACGTAACGCCTCCCCAAGATCGATGTTCTTGCCCGATACGCGCAACGCCATGATGCTCTCCGCTCGATCGGCGCCGCCGCGGCGCATCTGCCGCGCCCGGCGAGGTCCGTATACTCCACGAGCTTACGTCAGGAAGGGGTGTTCAGGGACGCTTGCTTTTCCCGTCTTCGCTGCACTGAGGAGGGAATCCGCATTGCCTCACGATACTTTGCGACAGTGCGGCGGGCAATGTCGATGCCGGCGGCGTGCAGCCGTTGCACAATGGTGTCATCGGAAAGGACGTGCTCGGCGGCCTCCTCATTGATCAGCTGGCGAATGCGGTAACGCACCGCTTCCGCCGAATGGGCTTCTCCGCCGTCTGCCGCCGCAATCGCGGAGGTAAAGAAGTATTTCAGTTCGAAAATACCGCGATTGGTCGCCATATACTTGTTGGCAGTGACGCGGGAAACCGTGGACTCGTGCATACCGATCGCGTCAGCGATCGTCCGCAGATTGAGCGGTCGCAGGTGCTCGACACCGTGAGCGAAAAAGCCGTCCTGCTGACGCACGATCTCAGTCGCAACCTTCAGGATCGTCTTCGCACGTTGTTCAAGCGCGCGTACGAGCCAAGTCGCAGTTTGCATGCAATCGGCAAGGTAGGTTTTGTCGTGCTCGGTTTTGGCCGATTTGACGATGTCGGCGTGATAATCCTGGTTGACGAGCACGCGCGGCAGCGTGTCCGAATTGAGCTCGACCGTAAAGCCACCGTCCGGCCGGGAGCGCACGAACACATCGGGGACGATTGGCTGCACGACCACGGATCCGAAGGCTAACCCGGGCTTGGGATTGAGCCGGCGGATCTCGGCGATCATTTCGACGAGGTCTTCCTCGCTGACGGCGCAGATTTTCCGCAACCCGGAAAGGTCGCGTTTGGCCAATAGATCGAGATGTTCGACCAGCGCCTGCATGGCAGGATCAAAGCGGTTGCGCTCCCGCAGCTGGATGGCAAGGCATTCGCCGAGGTTGCGGGCGCATACACCGGAAGGATCGAAGCCCTGCAGAACCGCGAGTACAGCCTCGACCTCTGCGCGGCCTGCGCCGAGCTTCTCCGCGACCACGTCGAGCTCCGCGTTGAGGTAGCCGGCCTCATCGACCATGTCGATGAGATATTGGCCGATCATGCGCCGCACCGGATCGCTGATGGAGAGCGTCAGCTGCTCTGCCAGATGGTCAGCCAGCGTCTTTTCGGCCGAGACATGCGCTTCCAGGTTGTAATCATTTCCATCCCGCCGGCCGCTGCCGATCCCTGCCCATTCTGAATAGCGCGGGGGATCTTCGCCGTTCGATTGGGCGCTTGCCGTTTCGCCCTCTGCGGGTGCGAACTCCTCGGCCTCGGGCTGCGAGCCCGCCGTTCCATCACCCGGCCGATCCCCCTCGACCCAGGTTGATTGGATGCCCTCACCCAATTGCGTTACGGCGTCACCAGCCGACGGTTGACCGGTATCGCTTTCATCCTCGCCGAGATGTTGCAGAAGCGGGTTGCGCTCGAGCTCTCCTTCAACATAGGTGGCAAGCTCGAGATTGGAGAGCGCCAGCAGCTTGATGGCCTGCATCAGCTGCGGCGTCATGACGAGCGCGTGGCTCTGCCGGAGTTCTAGCCGCTGGGTCAACGCCATCGGGTACGCGCTCTGACTTCTTACGAAGACTTAAAGCCCACCGCCGGTCGGGGCGGGTGGACCTGTGCTCAAATGGTCCGATTCTTGCTTTCTGCTTAGCCGGTTCTAGGGCTGCTGTATACCGCCCCACTACCGTCGTCGTTAATTATTGTGAGGAAAAGGCCAAGAAAGGATCGGCGAAAGGCTCGATCAAGCCCGGAAATTCTCCCCCAGATAGAGGCGGCGAACCTCGGGGTCGTTGACAATGTCGTCCTTGCGTCCCTCCATCAGGACCTTGCCCAAATAAATGATGTAAGAGCGGTCGGTCAGATCGAGCGTCTCGCGCACATTATGATCGGTAATCAGCACGCCGATCCCGCGGGTGGTGAGGCGTCGTACGAGCCTCTGGATTTCGACCACTGCCTTAGGATCGATGCCCGCAAAGGGTTCATCAAGCAGCATGTAGTTCGGCCGGCTTGCAAGTGCCCGGGCAATTTCCACCCGGCGGCGCTCGCCGCCGGAGAGGGCAATCGAGGGCGTTTTGCGATGCCGGGTGATCTCGAACTCATCGAGCAGCGCCTTGAGCTCGGCCTCGCGCCGGCGGCGGTTCGGCTCCACGACTTCGAGCACGGCGCGAATGTTGTCTTCGACGTTGAGGCCGCGAAAGATCGAGGCCTCCTGCGGCAGGTAGCCGATGCCCAGCCGCGCCCGCTGATACATCGGAAGGTGGGTCACGTCGCAGCCGTCGAGCTCAATCTGGCCGCGATCAGCCTTGATCAAGCCAGTGATCGAATAGAACGCGGTGGTCTTTCCCGCCCCGTTGGGGCCGAGCAGACCAACAGCTTCGCCGCGACGGACGTAAAGACTCACCCCGTTAACGACCGTGCGGCCGCCATAGGTCTTTTCCAGGCCGTGGGCGGCGAGATAGCCCTGCTGCGGCTCGCGCCGGGGGGAAGGCGCCTCGGTGCGCCTGCGTGGTGCAGCAGGCTTGGCTGCCTGGCGGCGGGCCCCGATCGGCTCGTCCACGGTGGCCATGTCGCGCCAGCTGCCATTCCCGCTTCTGATCCCGGTTTTGGGGCTCGGCCGGGCGGGACGGCGGTGTCGAAACAACGCAATGATGTTGAGCACGCCTCTGCCTCGAAGCCCGATTGATCCCACCATTCGCCGCTGTTGCAAATTATCAGGGCGGAACGGGAAGCCGCATCATTTCTTCTCGGAGGCGCGCGCGGCCGATGGAAACAGCCCCTCAACGCGCCCTCCGTCCATTCTGGAAACGCCGGTGGTCAGATCAACCACAAGCCGGTTTCCGCGGAGGATATCGTTTCCGCGCGTGACCACAACATTGCCCACAAGTGTGACGGTGTTCTCGCGCATGTTGAAGGTTGCGCTGTCGCCGGTAGCGTTTTGATCCTTCTGCACAACAGTGACACCGCCCTTGGCCTCGATCCGCCGAATCTGATTCTGCCCCCCTGCCCCCGGATCGGGGACTTTGGCGCTGTGATTGCCCGCCTCTTGCTCATAGTAAACCTGAAGCACCTTGCAACGCATTTCGGTGTCGCCCTGAAACACCTGGACGTCACCGCTGAACGTGGCGAGCTTGTCCTTCTCGCGTACTTCAAGGGAAGCTGCCTGGATCTTTACCGGCTGATCGCGGTTCTGCGAAAAGCCTTGCAAGGCATTCGGAACGCCCTGATTTTTCTGCGTGGTTGCGGGCTCGGCGCAGGCCGCGCGCGCGCAAACAAGGACCAGCGCGATGGCTGCGAGAGCGAGTTTCCGGCACCTCACGCCTGTCATCGACCGCGCGCCTCCAGCCGCGGGGCAGCCGAGGCAATCAGCTCCACGTTCACCCCGCGTTCGAACCGGATCACATCTCCGCCGTCGAGCACTTCCATGCGGTTGGCGTTAACGGTTGCCGTCGATGTCTTCACGTAGACCGGTTTCTCGGAAGTGATCTTGTTGCCCCGAATGTCGAGAAGCGCCTCGCTCAAGAGCGCTTCGTAGCCGTTCGAGGAGGTGACCACGATGTGGTTGGTCAGGGTGAGCTGCTCCGACTTGCTGTTGTAGAGGCCGTTCTGCGCGGTCGTGTCGAACACCGCCTGGTCCTGCATTTCCATGGTGGCATGAATGCCCTGCAATTCCACCAGATCGGGCTTGGTGACATCCTGGCCGGCGGCTTGTGCCGTGAGATCATAACGGCGGTTATCGCGGGTAAAGCCGGCAATGTGCGGCTGCTGCATCATGATCTTGGTTCCGGAAACCACCACCGAGCCGAGATCGACCGGGAGCCTGGAGAGCGCGCGCAACGGCTTGATCACGGCTGAAAAAGCAAAACCTCCGATGATGACGGCAACCACTGCTGCGGGAATTGCAATCCGCAGGGCGCGCACGTGGCGGCTATGCCGGCGCGCGGCGCGGAAAGCACGATCCCCGTTCACCCGCGCGGCAGGCGTGAATGTCGCTCGCCCTTGGATGTCGGAAAGTGCGGTCACGCTGGCGTCCCCCGCAGCGCCGCCCGAAAGGAGAATCAGGCGGTCCCCATCGCATCATACCCGTTCGCCGCCCCATAGTCGCCCCCAAATGTGGCCCGGGCGCGGCATGATGCCCGATCGGTCTGATCGAAAAAACAGCAGCGTGCCAACAAGTTAGGAGTGGGCGAAGATATCCTCGCCGGCCCAGCCGGCAAGATCGAGCCGCGCCCGGTCGGGCAGGAAGCGGAAACAGGCCTCGGCAAGGGCGCTGCGCCCCTCGCGCGCAAGGATCGCATCGAGCCTCTCCTTGAGCGCGTGGAGATGAAGCACATCGGAGGCGGCATAGGCCACCTGCGCGTCGCTCAGCGCCTGCGCGCCCCAGTCGGTAAGCTGCTGCTGCTTGGAGAGATCGATGCCGAGGATCTCGCGCACGAGATCCTTGAGGCCATGCTTGTCTGTGTACGTGCGCGCCAGGCGCGAGGCGGTCTTGGTGCAATAGACCGGCGCGGGCATGACACCCAATCCCAGCTGCAGGGCAGCGAGATCGAAACGGGCGAAGTGGAAGATTTTGAGAATGGCGGCATCGGCCAGGATCTTTGTCAGATTGGGGGCATGATGCTCGCCCGGCGGGATCTGAACCACGTCGGCCGATCCGTCGCCGGGCGAGATCTGCACGACGCACAGGCGGTCGCGATGGTGGTCGAGCCCCATGGTCTCGGTGTCGATCGCCACCGATGCGACCTGGTAGCGCGAGAGATCAGGCAGATCGCCGCGATGCAGGCGGATGGTCATTGCGTGTCCGGGACCGATCGTTGTTCAGAAGCTCGATATAAGGACAGGTGTTGCGCAGAAGCTCAAGATCGCTCGACAACATTTTGATCGCAAAGGAAACTGCTCACGCCCGTATATTACTCAACCCGTATATTACTCAACATGCCGTGGCTCGTCTCAGCTTGAACCGTCGTATAGGCGTCATTTCACCAAAACAGCGCGGCCTGGACGACGATTCGCGTTTTGACCCCACAGCAGCAGAATGTCATTCGCTCGCGACAAGGCGTAGTTTCAAAATGCTGACTTCTCCTATGCTCTCCTTGGCATACCTAAAGGGAGGACAACAATGAAAGCCCCATGGACCGTAGCGTTATCAATGCTGGTAGGCATCGCACTCGGCGCTGTCGCTATGCAAACACTCCACGCGCAAGCTAAGCCAGCCGTCTACATGATCGCGATCAACGAGGTCAGCAATCAGGAGGGCTATACGAAAGAGTACGTTCCACCGGCACAAAAGTCGGTCAAAGATCATGGCGGGGTATACGTGGCGGCTGGACCGGGAACGCAGGTTACTGGAAACCTACCAAATGGGCCCGTCGTCATTCTGCGTTGGGAGAGCATGGAGGCGCTACAGAGTTGGCGCAACTCGCCAGAGTTCCAAGCCGCGCTCAAGATCGGCGAAAAATACGCTAAGTACAATATTATTGCCGTAGACGCGGTAAAGTAGGAGGGC
>Ga0209526_10001137_pt1 | contig 17571 bp, 15 predicted proteins | sample JacPinW_OM2H0_M1_FD_188566 | JGI IMG/M metagenome (GOLD analysis project Ga0209526, IMG submission 188566) | Forest soil microbial communities from Algoma, Ontario, Canada - Jack Pine, Ontario site 1_JW_OM2H0_M1 (SPAdes) (version 2) | ecosystem: Environmental > Terrestrial > Soil > Boreal... | reverse complement strand
CCCGCGTCGTCGAACGCGACGCCGGCATCACCGCCTACGCCTCCACCGTCGGGTTCTTCGGCCACGCTGTGGCCGAAAGTAACGCTGACATGCAGGCCCTGCTGAGCGGCGTCGATGAATTCGCCGGACCGGGCATCCTCCTGCCCTCCCGCAACACCGAACTCTTCCGCTGGTGCCTGCATCACGGGCTTCGCGTGGTCGAGCCCATGACCCTGATGACTCTCGGCCTGTACAACGAACCCGCCGGTGTCTTTCTGCCCTCGATCCTGTATTGATGGGTCTGCCGCGCTGCATCCGGCGGTTGGGGCGCAAAATCCGCCGTTACCGTGCCTGGAACTTATTCTCTAACTTTTCGGTCTGCCCATTCATCAAAACCAAACGAGGAAACAAATTGCGACTTTTGCGGCCGGCACACGTCACGCATGGGGAGGGACAGTGAGTACACCCAGGCTGGGAAATTCGGATTTGCAAATCACCCCGGTTGGATTCGGCGCTTGGGCCATTGGCGGTACCGGATACGACTTTGCTTGGGGCAAACAGGAAGACGCGGACTCGATCGCGGCAATCCATCGCTCGCTGGAGCTGGGCGTGAACTGGATCGACACCGCTCCGGTTTACGGCACGGGGCACTCGGAAGAAATAGTTGCCAGCGCGCTGAAACAGTGGCGCGGCTCGCGCCCCTATGTTTTTACCAAGTGCGTCATGCGCTGGGACGAAAAAGGGCGCGTTACGAAGGTTTTCAATCGCGATTCCATCCGCCGCGAATGTGAAGACAGCTTGCGCCGCCTGCGGGTGAATGTCATCGACCTCTATCAGATGCATTGGCCGCCTGATGACAACGGACCCGGGCTGGAAGAAGCTTGGCAAACGATGGCGGACCTGCAAAAAGAAGGCAAGGTCGCGTGGATCGGCGTCTCGAATTTCAATGTCGCGCAGATCGAGCGCGCGGAGAAAATTGCGCCGGTGATTTCGCTCCAGCCCCCCTATTCGCTGATCCACCGGCAAATCGAAACGGAAACCCTGCCGTACTGCGAGAAGCAGGGAATTGGCGTCATCGTGTATTCGCCGATGGCTTCGGGCCTGCTGACCGGTGCGATGACGCGTGAGCGTGCTGCACAGCTTCCAGACGATGACTGGCGCAAGCACCACCCGGAGTTCCGCGAACCCAACCTTTCGAAAAATCTCGAACTCGTCGAGCGGCTGAAAAAAGTTGCTGCACGCTACGGGCGTACTGCCGGCGAAGTCGCCATCGCTTGGACGTTGCGAATGCCCGCGGTCACCGGTGCCATCGTTGGCGCGCGCAACGCCAAGCAAGCAGAAGGTGTGATGCGCGCCGGTGAACTCAAGCTCACACCGCAGGACATCGCAGAAATCGAAGGCACAGCTGCTTCGCATGCGGTTCGCTAGTTCTCAAAATCAAACGGAGACGAAAAATGGATCTCGGGTTGCGCGGCAAAACAGCCGTAGTGTCGGGTTCTACGGCGGGAATCGGTTTGGCGATTGCCACGGCGCTGGCGGCTGAAGGCGCAAAAGTTGTGGTCAACGGCCGCACGGAGCCGCGTGTCGCGGCGGCCCTGGATAGCATCCGCCAGCGCATCGCGAACCCCGAATTGCGCGGGGTCGCCGCCGATTTGGGCACGTCGAACGGGGTCGACGCATTTCTCAAGCAAGTGGCCGAGGCGGATGTTCTGGTGAACAACCTGGGCATCTTCGAAGCCAAACCCTTCGCGGAAATCCCGGATGCAGACTGGATGCGACTTTTCGAGGTGAACGTATTGAGCGGCGTCCGGCTCACGCGAAAATATTTGCCGGGAATGCTGAAGAAAAACTGGGGCCGCGTCATTTTCATTTCCAGCGAATCCGGCCAGCACATCCCCGCCGAGATGATTCACTACGGCATGACCAAGACGGCTCAGGTAGCCCTCGCGCGCGGGGTCGCGGAATCCGTGGCCGGAACCGGTGTCACCGTGAATTCGGTTCTGGCGGGACCGACGGCTTCGGAAGGAGTCAGCGGGTTCCTAGCCAGTATGGCCAAGCAACAAAACATCTCGGAAGCCGAAATCGAAAGGCAATTTTTCGAAAAGATACGGCCCACCTCGCTCCTGAAACGTTTTGAAACCACCGAAGAGGTAGCCGCGGTGGTGGCTTTTGTCGCCAGCGCCCAGGCTGTGGCGATCAACGGGGCCGCGGTGCGTGCGGAAGGCGGCGTCATCCGCAGCATCTTTTAACTTCAACCGCGCCCACGATGGCGCGTTCCCGCATTTTTGAGTTCTTTGCTTCCTAGGCGCGCAGATAGTCCGGATTCCAGTTCTTGACGAGTTGCTTGATAGCCTTGCGCTCGTTGAGTTTCTCGTCCAATACTCTGCGCGCCAGCGCGGGCAGCTCCGCGTCGCCGGCGAAACGCAGCGAGACGAGCTGGCCCACGGTGAACTCTCCGATCCGTGGCTGCAGGTCGGCGGGAAGCAATCGCTGGTAACGCAGCCGCTCTTCCAGCCGGATCACGCGGTCCTGCACCTTCAGCGCGAAGCTCCTCGCGGAGAGAAATCCGACGAGCAACGCTAGGGCCACCAGCACGGCAAGGAAACCGTCCCATGAAAAACCGAACGTCTTCCACCGGTAGATCGACCAGCCGAAGTTGAGGATGAATACGGGCAAAACGAAAAAGTGAAATGGGGGAAACAACCTGACGTGGTTCGCGACATTTTGTTCAGCCATGAGGGACCTCCGTTGCTGTCGGTTGCATTCTAGCAAAACCGTAACGAATCCATGGACCGCGGGACGATGCGAACGCATCCAATCTGGTAGGCGATACTCGTGGAATTCCGGGCGGCACACGGGTAGAGACAACGAATGGCATGGAGAGAATCAAGATGGCCAAGGCAAGCTGGGGTGGCAAAGTTATCGCGGAAAGCAAGGCGTGCGTGGTTGTGGAAGGGAACCAGTACTTTCCCGCAGAGGCCGTGGAAAAAGAATTTCTGAAGGCGAGCAGCCATACTTCGGAGTGTCCGTGGAAGGGCATCGCGCACTATTACCACGTGGAAGTCGATGGCATGAAGAACGACAACGCCGCGTGGTATTACCCGCAGCCGAAAGCGGCAGCCGCGGAGATTAAGGATCGCATAGCGTTTTGGAAGGGCGTGCGGGTCGAGGCGTGAGGCAGTTGAAAGTGGACCGTTGTCGGTCATCTGTTGAGCCGAAGTCGCTATGGCAGGCGCTAAAGCGCACGAGACCGCGGCGCTTGGGATGTGAACATAGGCGCTCATTTGGCATTCTCGTTTTTGAAGACGGAGCCGTCATGCATTACGAAACGCACGTGCTCGAGAATGCTGATGTCCTTTAGCGGATCGCCCGAAACGGCCACTACGTCGGCATAGGCGCCGGGCGCTAAGACACCAATTTCGCCCTTCATGTCGAGCAGGTCCGCGGCGCGCGACGTGGCTGCCTGGATGGCATCCATTGGCGCCATGCCGAGGGCAACCATGCGTTGAAATTCCTGGGCAATCGGCTCGGTCCAGGGAATGCCACCCATGTCTGTGCCGAAGACGATCTTCAGGTGCGCCTGCATGGCTTTTTTGAAAGATATTTCATGGACGGCCGCTCGCATGCGGTCGCGCTTTCCCTCGGGGGTGCCAGCGGGCGCCCAATCATCGTAGTAAGGCGAGAGCGTAGGACAATACCACGTGCCTTGGCGCGCCATCTGCGCGATTTGCGCGTCGCTGATTTCGAGGCCGTGCTCGATGGAGTCGCAACCCCCGTCGAGAGCGCGCTGTAACCCAATGCCGTTGTAGGCGTGGCACGCGACCTTTTTGCCCCAGCCGTGCGTTTCATCGACAATGGCTTTCAGTTCTTCGACGGTTAGCGTGGGTTGTGAGAGCAGATGGCCCTGCGGGTCCACCCACGAGCGGTGGGTCATGTACACCTTGATCCAATCCGCGCCATGGTCGAGCTGTTCGCGCGCGGCCTTACGGGCTTCTACCGGGCCGTCCACGATTTGCGCGCCTTTGGGCATAATGAGCTCTGGCGCGTAGCCTTCCAGGTTATAGCCGCCCGTCGTCGAAATCGCGCGGGTCGCGCCAAACAGCCGCGGGCCCGGAATGGTGCCTTCCGCAATGGCTTGCTTGATCTCAATGTCGCCGTAGCCTGCGCCTTCGGTTTCGAGATCGCGGAGCGCCGTAAAGCCCTGCTCGAGAGCGCGGCGAACGGCGAAGGTCGCCCGAGCGGCTCGCAAAGCGATGCCCGCATTCAAAATATTGGCGTCATAACCGCCCTTGGCGGGATCCTCCCCCCACAGAAAGATATGCGTGTGCGCATCGATGAGACCCGGCAGGACGGTGGCTGAGGAGAGATCGATAACCGTAGCCCCGGCGGGGATTTGCGTCGAGGAAGCGTCAGCAACCTTTTCGACGCGATTCCCGCGAACGAAAATGAGCTGATTCTTGCGTGGCGTGTCGCTGGTGCCGTCAATCAGCGATCCGGCGCGAATCACCGCGAGCGGTGCGGCTGAAGCGCCCGATTGCGCGCGGGTGATTTCGACGGTCGCGGATAAAATAAAGAGGCCAAGGATGATTCTACGCATAAGGACCCCCCCGGATGGCGAGCGGTAGCTTGCCGCAAGGAGGCTGCCGTTTGCAAGCGGCAGGTTGTCTTCTTTCTCTGGCCTCGGTCCATCGTTTTGAGATGGAAACGCGCCTAACAGAACAGATCGATTGAGCGAGGCAAAAAAGAAAGACGGTCTGAAGAACACCACTGCAAGCCAGCTAAATTCGGTCTAGGTTGTTGTAGATGGCTTCGATGTTGGCGGCCAGGCGGTCTTCGAGGGGCGTTTTCTGGCCGAGGTAGACGGTGAATCTTGTGAGGTTGTCTGCGACATAAGTGCCGTAGCCGTCAGCCCGCAAGGCCTTGAGCGAGGCCGGTGTGATGGTGTTTTGCAGTTCGGGTAGTGGCTTACCCGCCTTCTTGCCGTCCTCGACGATTCCGGTGAGTTCCTGGATGTAGTTGCGCATTTGCATCATGCGCGCGCGGTCCTGGTGGACGGGGCCGTGTCCAGGGATGATGCGGTCGAAGGGCAGGTCGGCGACGGAACTGATTGTGGTGGGCCATGGTTTGGGGTAGCCGTCGGCAATGTTGGGCAGAAAGCCGATGATGACGTCGCCGGAAGCCACGACATGTTTGGGTGGGCTAAAGACCACCACGTCGCCAGCGGTGTGGGCGCGGCCATGAAACTCGATGTGCAGGTCGCCGGCAGGGTCCTTGATGACATGGGACTTGGCAAAGGTGAGGGTGGGGAGCTCGAGGGTGTAGCTCTTCATTTCAGCCCGGTAGGCCTCGAGCTGGCGAATCAGCTCTTGGAAGTACGCGCGGTCGGAGGGCGAAGCGGCCTTGGAAAGGCGCGTTTGGAGGGCATCGATCTGGCGGGGAACACTGTCGAGCGTTTCCTGGAGGCGATTGCGGGAGAGCTGGGTCATGAGTTGCTTGGTTTGATCGCTGGCAATGATGTCGACTTTGCTGTTGGCCGCCTTGTAGGTCGCGTCCCCTTGCGTGTGGTCCCAATGGAAGTGCGTGTTGACAAGGTAGCGGACCGGCTTCGTCGTGATTTCCTTTTTGATTTGGGCGATCAGAGCGGCGGCGGCGGAGGGCTTCGAATGGGCATCGACAACGAGCACGTCTTGGGAGTTGACGAAAATGGCGGCATTGCAATTGGTCAGAACTTGCGGCCGGGCCAACGCGGCGTAAACATCTTCAGCGACCTTCTCGATGGCGAACAAGTCGGTGTTCGCTCCGGGCGCCTGGGCGCGCGCCCAGGTGGCGCGCAGAAAAGCGGCCTCGATCACCGAGGCGCCTGCGAGGACTCCTCCAAATGCCCGCGCGAAGAAATCGCGCCGCGAATGCACATGAACGTGGTCGTGCATGGCTGTTCCTCCTCCGCAACCGCTTTGTGGGGTGCTTGTTTCGCTAGCCGGAGCCGACTGTCCGCCGCGCACTATTCGGTGATGATCCAGTCCACTCATTCAACAAGGAAGACAAAAATGTTATGGTGTGCAATCTATACCAACTCCATCGCGCATAGCTAGCTTTGCGCGCGGTTTCACCCCGAGCTCACCGGCGTCGAACCTTCCGTTCTCCTGTCAGAATCGAAATTCTGCGTCGATTTCAAATAGGCCGCTGCACATTCAGACATTCGCTAGAAGAGTTTGCCGCCGTGACGGCCGGCGGGTTCAAACAGCAAGAGGAGGTTGCTCATGGCGAGGAGTTGGCGGATGGCGTGGTTGGCGTTGATAAGTTCGAGTTTGCAGCTGCGGGTTCGCGCGGAAATGTAGAGGGCTACGAGAGTGCCGAGGCCGAAGCTGTCGAGAAGCGGGACTTCTTTCAGGTCGAGAATGATCCGTTTGGCGCCAGGAATGATGGCGCGTACTTCGCTCTTAAGGAGCGGAGAAGTTTCAAAGGTCAGCTTGCCGTGGCATTCGACGATCATGGCGTGCTCGGAACCGTGACTATGCAGCCGGAAGGCGCGCGGGGAACTAGGGGAGGAGTCTTGGGTCATCGAAGCTCCTATTTGCCGCGAGGGAGTTGGCTGATTTTACGCCAGCTCGGGCCGGGTTTGTGCGCCGGCGGCAGTGAATCGTGAATATAGGTGCCGAGCCGCAGGCAAGCGGGAGGGATCGTTCGACTCCGCGCCCCTTTGCAAGAGATATTCGGGTAGTCCGGGCAAGCCAGCGGCTGCGCTATAGGGTGGAGTGAGCAGGGCCGGGTTTGGCGGCAGCGAGGACAGGTTCAGGAGGCTCTGTCATAAGCTTGGCGGCCGCTCGATCTGAGTTGGTGGGGCCGTCTGGTAACTTAGATTTCGCACCGGATTCTGATAGCGCCCTCGGAGGCAGAGTGTGGCGCTGGCCAGAACGCTTTCTGAGCCTGTGCTTGACGCGAATTGCGGAATTCAAAGCGGCGGCAAAGGCGGAATCCAGCCAGCTCTTCCTTCGCCGTGCGTAAGCATCGGCCACTTCCGGAAGGCTGGTGGTGCGGTCGCGGAGTTCGCGAATGATGCGCCGAAAGTTGGCGAGGTCTGAATACTCTTTGTCTTGGAGGTGGATGCAGAGGGTCCAGACGCCGGACGGCACAGGGCGGAGCTTCCCGAGTTGCTGAGGAATCCAGAGCATTCCTTGAGAGTCGCGATGAGGATAAAAAGCAAAGCCGTCACTAATGGTGCGAATGCCGAGGTTGGCTAGTGCTTGTATGGTGTTGGTGTCGAAGGAGTGTGCAGGAGCAACCCAGACTTTGGGACGCAGGCCCTCGCGGCGAAAGATTTCCATAGCCTTTGCCAGCTTAGCTTGCTGCTCGTTGAGCGACAGGCCGGCAAATTCGCTATAGCTTCTCAGCCCTAGGATGCCCGGATCTTGGGTGACGTAGCGATGCTGGTAACCGTGCAGGCCGATGGTCCAACCGCGAGCCTGCCAGGCACGAACACGATCCCAAAAGTGCGAATCTGGCTCGGCGTCATGCAGGCTTTCGTCCTGATTGTCGGGAATCACCGCCAGGATCGGCTTGATACCCTCTTCGACGAGGATGGTTTCAACCTCGCGCCAGAGCTTCCAGTCCATCGTTGGACAGATGTCATCGAAGCGTAGCAAGAATTTGACACTCATAAGCGTGGCGTTCCTCCCCCAGCGTGAAAACGCCGGAGGTCGTTGAGTGGGGACTTAGCCGTTACGGGGACAGAGTGACTTCCTCCACGGAGCAGTTGACTCGCCAAACGACCAGGATCTAAGTGGCTGCTACGGTTCAGTTTGTCGAGAACCGAGCGTGACCGCACAAGAAAACTGTGAACTGCTGGTTCTGTTCTTTACATTTTACTACCACTTTCTGCCGCGCCGGCTATTTTAGGGAGCGGGGACAATTGGAAGTTCGATGAAGGTAGATTGGCCCGGCGCGTGGTAAATGCGCTGGGTGGCTCTGCGGTAGTCGGCCGGCTTGGCCCAGAAGATGTTGGGAACGAAGGTCTGGGGATTGCGGTCGTAAAGGGGAAACCAGCTTGACTGGATTTGGACCATGATGCGATGACCGGAAAGGAAGACATGGTTTGCCGTGGGCAGGTTGAAGCGGTAGAGCAGAGGCTTGTCGGCTGCAATGGGTTTGGGCGCTTCGAGGCTTTCGCGATACCGGCCTCGAAAGATGTCGGCTGACACCATCAGTTGATAGCCGCCCATAGACGGCTGGCTAGCCACCTCGTCGGGATAGACGTCGATCAGCTTGACGACCCAGTCGCTGTCCGTGCCGCTGGTGGAGGCGACCAGATTGGCGACTGGTTGTCCGCTGATCTTTACGGGTGCGCTTAAGACATCGGAGGCAAATGCCAACACGTCCGGGCGACCAGATGCTTCGCGTTGGTCGTCGACCAGCCATTGGGACCATGTCAGGCCATTGCTGTAGCCCATGGGTTGACTGGGGCGCGCGCGATAGGGCACGGGTTTGGCTGGGTCGGAGACATATTCGTCGAACGGCGTGTCGGAAGGTTTGGGAGCCGTCAAGCCAAGCTTCGGACCGGCAGAGAGATAGAGCGGTGTGGGACGGGGTGTGCAGCCGCTGGCACAGCCCGACGGCCAGACTGGCAGGCGACGCCAGGCATTCGTGCCGGTTTCAAACGCGGAGACGGGCGGGACATCCGCTTTGGGCGCACCGTCCTTGAGGTATTGGTCCAGAAATGGGCGCAGGATCTCTCGCCGGAAGTAGAGCGAGGTATCGCTATTGAATTTCAAGGCGCCAAGAGTGCTGCCGTCGTCGATCTCTTGACCGTGATGCCAAGGGCCCATGACCAGGAAAACCTTGTCGTTGTTGGTGTCCTTCGGCTGAATGGCTTTGTAGACGGCGATGGCGCCGTAGATGTCCTCTTGGTCCCAGAGGCTGTGCACCAACATCACCGGGACTTTCAGGGGCTGAGCGGCGAGGATTTGGTCCACCGCCTGGTCGCGCCAGAAGGCGTCGTAGCTGGGATGATCAACAAGCTTGCGCCAAAAGCCAACCTGTTCGAGGCCGTGGCGGCGGCCGAGCTCGCCTGCGGAGCCGGCCTGTATGAACACGTCATACTCGTCAAAGTGGTCGGTCCACCACTTGGCCTTGTTGTCGCGCGTGCCTTCTTGCTCGTAGATGTAGGCCATGTTCTGTTCACGAAAGGCGCCGTTGTGGAACCAGTCGTCGCCCATCCAGCCGTCGACCATGGGGTTCATCGGTATTGAGACTTTGAGCGCGGGGTGAGGATTGACGAGCGCCATCAGAGGCAGGAAACCATCGTAGGAAATGCCGAGGATGCCGACCTTGCCGTTGCTTTCCGGTATGTTTTTCACAAGCCAGTCGATGGTGTCGTAGGTGTCGGTGGAGTGATCGACGGGAGTGGGGTTCTGCGGGCCGTGCAAGGGGCGGTTCATCACGTAGTCGCCCTCGGAGCCGTACTTACCGCGCACATCCTGGACCACGCGGATGTAGCCGCCTTCGAGGACTACTTCGAGAGCGTTGTCGTAGCCATTCAAGATCGGGCCGAGGTGGGCGCTGTGGGCGTGTCCGGTGAGCTCGTTAGCGTCGTAAGGTGTGCGGGTAAGCAGGATGGGAGCGCCCTTGGCGCCCTTGGGCACGAGGATGACGGTGTGCAGTTTGACAGCGTCACGCATGGGGATCATCACGTCGCGCCGAATGTAGTCGAAGCTATCGGTGGCCGGTTGGAGCTTAGCGGGCGTTTCGCTCGGCAAGGCTGGATAGGTGGCGGGCGGCGGGGCCGTTTGGGCCGCCGCCGGCTCGACCAATAGGAGTATGAGGAGCATGGGTGCGAGCAAGACCAGAGCGGTAACGCGGTTGATCCGTGTCATAGGAGTCTCTCAGAGATGCGAAGGATGAGTCCGTTCAGTTCCAGCAATGGAGCGGCGGGATTATATCCCTGGTGTGGGTTGGCGCGCCAGCTTTGCCGTGGGCCGGGCCGGCGCTAGGTGCTGAGGAGGTTGGGCTGAAGGCGCAAGTAGCTGTGTTCCTGGGCCCAGAGGGACAACGGGATAGCGGCGAGATCATCGATGATGGGGATGGCGTGCCCGTCTTTGGTGAGGTCGATGGTGCGGATGTAGAACCGGCAAGTCTCACAAGCCTCGACCCGTACGTGAGGGAATTGTTCGGCGATGTAGACCGGGAGTTGGGCTTCGGCTTCCTCCCCACAGGCGGGGCAGAGGATGCGACGAAAGTCCCATTCGTGGAGGCAGAACGAGCAGACCAAGCGGCGCTTGCCGCCGTCGCCTTCCGGGCGAAGTACTCCGAGCGACGGCGCCGATCCGCACAGCGGACAGACACGCTGCGTACCGTCGAGCCGGGGCGGGGGCCGGTGAACGACCAGGAACTCTGCGTAGGGCTGCAGGAAGACTCTGAGAGTGAACTCCGTCAGCGCCCCGGCCGCGCGTTCCGGGTCTTCGCTTGAGGAGGGCGCGGTGGTTTGCCTCACGTTTCCGCCGGCACTCCAATAGTGCGTGAGGAAGGTGATCCAGGCTGCCGGCCCTTGGAGCGAAAGTTGCCGGGCGGTTTCGATGACCGGCGCGGGCCCCACACTCTGCAGAAGTGAAAGAAGTTCGGGAAAATGCTGCAAAAGGGCGGCGAGATTGAGCTCCGAACGAAGCCCGTCACCCGGACCAAGCAGTGGTTTATCGTCACCGCTCTCTGAAAGCCGCGCGTAGAGGCGCTGTTGAAACGCCGCAAGGTGCCGATAGAAGGTCAGAACTTCCGCGGCAAAAGGGTGAACGGTAGCGAGGTGTTGCGCGCGGCGGATGCGTGCCTCGTAATCGGGTACACCGGTTTGTGCGAGCGTCATTTGCGCGGCGTGGACGATCCCACAACTTCATTATACCAGCCCGGATGATAGCGCTTGGCGAAGTCCTCGGAAACGTCACCACGAATCACGGAGCCGAACGCGCCGCGCTCCGCGAATACGCTCATGTAGATGTGAATCATGAACAGCCCGATGGTGAGAAGGGCTGCGGAGGCATGCAAGAATACCGCGATGTAGCGCAGAATTCTGAGGTTCCAGGGAATATATTCGGGGAACCACAGGATCACTCCCGTGAGGAGCAAGAGCAACCCGCACAAGAAAAACCCCCAAAACAGCAGCTTTTGTCCGGCGTTGTAGCGTCCGGCCGGGGGCATTTTTTCGTCTTGATTCGTGATGTAGTAATGGAGCGAGTGCCACCAGGCTTTATCCGTTTCCGTCGTGCGCATTTGTCCGGCCCACATCCCGTACATGTAGAGGACTGCGCCGATAAACACCAAGCCCGCCCAAGGATGCAGCATTCGCGATACCGGGGCGCCTCCGAGAAGAACCGCCAGCCAGAACAGCCACGGAGACCAGAAAGCCAGTCCGGTCAGCAATAAGTAAATGTAGGAAAAAGCCGCGGCCCAGTGGGTGAGGCGTTCACGAAACGTATAGCGAAGGATGCGGCCGTGGGGGAGAACCTGGTCCGGAGTGCTCACGGCTGTGCTCCTTCGTGCGGAGTCTTAACTTCTTCGTCGCGATCCTTTGGGCCGTAGCGCAGATAGTGGACAAAAAGTCCGATCAAGCCGCCGATCATCGCGGCGTTTCCGAGCCACTTCAGTGGACCCTTCCAGAGCTTGACGGTCCAGGGGATGTGCGGATCTTTCGGCAAGCCGCCATAAATTTCGGGTTGCGTGGCGTCGTGCAGGACGTAGACGACTCCCGTGCCGCCGACACCGGGCGGATCATAAACGCCGGCATTCGGGAAATTGAAGTGCTCTCGAAGTTGTTTGGCCCGCCGTTCGGCGAGTTCCTTCATGTCGTCCTTGCTGCCGAAGTGCAAGCAGCCGGTAGGGCAAGACTTGATGCAGGCGGGTTCGAGCCCTTCACTGACGCGGTCGGTACACAGCGTGCACTTGAAAACGCGCTTGGTCTCGGGATTGAATTTGGGAATGTTGAAGGGGCAGCCGGTGATGCAATAACCGCAACCGATGCATTTGTCCTGCTGAAAATCGACGATGCCGTTGGTGTATTGGATGATCGCGCCGTCTGCGGGACACGCGGCGAGACAGCCGGGCTCGGCGCAATGCATGCACTGGTTTTTGCGCATCAGCCACATCAGCGTGCCGTCTTCGCGCTCATGCTCGTTGAAAAGAATCAGGTTCCAGTAATTCCAACGCGTTTCCGGCATGGTCTGGTAGGTATTGCCGAAGATGGTTTCGCCGAAAGGCAGATCGTTCCATTCCATGCAGGCGACTTCGCAGGCCTTGCAGCCAATGCAGGTCGTGGTGTCGATAAGCTTGCAGACGGTGTATTCGCGCTGCGTGCCTTCACCGGGAACACTCCCGGCATGGCCTGAAATTTTCTGAACCCGCAGTGTGGCCTGGCTCATGCCGTTCCCCTAAGCCTTCTCAACCTTCACCAGGAAGCCCTTAAATTCCGGCGTGTAGGCATTGGGGTCGATTACCGTCGGGGAGAGCGTATTCGCCAGAGTCTTCGCGGTCTTGCCTTCGTCTTCGGCGATCCCTCGGTAGCCCCAATGAATGGGAATGCCAATCTGATAGGTTTTCTTGCCGTCGATCATCATCGGCTTGATGCGCTTGGTCACCATCGCCTTGGCGATATAGTCGCCGCGCGCGCTTGATACCTTCACCTTTTCGCCACCGCGAAGCCCCATGTCGTCAGCCATCTGGACGGAAATTTCTACGAATGGTTCCGGCACCAACTGCACGTTCATTGGATTGTTCTTGGTCCAATAGTGATAGTGCTCGGTGAGCCGGTAGGTCGTGCAGATGACGTTGAAGCCGTCCTTCGGCGATCCATACTTGTCGTCGGGAGTCTTGAAGCGCTGTACCACAGGGTTGTGGGTTTTCCCCGGATGCAGCGGATTTTCGATCGGGCTTTCGATCGGCTCATAGTGCTCCGGGAAGGGCCCGTCGGTAAAAGCGCCCAGCGGGGCAAAAATTCGCCCGACGCCTTCCGGGTTCATGATGAATGGACCCATGTGATCTTTCGGCTTGGAGTCGGCTTTGAAGTCGGGCACGTCGTTGCCCACCCATTTTTGCGTTGCCTCGTTCCACCAAACCTGACGGCGTGTGGTATCCCACGGCTTGCCGTCGAGATCGCATGAGGCGCGGTTATAAAGGACGCGGCGATTAGCAGGCCAGGACCACGCCCAATTCTGATGAACTCCGAGGCCGGAAGGATCGGAAGGATCGCGACGCGCGGTTTGATTTCCCGCTTCGGTGAACGAACCGGAGTAAATCCAGTTGCCACAGGCGGTCGTACCGTCATCTTTCAACCAGGCGAAGCCGGGTAGCTGCTGTCCGGTTTTGATTTGCTGCTTTGTAGCGGGATCTTCGAGATCGGCGAGCGCTTTGCCGTTGATCTCCTTCAATACTTCGGCGAGCGACGGATTCGACGGATCGGTGTAGCTCCAAGTCAGCTTCAAAATCGGATCGGGGAACTTTCCGCCGTCTCGTTTGTAGAGGTCGCGGACCTTAAGAAAAATCTGCGCGACCAGGGCTTGATCCAGGCGCGCGTCTCCCGGCATCGGGAGCGCTGCATTCTTCCATTGCAGCCAGCGGGCGGAATTCGTGAAGGTGCCGTCTTTTTCCGCGAAGCCCGCGCAGGGCAAGCGATAGACGGTCGTCTGGATTTGCTTCATTTCATCGGTGGTAATGCCGGGAGACTTCCAGAACTCACTGGTCTCGTCCGGATAAATTTCGCCGACCACCAGCCAATCCGCCTTCTTCAGCGCGTCGATGTTTTTCTTCGAGTCCGGCCCGATCGCGACGCCGTTCATACCAAAGGCAAACACGCCTTTTACGATGCCGTTGTACATGTTGTCCCACATCTGGACCCAAGAGTAGTTGCGGTCGACCTTCGGTAGGTAGTCGAAGGCCCAACCGGTCTGTTTGGTCGCCGCGTCGCCATACAGCGTCTTCAGAAAGCTGACCGCGAACTTCGACGTATTTCCCCAATAGTTAAAGGAATCCCAGGGCGCGGGCTTGGTGGGTTTCGGCGTGATCCTTTTGATCCAGGCGTCGAAGTTCTCGTCCGCCGGCACCGGCACCTTCAAATAGCCCGGCAGGTTATCAAAAATGCCCGCCATATCCGTGGCGCCTTGAATGTTCGAGTGACCGCGCAATGCGTTAACGCCCCCACCCGCGCGACCCACGTTGCCCATCAATAGCTGCAGGATCGCCGCGGTGCGGATGATCTGCGTGCCGAAGCTGTGCTGCGTCCAGCCCACGGCGTAGATGATCGTAGCGACTTTCTTCATGTCGCCGTCTTTGCGCACCGAAGTGAATAGATCGGCGGCCTTGAGGAATTGTTCTTTGGGAATGCCGGTGATGCGCTCGACCATCTCCGGCGTGTAGCGCGAATAATGTTTGCGCAGCAGCTGGTATACACAATCCGGATTCTGCAACGTAAGGTCGTAGTCGACTTTTTCGGGCGCCGGCGGCAAGGGCGCCGAAACGCTGGCTTGCCCGGTTTGCATCCCGTGGCTTTGTATGGGCGCCGCGCCGGTGCCGGCATAGTTCCAGGTGGAGCGGTCGTAGCTCTGTTTCTGTTCGTCAAAGCCCGAGAAAACGCCATCGGTGTCCGCCGGCAGCTTGAAATCGCTCCTGACGATAAACGCAGCGTTGGTGTAGTTGAGCAGGTAGTCCTTGGCGATGCGGTTGTTCTCGATGGCGTAGCGGATCACCCCGCCGAGGAAGGCGATGTCCGCGCCCGCGCGTATCTGGCAGAAAAGGTCCGCTACGGCGGCGGTGCGTGTGAAGCGCGGATCCACAACGACCATCTTCGCGTTCCGCGTGCGCTTGGCTTCAATCGGCCATTTGAAGCCGCAAGGATGGTTCTCCGCCGGATTCCCGCCCATGATCAACATCATGTCGGTGTTCTTGATGTCGACCCACCCGTTGGTCATCGCCCCGCGTCCGAATGTTGGTCCCAAACTTGAGACCGTGGGGCCATGTCAAACGCGGGCCTGGTTTTCCAGATGCACGACCCCCAGGGCGCGCATCGACTTTACGACCAGGTAGTTGAATTCATTGGTGTCCGTGCAGCCGCCTGTCCAGGCAATGGATTCCAGGCGGTTTACCGTGTGGCCCGCGGCATCCTTCTCGATAAACGTAGCGTCTCGCGTCGCCTTCACGCGCGCCGCGATCTCATTCAGGGCATCGTCCCACGATATTTCTTCCCAATCGACGCCACCCGGACGCCGCACTTGCGGTTTCATCAACCGCCGCTCGTTCAGAATGTCTTGCTCGAGCGAAGCGCCTTTGGGGCAGAGCGTTCCACGGTTGATGGGATGGTCGGGATCTCCCTCGACGTGCACGACCTGCGCGGTGACATTCTTGGCCCGGTCGCCGATGGTGTAAATGATGACGCCGCAGCTCACCGAGCAGTACGGGCAAGTGGAGCGGGTTTCGCTGGCGCGAGCAATCTTTAGCACGCGGAGCTGCGCGTAGGCCGGCTGCAGGTCAAAGCCAAAAACGGCTGCGGCGGCTCCGCCAACCGTTGTGAATTTCAAGAAGTCGCGCCGGGAGGCGTTCATCGCTAGCTCCCTTCCGTGAGGACCAGGCAGGATACCGTTTCGCGGACGCCTAATTGATAGGACTCTTCGGCCGCGCTGTCAAGTGCGCACTTGCAGGCGTCAGACGACCCTCGAGAAGTTGTCATTTCTCAAACGCCGCCTTTTTCCCCGACGCACACGTGCGAGGCTGTCCTGTTGCCATCCGCAAATGGGATGTTTGGCGATGGCGATTGGATACAACAAAAAACCATCCGCAACGGCTTCGCCGGTGCTGCGCAATCCACCGCGGAGCTACCTAGATGTTGCTATTCCGACACCATGGTCCTCAGTCCACAGCGGCGGGCCCGCTCTTCGATTCGGGCCGGTGCATCAGGAAAATGAATGGGATCATGAGTAAGAACAATCCACACAATAGGCGGAAGACGGTGTTGTAAGACAGCATGCTGGCTTGTCGCTCGACGATGCGAAAGGCTGTTGCCTGTGCCCGATGAGCGGCGCTGACCATATCCCCTCCCCTACTCAGGAACATCTTCTGAAGCGCACTCAACATCTGGCGGGACGTGGAGTCGTAGGCATTGACGTGGCGGCCGAGGATGTTGATGTTGGCCTGTTCGCGCCGGACTTGTATGGTATTGACGGCGGAAATACCGACGCTACCGCCGAGGTTACGCACCAAATTGAACAAACTGGTGGCGTTGCCCATGGTCTCCTTGGGGATGGGCGCCATGCTGGTGGTTGTCAGCGGGACAAAGACGAGACCGAGGGCAAGACCCATTTCGAATTGTGGCCAGAAAAAATCCCAATAGCCGGCCTGCAGATTTAGCCGCGAGAATTGAAACAGCGTCGTGGCACAAACGAGCATGCCCGCGGTGAGCAGTTTGCGCGGATCGAATTTCGCCATGATCAGACCGACGACGGGCATGGCGATGAACGATCCCAACCCGCGGGGCGCCATGGCGATGCCGGCAGCCATCGCGGGATAGCCGAGAAGCGTCTGGAGTACCAACGGGATCAGCACCGTGGTGCTGTAAAGCCCGATGCCCAGCATGGCCATCAAGAACACGCCAGTCGAATAGGTGCGATTTTTGAATACCCGCAGATTTACGACCGGCTCTGCTGCGCGCAGTTCGTGCAGAATGAATGCCGCCAGAACCATGACACCGACAACGGCGAGCGCGGTGATCCAAGAGGTGCCAAACCAGTCTTTTTCCTGCCCTTTGTCGAGGACGATTTGCAGCGCGCCGATCCCGAGCGCGAGCATACCGATGCCCCAATAATCCACCTTCGAGGAAACTCGCCGGACGTAGGCTGGATCGAAGACAAACATCCGCGTCATGACGATAGAAGCGAGGCCGATCGGCACGTTGATGTAGAACACCCAGCGCCAACTGTAGTTGTCGGTCAACCACCCGCCGAGAACCGGTCCAAGCAGGGGTGCCACGACGATTCCCAGTCCCCAGAAGCCCATGGCTTTGCCGCGATCCTCCGGTGAAAATGATTCCAGCAGCACAGCCTGCGAAATCGGCTGCAAACCCCCGCCACATGCGCCTTGAATCACGCGGCACACGATCAAGAACGGCAAGCTGGGCGCTAGTCCGCACAAAAAAGACGCAATCGTGAATCCGCTCACCGACAACAGCAACATCCGTTTGCGGCCGAAGAAATTAGAAAGCCAGCCGGTCAGAGGCAAAATAATGGCGTTAGAAACCAGGTAGGAGGTCAGAGTCCAGGTAGCCTCGTCCACCGTGGCGGACAAGCTGCCCGCTATGTGCGGCAAAGAGACATTTACTACCGTGGTGTCCAGCACCTCCATGAAGGTGCTGAGCATCACGGCGATGGCGACAATCCACGGGTTGACGTGCTGAGAGTTTCGAGACGCGTCCTCGGGCATTCGGAGTCTCTCGCGTATCCAAGACCAGCGCCAAAGCTACGCAGATAACGTAACCACAAAGGGGCCGCCCGCGGCCATACCATTCTTTCTGGAGCGACTTCATTTGGCTACGGTTCCACAGGGTTTTTTCACCTTCTCGCCGGGCTGGAGCCC
>Ga0209526_10001136_pt1 | contig 17580 bp, 13 predicted proteins | sample JacPinW_OM2H0_M1_FD_188566 | JGI IMG/M metagenome (GOLD analysis project Ga0209526, IMG submission 188566) | Forest soil microbial communities from Algoma, Ontario, Canada - Jack Pine, Ontario site 1_JW_OM2H0_M1 (SPAdes) (version 2) | ecosystem: Environmental > Terrestrial > Soil > Boreal... | reverse complement strand
GAAATTCTTCATGCGAGCTTTTCGGCAACGCCGGGGTGTAGCCAGCTCCAGGTACATGCAGATAAGTACCGAGCGCATGTAACACGGACTCCGCGTAATCCGTCCAGGATCGGGCGAGCTCAGCTGGGAAAGAGGCTGACCTTGCCTCTGCCCGTGATCACTGTTTGCTCTCTGCTGACGAAAAGCTTTCATCCGTAATATGGGCAGCCTTTTTGGCGAAATCGTACGTAGCTTTGAGATTGCCGCCAAAAAAGCGGACCTTTCCGTTTGCGTCCCGCTCAAGCAGTGTATTTCGGTCCGGGCTTGTAAACCGACAATGAACGCTGACAGAGGTTGCGCCGGCGACGGTTGTTACCTGCCGGGCTCTTTCGCTGCCAGCCTTAAAGCCTCGAACGGTGCTGTGGAGAACTACGAGGACGCCGGCACTCGTGGCGTTGCGGTCGCCATCGCGAAAGACATGCTGAAACTTTCCGTGCTTCTTTAGTTGGCTAACGAGGTTCTCGTAGAGCGCAACCTGGAATTCAGCAGGCAGCTTGATTTCCTCCGATTGGATCATCTCGACTTGGATCGCCGACGCCTTCATCTTGGCGGATTGGTATTCCTGCGATACCGCAGGTTTTCCTTCGTTGTTTGGGGAATTATTGGACGAAACGGGAACTACGCTTGGTTCTTTCGCATGGGCTCCTTGTGCTAGAAGCTCCGTTTTAATCAGTTCGGAGCTACCAACCGGCATCGTGAAGATCGCGCCGTGCAACCCACCGTCGACATCGCGATACTGAATCGTCAACGTATCGATTTTCTTGCGGAACAGACTGAGGAAGCGTCCACCGCCATAAGGCGCGGCCAAACTCATCATTCCAATTGTCTTGCCGACTGCCTTTTCACTATCAGCGCCGGTGACCACGTCTTGAATCGAAGTGGCGCTTACTTCGGCGTTTGTTTTGCCGCGGACAAAATGCAAATGTCCGTTCTCAACCTTCAGGGTTCCTTTTGCATTTTCCTTGACGCCTGTGAGGCCGATGAGCTGCACCGCTTTAACAAGTTGCGAAGACTCTTGCGCGTTACACACAGAAATCCCAAGCCCGGAAAAAAGCAGAGAAAAAGAAATAAGATCTCTCATGCATCTGGGGGCCATTTGCTCTCCTTGATCATGCTAACTACCTGAGGTCTGGAAGGCTGTAGTCAGTCGAAATGCTGCGATGCTTCCAATTTTTATCGGACGCGAGAACTTGCATAGCGTGTTTCTCAGCTGCGTTGTAAGCGTCACTTCCCAGCAAGAGCCCCAGCGGAGGATCGGGTAGTGACGCGATATGCAGAACGACCGCTGCCGCGTGACGTCGAGCGCGACCGTTCGTACACTCCCTCCGAACTTGCTAGCGATATCTACGAGATGCTCAGAATTGCGAGCCGTGGCCACGACGCGGTGGCTGGCCCTGAGAGCCTCTTCTGCGAAGGCTCGGCCAAGACCGCGAGAAGCTTCCGTAATTAGCCAGACCTTTGACATAAAACCCCTTCCGATCAACGGAGTGATGACCTAACGTTGGGTAATTCAATGCCTAAAGTACAGAAAGGGGAGGATGTAATAGAAAAAAATCAAGAAGAAGGCCGCAACGAACGCAATGCCGCCAAGCCACGCGAACACGAAATTGCGATCGCTGGTGCCGGGTGGAGGCGTCTCAACGCCAATTATGAAATGAAGTCCTCTGAATAATTGTGCGAGGAGTTTGATCATCTCAACTGCTTTCTTTGGCTGTTACGTCCCACGTAATCCATTTCAAGTCCAGGACAAAGATCGAGTAGAAGACGGGGACCAACAGCAAGGTGATAAAGGTAGCTACGGCGAGTCCGCCGATTTGGGCATAGCACAGAGGTTTCCAGAGCGGGCCACCTTCGAGTGCGAGAGGAAACAACGCAAGGATCGTTGCACTCACGGTGATCATCACGGGACGAATGCGCTCAATCCCGGCATCCGGAAGAGCACGCTCCAGTGGCTCGCCCTTTTCGTGCATCTCCTCGATGAAGTCGAACAATACGATCACATGGCTAACGATGACCCCGATGAGACTGGCAATCCCAAGAAATGCCATGAACCCGAAGGGCGTACCCATGATCGCCAGAGCGATCAACGCTCCGATCGCTCCGTACGGTGCGGCCGCAAACACAAGCAACGGCTTGACGGCATTCTTGAATTGCACAAGCAAAGCCAGGTAGATGCCGACAAGAGAGATTAGGAGAACGACGGCGAGATTCAGGAATCCGGCGTCCTGCTTTGCTTTCTCGCCAGCGATCTGCAATTGATATCCGGGCGGGAGGCTATTCTGAAGATCCTTTAGTTTGGATTGGATCGGTCCAAGGACTTCCGACGCGAGGACTCCGGGCGCCGGAAAGCACAATATCGAAATGGTGCGAAAATGCTCACGGCGGCGAATTCGACCGGTTTCAAGAATGTTCCTTACGGTCGCAACGGAAAGTAGAGGAACTCTAGTCTCCTGCCGCGACGAATAAACATAGAGGCTCTTGATCTGCGACAATTGTGCACGATCCTGAGGGCGCAGGCGGGCAACAATCGGTATGCTCTTGTCACCTTCTTTGAACGTGCCAACGAGTGTTCCACTGATTGCGGCTGCGGAGGAATTGGCTACATCAGCGTTCGTGATACCGACTACGTTCGCGCGGTCCGGATCAATCTCAATCTTGACCTGCGGGCTGTCAGGAGCCCAATCATCCCTCAGCACCGCAACTCCGCGTGACTGTCGAACAACATCCATTGCATGTGAAGCTAAGGTCCGAAGCGTTTGTATGTCCTCGATTTCCGTGCGGGGATCCGTATCCGCCTGACCGGAAATGAGAATTTCCACAGGAGTTTCTACGGGATTGGTTTGCAGCTGCCGGACGGTGATCCATGCTCCCGGCACCTGTTTGTTCAATGCAGCTTGAAGTGGTCCGATCAGTTTCGGAGTAGCTTCTTTGTCGGTCACCTGAACAATGACTTGCGCATAGTTCGTCTGGGGAGCTTCGGGGGAGATCGAAAACCAGAAACGTGGTCCACCACCCCCGATGAAACTCGTTATTGAAGTGAGGAGATGCTTTCCCGGTTCCTCCTTTGAGACCGTTTGTACCGAACCTTCAACAACCTGACGAACGACCTGCTCGGCCTTCATCGCAGAGTCGTTTGTTGCGGTCAAAGGCACATCGTTCGGCAGCCAAATGTCGAGGTAAAACCAATATTGAACGTCTTCGGGGAAGAACTGTTGTTTCAAGTGCGAAGCCGCGATCCCGCCAACCAGCAAGAAAAGAAAGGAGCCCGCCAACACCAGCCACCGATGCTGAATGGCTCGACCTACCAACCGATTGTAGAAACCATAGAACCCGCGCTGGCGCTTTTCTTCTACCGTTAGCTCTTTCGTCTTCGGTGGTCTCTGGATGTAGTAACCCAGCAGCGGAACGAATGTCATCGCAACGGCCAGAGCGCATAACAACGCTGCTGTCATCACGATGGGAAGACTCCGAAGAAATTCCCCGGTGTTCCCCGTGAGCATAAGGAAGGGCAGGTAGGCGATGATATTTGTCAGCGTTGCGAAAAAGATCGCCGTCGCCAGTTTGGATGGACCCAGCCATGCCGCGATGGCACGAGGCAGGCCATCGGCAAGGCCGCGCTTGATGCCATCGCCGGCAACTACTGGTACGTCCACCAACAGGCCCAGCGCAATGATCAACGTCGCTACCGACACTTGTTGCAGGTCGATTCCCAACATGTACGAAACGCCGAACGTCATGCCCAGCGTGATCGGAATTGCCAGGGCCATGATGAGCGCCAGGCGCCATTCCCAAAACCCAATCAAAGAAACAACGACGACAAGGATGATCGCTTCGTACAAAGCACGCAGGAATAGATGAATGTTTTCTTTGACCTGCAGTGGCTGGTCGGAGGTATGCGCGATGATCAAGTCCGGCGGAAGAATCTTCTTGAGTTGGGCAAGTTTTCGGTCCACGGATTCGCCGAACGTCGCGATTTGCCGCTGGTCGCGCATGTAGATTGCAAGCGTGACGGAACGACTCCGCTGCCATCGCCCCTTTGGATCTTCCCATGTGTAGTAGTTCAGGTATTGGGCGGGGCTCTGGTAGCCGCGACTGATTTCAACAAGGTCACGGAGATAGACTGGCGCGCCGCTCGATGAGACGGACACAGCAACATTACCTATCGCGTCTATATTTTCGAATTGACCGGATGGGTTGAGAATTATTTGTTGTTGTCCGGTTTCGAATGCGCCGCCGGGAGCAATGATGTTGCGAGCACTGAGCACGCTTCCAAGCGCGGCTGGTTGGAGGCCGTACGCAGCTAGCCGATCCTGGGAGTATTCAAGATAGACCACCATCGGCAATAGCCCTCGCCGTTCCACCTTTGACGTTTCCGGCGCGCCTTGAACCGTGCGAGCGATCAGGTCCGAAAAGTCGTCAAGATCTGCGTAGCTGTATTTGCCGCCCGCGACCTTTGCCAATCGCTCGGGAGTTTCCTGGGGATCGCGGATGACAATTGGTTCCCACGCATCGGGATGCAATTCGGATCGCTGCAGGTGCGTCTGAAAGAAAGTCTGGATGAAGCTATGGATCGCCGCGTCGGATCCAGTCGAGACTCCATCTACGGCGATAAATCCGCTCCCTTGGATTAGCTGCGGTGCCCTTATGATTCCCGCTTGTTCTGCCTGCAGCTCGAAGAGTTGCGCGGCGCCCACTATTGTCTTGTTCGAGGAAAGAGATTGAGGAAACGAGTAGACGATGGTGGTCGGCGCACCTTGCTCTTCGTATTTCCTCGCGGCCCGCGCAGTCTGAATGGCCGATTGAATCTCTCGTGCGCGGATGTCGATCTCGACCGAGTCCGCCTTTGGACTGGCAATGGTGAGCATGAGCGCCGCGGTATCTCCGAAATCACTTTGGAACGAGATGGGACCGGCACCTGGAGGGAGTTGGCTGTTCAGTGCGTCCAACTTGAGGTTGATGTCGCTGAACTGCCGCTTTACGTCCGAGACATCCTCTGCAAGCTGCACGTAAACGTAGGCGTACCCAGGAATCGAGACAGAACGGATTCCATAGTCGGCGGCTGTTCCGGGATGGATGGTCTTGTTTTCAGCGACGGCGTCTTCAATCGGGCGGGTAACGAACTGCTCGACTTGCTGCGCGGTCGCGCCGGGCCACGAACAGGAAGCCACGGCCACTCTCACCGGAATGTCAGGATCTTTTCTTTGTGGCATGGAATGGTAGCCAAACCAGCCCCACACGAGCACGCCAACGAGCAGAACCCAGGAAACCTGCGGGTTCTCGACGAAGAACCTGGGGACGTTCCGTGTTTTCTCGATCCGATCCTGATCGCTTCTGTGTGCCATGGCCTCGTTTGCTTAAGGAATGACTTCGATGGGATCACCGTCCGTTAAGAGTTGGGCACCGACGGCAATCACCTTCTCCCCGGGTTTCACTCCCACGATGCCAATCGAACTCTCGTGGGTCGCGCCCAACCACACTTCCCGCACACTCGCTGTCCATTTGCCGGCGCGTTCTTGCGCTACCATCACCGCAAACCGACCGGGTTTCGAAAGATATGGAACGATGGCGCTGAGGGGCACGGAGGGAACGGGAGGTTGCGGAACGCCACTAAGGCTGATGGACGCAATCATCCCCGGCTTCAACGAACCTGAATGGTTCGATACGGTCACTTCTACGTTGAAAACGCGGTTCCGCTCGTCCGCACTTGGGGAAATACTGGTCACCCGCCCTTGATACTCTTTCGGGTCATCCTGCAAGCGAATCGTGAACTCTTGTCCCAGATGTAGGTGCCTCAATGCGTCGTCCGGCACTCCAAAGCTAACTTTCACTGCGCTCGTATCGGCAATCGTGAAGGCTGTTGCCGCGGGTGAGGCTAGATTTCCCAGCTCAATGTTTCGCGTAAGGATGTATCCGGAGAATGGCGCCTTGAGGTCCGAATCATTCAGAGCCAATTGTGCTTGATGCAAGACGGCGTTGGTCTGGTTCACAGCGGCGCGTGTGGAATCAAACTTGGCTTGCGCCTGGTCAAAATCAGGTCTGGTTAGGCTCTGTGTGGCGTAAAGGGCCTTCGCACGCTCGTAGTCCTGTCCGGCCTGGACGTGTTGTGCGGTAGCTTGACTTACCTGGGCTTCTGCCTGGTCAACCTGATTCTTCAAGTCCTGCTGGCGAATCCGCGCAAGGACAGCTCCGGAGACAACATAGTCCCCTGTGCCCACATCTCGGCGACGTCCATCTGCGCTTACGACTTGCTGAATGCTTGTTACGTAGCCTGAAGACTTGAATGACAAGCTGGCTTGTGCGAAGGGCACGATGGATGCCGAGTAGCGGAGACCTTCAGGAGATGTGTATGAAGTTACTTCCGCTAGACGAACAGGTGTCGGAGATTTCGCTGGGATTTGCGTATCTCGATGACAGCCAGTTATCGCTGCGATCAGCGCACAAAGTCCGGCCCATTTTGACATTCGACCTCTTCGGACGGCACGTACAGCGACCTTCATGGCACTACTCCTCACCCAATGCGCGTTCGAAATCTGCTCGCGCTCGCCAAAACGCAAGTAAACCTTGCCGATACTGATCCTCGGCACTCGCAACCGAGGACTGTTGCTGCAAGAGATCGCTCAACACAATCGCCTGGTGCGAATAGGCGTCCATCTGGTTGCGAAGTTTTTCGGCTTCCGCGTCTCGTGCGGCCTGTGCTGCGGTGAGCAGTTCCCGCGCTTCCCGGAGCCGCCGAAACGATGAGTCCACTTCCTGTAGAACTTGCTCTCTCACATTGTCGATGGAAAGTTGCGCCTGCTTTTTGGCGTCCACTTTCTGCGCGATGTTGTGACGCTTCTGCCCCCAATCCCAGGGTTGCCAGGTCAACAGCACGCCGACCGCACCGACGTTCTGCGGGAGGAACGAGATATTCGGAGCGGTAAGGTAGTTCGCTTGAAGAGAAACATCCGGAATGTACCGGGTCTTCTCGATTTTCGTCTCTAACGCTGCTTGTTCTTTCTTGATCGTTTCGGCCTTAATCTCAGGTCGCATCTCGATCGCGCTTTTTCTTGCTTCTTGCAAGCTTGATTCCTCAGGGAGCGAATCAGGAACCATCTCGACCGCAAACTCCGCTAGGAGGTCGCGACCTAGCAGGCGGTTCAAAGCCTCCTTCTGGTCCGCCAGCGTGTCTTGCATGACGGTAAGTTGATAGAGAGCTTTTGTGCGTTGGGCAGTAATACGGAGGCCGTCAGCCTTCAGCACTGCCTCTTGTTGCAGGCGTCGATCAGTGAGCTGCTGCAACCCTTCAAGGTAGGCAAGAAGAGCGCGCTGCGATTCGAGTTCACTTTGAGATTGCAAAATCGCGTAGTACGCGCGCCGAACCTCGTTTACAACATCCTGCTCATGCTGAGAATACGACTGCTGACTGAGCTCCGCCCCTAGTTTCTGCTCCTTGATGGAAAGGTTGATTCGAAACAGTTGGGTAAGAGGCTGGGTGGCCGTGATAGAAGCAATCGCTACGGGACGGGCTGGAGTGTGGATCACGGAGTCTTTCGCTGGAATCGGACCTGTGGCTGAGAATGTTCCGAACGTGCCAGATTTAATTGTGAAGTCGAGTGGACTTAGAAGTTCCGATGCGAGGAAGTAGGTATCAAACCGTGGGTAGAGTTGCGTCTTGGCTTCGCTAAAGGCCTCTTTCTGCTTGTGGATTTCGATTCCCGCCTGTTTCAACTCACGATTGTGCGATCGCGCCAGGGAAACCGCTTCTTGCAACGTCAGAAGTCTTGCCGGTTCTTCTTGTGCGCGCATGACAGAGACGGGCAGCATCAGCGCTAGAAAAACGGACGCGATCCGGTGAGTATCACAAAGCCTCATGCGATGACGCCGCCTCCATCGACTCGAACGGTGGACCCGGTTGCGTAAGTTGTTGTCATCAAAAAGAGAACAGCATTGGCGATGTCTTCTGGCTGGCCAATTTTGTGGACTGGCAACTGTGCGGCCGTGGCTTCAAACATCCGTCTGCGCTTCTCTGAAGGCAAGTCGTCCCAGATCGGAGTCTCGATCATCCCCGGCGAAACAGCATTGACACGGACGGGTGCTAGTTCCAGAGCAAGCCCACGCGCAAGTGCTTCCAGGGCGGCGTTAATGGCTCCTTGGAGAACCGCTGTTGCCGATGGACGTTCACTTAGGAATCCAGAGACAAGAGTCAACGAGCCACCGTCGTTGATGCGCGCCACACGCGCTACCCGATATGCTCCCCAGAACTTGCTCTCCATAGCGGCTTTTGCGTCGGTAAGGCTCAGACTTCGAACCGAGCCGACTTTCGTTTGAGCGGCTGAGACCACAACATGATCCCAGGTCATTTGCCTCTCGAAGAAGCGTTCAAGTAGCCCGTTATCGTCCGTATCGAGCACAGCTATATGCACAGCGCCGTTTAGTTTCGTGGCTACTGCTGTGAGTTTCTCCTGGTTGCGCGAAGCGATTGTGACTGATGCTCCCGCATCTGTGGTCGCAGCCGCTATCGCAAGACCGATCCCGGAGCTGCCCCCGATCACGAGAACGCGCTGATTATGGAGAGAGTGCACGATTAGATCCCTTCCCGAATGGTCTGCGGACTGCTAAGTGCGAAATGCGCGATCTCGTCTTTCCGCATGAAAACGACTCCCGGATGGTCCTGCGCGTAAACAATAAATTCTTCAAGGACTTTGGTGCGTGATGGGCGCCCCGCGATGCGATCATGAGCACTCACCGACATCATGCGACGACGCTTTGATGATTCGGCGTAAAGCATGTCGAACTCTGCCTTTAGATCGCCGGCATATTCCTGAGTGCTGAAGTAGCGCGATTCGTAATCAACGATGTCGTTCATGTGCAGGGTGTACGGCACGACCGCGAACGGCTTCCCCTTCACGTTGATCAGAAAAGGTTCATCTCGGCTCACATCGTCGATGTGATAGACAAAACCAAGCTCCTGAAGAATCTCCAGCGTGTGAGGTGTGCCGCGAAGCCAGAACGCATTGAAGCCCAAGGGCCGTGTGCCTGTTGCCCGCTCAATGCTTGCGATGCTCTGCTTATACGATTCGCGCTCCTGCTGCAGCGTCATGGAATACTGCGCGGCCCACGTTTGTCCGTGGCCTGAGGCTTCATGCCCCCGCTGCACGATCTCTTTGGCTAGAGCTGGGTGAAGGTCGACAGTGGCGCCTACCATGTGCGAGGTAACTTTGACCTTCCGGCGATCGAACATGTCTAGAAGTCGCGGAAGCCCTTCTTTGAATCCGTATTCGTACCACTTGGCCGTCGGCAGATCCGGATACATCGGGTCAAGCCTCGGCATCGGGCTCTCCGCTCCGCCGGACGGCTGAGCGCCAGCCTCCATCTGCATAGAGATCGAAACGACAAGATGGGCTCCGTCCGGCCAGAAAGGGGTTTCGGCGTCCGTGTGCGGGAGCGAGGCCGGAGATTTTTCGTCGCCGAAAGTCTCCAGTTCAAAAGTGTGAGGTGCTCCACCAACGGCAAGTACGGAAACGGCACTATCTTTGATGAAGTCGCGACGTTTCATTCAGCCCTTCTTGATCGCCAATCCGGTTGCTTCTGGCGCTGCCGAAGGCTCGAGTTCGCGTTCAGCTTGCAGCCAATCATCGAGTTCATTACCTGCCTGGCCGCCACGCTCGAGATAGATTTCATACGCGCGCAGCCTGATTTCTTCCCGACTGTGTTTGTGGTTTGCGGAAGTATCCTGAATGTGTGATCGAATCGGAGCTGCGTAAGCCTCCAAAGGCTCGTTTCTCTTGCTCTTGGCCTGCAATGTCATACCGGGCTCTTCCTTTCGTTTTGAATTTCTGTCGATCTCAGGAGCGTTCCCGCAGGACCTCGTTGCCTCAAGTCTCAATGAGGAGGCCCAAGCGTCCCTGTTGCGCTCTAATCACCAGAACTGCAGGGAAGCCGCTGGCGCGAGAAGTGACTCCCCCTTCGCATCCGTTTCCCAAACATCCACCCGGAGTCGCGCTTCAGGACGTGGTGCAATTTCCTCCTCCCGTGGAACACGCGACCTTTTACCGCATCGACCGAGAGCCCCATCACTCGAGCCGCCTCTTTTGTGGATAACTCATCAAGATCTCGCAGCTCGATTGCTTTTCGTGTTCGCGGAGTCAACTTGTTTATCGCTGCCCACAGAACTTTGTTCTGCTCGCTCTCCAAAAGGGTTCTCTCGGGAGTTGGACGCGAATCGGGCATCTCCATGTGCAGTGCGGTTTCTTCATTCCCGTTTAAATCGTCGATCGATATCTCCCGTGCGCCGCGAACTCGGCGCAGAAACATAAGGGCTTCGTTGATGGCAATGCGCGTTAACCAGGTGGAGAAGGACGATTTCCCTTCGAATTTGCCCAGGTGGAGGAAAGCTTTTTGGAAGCTCTCTGCATCCTCTCGAATACGAGTGAAGCGCCGGGCCACCGCTAGAATCCTCCGCTGATACCGTTTGACCAGAACTCCGAATGCATGTCCATCGCCACTCTTGGCGGCAAAGACGAGCGCTGCGTCGTGGTCCTCGCCCGGGGTGTTCTGTCGCTGCGCGTCCGCAAACTGGACTGAAGCAACACCCCGCTTTTTCGCCTCCAATTCTTGTTCTTGTATTTGAGCCAATTGCATCGCCATCGCGCTCCTGTTCTGCAGCCAGGTGAGTCGTTAGCTCTGGCCTCGCTCTCTCGTGATCCATTCGCGTATGTATGCTGGGCAATTCCTGAGCTGGATGTTCTCCGCTTCGCAGCGCCCAAGAAAGAGGACAGCTTCTTGGTCCACCAGTGTTAGCTCTATTAAGTCCAAAGTAATGCGGCGGCCGCTAACTTCTGAACTGAACAGCCTTCCCAACTCCGCCAGATTTTCTGCGTCCAATCGGCCACTCACAGTAAAGACCACCTCTCCATTCGCTGCCCTCGTGATCTTGAGCATCGGCCCCCTCTCATGACTGCCCGGTGGACGGCAATCACAGTTCCAACCGCAAGATGCTTGGTGCGGGCCAGTTAGCTCCTGGAGAAATGTCCGAGACTTCGGCAATTGCCGAAAGTTCCTACAGCATGTTTTTACTCCCTCCCTTGCATTTCTAGCCGGTGCTCCGTATCTCTGCCTTCTCCACACGCCCGGTTGGGCCTTCGGGGCCCATTGTTCAACCCATTTGGACTGATCGGTCTTCTTTTTCCCGACCTCACGACTAAAGTCCGCTCCTTGCAGTGAAATTGCATCCTACAATTCGCTGCGGGGTTCGCTATCATCCGGCAAAATGCCGTCAATCTCACTCTGACGAGGACGCATTCTGCAGAGAAGGCTTTTGGGAAGTCCTCAAGGAATCGCTGAAAAAAGATGAAAAACTCGGAAGAGTCGGTGTGAACGACCTATCGGCTTTGTCATGAATAACTTGTATTGCTTCGGACCGTATGTGCTGGACTCCAAAAGACGCACACTTCACTGCGACAAATCGCCGATCCTAATCACGCCGAAAGCCTTCGACGTCCTGCTTTTCCTCGCTCAAAACCCCAACCGGTTGATTACAAAGGACGAATTGCTCAAAGCGGTGTGGGGGGACGCCTTTGTGGAAGAGGGAAACCTGACGCAATACATTTCGCACCTGCGGAAGGCTCTGGCGGGAAATTCCGAAGACAGCCGTTTGATCGTAACGATTAGCCGCAAGGGCTACCAGTTCACAGGCGATGTCGCACTTGCCGAACTTCCAGACGCCACGAAACCGGATGCGGCGCAGGTTCTTACGTCCGGCTCCTTTACACACGGAATCCCCGCGGAGGCGAAAGCCGGCAACCAGGACTCGGCAGCTGAAGCTCCAACAGTCCTCGACTCGCTAAAGGTTGATGCACCAATTCCCAACCGTGGGAGTGGCTGGCAGATAGCCGCCGTCGTGGGCCTGGTTGCAGTCGTTTTGCTTGCCGCCGGCTATCTTTCCTGGCGGAGTTCTCGGCTTGCGTCGCCGCCAAAATCAGGAAAGATCATGCTGGCCGTGCTGCCCTTCCAAAATCTTACCGGCGATCCCAAACAGGAGTACCTTGCGGACGGTCTGACGGAAGAGGCGATTGCACAGTTGGGCCGGCTTCACCCGGAACAATTGGGAGTCATCGCGCGAACCTCCGTGATGGGATACAAACACGGTGACCAACGCCTGGACCAGATTGGACGTGACCTTTCTGTTCAATATGTGCTGGAAAACAGCCTTCGCGGGAGCGGGGATCATCTGCGCGTCACTGTCCAACTTCTTCAGGTGAAGGACCAGAGCCATCTTTGGGCTCAGGATTACGACTATCGCCCCCGAGATGTTCTCAGTCTGGAAGATGATGTAGCTAGAGCCGTAGCCCGGGAGATCCAAATCCGTTTGACCCCGCAACAGCAAGCCGACTTGACTCGCACGCGTCCGGTTAATCCGGAAGCCTTCGACGCTTACATGCAAGGACGTTTTTTCCTTGATCGGGAAAGCGCCGGAGATCTGAACAAGGCCGTAACCTACTTCGAGCAGGCGATCCAACTGGATTCCAGCTATGCCCTGGCCTGGGTAGGGTTGTCTCGTGCTCTCTTTCGGCAGGCCGACAGGGGCTCTGTTCCTCTTATGGAGGGCCGGCGGCGGGCGCGCGAAACAGCGGCGCAGGCTTTAGTGCTGGATCCGAATCTGGCAGACGCCCATGCGCAAATCGGCCAGATCAAGAGGGAGGCTGATTGGGATTGGACGGGAGCGAATGCGTCCTTACAGCGCGCTCTGGAACTCGATCCCGGAAATTCCGCAGTTCTAAATCTCGCCGCCGGTTTGGCACTTTCCCTCGGCCGTTTTGAGGAAGCTGTGGAATTGGTTCGCCGGGCAATCGCATTGGATCCGCTCAACGCAGCGCTTCGCGGATCGCTCGCGGAAATCTGCTTTATTGTGGGACGCCTCGAGGAAGCAGAGGTGCACTTCAAGAAGGCATTAGAACTTGATCCCGATCTCCCCCCGAACCATGAAGGGTTGGGCTTGGTATATCTGGCCCAGGGACGCGCTCAGGATGCTCTAGCAGAAATCGAGCGAGAACAAATGGGCATGTGGCGCTTACAAGGACAGGCTGTCGCGTATTACGCACTTCATCGGAAGAAGGAGTCAGACACCGCTTTAAGCGAATTAATTGCGAAATACCAATCGCAGAATGCTTTCCTAATTGCCGAGGTTTATTCCTTCCGAAAGGAGCCTGACCAGGCTTTTGAGTGGTTGGACCGGGCTTATGTGGAGCACGACAGCGGAGTCCCCGAAACTAAATCTTCCACTTTACTAAAGAACCTGCGCGGCGACCCGCGCTACATCGCCTTCTTGAAAAAGCTGCGACTGCCACTCTGAAGCCACTCTCTGTGCCACAGACGAACGGAAAGTCTGCCTGTGAGAAACCATCCAAGTAATTGCCTCTTGCTGTTGAGTGACGTTGGTGTCCCCAGGGTGTATCTTGTTGAGACACCCACGAAATTCCGGCAGGCAGAGGAAAGCGTTCGAACGTTGAAGATCACTTACATTGACGATGCTGGACTGTAATGAGCGGGACGATCCAAAGACCGGACGAAGAGGCTGTAACTAAGCGATACGAAGCGCTCCTCCGCGTTTCGCAAACCCTCATTTCAATTCGCTCTTCGGAAGAACTCTTCAGGCTTCTCGCGCGCGAGCTGCGTGCGGTTGTGAAATTTTATGTTATGGGCATCGGTATCTATGACGAGAAGGCGCATGAAGTACATCTGACGTTGTACGGCGAGCCGGGAGATTCCCTTGAGGTTCCAAAATGTGCGCCGGAAGAAACCTTCACGTGGTGGGTGTACCAGCATCAACAGCCCTTGATCATTCCGTCGTTAGACAGGGAGACTCGATTCCCAAGGGTAGCCGAGATGCTTAAGAACCGAGGAGTTCGTTCGGTATGCGCCCTTCCATTGACGACCGTACACCGGCGCCTCGGGGGCCTCGCCGTGGGCAGCATAGAGGCCGATGCCTATAGCAGGGAGGAAGTCAGGTTTCTCTCGCTCGTTGCCAACCAAGTGGCGCTCGCGGTGGACGACGCGTTGAATTTCGACGCGTCACAGCATGCGAAGGCCCTGCACTCGAGCGAAGAGACTTTTCGCCTGATCGTCGATGGCATTCCCGGCCTCGTTGTTACTATGACGGCGGGAGGCGAACTCGAATTCGTCAGTCAGCAATGCGTAGATTATTTTGGCATGACGTTTGACGAATTGAAGGGTTGGACGAGCTCCGACATTGTTCATCCCGATGATCTTTCTCGCGTGCTGGCAACGTGGAGACGCTCGATCGAAACCGGGTATGCATATGACTCTGAGTACCGTATCCGTCGCGCCGATAGCGTATATCGCTGGTTCCATGTACGCGCTCTTCCCTTGCGCGACACTGACGGAGGTATCGTCCGCTGGTATGCCCTGCATACGGATATTGACGACAGGAAGCGCGTCGAGGAAGCCCTGCGCTCGAGCGAAGAGAGTTTTCGCCTGATTCTCGATAGCATTCCCGGCCTGGTTCATACTTTGACGCCGGCCGGCGAAGTCGAATTCGTCAATCAAAAAAATCTGGACTATTTCGGCAAGACCCTTGAGGAATTGAAGGGTTGGGCCAGCAGCGATGTTTTTCATCCGGACGACCTCCCTCGCGCGATCCATTCGTGGAAGCGCACACTCGAAACCGGACAACCGGACGAAATCGAGTGCCGCTTCCGCCGTGCTGATGGTGTATATCGTTGGTTCCACTTACGCTGCCTCCCGCTGCGGGACTCCGAGGGCCGCATTATCCGGTGGATCAGCCTGCATACGGACATTGACGAGCGCAAGAAAGCAGAAGATCGGTTGCAGTTGCTCATGGATGTCACCAACCAGGTTGTCTCAAATCTGCAGCTCCGCGATCTCCTGCGTGCCATTTCGGGGAACATCAGGCGCGTGATGCAATGTGATTGCGCGAGTTTGGCGCTGCCGGCCGAGGAAAACAAGCAGCTGCAACTTTACGTGCTGGATTTCCCGGACGGCAAAGGGTTCCTCCGCGAGGAAGGACTTTATTCCGTCGACGGATCGCCCTATGGCAGAGCATTTCGAACAATGAAGCCGTTGGTACTCGCCAGCCCATTCGCCGCCTGGCTAGATAATCCCGTCGTTCAAAGCCGGATTTCTGAAGGTTTCAAGTCTTTGTGCTTTTTGCCGTTGATTAGCAGAAATCGCGCGATTGGCACCTTGAATCTCGGCAGACTCCGTGGCGATGCCTTCAGCGACGAGGACTTATCCTTTCTTGGCCAGGTCTCCAGCCAGATCGCCATCGCAGTAGAGAACACGTCTGCCTATCACGAAGTCACGCTAGCCAGAGCCGAATTGCAAAGGGCCCTTGAAGAAAATCAGCGTCTGAAAGACCGCCTGCAAGACGAGAACTTGGTGCTCCGGGAACAAATCGATCAGGCTCTTATGTTCGAGGAGATTGTGGGTGCTTCTCCCGCGCTGCGAGCGGTGCTCTCTCGTGTATCCAAAGTCGCGCCCACGGATTCCACCGTCCTACTCACAGGCGAAACGGGCACAGGCAAGGAGTTGATTGCCCGCGCAATTCACAAAAGATCTCGGCGGTCCTCGCGCGCTTTCGTCAGCGTGAATTGTGCTGCAATTCCCTCATCGTTGATTGCATCGGAGTTGTTCGGTCATGAGAAAGGCGCCTTTACGGGGGCAACGCAGCGGCGACTGGGCCGGTTCGAGCTAGCGGAAGAAGGCACCCTCTTCCTTGACGAAGTCGGTGAGTTGCCCGCGGAGACTCAGATTACGTTGTTGCGTGTTCTGCAGGAACATGAGTTTGAGCGCGTGGGTGGCAATCAGCCTATCCGGGCTAACGTGAGGCTCATCGCCGCCACCAATCGCGACCTTGAGGCTGCCATCGCTGCCGGTACGTTTCGTAGCGATCTGTTTTACCGCCTTAACGTTTTTCCGATTGAGATTCCTCCCCTGCGGGAAAGAAGAGAAGACATCCCCCTGCTGGTCGAGTACTTCATCGCCCAATTCGCAAGAAAAGCAGGAAAGACCTTCCGGGGAATAAACAAAAAAACTCTGGACCTTCTTCTATCGTATCCCTGGCCAGGTAATATTCGCGAATTGCAGAATGTCGTCGAGCGATCTGTGATCGTGTGCGAAACAGAGACTTTTTCAGTCGACGAAAGTTGGCTTTCTCGTCAGCCCCATTCCACCGAGCCGAAAGGCACGCTTGAGCTCTCTCACACTCTTGCTGCCCAGGAGAGAGAGATCATTGAGGCTGCCCTGCGCGAAAGCGCCGGGCGAGTGTCTGGACAGTCTGGAGCGGCTGCAAAGCTGGGGATTCATCGATCAACATTAGAATCGAAGATCGCCTCCTTGAAGATCAACAAGTATCGTTTCAAGGCTGCAAGCGCCTCGAAAAATAGTTAACCGCGTCTCTCCTACTCCACGAACCCGCTCCTCAGCATGCTGTAGGAATTTTCGGTAATTGCCGAAGTCTCGGACATTCAGCAACCAGCTAAGTCATCTATCCTAAGCACCTTCCGTTTGGAACAGCGATTGCGATCAGACAGTAACGTACGACTGCCTCGCTTCCAGCAGCGGTATATTGCCAAACGCCAGCGCACCGCAACGGAAGCCATGGAAAGAAAGGACTAAAGAACATGAAATTCAATTTCTTACAGAAGCAAACCTCACGCCGCGAAATGTTGCGAGGTTCGGCCACGCTCGCCGGCAGCGCCTTTCTGGCGCACCTCTTCCCCGCGACGTTGCTCCGCGCCTCCGCAGCGGGCTACGCGCAGCAAGCGTCTTCGCCGGCCGAGCAGCTCGCGAGTTTTCGCGCCCTGTTCAATGCCGTTCCCGTGGAGACGCAAAAGCTCGCTGATAATGTCACTATGTTCGACGGCCCCGGCGGAGCCGTGGTAGCCCTGAACGGTCCCGACGGCAAATTCGTCGTAGACACTTTCGTTGCGCCCGCCTGGCCCAGGCTCAAAGAGGCTCTCGATGGCCTTGGCAACGCTCCGGTTAAATACGTCATCGACACCCACTGGCATTTCGACCATACCGATAACAACGCGCATCTTCACGTCGCAGGAGCCACGGTCCTTGCCCACGAAAACACGAAGAAGCGAATGTCCGAGCCGCATGATCTGCCCGTCTTGTACAGAGGAGCAGACGGCGCGCTCGCCGGCTTGCATTTTGACCCCTCACCCGCGGAGGCCTTGCCGCAGCAGACCTTCGCTACCAGTTACCAGTTGCACGCCAATGGCGAAACCCTCGCTCTCCAACACGTTGCGCCCGCGCATACGGATTCGGATATCTACGTTCATTTTCAAAAGGCAAACGTGATTTCGATGGGCGACTTGTTTTTCAACGGCATGTATCCCTACATCGACCCCGGTACGGGCGGCAATATCGATGGCATGATCGTCGCCGCCGCCAAAATTCTCTCGCTCGCCGACAATCACACCAAGATTGTTGCGGGGCACGGCCCGCTCGGCAACAAAGCGGACCTCACGAAATTCCGGGACATGCTCATTACTTCGCGCGATCGCGTTCAGAAAT
>Ga0209526_10001135_pt1 | contig 17582 bp, 15 predicted proteins | sample JacPinW_OM2H0_M1_FD_188566 | JGI IMG/M metagenome (GOLD analysis project Ga0209526, IMG submission 188566) | Forest soil microbial communities from Algoma, Ontario, Canada - Jack Pine, Ontario site 1_JW_OM2H0_M1 (SPAdes) (version 2) | ecosystem: Environmental > Terrestrial > Soil > Boreal... | reverse complement strand
CTCGCATTGGTGACGGCGGTCACCAAGGTGGCCACCGGCTGGTGGGCGGCGCAGCGAGCCGGCATCGGCCGGCTGGGTCGCGTCCGCGCGGGAACCGTGATCGTGGCGCGGGGCGAGTTCAACATCGTTATCGCCGGGCTGGCGGGGGCTGCCGAGCCCAGGATCGGTCCCCTGGCGGCCGCCTACGTGCTGATCATGGCGGTAGGGGGCCCGGTCATCACCCGCTTCGCCGAGCCGGTGGCGGCGCGGCTCTTCAAGCTGGCTGGGTGGCGATCCAGGACGGCGGCGGTTGCGGTCTCACCAAACCCCGGAGACACTGAGAAGAGATGATCTACTGGCCGGCCGTGGCCGGTGCCATGCAGCGGCGGCGCTGGGCCACGCGGCTGGAGAGAGCGGGGCCAGAACGGCTCACGGTGGCGGCCGCGGCGGACTTACTTCAGCTCGACCGGGCCCGGTTTCTGGAGTTCCTGCGCGGCCGGCTCGGACTGCCGTTATCGCTGACCTCCGAGGTTTCGCGCGACAGCCTGGTGCGCAGCCTGCGGGGCAGCTGAGCGTGTTACGTCCTGCCCCCACGCCGCGGTCCGCGCTGCGGGGGGAGGACATTCAGGGCGCGGTGGGTGGTGAGTGTGAGCGAAGGTATTCCGCGCGCAGCGCGTCTCGGGCCACCCGCATCGTGGCCGTCATCGGCAGCGAGTCCTTGAACACGATCGCGTTGGGGACCTTGAAGGCCGCCAGGCGGTGCCTGGCAAAGGCGCGGAGCTCGTCCTGGTCGACCGACGCATCGGGCAAGAGCACCACCGCCGCGACCACCTCCTCCTCGGTGACCTCGGAGGGGACACCGAAAACCGCGGCGGCAGCCACCGCCGGGTGTGAGAGGAGCGCCTCTTCGATCTCTGCGGGGGAGATGTTCTCGCCGCGGCGGCGGATCATTTCCTTGAGTCGCCCGACCAGGAACACGTCGCCGTCGGAGTCCCGGTAGCCTGCGTCGCCGGTGTGGAGCCAGCCGCCCGCCAGTGTCTGCGCCGTGACATCCTCGGCGTTCCAGTAGCCCGGCGTCATCACCGGGTTGCGAAAGCGGAGCTCGCCTGGCTCGCCGGGGGCGGCTTCAGCCCCGCTCTCGGTCACGATCCTGAGCTCGTTGCGGAACGCGCCGGAGGCCGGCTGCCGTGGCCGGCCAATGGAGCCTGCCTTGTCCCTGGAGGTCGGCGACTCGGCGCAGCCGAACGTGTTCTCGCTCATGCCGTAGCCGCCAGTGATGCGAACCCGAAAGCGGCCCTCGAGCGCCCGCCGCCCGTCAGGAGCGGGAGCCGGCGCGGCATAGATTGTGCGCAGTGGCGAGACCCTCCAGGTCTCTTCGGGCTGGCGAGCCAGGAATGTCAGCATGGCTCCGATCACATTCACGGCGGTGACCTCCAGCCCCCGAGCTTCCTCCCAGAAGGTCGAGGCATGGAACCTCTGCGAGATGACCAGACCGTACCCGTGCATCAGAGCGGACATCAGCGAGTAGGCCTGCGCGTTGATGTGAAAGAGCGGCAGGCACGCCCAGAGCCGCTCCTTCGGACCCAGCCCTATCCAGCCGGGGAAGGATCGACCGGACTCGGTGTAGGCGGCGTGGCGGACCATCACGCCCTTGGGCCGGCTGGTCGTCCCCGAGGTGTAGACCACGGCGGCCGCCGACACCGGGTCTGGCCGGCGTGGCTGCACCTTTCCGATGCCACGATCCAGGCCTTCGAGCGCCTGCGCCGGCAGGTCCAGCCTGGCGGTGGACCCGGCGCTTCCGCTGTCGTGAATCACCAGCCTCGGCTGAAGGTCGGCGGCCAGGTGGCCGAGCTCGACCTCGGTCAGGCCTGGGTTGACCGCGGCGGGGACTGCACCGGCGTGCATGGCGCCCAGCCAGGCGTGCACCGTCGCGGCGGAATTCTCGGCCACCAGGAGCACGCGCTCGCCGGCCACCAGGCCGGCATCGCGGAGTGCCTCCGCAACCCCGGCCACCCGGCCGGCCAGCTCGGAGAAGGACTCGGTTCCGGCCTCGCTCAGCAGTGCCGGCCGGTTTCCGAACCGCTCCGCCGCCGCCAGGACCGCCTCGGGAACCGTCAGGTAGCTCAATGGTCCCCCGGCGCCGCCGATCCCGTCAGCCGTCTCCCCAGATCGAGCGAGCCACGCCGGCCACCAGCTTGAGCTTGTCCCGCTGCACCTCCGGACTGATACGGTTGCCCTCCATCGTGGAGGCGAAGCCGCACTGCGGGCTCAGGGCCAGGCGGTCCAGCGGCAGAACCTGAGAGGCATCATCGATCCGCGAGCGCAGCTCGTCCTCGCTCTCCATGGCGGGCTTCTTGGTGGTGACCAGTCCCAGCACTGCGACCCGGTCCTCCGGCATCTCGCGGAGAGGCTCGAACCCGCCCGAGCGGTCGTCGTCGTACTCGAGCAGGAATCTCTGGAACAGCGTCTTGCGGAAGATCCGGGCGATCGGCTGGTAGCCGCCCTCTGCGTAGAACTTGCTCTGGTTGTTGCCACGGCAGATGTGCAGCCCGAAGGTAACGCCCGGATGTCCCTCGATGATGGCGTTGTCCAGCTCGATGCAGCGGTCGATCAACTGCTCGGGATCGCTGCCCCGCTCGCGGTAGCCCTCGCGCATCTTCGGGTCGAGGAGCGCCGCGTACTGGGGCGCGTCGATCTGGATGTAGGTGCAGCCCAGCCGCACGAGTTCGTCAACCTCGCGGCGGGAGAGGTCGACGATGTCGGCCAGGTACGCGTCTCGCGTCTTGTAGGCGCCGGTCGACTTGGCGGGGTCGTAGTAGGCGGCCGCCTGCTGAGCGCTGAGCATGGTCACCTTGGCCGGACGGCGGGCCCGGGCGCGGAGGTATGTCCACTCCTCAGCGCACATGCTCCGGCGCCAGCGAAGGCGCTCCACCACGACAGGTCTCTGGAGGATCAGCTCTTCGCCGGTCTCGTCGCGAAACGGGATGGCCCATCCGCCCTCCTTGTCGAAGCCGTCCAGTGCCTCGACGAGGTGCCCGTAGAAGGCGTAGCGGCGCTGCTCCCCGTCGGTTATGACGTCGATGCCGGCGCCGTCCTGCAACTCGACGGCGTCGTCGACCGCGCTGTCCTCGATCCTCTTGAAGTCGACTGGACTGAGCTGGCCGCTCTCCAGTGCTTTGCGTGCCTGGACCAGCTCCGGCGGCCGCAGCAGACTTCCGACGACCTCGCTGCGTGCCGTGACGACGCCCTCACCCGGGCGCTTCGCGCCCGTCATCCTCTGCGCGCTCATCTTCGTCCTCACGGTAGCGGAACGAGGTGCGGCCCGTGGCGACCAGCGCGGCGCGGTCGGCGAGGGGCCACGATGGCCACCCTCAGACGCGTTCGGCTAGAAAGGCCTCCAGCTCTTCTCGCGTCGGAAGGCCGGCCCTGGCGCCTCGAGCTCGCGTCGCCATCGACCCCGCGGCGACCGCGCGCCGGACCGCCTCATCCATGCCTCTCCCCTCGGCAAGCGAGGCTGCCAGCGCCCCGTTGAAGGCGTCGCCGGCTCCCGTTGCGTCCACCGCGTCCACCTCCGGTGCCGCCACCAAGTTCTCACCGTCCTCGGCGTAGATCGCTGCCCCCCGCGAACCCAGGGTGACGACAAGCTTGCGCACCCCGTCGGCGGACAGCCGCTCGAACAGCTTTCCCCAGCCCAACGCCTCATCGGCCAGTCCGGCCAGGGCGGCCGCCTCGTGCTGGTTGGGCGTCAGCACGTCGACAATCGTGAGTATCTCCTTCGGAATCTCGCGATACGGGGCCGGATTGAGGAGGAACATCGCGCCCGCCTCCGCGGCGCCCCGCGCGGCCGCCAGCACCGCGTCGTCCGGTATCTCGAGGGCAGCCAGGACCACTTTGGGACGGCGTCTGGCAACTTCGGCCTGGACATCCAAGGCCTGGAGCCGGGAGTTGGCGCCGGAGGCGACGGCGATCTGGTTCTCTCCGTCGCCGTCCACCACGATCAGCGCCACGCCGGTCGGCACGCCTTTGACGCGGCCGATGGCGGAGACGTCCACGCCGCCCAGGCGGAGATCTTCGATCGCGTCTCTGCCCAGGTCGTCGTCGCCGACCGAGGCGACGAGCGCCACTCCGGCTCCCAGGCGGGCCGCGGCGGCCGCCTGGTTGCCGCCCTTCCCTCCCGGCGCCCGCCAGTGCTCACCGCCGATCACGGTCTGGCCGGGCGCCGGCAGGCGGGGAACGCTGACGACCAGATCGACGTTGATTGATCCCACCACCACGACGGAGCTTGGGGCTGGTTCTGTCTCCCGCATCGACAGCAAAGCCTAGTGTCCTGCTCCAGAAATTCGAAGCAGGACACTAGGCCGAGGCCACGACCCGACGCTGGCTAGGTTGCGGCTCGCCGCGGCACCGGCAGCTCATGTCCGACGATCGCCACCAGTACGAGCGCCGCCCCTGCCCCCTCCAGCGGGCCGAGGCGCTGCCCCGCCAGAAGCACCGAGAAGAACAGGGCCCAGGCCGGCTCGCCGGCCAGGACCAGCGCTGTCCTGGATGCGGAGAGGTGCGCCTGAACCCAGGTCTGGATGAAGAAGGCGAGCGCGCTGGCGAACAGGCCCGTGATCAAGAGCGCCGTCCAGACGCCCCCAGTCGGTACCTGGAACTGCCCTATCCCGCCGGCTGTGAAGAGCGCAGCCGAGGTGGCGAGCTGGACCAGGGTCAGCTCGGCGGCGGGAAGGCCGGGCGACCAGTGCGAGAGCATGACGATCTGCAGCGCGAAGCAGACCGCGCAGCCGAGCACGAGCAGGTCGCCGGCCCCGATCCCTGTCCTCCCTGCGCCGGTCAACAGGACTGTCCCGACCAGCGCCGTCAGCACGGCCAGCAGCGTTCGGGGGCGCAGCGCGACGCCGAAGAGGCGGTCCAGTAGCGGCGTGAAAACGAAGAAGAGACCGGTGATCAGGCCGGCGTTGCCGGGTGAGGTAGAGCGGAGACCGGCGGTCTGGAGCAGGTATCCGCCGGCGAGCGGAAGGCCGATCAACGCCCCCAGGGCACACACCCGCCGGCTCGGCAGCCGGCGTACCACCACCAGCATCGCCACGGTTGCGATCAGGAACCGAATGGCGAGGAAGGGGAGGAAGGGATACTGCGCGATGGCGTCCTTGACCACCACGAAAGTCCAGCCCCAGACGGCGGTGGCGCCGACCAGGAGGGCGACGTAGAGGGCCTGGGTCCGCGGCGGCATCGCTCAACCCTAGCCAGAGTCTCAACGAGGCTCTCTCCCCCGCGAAGGGTCCCTCGCTCACGGGAGAGGATTCCTCCAGCTGACCCCCACCCCCGGCACGGCCGGGTACTCCCCCGACGTCCCGGGGGAGAGACTCGTACTCCTCTCTTTTAGCTCGTGGTCTGGAAGGTGTGGCTTTCGCCGGGTTTGATCTCTGCCACCTCTTCTCCGACCCCGACCTTGGCCGAGGGGGAGAAGCTGTCGGGTAGCGCCCTGACATGCACCTGGGGACCGTCGAGGGTGACCTCGATCTGGCTCCCTCGAAAGCGGAGCGGTACGGTGAGGCCGGCGAGGTTTGGCATCGTCCGAGGCTCCAGCTGGAGCACCCCGTCCCGGATCCTCTCGCCGAGATAGAAGCGCTGGATCAGATCGAGAGTGCCGGACATGACTCCGAGGTGGATGCCCTCGGCGGTGGTGCCGCCCTGCACGTCGCCTATGTCGCTCTCCAGCGCGACCATGTACCTCTCCCACGACGCCTGCAGATCCAGATTGGCGAGGACGCCGGCGTGAGCCACGAAGCTCAGAGTCGAACCGTGCGAAGTGCGCTGATCGTAGTACTCCAGGTTCTTGCGGGCCATGTCCGAGGAGTAGGGATAGCCCAGCCGCTGGAAGATCTCCCGGAGCTCGTCTTCGCGGAAAAGGAAGAAGAGGAGCACCGCGTCCGCTTGCTTGGTGAGCTTGTAACGGTCTGGGTCGTCACCGGCCGCCTTCAAGATCCTGTCCAGCCGCTGGATGTTGCCGTGCTCTCTGCGATATCTCTCCCAGTCCAGTTCCTCCAGGTCTTCGTAACCCTCGAACTGGCTGATGATCCCGTCGCCATGGAAGGGCACGAACATCCGGCGGCTCATCTTTTGCCAGATCCCGACCTCCTCCTCGGAGAGGCCCAGCCGGTCCCACAGGAAGGCGCGGCGGCGTTCGGGGAGCATCTCGAGCAGCGTGGTCGTGGTCTCCATCAACCAGGCCACCATGACGTTCGTGTAGGCGTTGTTGCGCAGTCCCGGTTCATCGGAGCCCGGATACTTCTCGTGGAACTCGTCGGGACCCATCACGCCGTGGATCTCGTAGCGATCACGCTCCGGGTTGAAATGCGCGATGCTCGCCCAGAAGCGAGCTATCTCGAGCATCATCTCGGCGCCGTACTCGAGCAGAAAGTCCTCGTCGGCAGTGGCCTGAAAGTAATGCCAGATGTTGTAGAAGATGGCCGCGTTCACGTGGCGCTGGATGCGGCTCAAGTCCGGCTCCCAGACCCCGGAGCGCGGGTTCAGATGGACGACCTGCGTCTCCTCGGTGCCATCACTTCCGCTCTGCCAGGGATACATGGCGCCACGGTAGCCGGCCTCCACGGCCGCCGCCCGCGCCTCACCCAGGCGGCGATAGCGGTACATGAGCAGCTCGCGCGTGATCCTGGGCAGCCGGAAGTTGAGAAACGGATAGACGTAGAGCTCGTCCCAGAAGATGTGGCCGCGATACGCCTCACCGTTCAGTCCGCGGGCTGGGACGCCGGCATCCAGCCCCACTGTGTGCTTGGACGTCGTCTGGAGGATGTGAGAGATGTGGAAGCGAAGGAGGAACTGGACTCGCTCGTCCTCCGGCACGTGGATGTCGCAATCGTCCCAGAGCTGGCTCCAGGCGGCCGCGTGCCGCTCGAACTCCTCTGCGAAGCTCGCATAGCGAGCGACCGCCCTCTCGGAGGTGCTCCGCGGCTCGCTGATACCCCGATCACGCGATGTGTAGAAGGCGACCATCTTCTCCACCCGGACGGGGACTTTTTCCTCCAGCCTGAAAGTCAGCGTCTGATGGACGTAGTCCTCCATGTGGTAGAGCGTCCCCTGAACCTCCGGCCCTTCGCCGTTTCCAAAGACGCGAGTGCGTGCCGCCTCTGCGACGTAGATGCGGGACTGCCTGGTTTGCGCTATCAGGGAGATCGTGTCGGGGGACGGCGAGCGGCTGGCGATGGAATTGAGATGGCGACCCTCGAGCTGCCGGTATCGAGCGACGCCCTGGTTCGTCACGCGAGCGTCCAACGCTGTTATCACGGTCACCTCGCCGGACCAGTTCTCGGCGGTGACGGTCCACTCCATCGCACCCAGGTGCATGTCAGCCATGCTCACGAAGCGGCGGCTGCGCAGAGTGGTCTCCCTGCCCGCACCGTCTCGAAAGCGCATCGTGCGGGTGATCGTGGCATTGCGCACGTCGAGCTCATGGCGGTAGCTCAGAAGTTCTGCGTTGTCCGGGCTGACGGGCGTGCCACCCTCAATCTGGAGCTTCATGACCAGCCAGTTGGGCAGGTTGACCAGGTCCTCGTTGAGCACTGGCCGCGCACCCATGATGGTCGTCTCCCGGTTGTAGACGCCGTGCGCGTAGGTGCCGGGATAGTGCACCTCGTCCACGTCGGCCCACTCCGCGGCTGCTCGGGTTACGAAGTAGCCGTTCCCGGTGGAGGTCAGGACCTCGCGGAGCTTTTCCTGCTCGGGCTCGTAGGCGTCGTAGGCGAGAGTCCAGTTCTCCATGCGATCTTCCCTTTCCCTAACCGGCGCCGGCTGCGCTGCCGGCACCGGCAGAGCGGCCCACCAGGTCCAGAAACTGCTCGACCTCCTCCATTCCGCCGACGATGTAGTCAGCGGAGGTCAGACGGCCGGCGACCTCGGGATCGTCGGCGCGGCCTACGTAGATCCCGAGACCGCGTCCCGACAAGGCCCGAAAAGCGTCCTCGTCGGTGGTGTCGTCCCCCACGTATATGGGCAGCACGTCCTCACCGTCGAGGTCCAGCGCGTGCAATAGGTAGAGCACGGCTTTGCCCTTGTCCCAGTCGATGTTGGGTTGAATCTCGAAGACCATCTTCCCCGGCGTCACCTTGAGCCTGCCGGGATTCTCAGCGAGGATCCGGTCCACGACCTCTTTGACCCGCGGCCGCTGCTCTTCGGCGACCAGCCTGAAGTGGGCGGCGACGGAGTTGCTCTTCGGCTCTACGAGCGCCCCCGGAATGGAGCCCAGCTCCTCGCTCAGGCGGTCCCGCACACGCTCCAGGAGATCGCCGAACTCCGACCCCTCCTGTCGCTGGATGGCTCCCCCCGAGGGACTCCAGATGTCGAAGCCATGGCTGCCGGCGACGATCAGGTCGTCGACGCCCATCAGCTCCTGCACGACGCGCCGGTCGCGGCCGCTGACCACGCACACCGGGCAGCGCTTCGCCAGGCGGCGGACGGCGTTCCGCATGCTCTCCGAGATGAGCGCGTCCTCCGGCCGGTCGACGATCGGAGTGAGGGTGCCGTCATAGTCCAGGAAGACCGCCGGCCGCCTCCCGGCCAGCCGCCTTGAGATCTCCTCACTCTCGGCGGTGGCATTCGGCAGCTCGGCGATCGGTCGCTCGCCACTCGCCATCAAGCCATCGACGCTTTTTCCAGGCGCCCCTCGCTGAGCTTGTTGATGGCCGGATCGTCGAGAGACGTCACCACCAGATCGGCGCCCGCCTCCTGCAACAGCTTCTGGTCGTGCATCCTGGCCACGCCCAGGGCCGCCATCTTGCCGGCCTTCGCAGCCTGCACCCCGGACGAAGCGTCCTCGACGACGAAGCAGCTCTCGGGCGGCAGGCCGAGCTCCTCCGCCGCGGTCAGGAAGATCATCGGATTCGGTTTGCCCTGGGGGAAATCGCGCCCCGATATGTCGGCGTCGAAGAGCTTCTGCAGCGTGAGGCCCTCCTTCACGAAGTCGTAGGGCAACCCTCGCTCGGCACAGAAAAGGTCGAGCTGGATACGGCTCAGGAAAAGCCCCGCGTTCTTGGAGGAGGATGCGACCGCGAGCGGGATGCCGGCACTTTTCACGGCCAGCACGAAACGCAGCGCGTCGGAGAAGGCGTGGAACTGACCCGCCTCGATCAGCTTGATCACGAGCACCTGCTTGCGCTCGCCATAGGCCTCAGACCGTGCCTCCGCATCCGGCACCCCGAAGTACTCGAGCGCGGCACGAGCGCCGGCCGCTCGGGGCTTGCCCGCCATCACAGCCTGGTAGATGGCCGGTGTGAAGCGATCCGGCGAGTACGTAGTCTGATCCCGGATGTCGCTCCACTCGCCCTCCATGAGCTCCTTGAGCGCCTCCCGCCAGGCGCGCTCGTGAGGTGAATCGACCAGCACCCCGTCCACGTCGAAGATCGCTCCGCGAAAGCCCATGGAACCTCCTATTGCATCTGGCTCGACGTCCCGCTCTCAGCGGGAGATCCAACCCCCGAGGGGGTGAACAAGCGCAGGCCCTCGCTGGCGGCCCCAAGCAGCGCCACCTCGCCCATGATCACGTACACCGGCACCTGTTCCAGCATCTTTGTGAAGCGACCGGCCTTGACGAAAGCGTCGAGAAAGACCGGCGTCCTGAGGCGCTCGCGCAGGACCTGGGCGATCCCCCCGGCCATGTACAACCCGCCGGTGGCGAGGAACTTCAACGAGATGTTCGCAGCCTCGGTACCCAGGATGTGGAGGAAGAGGTCCATCGTGGCGTCGGCGAGCGGGTCGTCGACGGAGGGATCGAGAGCAGCTTGCAGGATGGGTCGGGTCCGGTCCTCGGTCTGGACCAGCTCGCTCGCCAGCCGCGGCGACTCCGGCATGCCGCGGTGGTCACGAAGGAACTCGTAAAGGTTCGGGATGCCGACGCCGGACGCGACCCGCTCGAAGCTCACGTGGTCGAAGTCCTTCCACATCTCGCGCAGGAGGTCGAGCTCGAGCTCGGTGGTGGGTGCGAATGCGGCATGCCCCCCTTCGGAGGCCTGGGCCCGATAGCCTGAATCGCTCGCGACCAGGTAGGCCTCCCCGAGCCCTGTGCCTGGGGCGAGGACGGCGATGGCGCCTCCGGGAACGGCCTCCCCCTCCTTGACGTGGTACAGCTCGTCCGGCTGCAAAACCGGGATCGCGCTGGCGATGGCCACCAGGTCGTTCAGCAGCCAGGTCCGGTCAACTCCCAGCGCATCCGCGAGCGCCGTCTCGTCGATCTGCCACGTCAGGTTCGTGAGCTGTGCCTGGCCCTCGAGGACCGGGCCCGCCACGTCGAAACAAGCGCCGTCGACCTTCAGGCCGACCTCGTCGAGGAAGACTCGCGATACCTCGGCGAGCCCCGAGTAGTCGGCGCTTGGGTACCTGCGCTTCGCCAGCACGTCTCGAGGCCCCCGTGCCAGCGAGACGACCGCAAGATCGGTCTTGGTTCCTCCGATGTCCCCGGCCAGCAGGAGCGGACCTTCCTCTCCCAGCTTCGGTTTCACTTCACCGCCTTCTTGTAACGCGCTGCCGGAGCGCTGCTGGCTATGGGGACGCTTCTGCCGCCGCGACCGCTGGCCGGTCCCCCGCCATGCTCTCGGTCATAGATTCAAGCTCCCTTCCTCGGGTCTCCTTGATGAACAGCCACACGAAGAGGAAGGAAAGCGCGGCGCACAGCGCATATAGGCCGTAGGCGTAGCCGAGCCCCAGCTTCGCCAGGCTCGGGAAGCTGGTCGAGATCAGCCAGTTGGCAACCCACTGCATCCCCGCGGCCAGCCCCAGCGCCGAAGCCCGGATCCGGTTCGGGAACATCTCTCCCAGGAGAACCCAGACGACGGGACCCCAGGACATTCCGAAGAAGAACACGTAGAGGTTGGCTGCAACCAGCGCGACGGGGCCAGCTCCACCCGAGAGGTGGGGCTTGCCGGCGGCATCCAGCGGGGCGGCGGCGAACAGGTACGCCATCGTCCCCAGCATCAAGAACATCCCGGCTGACCCCACCAGCAGCAGCGGCTTGCGACCGAAGCGGTCGATCGTCGCGATAGCGACCAGGGTCGTGACGATGTTGGTAGCGCCCGTGATAACCGTGATGATCAACGACTGCTTCTCTGTGAAACCGACAGCCTGCCAGAGCACCGTGGAGTAGTAGAAGATGACGTTGATCCCCACGAACTGCTGGAACACAGAGAGGCCGATCCCGATCCATACGATTGGGAGCAACCCGGCGCGACCGCCCAGGATGTCGCTGAATTTGGGCTTGTGCTCGGTCCGCAGCGACTTCCGGATCTCGGCGACCTTGGCGTCTACGTCGAGGCCGCCCACCACCTGCTGCAACACATTCTTGGCCTCGTCGAACTTGCCGATGGCGACCAGGTATCGGGGGGATTCAGGGATCCGCAGCGCGCCGACCAGGTAGATGACGGAGGGGATGACCTCCGTGAGGAACATCCAGCGCCAGGCGGGGAGACCGAAAAGCCATGTGCTCTCGGCGCTGCCCGCCGCCGCCGCGATCACGTAGTCGGTGAGCAGGGCGATGAATATGCCGATGACTATGGCCAGCTGTTGAAGAGAGCCGAGCCGGCCGCGAAGCGAAGCCGGCGCCACCTCGGCGATGTAGGCAGGGGCGATAACCGAGGCGGCTCCGACGGCCACCCCGCCGATGAACCGCCAGAAGCTGAAGTCGTAGACCGTGAACGAGAAGGCGACTCCAAAGGATTGGATCAGGAAGGTGGTGGCTGCCATGATCATGGTCGGAACGCGGCCGAAGCGGTCAGCCAGGCGGCCGGCGATGATCGCCCCCAGCGCCGAGCCGAGGAGCGCGGAGGAGACCGCGAGGCCGAGTGTGACGGGACCTACATTGAACTGCTTCTGGACCGCTACCACGGCGCCGTTGATGACCGCGGTGTCGAAGCCGAAGAGGAAGCCCCCGATCGCGGCCACGGACGCGATCGTGACGACGCGTCCGACATTGGGCGAACCGACCTCAACTCTCGCCTGCGGACCGCTGGATCCAGCAGACCCCCTTGGTTCACTCATCGCCGTGCTCCTTCGTGAATTCAGCGGGAGTAGTCAAACCGAAGATTACTCCGCTCATTCCAGCGTGATTCAACTTTCTTGAAGGATTCTGGTCACCACCCGGATGGGCTGATGAGAGCCCATGGCAAAGATGGGTTTGATGATACTGCCGAGGGGGCGATAATTCCCCACCCCAACGCACGGAGACTCAGCCGGGGCTGCAGCTCGCCGCGCCAAAGTCCCGGTGGACGGTGTACGCGCGGGGCGGAGGCCAACCGGCGGCCGGTGTGCTCCCACCAGGCGCGGACAAACGGCGGGCTGCTACATTCCACTTCCATCGGGGCTGGCGCCCGGAAGCTTGGAAGGAGGCCGGAATGATCGTCGTCTGTGGCGAGGCGTTGGTCGACATGGTGCCCTCGAAGTGCGGCCCGGAGGAGGGATATGTGCCGCGGCCCGGAGGCTCTCCCAGCAACGTCGCCGTAGGGCTGGCGAGGCTGGAGGTGCCGGTGGCCTTTCTCGGCAAGGTCTCCAGCGACCCCTTCGGCCGCCTGCTTCGCCGCCACCTCGAGACCAACGCCGTGGACCTGCGCTACGTGGTGACCGGCACCGAGCACACGACCCTGGCCTTCGTGGCGCGGAGGGAGGGCGAAGAGGAGGAGTACAGCTTCTATGCGGAGAATTCTGCGGACCGCAACCTGCGACCGCAGGACCTCCCCGCGACCTTCGCTCCCGAGGTGCAGGGCATCCACTTCGGCTCGATCTCGCTGGTGCTGGAGCCGGGCGCTGCCACCCTCGAAGCGTGCATGCGACGTGAGCGGGGCCGCATTTTGATCTCGCTCGACCCCAACGTCCGGCCCTTTCTCATCGAAGACGCCGCCGCCTATCGGGCGCGGTTGGAGGGTTGGGTCGCGACGGCGGACCTCATCAAGGTGAGCGCCGCCGACCTTGGCTGGCTCTATCCGGAAGTCCCCCCGGATCGAGTGGCCAGGGAATGGCTGGAGATGGGACCGGCCCTGGTGGTCGTCACGCGGGGGAGCCAGGGCTCTGCGGCGTATGGCCACAAGGCCGAGGCCTCCGCCGCGCCGATCCCGGTAAAGGTCGTGGACACGGTCGGGGCCGGCGACTCTTTCACGTCCGGCGCGCTGGGTTGGCTGCACCGCACGGGCCGGCTGGACCGCACCCTTCTGGCGGAGCTCTCCGAGGTGGAGCTGGGCGAGCTGCTCGGCTACGCGGGGCTGGTCTCCGCGTTTACCTGCACCAGAGCCGGCGCGGATCCGCCGTCACTGACCGAGCTGGCCGCCTTTGCAAGAAGTCGCGCCTAGGAACGGGACCCTGGGGCCGGGCGGCCCCGGAGCATCGTCACGAAGCAGATCAGGGCGCCGGTGGTCAGTGTGCTGATCACCAGGGCCATGGGAACTGCAGTGGTTGGTCCCGCGATGCCGGCCAGCGGCGCCGCCAGGGCGCCGATCACGAACTGGCAGAGCCCGAGCAGCGCGGAGGCGCTGCCGGCAACGGCGCCCTGGTCTGCGAGCGCCAGAGCAATGGCGTTGGGCATGACCAGGCCCCCGCTGGAGACCACCACGAACAGCGCCGGCAGGATGCCGTAGAGACCGGCGCCAGCCAAAACCGCCACGAGTAGCGCCAGCCCTCCAACGAAGGCGCTGATCAGACCAGCGGCAAGCAGCCGGCGGGCGCCCACCCGGGCCACGAGTCTCGCGCTCACCTGTCCAGCCGAGACGATGCCGATGGCGTTTGTGGCGAAGACCAGACTGAAGCCCTGTGGAGAGAGCCCGTAGATGCCCTCCAGCACGAACGGCGATCCCGCGATGTACGTGAAGAGGGCGCCGATGGCCAGCCCGCAGCAGAGGGCATAGCCGACGAACTGGCGGTCCCCGAGCAGCCGCCGATAGGTGGCAAGAGTCGGGGCCAATCCCCCGGAACGCCGCCTCTCCCTGGGCAGCGTCTCGGGAAGTCCGAGGCCGGCAGCCACCAGGAGAAAACCGCCGATCAGGGCGAGGGCGAAGAAGCTCGTGCGCCACGAACCCACCCTCAGCAGCTGGCCGCCGATGACGGGAGCCAGGACCGGCGCCGAGCCGTTGACCAGCATGAGGACCCCGAAGAAACGCGCCAGCGCGACGCCCGAGTAGAGGTCGCGTGCCACCGCGCGCGCGATCACGATGCCGGCACCACCGGCGGCGCCCTGGAGAAAGCGCGCCGCTATCAGCTCCGGTACGGAGACCGTGATCGCGCAGAGGAGAGAACAGACGGCATAGGTCACCAGTCCGAGGAGCAGCGGCAGCCGGCGGCCCAGGGAATCGCTCAGGGAGCCAACCACCAGCTGCCCGCAGGCGACACCGAGCAGACAGGCGGTCAGCGTCAGCTGCGCCTGGGCCGCGCTGGCGCCCAGGTCCCTCGCCAGCGACGGGAGACCCGGCAGATACATGTCGAGCGAGAGCGGGCCGAACGCGGTCAGGCCGCCCAGGATCAGCGTGAGTCGGACTCGACCCGCCGGCTCTCTAGGGGCGACCGCGGACCCGACCTGCCTCCGCCGGAGGTCCAGTTTCATCGCGCCTGCTTTCAGTTTGGCGTGCCCCGCCCTGGCCACGCCTGCGCCGAAGACGCTCTTGTCAGTCCGACTTTGCTCTCCGTACGACGCCTCACTGGGGAAAGGGGCCGTTGAGCACGACGTGAAGAATGCCGAGCAGAACGGCGCCGAGCATGAGAAGGAGGTGGCGGCGCCGGAGGCGCACCCGGTCGGGCTGCCGGGGCTTGCGCAGCCGGTTTCCGACGACCGCTTCGACGACGATCAAGAGTGCGGCCGCGTTGGCCGTCCAGAGTCCGGCCTCAGCGGCCAGGGTCAGCGGGGCTCGCCTGAGCGAGACCAGGCAATGGGCCAGCGCAAGCAGCGCCGCGACCGTGCCCGCCCAGTAGTGCGGCCGCAGCCAGCGAGTCGGGACTCGGTGGTCGCGGCGAAGCAGCCGGAAGAGCAGCGGCACCGGGATGGCGGCCAGCAGTAGAGCCGCCGCCAGCCATCCGCTTCCGTAGGTCAGCAGAGTGTTCACGTCACCACGGCTGGCTAGCTTGACCGCTTTGACCTGTGACGCCTTGGAAGGGCCTCGTTCAGCTTCCAGATCGCTGAAGGGCCCTTCTCGACGGAGGATTCCGCGAGCCCGCGGGCGCCCGGATGCATGTGATTACATGGTTGCGGTCCAGATGTCAGACAGCGTGCCGCGCGTCACCCTGAACAACGGCGTCGAGATGCCGCAGCTGGGCTTCGGGGTCTTCCAGATCTCAAACGAAGACGTCACCGATGCCGTGCTGACCGCGCTGGAATGCGGCTATCGCAGCATCGATACGGCCGCCGGCTACCGCAACGAGGTCGGCGTGGGCAGGGCCATCGCCGCCAGCGGCGTCCCCCGCGACGAGGTCTTCGTCACCACCAAGCTGGCGAACGACGACCACGGGTACGAGTCTGCGTTGCGCGCGTTCGATGAAAGCCTGGAAAGGCTGGCGATGGACCACGTCGACCTCTACCTGATCCACTGGCCGGTGCCCACCCGCAACCGTTATGTGGAGACCTGGCGAGCCCTGGAGAAGATCTACTCCGAAGGCCGCTCCCGCTCGATAGGGGTCTCTAACTTTCTCATCCCGCACCTTCAGCGGCTGCTGGACGAAACCGAGGTCACGCCGGCCGTGAACCAGATAGAGGTCCACCCCTATTTGCAGCAGCAGGAGCTGCGGCGCTTCGGCCTGGAGCACGGGATCCTCCCTGAGGCGTACAGCCCCCTGGCGCAGGGTGAGGTTCTGCGGGACCCCGTCATCACCGGACTTGCCGAGAGATACGGGAAGACGCCCGCCCAGGTGGTGCTGCGCTGGCACATCCAGAGCGGAAACATCGTCATCCCGAAGTCGAATACGCCTGCTCGGATCAAGGAGAACTTCGAGATCTTCGATTTCGAGCTCTCCTCCGCCGACATAAGCGCCATCGACGGCCTCGACAGAGGCGCCCGCACCGGCGCCGACCCGGCAACCTTCGTCGATTAGAGCGAACCTCCCCACCGCCTATCCGGTCGCTGCGCCGCCTCGGCGGCGCCGGGGTGATTGAATCTCTGCTTCGGGATGGACCTGGAGTGGAACGCGGTGAGGCGGCAGAGGCTATGGCGGCACTCGCTGCTGGAACGCGCCCCAGCCGGGGGGTTGCTGGACGTGGTCCGCCAGACGTGCGGCATCCACGCGCAGCTGATGACTGCCGCAGAGGTGTCGCTCGGAGTGCGCGTGGACGTGACCAGGAGGGACATTCGCGCCGCGCTCTGGCAAGAGCGGCGCCTGGTGAAGACATATGGCATCCGCGGCACCATCCATCTCTTCGCAGCGGACGAGCTGCCGCTCTGGATGGCAGCCTCACGCGCCCGCCACGCGAGCGCGGGCCAGCCGGAGGCTCGCCGCCTGGCCGCCGTGGGACTCGCGCCTGATCAGGTTCGAGCCCTGGTGGAGGCCATGGCCGAGGCCCTCGACGGCCAGACTTTGACCCTTCGCGAAATGGGCGAGGAGGTGGTGCGCAGGACCGGCTCCTGGGCGGCCGAGACGCACAACGACGCCTGGATCACAGGCTGGCCAGCGTGGCGGATGGCGCTCGGCTCGGCCGCCACCGCCGGAGTGCTCTGCTTCGGACCCAATCGAGGTACCGAAGTCTCCTTTGTGAGGCCCGACCAATGGTTGGGTCGCTGGCAGCCCGTCGAACCCGAAATCGCCCTGCAGGAAGTCTTCCGGCGTTTTCTTCGCGCCTACGGCCCCGCCACCCACGTCCATTTCGCCGACTGGTTCAGCATCCCGCGCTCCGAAGCCCGGCGGCTGGCCGCCTCCCTCGCTGACGAGATCGTGGAGGTGCGCGTCGAAGGCCAGCCGCTGCTGAAGCTGGCGAGCGAGAGCCAACTCCCTCCGCCATCAGGCGCCTCGCTGCGGCTCTTGCCCCACTACGACTGCTACCTCCGAGGCTTCCACCCGCGCCCCGAGCTCGCGGCCGGGTACGAGCAGCGCGCGGCCGGAGGCACCGGGCGGGTACCGATCCTCCTCATCGACGGCCTGGTGGCCGGGGTCTGGGAGCGGCGCCCGCGAGGGCCGAGGGTGGAAGTGCGCGTGGAGCCCTTTCGCCGCCTGACCACCCAGCTGCGCCGGGAACTCGAACGGGAAGTTGAGAGGGTCGGCGCGGTGATGGGGGCGGACCCGCAGCTGGTCGTGGGCGAGGTCCACCTGCGGCCCCACCTTTGACGGCAGCGATTCAGCTGCCCGCCCGCAGGCCCCCCTCCCCGGCACGGCCGGGTACTCCCCCGACTCGCGGCCGACTCGCGGGGGAGAGACCCCTCAGAGGGGTGGTGGCGGCGGCGTCTCGGGGTCCGGCGGCTCCGGCGGAGGGGGAACCGGCGGAAGGTCCGGTCCCGGCGTCGGCTTGGGGTGCCGCGGCGGCAAATCTGGATCGAGCGCAGTGCTCATGCAACCAGGCTAGACACTAGGACTGCTTGGGGGTTAGAGGCTCCGGTGGGGTCAGGAGGCGGCTCACCTCCTCCTCTACATTCTTCCTG
>Ga0209526_10001134_pt1 | contig 17588 bp, 15 predicted proteins | sample JacPinW_OM2H0_M1_FD_188566 | JGI IMG/M metagenome (GOLD analysis project Ga0209526, IMG submission 188566) | Forest soil microbial communities from Algoma, Ontario, Canada - Jack Pine, Ontario site 1_JW_OM2H0_M1 (SPAdes) (version 2) | ecosystem: Environmental > Terrestrial > Soil > Boreal... | reverse complement strand
GGAGATCCCAAGTCCGCCCAGAGCCGCAGTTGCCCTGGGACGCATCGGGAAGTCTAAGGACGTACGCCGATGACGAACGGACCTGGGAAGTCGGACAGACCTACAGTACCTGAGAAGTCCCCGAACAACGCCGGGCAACCGGCGGCGGAGGGGTTGGAGGGAAGGGGACTGGCCAAAGCGAACCTGACTGAGCAAAACGCGTCCCCGACTCCGAGCCGGAGCGACGCGCCTAGTGCGCTCGAGCGAGTAGGTCAAGCGGCAGGAAAGGATATGAGCGAGCTGGTCACGGCATTCTCTGGATTCACCCCTCCGTTTAAGCAAGCGAGTCATAGTTCGAATCGAGCAGAGATGCTTTCCCTCATCGAGCAACGCGGCATAAACGGCACTGGGCACTGCTTTCCGTTTTTGCTTGTGTGTCGATGATGCTGGGAAGAATCGAGTTCACCCGCAACCCGGTGCCCTCTACGTACGCGACCAACAGATCGATGATCGCCAACGCACTGGCGCGCCTCTGCTCCGTCAGGTCATTCAGCGGACCTGACACCGAAGTTCGAGACACGGACGTGTACGGTCAATTTGCCGCAGGGGCTTTAGCATTGAAATCGGCCGTGTGCGAAACGATCACAATCCAGCGTCCGCCACGCTTGGCCATCAGGAAGCTGGCGTACCCTGCGCGGTACGGCCAATCTGTGCCGTCGCGCTTCCGGGCGCCGGTCATGGTCCAGTAGTCGTCCACCGACGCCAGTTCGGGACCGAGGTAGTGGATGGACTTCACGGAGTCGGTGCGATGCGTATTCTTGTAGAGGTCGGCGAAGAGCGTGGCATGCTCGTCCTCGACCTCCTTGCGACTGCCAGAGACTTCTCCGCGCCAGTTGACCCACCGAACATCCTCAGCCAGCGACGCACACATCGCGCGCGCATCGTGGATGTTCCAGCCATCGCTGAATCCGGCAACAACCTGCTTCACAGCCGCGTCTTCGCCGCTGCTGGCGGCGTCGTCCGTGGCCGCCGCGCGCGTCAATCCGATCGTCAGCGGCGTCGCCAACAGCAGGACCAGTATCGCCACAACCCATCCCAAATCTCTTGCTACAGCACTTGTCGCTTTCGTTTTCATGTTGTCTGCTCCTCGTTCCTTCAAACAATAGGTTAAGAAATACTTGACGGGAATTTGCCGTGGGCCGCGGTCTACGTACGCCCGGCCAGTCTCGCGCCCGGTATCCTCCCCATAAGGGTATACCAATCATGGCTCATGAGTAACAGATAGCCTAACCTATACCTGCCTGACACACTCAGCGCTCGGAAACGCCAACGAAAATTTGATCCTGCCCACAGCTCGCCCAGCACTAACTCTTGAAGGCGAATAGGCTGGCAACCGGCATACCCAAATGTTTGCGTCATCGGGAATGAGGTCGGTTTCGACTTTGACCACGATTTAGCCGCGACCAGGGCCACATCGGAAGCCAGCCGGCAGTGGTTAGCAGCGTTCCCGATCTGCAGCAGTTATACGCTGATCTGGATTATCCATCAACGACGAGGTCGAGGCGAATCAAGAACTGCGAGAATTGAGCGCGTCTTGATTACTGATTAGAAAGTCAAAAGTTCCCTAGATGGGTGGAAGACTTCATGATCATTGCCGCACAACAGTTGCCAGCGATACTTTCTGCGCAACACCTTCGTCACCTCAGTCTGAACGAGAGAAAAGCATTGGTTGAAGCCACTCCCCAGATCCGTCACGCGGAGCAATGGGACTGGCGACGCCAGGATCTATTTGGAGAATTGTTCCTTGACTTCGACTAATGGCCTGTAACTTGCAGTCTCGAGGTACTTACTGCAGTTAGGCCCCCGTTTTACAGCACTTAGGCTGATTCGATGTGCAAAGTTAGGGTTCGCTTGGGAACTATCCCGGTGCTTTCCAATAGCTCCAATAGCCCGCCACCGTCTACGACAGTCCTCGTAGAACCGCCGTGTAATCCACCCACCGGTGACTACGCCGTAGCCAGGCAACCTGCTATTGGTGGGAAGCGAAATACTGGACCTTGGGGTTCCTGATGAAGAGGTGTCGCAGGCTGACGACCGATTGCTAATTTGGAGTCCGATGGGCGATCAGATCTTTGCGGCTTGGAAGCCGGGAGGACTTTCCAATGGAAACTGCAAGCGACAAAGAGCGCAAAAAGCGAAGCGGGCTGTGGTTGTTGGCACTGGCTGCGGTCGCCATAATCGCTGCGGCCCTGATCGGGTAAACGCCAAGCTTCGATTGTGGGACACGTCTGAATGTTTACGTCAGGAGGTCGGTGACTCTGGTATTCTTCGATCGCCAGGTTCGCAGCCACTTCCAAAGGTGTTCGCTCGGGTCTTGCGATTTAACCCGGAGACTGGCCGGTCAGTTTCTCGTTACTCCGCAGTCGGATTCCATCTGAAACCAACTCCAATCGGAACCCTCCGCGCCCGCGTGTTGCGGGTGCTCCGTCTCCTATTCTCTCTGGCCCTGCAAAGGGCTCCCCCAACGTCTAGCGCCTCGACAGCTTCTGCAAAAACCCCCGGCTCTGCCAAGCAGGGCAACCCATGCTGAATCAACTGAATATCTTTTCCCAGCGGCCAGGTCGGCGAAACTGCTGGGTACCCTCGTACCCCCGTTGGCTCGTAGATTTCCGGAGTTTGGAATGCTAGAATCCGCCCTCACAAGACTGGCGACTACACCGGAGGCTGCGGCAAGGAGTACCGATATATGGAGCGTCTTAAGCCCGTTGACATGGTGATAGTTGGCGGTGGCTGGACAGGTTTGCTGATGGCCACAGAGATCACCACCCGCACTTCACTTTCGGTTGTGGTCCTCGAGCGCGGCGGAGCGGCTCGCGCACCAGCAGAGTACGCCGCTCAGATGGACGAACTCGACTACAACATTCGGCTCCGCTTGATGCAGAATATTGCTGACGAAACGATAACGCACCGCCATTCAAACGGAGAGCGGGCTGTACCTGTCAGGCAGTACGGTTCATTCCACCCGGGCACCGGCGTGGGTGGCGCGGGCGAACACTGGGGCGGTGTCTCAAACCGCTTTCTTCCTGAGCTGTTCATTCTGGACACGTATCTACGGCGAAAATACGGCTTTGCGAAGTTGCCCGAGAATCTTGCGGTGCAGGACTGGGGCGTCACCTATGAAGAACTTGAGCCCTACTACTGGCGAGCCGAGCAGATGATGGGCGTTGGCGGCAAGGCAGGCAACCTGGGAGGCAAGCTGATCGAGGGCGGTAATACCCTGGAGGGGCCGCGCTCTCACGAGTATCCGAATCCACCGCACAGAATGAGTTATTTGATGAGCCTGTTCCAAAAGGCATCGCTGGATTTAGGCTATCACCCTTACCCAATTCCCACAGCCACCCTCAGTCAAGCCTACACCAATCCCGATGGGATTACGCGCCCGGCCTGCTTGTGCTGCGGTTATTGCTCACGGTACGGTTGCATGATCGGGGCCAAGGCTCAGCCGAGCACTACCCTGATGCCTCTACTGGCAAACAAAAAAAACTTTACACTGCGTACGGGCTCTTGGGTGCGGCGGGTGATGCACCGCGACCGAAAAGCCGAGGGCGTCAGCTATATTGACTCCTCGGGCAAGGAAATACTGCAACCGGCGGAAGTGGTGGTGCTCTCTTCCTGGACCCTCAATAACGCTCGGCTCCTGCTTTTATCCGGGATTGGCGATCCTTATGATCCGACCGCCGGTAAGGGTAGTCTCGGGAAGAACCTTACGCACCAGGTATCGCATGGCGTGCACCTCTTTTTTGACAAGCCGTTGAATAACTTTATGGGCGCAGGTGGACTGGGATTGGGCATAGGAGACTTCGAGGGCGATCCCGGTCCAGACGTTGCACCCGGTGTTATGGCTGGGGGCGCAATCAGGGTAACCAGCGGCGGTGAGGGCCCCATCTCATCCTTCGGAAGGGTCCCACCAGGAGAAACCAAGTCAAAGTGGGGCTCGGAGTGGAAGAAGGTCGCACTGAACTGGTACGACAGAGCAGGGGAAATAATGGCCGAGGCTGCACATCTCGCGTACCGCCAGAATTGCATGGATCTCGATCCCACGTACACGGACAAGTTCGGAGATCCTTTGCTTCGGCTTACCCTCGATTGGACGGAGCATGAGAAGCGCCAGGCGGCGTTTATAACCAAAATCGAGGTCTCACTGGGAAAAGCGATGGGAGCCAAAATAGGCGGCATCGCGCGAGGGGTCCGCGATCACTACGACGTAACGTACTATCAAAGCACTCACGTTCAGGGAGGCGTAATCATGGGCGCCTCACCAGAGCGCAGTGTGGTGAACCCCTGGTTGCAGCACTGGCGTGTGCCGAATCTCTGGGTAACGGGCGGGTCGGCTTTTCCCCAGAACGGATCGGGCAACCCCACGCTCACTATCCTCGCCGCGACCTACCGTGCAGCGGATGCTTTTGTGGGCCGCTATGTCAAGAAACCTGGAGCACTTGCATGAAACGTCGAGAATTCATTGCCCTGCCGGCGAAGAGTCTCGGTGGGCTGCTGGTGTACACGCTGGCGGGCATCCCGATTCGGCTAATGGCGCAAGAGGGCACGGTGCGTCTGCCATTGCGGTTCTTCAAAGCGACCGAGGCAACGGCGATTGCGGCCGCCTGCGAACGCATCTTTCCCAGCGATGAAAGCGGGCCGGGCGCAAAGGAAGCCGGGGTGATCATTTACATCGACCGCCAGCTTGCAGGCCCTTTCGGACGGGATCGCTATCGCTATACGAAAGCTCCTTTCGTGGAGTCGGTTCCTGAGCATGGCTATCAGGGTAAGGCCAACCCGCAGGAGATCTACCGGGACGGCTTGCGGCAGCTCGGGGAGGACTTTGCGGACCTGGACGCCGCCAAGCAGGACGAGCGGCTTCGTGCCATCGAGAGCACGGCGTTCTTTCGGATGCTCAGCACGCACACGATTGAGGGCATGTTCAGCGACCCCATGCATGGAGGTAACGCGGGCCGAATCGGCTGGCAACTTATCGGGTACCCGGGTCCGCTGATGAGCTACCGGGACGAGATCGACAAGAATTATGGGCAGCCCTGGCGACGTAAGCCCCTTAGCTTGGAGCAGGTGATCGGGCGACCAGTGAAAGGCTGGGAGGACGAGCGGGACTAAGTCACCGGCCAGATAATAATGCTCGAAGCCACGCAGCAGAGTGAGCAACGCGCACAACAGCTGTGCGAAATCCAGCTCCGAAGGATGCACACAATCTCAGCGGTTGGATGGTTAACCCTCCTTTCAGATTGGTCTCGAAGTTCCACAGTCTAGTCATTGTCCGTCCCAGAGAGTCTTGTGAAGGGAAATTGCGTCTTGAGGTTTCGCGGACACGGAAGAGGCAAGCGGCCGAATCGATTGTAAACCTTCGAAGGGCGCTCCAATTGTGAATCGTTTCCCAGAATTGCGGCCACCGTTGCAACCCGGCCTAAATGGGAATGAGGAGAAGTGATAGATCGTACGATGCCAGACAAATGTAAAATTCGCGGGAAATCGTGATATTTTGCCTAAGAAAGTACACGGTTGCTTCATCGATTATCAGGAAACATCTGGATAGCCGATCAGGACGACGCGATGATTTAGAAATAGCTCCCTTACGGCAGCAAATGCTTGCTCCAGATTGGGATCAAGGGCAAGTTCGATTCCGGGGACGGCACCGGATCGTAGAAGACGCACTGCCCTCGATCGCAATGAACTCCATCATCAGTGGCGGCCCGCATACGGTACCGCTCGCTTGGGACTCGAAGTAAAAATCAATGTAAGGCAGTCGGGCCAGCGAGAGTCGCAGCAATTCCTGGTGAACGATCCGGAGATGCACCTTACCGACACATTGCGGCCGTCAGCCATATCCCGAGAAGGTGGAACTCTCGGGTTGCTGGCGCCGGTAGGTGTGCCTTGACCTCGCCATAGCTCACTAAGAGTGAATCAAGCACACGGATTGGGAAGAAGTAGAAGCGTTCTCTAGCGGGTGCGGAGTTCAACTGAATCTCGACCGGAGGATAGTGTTCGCTATGAAAAAGTTCCCGACGCTGCTTTGGCTCGTCATCGTGGGTTTATTGGCGTCGACCGATGTGCATACGCAGGGCGTCAACGACGTAATCAGACTAGATGCTGCGCTCGATGACATCGTTCCCGCTCACGCACACGTCGAAAAACTGGCGGAAGGGTTTAGCTTCCTCGAGGGGCCGGTCTGGGTTCGCAAGGGTGGATACCTGCTCTTCAGCGATATTCCTGCCAACGTCATCGATAAGTGGACCCCGGACAGAAAAGTCTCGGTGTTCCTGAAACCGAGTGGGTTTACTGGGACGGATTTCTCGGAGGCGGGTCGCAAAGTTGACAACGGGCGTGCCGTGGTCAACCTTATCGGTTCAAACGCAGTCACGCTGGATCGACAGGGTCGTGTCGTTTTTTGCGCTCAAGGGGACCGGACGGTCGTCCGGCTGGAGAAGGACGGCCGGCGAACAGTGCTGGCAGACCGATACGAAGGAAAGCGGCTCAATAGCCCAAACGACCTCGTCTACAAGTCGGATGGGGCACTCTACTTCACCGATCCTCCCGCCGGCCTCCCCAAAGGCGACGATGATCCCAAGAAGGAGCTACCCTTCGACGGGGTTTATCTTCTGCAAGGTGGGAAACTTCAAGTGCTCGACAAGAGTTTTTTGCGCCCAAACGGGTTGGCCTTTGCGCCTGGCGAGAAATATTTCTATGTCAACGACTCATTCAAGAAAACAATTATGCGTTTCAAAGTCCAGCCGGACGACACGATCGCCCCTGACCAGGTTTTCATCGATATGAGCGCCGACAATATGCCGGGAGTGCCCGACGGCATGAAGGTGGACCGGATGGGCAATGTCTACTGCACCGGCCCCGGCGGGCTATGGATTATTTCTCCGGAAGGAAAGCATCTGGGAACGGTCAAGACTCCGGAGCGCATCACGAACCTCGCTTTCGGGAACGCAGATGGGAAGATGCTTTATTTAGCTGGTCGTACCGGAGAGTTGTATGGGATCCGCCTGAAGATTGCCGGCATTCGGCCCTGAGGAACTTACTGGCCCTGTCAAGGGACGGATGAGACCTTCTTTGGTGAATCCCTCCGTTGCCCAGCCATCTGCCTAATACAGCGGAATCTCAATCTTTCTTGCTGCAGTCGAGGTCGGTAACCTCTTCTGGAGTCCCTAGCTGTTCGGCTTCGATCCGCCGACCATCGCGGTCAGCGTGGGAAAGCAGCAAGAGGGGGTGCAGAGGCGCTCTTCGGCAGCGGCGTGCGGGCTAGGTTCATCACCATGGAAAGGAACGAGTAGTATGCGTCGGCGCTCACCATGTCGATGATGCCCTGTTCACCGAATTTAGCAAGTGCCTTGGCGTAAGTTGGGTCGCTGACGCTGTGATTCCGGTGCAGCTCATCGCAGAAATCGTAAACAGTCTCTTCATTATCGGACATTCCCGCCGGCCGTCGACCCTCAGCCACCTCTTTCACAATTTCCGGACTAAGCCCATTCTTGATCGCGCTCGTGTAATGGGAGTTCCACACATATTGTTGCGTCCACTCCCGCGCTGTGATCAGGATCACAAACTCTCTGAGCTCCGGTGGCAGCACAGTCTTGAACTCCAGATAGTTATCCATGGCGTTGGCAGCCACCATTATTTCGGGGCTGCGCAGTAGCGGCACCATGGGACCATGGACGTCGAAGTAAGCCGGTGTACATTTCGAGGGGTCCATCTTGGGATCACGACAAGCTTCGGTCCTCGCTTGTTGTGCCGCGCGAAACTCGTCCGCAGCCTTCTTCTGCGCTTCCGTCAACTTGTCCGGCGGGATCTTCGGCATGCGATCTTGAGCGATCGCGGAAACGCCGATACTAATGACGAGACAAAACAGGCAAGACCAAGAGCAAGTCATGGAGACGCACCTCTCCGTTGGAATATGGGCCGGAATTTTCCATTTCACCTTTCATCCGTTTGCAAAACATAAGCCAGCTGTCCTCCATCGGGACGGGTCCACTCGACCAATTATGGAGAGGATAGAATCGTCGTACCAGACCACACGACACCATGTGATCGCCTGCACCGGCTGCTGCGTAGGGGGCTCTCTGAACTCCATCGTGACGAGAAAAAAGAGAATATGCCTGATCGCCGTTTTTTTTCATGACATCAATCTCGTTGCCAACGCGTCAAGCAGACACAAGCGTTCCCGCCCACTCAATCTTTCGCGTGGTCGCCGTCACTGGTTTGACTCACTACTTCGCGACGTCAGTCGACTGGTGAGATACAAGTTGCCACCGTCCATCCAACTTGACATAAATATTGGTAAACCTCCTCGGACCCTCTGAGACTTTTCCGTTGTAATGGAACGTTCCAATGCTGCGTCCGGTGAGTACAACCGTATTCCCGTAGACGCGGATGCGAATATCGTCATGCTTCATCGCCGAGGAGAACCTCGCTTTTGCAGAACGGAAACCAGCCAGAACCTGAGCTCTGGGGAGGAGTTCTCCATATTGATTCGTGTAGGCGAAGTCATCGGCATAGATCCGGTCGAGCACTTCCGCGTCGCCTTTCAGGATGGCTTCATCCTGCACCTCTTCGACGTGAAGGATCTCTTTTTTTATCACTTCAATTGAGGTACTTTCTTGCCCCTTAACAAAACCTACGAAGGCAACTGTCAACAAGGAAATTACGAGAATTCGTCGCATTGCTGGTAGACCCCTTTCCAGGGATTTCTAGAGTAAGCTGCCGCATCTTAACCGGAAGTCACTGCGCCGGTTGACCGCACCCTTGCCGCTTGTCAACCTTCATTTCCGGAGATCCAAGACCCTAAGCGATCATACTGCCGCGGGAATTGTACCAATATGATTTCTTTTTTTGGCAAACCGGGGGGACCGGAGGGATTCTTCGTGCCTCAAAGAGCCCGCCGTCATGAAATTACAGAAAGTCGTGCTGAGCTCGCCGACTTTACACGGCTTTTCTGCTCGAGCGTCACGGTGTAGCCTAAACGTTCCAAACGATGAACCAAGTTTCGTGTGAGGCGGCGCTGGTTTCGCGTAGCAAGATAAACGTCACCGAGTCCATTGTAGCAAACATGGTTCGAAACCATGATAGCTTACCACCAAGAGTTCATGGGCCACGGCTGCCCGCTGTATCCGCGCCGAGCTTGGAAACGGTAAAATCTGTCTCTCAAGCAAATGGCCCTTGGCTTTCGCTGCCGAGTTGGCCGCCTCCACCGGAGCCGTCTTCAGCTACTGGCTGCCCTTGGGGACGCGGCTGCTTTTCCGCTTTCCGGCGGATTCGCTGGTGGGCTGTGGCACTCCAGCCGAAGAAGGCGTCGCGCGGCCATGTTCCAAGCCGCGCTGGTGAATTACAACCGGGCTAACAGCGGATAGGGCTGCTAGGAATTCGAATCGTGCTTCCTAAACTCGTTTAGTCCCGGCTTGCCCAAGCGTTCCTCAAAATCGCAAATAGGGATGACGCAATAATCCCATTCCCGTTACATCCGTTCGAGGAGACCTTCAAGTCGGTCCAACCTCTTTCGAGTGCTTTCTGCTTGCCTCGGCGAGATTGGGGCCTTCTCCGTGCGCATTAAGGCATAGCCAGCGCCCCATAGATGACTGGGTGATATGTCTTGCCGGCCGCTCTATCTAAAACTTTCCTTCGCTTGTGCCAGAGAGTTTGTCAGTGAAAACGCTGAAAATCCTCCGCCCTCGATGAGCTCCGTTTGACTTTCCGCCGTTCCGCTTCTACTCGCTCGCTGACGGGATCCGAAAAATCCTCTCGCAATGCAGCCCCATCCCACCAGTTGACCCTCTCAAAGGCTTGCAACTCGAACTCTTACGGGACTGCAAGGCCTAAAAAGTGGGAAAAGTCCGGCAAGCATTCATCCAGCAAGCATTCATATTGACATTGGCTCCAGAGCGGTGATACCAAAGTCGCTCTCTCAGGCCTGGGTTCACCCGAGGGCGGCAATTCATGTTGACGCGTCGAGAGTTTTCTAGAAACTTTCTAGCTGGAGGGACAGCGTTGCTGGCCTCAGACAGTCTTTGGACCGCGGCCAAGCCTCCGGTTCGCTCAGTGCAAAGCTCGCCCCCAGACTGCGATTTGCTGATTAAGGGGGGCACGGTCATTGATCCTGGGCAGCATTTGCATGCTGTGATGGATGTGGCGGTCAAGGATGGCAAAATTCTTGAAGTTTCCCGAGATTTTCCTGAGAGTCGGGCTCTAAAGGTTGTTTTGGCTAAAGATAGAATCGTTGCCCCAGGCTTCATTGATCTGCATGTGCATTGCTTTGACGGGTTTGGCGGCATGAATGCGGATCATTATTGTCTGGGCAGAGGAGTGACTACGGTTGTAGATGCTGGTTCAGCGGGTTACTTGGAAATCGGTGGGTTTGTCAAGTACATCGTCAATCCTTCTGTCAGTCGAATTCGCCCGTTGGTGAACATTTCGGCATTGGGACTGCTGGTTAGCGGAGCGGCAAAGAAGACAAGCCATGATTCTTCTGACCGATTCATGAATGTGATGGACAATCCGGACTGGGTGTACCCGAAGTTGACCGCGCAGGCCGCAGAGGAGAACAAGCCGGCGGTGGTTGGAATCAAAGTCCGGCTGCAAGATACAGTTCAGGGCGCGAGGGACTTGGAATGCCTGAAAATGGCGCTGGAGGCCGCGGAAGCTTCTCATCTTCCCTTGATGGCTCATATCGATAGCCCTTACTCCCCCCTACCGGACATTCTAAAGATGATGCGAAAGGGCGACGTGTTCACACACATCTACAACAATCATTCGCACGGCATCCTTGATGCCAGAGGCAAGATACTGCCGGAGGTGCGCGAAGCCCGGGAGCGCGGTATTATTTTCGATCCTGCTCACGGTCGTCCCCATTTCAGCTTTGATACGGCGGAAAAGGCCCTGCAGCAAGATTTCCTGCCCGACACGATCAGCACTGATCTAAACACGGGAAACGTGGGTGCAGGCGTTTTTGATTTACCTACCATGGTGTCGAAGTTCATGGTCATGGGCATGGATCTTGACAAGGCGATTGAGCGGGTGACGATTAAGCCCGCACAGGTATTCGATTATGGGGCAAAGCTCGGTACTCTATTGCCGGGATATGAAGCCGATATTGGTATTTTTGAGCTTCAGGAGGGGAAGTTTGTATTTGAGGACAGCGACGGAAAAAAACGGATGGGAAACCAGATGTTGGTTAACAAGAGCGCCATTTGCCGAGGGCAATTGTTCATCAATGAAACGTAGCAAGCGATAGAAGGAAGACAGACCAAGCGACCTGTTGTTTGTGCGTGAGAATATGACAGGCATACGGGAGCTTCAACCCTTGATTCGACCGACGTGATCAAGCGGATGCCTGTCGCGAGCGGTAGGCATGACTCGCCGCTGTCGTTGTTTGTCGGCGAGCACCGGACTTAAGGTGGCGTGTCGAGATCTTCAACGACCTCGGCAGCTGGGAGAATTCTAGGTCGCCTTTGGCGGACAGCGACGAAGCTCGCTCTTTTTGTGTTGCTCTGGGAAAGAGGTTCGGCAAACAGGGGAGGGAACGAATGCGTTCAACATTATTATGTCTATTGCTCAAGCAATTGAAGGGGGCGTGCTTCTATCTTAGCTTAGGCTCGCTAGTTCTACCAGCGTACGGACAGTCAAGTTTAAACGGCGTTATCGACTTCCACGTACATAGTGGTCCCGACAGCGTGGCGCGCACCATCGACGCCGACGACTTGGCTCGGCTCGCCAAGGAGCGGGGGATGCGTGGGCTCGTACTCAAGAACCATTGGGAGTCGACGGCCACGTTGGCCTACATCATTCGGAAAGAAGTTCCCGGCATAGAGATTTTTGGCGGCATCGACCTGAACCTGTCCGTTGGTGGCATCAATCCCGAGGCGGTGAAGCACATGATCATGCTGAAGGGCGGTTGGGGTCGAGTGGTATGGTTGTCCACATACGACTCTGAAAACGCGGTGCGAGATGCGAAGGAGAACCGTCCTTTTGTCACTATCTCGAAGGATGGGCATTTGGTTCCTGAAGTGCTGCAGGTGATCGATCTCGTTGCTCAGCATCATGAAATTGTGCTCGAAACTGGACATATCTCGCCAGAAGAGGGACTAATGGTTGTTCGGGAGGCACGGCAGCGCGGAGTACAGCACATCGTCGTTACTCACGCGATGAGAGCTCCCGTACGGATGACGATTCCACAAATGCAAGAGGCTGCTCGCGAAGGCGCCTATATCGAATTTGTGTATGGCGCTCTGCTCGGAACGAAGCCGGATAATAATATTGACGAGTACGTCAAGGCGATTCGTGAGGTGGGCCCGAAGTCCTGTATTCTTGGAACGGATCTCGGCGGGGTAGCAGCAGGACGCCCTTTGCATCCCGATGGCATGCTCATGTTCATGGAGGCGCTCCGTATGAAAGGGCTCTCTCAAGCTGATATCGACCTCATGTCAAAGACTAACCCGGCGCTCGCCTTAGGGCTCCAGCCCTAGGATTACAGTCTGGAGCTCCCATTACCAGCTTGCAGGCCCTTACGGGGCTATCAGGTTTAAGAGGAGGTTGCCGGAATTCTTACGTGCTGGCACCTGTCGATCAACGAATCGAACCTGACTAACTTGCCTGATGAACCGGTCTCTTGTCCCAGCCCATCTGCCCAATACAGAGCAAACTCACCAAGTAAGTTTGAGTGCGAACTGGATCTCTCTTGCTGTAGTTGTCGTTGAAGTCAGTAAACCTGCAACGCCAGTCGGAGTGCCCGTTGAGTCGAAGATGTCCGTATTGTCGGGCGTTACGGGGACTGCAAAATTGGTCCGATTCAGTAGGTTGAAGAACTCAGCCCTAAATTGCGCGTTAAAGTTCTCCGAAATTCGCTTGACGTGATTGTTCTTGAAAATGGAGAAATCCAAGTTCTCTAGACCCGGACCGATCAGAATATTACGTCCGGAGTTGCCGCGGAGGTTGAAACACTGCGGGAAGGTGCCCTGGGTTGGGTCGCAATTCGCCGCGTAGAAAGTAGCCGAGGGCGCTGTCGGGACCGCGAAACACTGAGTTTTGATGTAGTTGGTGGGACTCCCAGGGTTTGTGAGGGTGGCACAGCTCGGACCCGTTAGCCGGTCGGGGAATGCCCAGGGATCGCTACTGTTTAGCCCTTGAGGGTCGCCGTCTGTGCCAAAGGTAGCGGTAAATGGCACACCATCGTTGGCTTTAAAGATAGCTCCCAATTCCCAGCCGTTGACCACCCACGCTGCGGGTCCGGAAAGGGACTTTCGTTCCGGCACCTCCCAGGTGCCGCTGATCACCAAGGTTCGACTGACGTTGAAATCGGACAGACCGCGCTCCGCCTTCGCATCAAACCATAGGGGGCTGGCGATGGCATTCGAGAATGTATCGCCGACTCCGCTCGACGAGGTTGTGTCTATGCTCCTGCCCCAGGTGTAGGAGGTCTGCAACTGAACGCCGTGAGCCATTCTCTTCTGCAGTCCCACTTGCAGAGCATCGTAGAAGGAAGATCCAGAATAAAAAGCGCCCCGTATATCGCCAAAGTTGGAATTGATTTGCGTACCGCTTCCGACTGGCGTTGGCCAGAGATAGCCGGCCGAGGTAAGTCTGGGAATCACGATGTTAAGGTCCTCTGGCTTAACGGGTTGGTGCAGGCCATGGGAGCCTACATAGCCGACTAGCGCCGTCAGGCTTGGCGTGACTTCACGTTGCACATTGAGATTCCACTGCATCACGTAATTGCGTTTGGGCTTAAAATCAACATGGACGGCGGTCAAATTATTCGCCGTCAGCACTGGCAATGCTCCTGCGACAAATGACCCTCGGGGCAGATGGCTCGAAGAGCCCTGCTGGGCGAAGGGAGTAGACGTGCCGTCCGGGATTAAGAACTCGATAGGCAGAGGCAGTACGTCGAACATGCCAAAACCTCCACGCACAGACGTTTTGCCGGTGCTGAACGGATCCCAGGCAAAACCCACGCGCGGCTCAAAGTTACGAAGCGTAGGGTTCTGGAAAAATGGACTTCCGAGATGGGGGGTCGGATCGGTGACGTTCCTCAAATTGGAAAGTTTGCCATGAACCTCGGACGGCACGCTTGACATCTCGTATCGGACGCCCAGGTTTAGCGTCAAATTCGGGCGCCAACGCCAATCGTCCTGCACATAGGCGCCAGCGATTGTCTGGCGAATATAGCGGGGATTCACGGTCCCGGGGAGAGTTGTTATGAACCTCTTGGGTTTGTTGGTGAGAAAATTAGACAGCGAAGAAAAAGTGAATTGCCCACCAGGAATACTGTAGAGCGTATAGTTAAGATCTATCCGTTCCACGCCACCGCCGAACTTCACCGAATGCTTTCCATGGGTGAGAGAAGCGTCGTCATAGGCCTGAGATGAAGTCCAGAAAAACAAATGGTGCGAGGGCGCATTCAGCCCTCCATTGAAGACGGAGAGACCGCTTATATTTACCAGCGGTGCGTTTAGCCCTGGAACGGCACCTAGCGACGGGTCTCCCGCAAGCGGATTAATAGCCGCCAAGCCCAGAAGATTGGCTACGGCAGAACGGCTAATACCTGCGCGAACGGTGTTGACCAGGTTCTGGTTGAAAATATGGGTTTCTTCCAGAGCCACCAGCTGACGCTTTGTGTGATGACCTACCAGCGTAGCGTCGAACGCATCGGGCGTACTAAATGTGGTGTTGTCATACATGTACGTCCCGAAGAGGGCATCCTTGTCCGAGAATTTGTGATCGACTCGGGTGGTGAAAAAATTTTCGCTAACAATTTGTTGCCCCGCAAAGGCGAATTTTCCTGAATCCCCAGAAGCCGTTAGCCCAGCGTTGGGCAAGGGATAGATCCCAAGAAACTTCTGCACTGTCGGGTCCACCGTTACGTTCCCGCTCGAGAGAATCCCGGCCCGAGCTGCCGCGGACGGCACGACACTAACCAGCGTGATGCCCTTGGATTGACGGATCGCCTCGTAGTCTCCAAAAACAAAGGTTCGGTCCTTCCGGATGGGCCCGCCCGCAGAGGCTCCGAATTGATTGCGCTTGAAGGGGGGGATAGTAGCCTGATCAAAAAAGTTTCGCGCATCGAGCGCACTGTTGCGCAGAAACTCGTAAACGCTCCCGTGGAACTGGTTGGTACCGGAGCGCGTGATGGCATTGACGACGCCTCCGGAAGTTCTTCCGTACTCTGTTGAATAGTTGCTCGTCAGGACGGAAAATTCCTGGATCGCATCCACGCCCAGGTTCCCGCCCAGCACGCTCCCAGGCCCGCCGTTGGAGTAGTCGTTGATGCTGATGCCATCAAGGCGGTAATTATTCTGCTGAGGACGCCCGCCGGAAATGCTGATCTGAGCTCCAAAGCCACGCGACCCCCGATTGGAACCTGAGGTGAAGGGAAGCTGGGTCTCGATTGCAACGACACCCGGCTGGAGAGTGGCTAAGTCGGTCCAAGAGCGGCCGTTGAGCGGCAACTCGCGAACAGTGGTAGAGTTCACCACCGCGCCTATCGTTGACGAGGCCAGCTCCACCGTCGGTGCCTCCCCGGTAACCTGTACTCTTTCACTGACCTGCCCAACTCTCATCGCAATATCCAGAACCTGCTTAGCCCCTACCGTCAAGGTGACGCCCGTCCGCACCTCGGTAGAAAAACCGGGCGCCGTAACACTGACATCATAGGTTCCCGGCAATAGGTTGGGAGCTGTGTAAAATCCCACATTATCCGTCACAGCGTTCCGGGCGACATCGGTGGCCACGTCCGTGATTGTGACTTGAGCCTTTGGGATGCCAGCGTGGGAAGAATCCGTCACCGTGCCGGTGAGCGTCGCTCCTGCTACCTGGGCGTATAACCGGCTGGCCAAGAGGGTATTGATGGCGAAGAATACCAGGAGAACAGTACCAAGCTTTGTCGAAAACAATTTGAGTAGCAACGGTAACCTCCAGAGGTCCTTAAGCTCGCACAGCCCCGCGCGCCGGCGATTTGCATTGAAGACCCACCCCCAATCCACGGCGTTAGTATTCCCAATCGCAAGGAATGTCAAGCACAATTGCCGGGAGTCTGGAATTCAGACAGTGTGGGACGCGCATCAAAAGCATGGCGCTGCTTGAACAGACCCAGCGCGTAGCGATTGAACCAAGTCTCGAACGAACTCGCCTCGGTATTCCGGGCCATCTTGCGCAATTAAGTCTTGATCGCAGGGCGTCTGTCGATCAGAGTCGGTCTTCTCATTAAACCCCTCACAACGCAGGGATACGTCGCCCGTCTGTGGATGGGTCGCTTTCTCCTCTCATGGTTCCTCTCCTCGCAGTTTTTGGATCTTATCCAGTACCGCCGGAATCTTCTTGAGCAGGGCCGACACCTCGGCAGGCGCTCGACGAAATCGCAAATACTCCTCACGCTTCTTACGCAGGTCCGTTAGCTGTGCCAAAGGGATCGAGCGCATGCGTGGTCGGCCCTGCAAACTCCAGGTCAGGCATTGTTGTGGTGCAGTCGGCAGGGCGTGCAACCATGGCTCGGGGTACCGCAATGACGGGCAATTTCATAGACATCGCCCTTGACCAAGAGGGAGCGGACAACGGCCAACTGCAGCGTCTTGCGCAGACGGCCCAGAAGCTGGCTCAGCACCAGGCGCAAGCGGCCGAGCTTTTGGAGGCAATTCTTACACTGGAGATAGTCACGGGCATGAAAAGCGACCACGTGCCCATCGTCATCTACTATCGCAGACCCGCAGCAAACCGGGCCCGCGCTACACTTTTCACTTGGGTCTGCTCATTTAATCGAATTGGGAAGTCTGTCTGCGGTCCTAACCTGGTCAAAGGTTTGTGCTTCTTTTGATGCGTAAAGGCGCTTAGTCCCGGGAGCGCAAACCGCATGGTCTGAAATGTACTGGCCCACGCACGGTAGCCCGCTAACTGTCTTCCCGGAATCCGTATCCAGGACGATCACTTTGTCGGGGTCACAAGTAACGACAAACAGGCGATGGTCAGCTGCGGCGAACGCGATCAGACCATTCGCCCGACCTTCCTACGCATTAGTTAGACCAAGTTGCAATCACGGTTCATTTTTCCCGGCCAATCGCTCCCACAGCGTTCTTGGAGGTCAAATTGACAACAACGGGGTCCAGACTTTTCGCTGATCTAACACGACGCCAACTAACGGTGGCTGGAGAACGGCCATCCGAGTGTTGAGGGTGGACGATGGGAATCACAGCGCAGCCGAACCTGGAATACAGCCTTGAACCTGCGGTCCACCATATGCATAATGAAACGCCAGCGCCGTTCAGGAATCTGCGCTGCGATCTTCAAGTGCGCGAGCTCTATAGGCATGTAATGCGGTTAAGATTCAGGAGACCCATCGAGCGAGCACAGAGCAGAAAAGCCCTAGAGTGATTTATGCGGTTGGTTTGGAAGCAATGGAAGATTGATTTTTGTACAACAAGAGGAGTTATATGAGAATTCGATTTGCTTTAGTGCTTCTCCCTCTCAGCGGTTTGCTGGCTGCCTCTTCTTTGGGTGGTTACCATCTACTGAAGAAGATTCCCGTGCCTGGTGATGGCTCGAAGGACTATCTTACGGTT
>Ga0209526_10001133_pt1 | contig 17594 bp, 11 predicted proteins | sample JacPinW_OM2H0_M1_FD_188566 | JGI IMG/M metagenome (GOLD analysis project Ga0209526, IMG submission 188566) | Forest soil microbial communities from Algoma, Ontario, Canada - Jack Pine, Ontario site 1_JW_OM2H0_M1 (SPAdes) (version 2) | ecosystem: Environmental > Terrestrial > Soil > Boreal... | reverse complement strand
GCCAGGCCGGATACTTTCTGTCGATCGCCCACTCCATCCATCCAGGAATCGATGCCAGCGACATCTGAATGAAAAAGCCGGCGTGATCGATACTTTCCGTCAACGGAGCGGTGAGCACGATCGGGACACCTTCGAAGCGCTCGCTCATCAATTGCTCCAACTCCTGAACGTCGTCCGCAAAGGCCGAGGTCCGCCGTATTCGGGTCACCGCTGATTCAAAGTCAAGGTGCTAGCCGACGACCGCACAAGTTGGGTCTCGGAAGTCTGACGATTCCTGCGGCACATCTTCCATCGACCCGATTCATCGGTAATCGGTGGTGTCCCGCCGGCGACCACACTGTTGACGAACGCGAAGCCGCCAGATTCGGCCGGCACTGTATGACCACGCCGTCGTCCCCTCGTCGAGACAGACACATCTGTCGCGGTCCCTTGTCGACCGATACCTCGGTCGTCGGTCCCGCAGCGTATGGCAGGCATCGACGCGAAGCTGTAACAAAACGAACAGGCGTGCGACCAAGACAGCGGCATGCGACTGGTGACGTGTCCAGTTTGTTACAGCGAACGAGATCGCTCGACGTTAGCGTCAACAGCGTGGTTGCGATATGCGCGCTCGTCCGGGTGAGGCCTACGGGGACTCGTTGAGCATCGCCTGCATTGTGAACGCGGGACCGAGGCTCGTTCCTCGCGCGCCATCAGCTCGCGGTTCCGTAACAGCTGTCCGCAGGGGTAACCATGAGAACCGTTGACATCTTGAGAAGCCGCATCCGCGCAGAGTACCGCGAAATGCCGGGACTGCTGTTGACACCAGAACAGGTGCAACGGTTGTGTGGCATCGAGCGAATACTCTGCCAACTGATACTGAACGAACTGGTGGACGCGAAGTTTCTCTGCGTCAAGGTGGATGGACGCTACGCTCGTCTGACCGAAGGGCGTGAGCCGAGCCACGAACCCGCGCGATCTTCTTGATCGGTGTGGTGGATATCTTCGAAACGGCGGATGTGATGTCCAGATGGAATCAACCGAGACAGGCCGGCGACCGGCGGGACTTCTCTGATGAGTTACGTGGCCGGCGCGTCCGGCGTGTTGGACGAAGGCACAACGATCGGCGCGCCTTGGCGCCACGATCACAATCCGTCAAGCCCGAAACGACTCTGTTGTGCGGAATGCTACCGAATCCTCGATCGACTGGTGTCAATCTCTTCGCATGGTGTTCGTGCCCGAGTTGTACCGCGCCGAATACGCTCTGCAGGGAACTACTCAGCCTGTGCCAGGAAATCAGTACATTCCTGTGCGAGAGGTGCGGACGAACATGGTCGAACACACGCCGCATCAACGTCGCTTGACTGCAGGCGCGCAGCTCGCGGGATGATCGAAGAATCGCGCTGCCGCAAGCCTCATTGCTTGGCGCGGCCGAGGGGCGGGCCATGGTCATGTCCCGCGCCTCTCGAGGTGAATCTCCCCGAGCCGAAGCGTGTTCAAGACGCCATGATTTACGGTGATCCACACGACAGGCCCGGCTCTCGCGGACAACATGGACTGAGGCACCCCGCCCCATGCAAGACGTAACGCTGCTTTCAAACGGCACGTACCACGTGGCGGTCACATCGCGAGGAAGTGGCTGGAGCACCTGGAAGGGGTTGGCTGTCACGCGCCGGCGCGAAGACGCGGTCTTGGACGACGGAGGCGCGTTCGTCTATCTCACCGATGCCGACGAAGGTTTTCTCGGGTCGCTGACGACACGGCCCACAGGTCTTGTGCACGATGGCGGTACGACCCGCTCCATCTGTGTCGATGGCCAAGCGTCATTTTCGCGCCACGTACACAAGATCAAGGCGGTCACGCATGTCGCCGTGGCCCTGGACGACGACGTCGAGCTTCGGCGCGTTCAGCTGACGAACCTTTCGTCACAGACGCGGCGGCTCAGCGCGACGAGCTTCGCGGAGATCGTTCTCTCGCCCCCGGCGACTGATTCAGCCCATCTTGCCTTCAGTAAGTTGTTCGTTGAGACGGAGATCGATGCGGAACTGAGCGCCATCGTCGCAACGCGGCGCCCGAGCGGGCCGGAAGACGTGCGATCGTGGCTCTTCCATCAAGCCATCGCGCCCGACGGCAGCGGAACCCTGTCGTACGAAACCGATCGGATGTGCTTCATCGGGCGCGGTCGAAATGCGTCCGAGCCAGCCGCATTAGAGACGAGCGACCACCTGTCGGGTCACGCCGGTCCGGTGCTGGACGCCGTCGCCGCAATCCGCGTTCCGCTCACACTGGAGGCCGGGGGCTCGTGCACGGTCGACTGGTTCACGGGCCTCGCCGTGTCGCGGCCCGAGTGCGCTGCGTTGGCGCGCAAATACCGCACCGCAGGTGCAGGCGACCGGTTGATGGCACAGGCCGGCGGGTTTCGCCAGGCGACGCTCCGAAGAATCGATGCTGGCGACGCCGAAGGACTCGTGTATGAACGGCTGGCCTGCTTGATTCTCTACTCAGGCGCGTTGCGAGCCGACGCGAGCGAGATCGCGAAGAACCGGCGTGGCCAGTCGGCCCTTTGGCGATTCGGTCTCTCAGGCGATTTGCCCATCGTGCTGCTTCGCGGGGCGAAGTCCGATGAGGTTGAGGTCGTGCTGCAACTCGTACGCGCGCATGCATTCTGGAGCGCGTGCGGGCTCAAGACCGAGATGATGATTGTGACCGAGCGGGCGGGTTCGGGACTCTCGATGCTCGACCCAATGCAGCAGGTACTCGCAGACAGCGTCGGCAATGCGGTTATCGGCAAGCCTGGCGGCATCTTTCTTCGCGACGATACGACACTCGACGACGACGATCGCGCTTTGTTGAACGCGGTGGCGCGCATCGTCGTCACCGGCTCGGCGGGAAGCTTGGCCGAGCAGCTCGATCGAAGCGAGCGGCGTGACGGGCGTGCGGCGGACATGCAGTCCGAACCGCGCGTCGCGCCGCTTCCAATATCGCTCGCTCCCTCGCCCGCGGCGACGGCGGCATCCGAAAAACGCCCAGCGTGGCCGGAGCCCGACAACCTGCTCTTCTTCAACGGTTACGGTGGTTTCGCGCCGACCATGCGCGAGTACGTGATTGTCGCGTCGACCGATCACATGACGCCGGCGCCATGGACAAATGTGATCGCGAATCCCGGCTTCGGCACACTGGTGTCGGAAAGCGGTAGTGCATCGACCTGGAGCGAGAACGCGCATGAATTCCGGCTGACGCCATGGTCGAACGACCCGGTGAGCGATCCCAACACGGAAGCGTTCTACATCCGCGACGAGGACAACGGTCACTTTTGGTCGCCGACACTGCTGCCCACGCGCCACGCGGGGCCACACGTCGCGCGCCACGGCTTCGGCTACAGCACGTTCGAGCACACGGAAGAGGGCATCGAGTCCGCGTTGCGCGTCTACGTCGCGATCGACGCGCCGGTTAAATTCTGTGCGCTCACGCTCCGCAATTGTTCGGGCCGTGCGCGACGCCTCTCGGTCACTGGCTATCTCGATTGGGTGCTCGGCGACGAACGGGCCAAGACGCTGGCGCACGTCGTCACGGAGCTTGACGAAGACAGCGGCGCCGTCTTCGCCCGCAACGGCTACAACACTGATTTCGCCGAGCGCACCGCCTTCTTCGACGTCGACGGAACCGATCGGAGTGCGTGCGGCGATCGCGCCGACTTTTTCGGCCCATTCGGCACGCTGGCGAATCCAGCCGCGTTGGCGCAGACCCGGCTGTCGGGGCGACTCGGCGCGGCGCTCGATCCGTGCGCCGCGCTTCGCGTGTCGATCAATCTTGCCGCGGGAGAAGAACGCGAGGTCGGGTTCCGCCTCGGCGCCGGCAAGAGCAAGGCCGAGGCGCGCGAGCTTGTGCGCCGCTGGCAGGGTCCCACTGCTGCGCACGAAGCGCTTGCTGCGATGGAGACCTACTGGCAACAGACGTTGGGCGCCATCCAAGTGCGAACCCCCGATCCCACGGTCGACGCGCTGGCCAACGGGTGGCTGCTCTATCAGGTCATCGCGTCGCGGCTGTGGGGGCGCACCGCGTTCTACCAGTCGAGCGGCGCCTTCGGCTTTCGCGATCAACTGCAGGACGTCATGGCGCTGGTCCATGCCGAGCCGGCTCTGGTTCGCGAACATCTGTTGCGCTCGGCCTCGCGCCAGTTTCCCGAGGGCGACGTGCAGCACTGGTGGCACCCGCCTTCGGGCAAGGGCGTGCGGACGCGCTGCTCCGACGACTACCTATGGCTCGCTTTCGTGACCAGCCGCTACGTCGAGGTCACCGGCGACGCGACCGTTCTCGAGGTGTCGTGCCCGTTCCTGGAAGGTCGCACGCTGAACAACGGCGAGCAGTCCGACATGAGCTCGCCGAAGGTCTCGGCGCAGACGGCGAGCCTGTACGAACACTGCGTGCGCGCCATCCGCCACGGCTTGCGCTATGGAACACACGGACTGCCGCTCATGGGCATGGGCGACTGGAACGACGGCATGAATCTCGTGGGTGCAGGGGGCAAGGGTGAGAGTGTCTGGCTCGCGTTCTTTCTCATCACCGTTCTCAAGCGGTTCGCGCCGCTGGCCCGCGCCCGCTCGGATGTCGACTTCGCGGAACTATGTACGAGCGAAGCGGCGACACTCGGCGAACGCATCGAAGCGTCAGGCTGGGACGGCGCTTGGTATCGACGCGCCTATTTCGACGACGGTACGCCGCTCGGCTCGGCTGGCAATGCCGAATGCCGGATCGACTCCATCGCACAAAGCTGGTCGGTGCTCTCGGGCGCCGCGCCGGCCGAGCGAGCGCGCATGGCGATGGACTCGGTCGACCGCCTGCTCGTTCATCGCGACGCGCGACTCGTGCAGTTGATCGACCCACCTTTCGACAAGTCGAATCCGTCGCCTGGATACATCCAGGGATACGTTCCTGGCGTTCGCGAAAATGGCGGGCAATACACGCATGCCGCCGTGTGGGCGACGCTTGCATTCGCCGCGCTGGGTGACGCCGACCGCGCCTGGGAACTGTTCGGCATGTTGAATCCGCTGCATCACACGAGCAACGGAACCGAGGTCGCGATTTATCAGGTCGAGCCCTACGTCTTCGCGGGCGATGTCTACGCTTTCGCGCCGCATGCCGGTCGCGGAGGCTGGGCCTGGTACACCGGGTCCGCGGGCTGGATGTATCAGTTGCTCGTCGAGTCACTGCTCGGACTTGAGCGGCGCGGCAACCAACTGAGCGTCCGTCCGCTCCTGCCGCGCGCTTGGCAGACATTCGACTTGCATTATCAATTTGGGAGATCTACGTATCAGATCACCTGCCGCGAGGCCGATGCGTCCGGCCCTGGGGTCACGGTCGACCGCGTCACGGTGCCCGGAGGTTCGGTGACCCTGGTCGACGACGGCGAGACCCACGCGGTCGTCGTCCACATACAGCGAAGCCAGCCTTGACGCCTGACGTGATATCCGAACAAGGAGCAGATGTATGCAACTCGGAATGATCGGTTTGGGTCGCATGGGCGCGAGCATGGTGCGGCGCCTGCTGAAGCAGGGTCACGACTGCGTGGTCTTCTCGCGCACTGGACGCGCGGTGGCTGAGCTTAGCGGAGAGGGCGCCATCGGCGCTGCGTCCCTTCCGGAGATGGTTTCGGCAATGACGCCTCCGCGCGCGATCTGGCTGATGGTACCTGCCGGTGCGGTCGACCAACAGCTCGCGTTGCTGCGCGCGCATCTTGAACAGGGCGACATCGTGATCGACGGGGGCAACTCCTACTACCGTGACGACATTCGCCGCGCCAAGGATCTGAGCACAGTGGGTCTTCACCACGTCGACGTCGGCACCAGCGGCGGCGTCGCGGGGCAACATCGCGGATATTGCCTGATGATCGGAGGAGAGCCCGCAGTGGTCGATCGTCTGACGCCGATCTTCTCGGCGCTCGCCCCTGGCGTCGATGCCGCGCCGCGTACCGAAGGTCGCAGCGGCACCGTCACGGCCCCGGAGCAAGGCTTTCTGCACTGCGGTCCCCACGGCGCCGGCCATTTCGTAAAGATGGTTCACAACGGCATCGAATACGGCGTCATGGCGGCGTACGCCGAAGGCCTCAACATTTTGCGCAACGCCAATATCGGCACGCGCCAGCAAGTCAGCGACGCCGAAACGACGCCTCTGCGAGAGCCCGAGTTTTACCAGTACGAGATGAATCTGCCGGACGTTGCCGAGGTGTGGCGTCGGGGGAGCGTGATCGGCTCGTGGCTGCTCGACTTGACTGCGAACGCGCTGGTGAAAGACCCGCAGCTCGCCGCGTTCAGTGGTCGGGTGTCCGATTCCGGCGAAGGCCGCTGGACGATCGAGGCGGCGATCGATGAGGGCGTGCCGTCACACGTTCTCACCGCGGCGCTCTACGAACGTTTTGCCTCGCGCGGCAACGACGATTTCGCCAATCAGGTTCTGTCGGCGATGCGCCAGGCGTTCGGTGGCCACATCGAGAAAGCGGCGGAGAACCCGCATTGAGCGCCGCGGCGTACTCGGCCCGGGGCTCCGACACGATTCCTTCGGATGCGCTCGTCGTGTTCGGCTTCACCGGCGATCTAGCGAAGAAGCAGATCTTCCCTGCGCTCTACGAGATGGTGAAGAGAGGGACACTGACGGTTCCGGTCATCGGCGTCGCGACCTCGCCACTCGGGATCGAGCAGGTGCAGCAGCGCGTGCGCGAGAGCATCGAACACGCGGGCGAGATCGACGATGCGCCGGCGTTCGAACGGCTGCTCTCGCTGGTGCAGTACGTCAGCGGCGACTACAAGGAGCCCGCGACATTCGAGGCGTTGAAACACGTGCTCGGCAACGCACAGCGCCCGATCCACTACCTCGCCATTCCGCCGGATCTGTTCGAGACGGTGATCAGGTCGCTCGGCTCTGCGGGCTTGGCGGAGCACGCGCGCCTCATCGTCGAAAAGCCGTTCGGCCGCGACTCCGCTTCGGCAATTGCACTGGACGCCGTTGCCCACTCGGTGGTCCCAGAAGCGTCGATCTTCCGCATTGACCACTACCTCGGAAAAGAGGCGATCATGAACATCCTCTATTTCCGCTTTGCCAATTCCTTCCTCGAGCCGATTTGGAACCGCAATCACGTCGCCAGCGTGCAAGTCACGCTGGCGGAGGACTTCGGCATCGGTCAGCGCGGCGGCTTCTACGAAAGCGCTGGGTGCCTGCGCGACGTCATCCAGAATCACATGTTTCAAATCGTCGCACTGCTCGCCATGGAGCCACCGGCGTACCAAGGGTTCGCCGCCGTGCAGAGCGAGAAGGTCAGCATCTTCCAGGCGATGCGTCCGCTGACTGCGGACGACATGGTGCGCGGCCAGTATGAGGGCTATCGCAACGAGAAGGATGTTGCCTTGAAATCCGACGTCGAGACCTTCTGCGCGCTGCGCCTGGTCATCGACTCCTGGCGCTGGGCGGGCGTGCCCTGGTACCTTCGCGCGGGTAAACGGCTGCCGGTGACGGCAGCTGAGGTACTTGTGCAACTGCGGCCGCCGCCGCAAAAGCTGTTCGATGATTCACAGCCCAGTACGGGCCGCGCCAACTATCTGCGCTTCAAGCTGCAACCGGTCACGGCCGTGGCGCTCGCGGCGCGCATCAAGCAGCCCGGCAAGGGCTTCGTTGGCGATCAACGCGAGCTCTACCTCTCCGAAGGCGGGCCCGGGGATGAATCGGCCTACGCGCGGCTGCTCGGGGACGCGATGCTCGGCGACCGGGCGCTGTTCACGGGGCAGGATGCGGTCGAGGCGGCGTGGGCCATCGTCGACCCCGTGCTGGTCGACCACTCAGCCGCCCTGCCCTACGCGCCGGGCAGCTGGGGTCCACCAGCCGCCGATGCGTTGATCGCCAACGACGGTGGCTGGCACAATCCGTTACCAGGAGAAGCCCATGCGCCTGGCGTCTAGCGACCGGCCGTTCGCCATCGGCCGGTCGCTGGCCTGCGTCGCGACGCGGGACAAATCATGAACCCCAACACGCAGACCCTGCATACGCTCGGACAGAGTCTCTGGATCGACAACATCACAAGGGAGATGCTAAGCGACGGAACGCTGGACCGCTACATCGCCGATCTCTCCGTTACCGGGCTCACCTCAAACCCCACCATCTTCGAGCATGCCATCGGTGCGGGCGCCTCCTACGACAAGCAAATCGCCGAGTTGTCGCGCCAGAAGAAGTCCGGCGAAGACCTCCTGTTCGCCCTGGCACTGCAGGACCTGACCCAGGCCGCGGACTTATTCCGCCCCATCCACGACGCCACGCAAGGCATCGACGGCTGGGTCTCGCTCGAGGTCTCGCCAGCGATCGTGAACGACACGGCTCGAACGATCGAGGCAGCGGCTCGCCTGCATGCATCCGCCGCGCGGCCGAACCTCTACATCAAGATCCCCGGCACGCCCGCGGGCGTCGAGGCGATCGAGGAGTCGATCTACGCCGGCGTGCCGATCAATGTCACGCTGCTCTTTTCGCGCGAGCAGTACCAAGCCGCCGCCGAGGGGTACCTCCGCGGCATCGAACGCCGCATCGCGACCGGGCTCGATCCGAAGGTCGAATCCGTGGCCTCGCTGTTCGTGAGCCGCTGGGACGTTACGGTCAAGGATCAGGTACCCGAGAAGTATCGCAATCGTCTCGGCATCGCGATCGCGAAGCGGACCTACAAGGCCTATCGCGACCTGCTGGCCTCGCCACGCTGGAAGAAAGCCGCCGACGCCGGCGCGCATCCGCAGCGGCTGCTTTGGGCGAGCACCGGCACCAAGGATCCGGCGGCGTCCGATACCCTGTACGTCGAGACGCTCGTCGCACCGGACACGGTCGACACGATTCCCGAGAAGACGCTTTTGGCGTTTGCCGACCATGGCAAGGTCGGCGCCATGCTGGCGCCCGACGGCGGCGACGCCGAAGCGGTGATTGCCGAATTTCGAACGCTCGGCATCGATGACAGGGCGCTCGCTCTGCGCCTGCAGATGGAAGCCGCAGATTCGTTCCTGAAGTCGTGGAACAGCCTGCTGTCGGGTATCCAGGACAAAAGCGCGCATCAGTCCGGAGCGGCGGCGCGGTGAAACCGGAGGGAGGCACTGTGGCGAAGGAGAGAGCGGCCGACCGCGCGTCACTGCCCGGCCGCCTGGCCTGGCGGGCGCTCGCGGCGCACCACGCGACGATCGGCACAGTGCATCTCCGCGAGCTGTTCGCCGCCGACGGCAGTCGAGGCGAACGCCTCTCGCTCGAAGCCGCCGGCCTCTACCTCGACTATTCGAAAAACCGTATCACTGACGAGACGCTGGCACTGCTTGCCGCACTCGCCAGCGAATGCGGCGTGCGCGAACGCACGGCGGCGATGTTCCGCGGCGACGTGATCAACACGACCGAGAAGCGATCGGTATTGCACGTGGCTTTGCGCGCTCCCGCCGGCACGAAGCTATTCGTGGGCGGCGCCGACGTGGTCGCCGAGGTGCACGCGGTATTGGATCGCATGGCCGCGTTCGCGGAGGCGGTGCGCAGCGGCCGTTGGCTAGGTCACTCCGGCAAGCGCATCCGCAACATTGTCAACATCGGCATCGGCGGCTCCGATCTCGGGCCCGTGATGGCGTACGAAGCGCTGCGCTTCTACAGCCAGCGCGACCTGACCCTGCGCTTCGTTTCCAATATCGACGCGACCGACCTCGTCGAGGCGACCCGCGATCTTGATGCGGCCGAGACGCTGTTCATCATCTGCTCAAAAACGTTCACGACACTCGAGACCCTGACCAACGCCCATTCCGCACGCGATTGGAGCGTCGGCCAGCTCGGCGACCAGAGCTCGGTGGCCAAACATTTCGTCGCGGTCTCGACCAACGTGCAAGGCGTGGCCGCGTTCGGCATCGCGCCCGAGAACATGTTCGGCTTTTGGGACTGGGTCGGTGGCCGCTATTCGATGGATTCGGCGATTGGCCTCTCTACTCTGATCGCCGTCGGTCCTGTGCAGTTCCGCGAGATGCTGGCCGGCTTCCACGCCATGGACGAGCATTTTCGCGAGGCGCCAATCGAGGGGAGCATGCCGGCGCTGCTCGCTCTGCTGGCCATTTGGAACAACAATTTCCTCGGCGCCGCGACGGTCGCGGTGTTGCCCTATGACCAGTATTTGAAGCGCCTGCCCGCCTACCTACAGCAACTCACAATGGAGAGCAATGGCAAACATGCGACACTCGCCGGCGAGCGGGTCGGCGTGGAGACCGCTCCCATCCTGTGGGGCGAGCCCGGCACGAACGGACAACACTCGTTTTATCAGCTGATCCACCAGGGCACACGCCTCGTGCCGTGCGATTTCATCGGCTTCTGTCGGGGGCTCAACCCGCTCGGCCATCCGCATGCTCAGCATGACCTGCTCATGGCCAACCTGTTCGCGCAAACCGAAGCGCTGGCCTTCGGTAAGACGGCCGCAGAGGTCGCCGCCGAGAGCACGCCGGCCGAACTCGTGCCGCACCGCATCTTCGAAGGCAACCGGCCGACCAACACCCTGCTCGCGGAGCGGTTGACGCCGAAGGCCCTTGGCGCAATCGTCGCCCTCTACGAGCACAGCGTCTTCGTGCAAGGCGTCATCTGGAACATCGATTCATTCGATCAATGGGGCGTCGAGCTCGGCAAGGTGCTGGCGCAGCGGACCGTTCCCGAACTCGAACGCACGACCGAGCCGCCGTTGGCGCACGACAGCTCGACAAATGCGTTGATCACCCGCTACCGACGCTATCGTGCGGCGGCTTCGGACGCCAACGGGTAACCGCATGGCCACCCGCATCAGCCCCATTGCAGGCACACCCGCGCCGCTCTCGTCGCTCGTCGACATTGCGAAGCTGGTTACCGCCTACTACACGGAACTTCCCGACCCGTCGATTCCGGCACAACGCGTGGCGTTCGGGACCTCCGGGCATCGCGGCTCGTCGTTCGACCTGTCGTTCAACGAGCGACACGTGCTCGCGATTACGCAGGCGATCTGCCGGTACCGCAAGGCGCAGGGGATCGACGGTCCGATCTTCCTCGGCCTCGACACACATGCCCTCTCGAGGCCCGCGTCCGCCACAGCGCTCGAAGTGCTTGCGGCCAACGGCGTCGACGTCATGCTGGCGACGAACGACGAATATACGCCGACGCCAGCCATCTCGCATGCGATCCTCACCTACAATCGTGGTCGCACGACGGGGCTGGCCGACGGCATTGTCGTGACCCCCTCGCACAACCCGCCCGACAACGGCGGCTTCAAATACAACCCACCCAACGGCGGCCCGGCCGGCACGGAGCTCACGAATTGGATAGAGGCTGCAGCCAACGGTTTCCTCGAGGAGCCGGTGGCTGCCGTCAAGCGCGTGTCGTACGACCAAGCGCTCCGCTGTGCGACGACGCATCGCCACGACTATATGGACGCGTATGTCGCCGACCTCGGCAACGTGATCGATTTCGAGGCGATTCGCAACGCCAAAGTTCGCATGGGCGTCGACCCGCTCGGCGGCGCCGGCGTGCACTATTGGGCACGGATCGCTGAGCGCTATCGAATCGATCTCACGGTCGTCAGCGAAGAGGTCGACCCGACTTTTCGCTTCATGACCCTCGACTGGGACGGCAAAATCCGCATGGATCCGTCGTCGCCGTACGCGATGCAGCGCCTACTCGCCATCAAGGACCGTTTCGACATCGCATTCGCCTGCGATACCGACCACGACCGCCACGGCATCGTCACGGCCGTGGCCGGCCTGTTGTCGCCGAACCACTACCTTGCGGTGGCGATCGACTATTTATTCCGGAGCCGGCCCGAATGGTCCTCCAGCGCCGCCATCGGCAAGACCGTCGTCAGCACCGGCGTCATTGACCTCGTGACCAAGCGGCTCGGACGCGCGCTCTACGAAGTGCCGGTCGGCTTCAAATGGTTTGTCGACGGCCTGTTCAGCGGCTCGCTCGGCTTCGGCGGTGAGGAAAGCGCCGGTGCCTCCTTGCTGCGCCGCAACGGCACAGTGTGGACCACCGACAAGGACGGCATCGTCCCAGCATTGCTCTCGGCCGAGATCACGGCGCGCACGGGACACGACCCCGGGCGGCTGTATGCCGATCTCGCGCACTCATTTGGCAACCCGGTGTCGGAGCGCGTCGAGGCACCGGCCACGGCACAGCAGAAAAAGCAACTGGCTGGCCTGACGCCGGAACAACTCGGCGCCCGCGAACTCGCCGGCGAAGAGATCGAAAGCGTCCTCGACAAGGCGCCGGGCAACGGTTCCGCGATCGGCGGCATCAAGGTGATCGCCAAGAGCGGCTGGTTCGCGGCCCGGCCCTCCGGCACCGAAGAGATCTACAAAATCTACGCGGAGAGCTTCGCCGGTGGCGATCACCTTCAGCAACTTGTGACGGACGCGCAGGCCATCGTGGACCCCGCGATCGCGTCGCCTGCCGACGCGCCCCGCGCCCACTAAGTGGAATCGAGGAATGCCCATGGCAGACATGCTCGACCAGCAATGCATCGACACGCTTCGTTTCCTGTCGGTCGACATGGTGCAGAAGGCCGACAGCGGCCACCCCGGCCTGCCGCTCGGCGCGGCGCCCATGGCCTACGCACTCTGGACGCAGCAGTTGAGGCACAATCCGGTCAACCCGCTCTGGCCCAACCGCGATCGGTTCGTGCTCTCGGCCGGGCACGGCTCGGCGTTGCTCTATAGCTTGCTGCACGTCACCGGCTATGACCTCTCGCTCGATGACCTCAAGCAGTTCCGCCAGTGGGGCAGCAAGGCGCCGGGGCATCCGGAGCGCGGCCGCACAGCCGGCGTGGAAGTGACCACCGGCCCGCTCGGTCAAGGTCTCGCCGCTGCCGTCGGCATGGCCATCGCCGAGGCGCACCTCGCGGCGCAATACAACCGCGAGGGTCACAACGTCGTCGATCACCATACCTGGGCCATCGTCAGCGACGGTGATTTGATGGAAGGCGTGACGGCAGAGGTCGCTTCCCTTGCCGGGCACTTGAAGCTCGGCAAGCTGATCTGTCTCTACGACGACAACTCGGTCACGCTTTCGGCCGCGACCGAGATCACCTTCTCCGAAGGTCGCGCGAAACGCTTCGAAGCCTACGGATGGCAGACGATCAGCATCGCCGACGGCAACGACCTCGACGCGCTCAACGCGGCGCTCGGCGCCGCGCGGGCTGAGATCGCGCGGCCGTCGCTCATCCTCGTACGCACGCACCTCGGCTTCGGCTCGCCCGTGGCAGACAGCTTCAAGGCGCACGGCTCGCCGCTCGGCGCGGCCAACGTGGCGAAGACGAAACAGAGGCTCGGCTGGCCTGTGGGGCCGGCGTTCTTCGTGCCGGCGCCAGCCCTTGCCCGATTTCGCGAGGCGCTCGAACGCGGTGCCAGAGCCGAGTCGGAATGGATCCGTCGCATGGAAGTCTATGCGAGCGCATTCCCTGAACTAGCTCAAGAAGTCCGCTCGCGCACGAACGCCGAATTGCCGGTCGGCTGGGATGCCGACATCCCGGTGTTTCCCGCCGATGCCAAAGGCATGGCCACGCGCGTCGCCGGCGGCAAGGTGATGAACGCGATCGGACCGAGGCTGCCGGCGCTCGTCGGTGGATCGGCCGATCTTGATCCTTCGACGCACACCGCCCTGAACGGGTTGGGCGATTTCAATCCGCCGATGCTGCCGGGCACAGCTAATCAGAGTCCCGGCGCAGTTGGCTGGAGTTACGCCGGCCGCAACGTGCACTTCGGGGTTCGCGAGCACGCGATGGGTGGCGTCGTCAACGGCCTGGCGGCGCACGGCGGCTTCATCGGTTACGGCTCGACGTTCCTCATTTTCTCTGACTACATGCGGCCGCCGATCCGCCTCGCCGCGCTGATGGGCTTGCATGTCATTCATGTGTTCACGCACGACAGCCTCGCGCTCGGCGAGGACGGTCCGACCCACCAGCCCATTGAACAACTCGCCAGCCTGCGAGCCATTCCGAAGCTGACCGTCATCCGGCCGGCCGACGCAAACGAAACAGCTATTGCCTGGAAGGTCGCCGTCGAGACTCGCGATCGACCCGTCCTGCTGGTCTTGACGCGTCAGGATCTGCCCACACTCGATCGCACGCGCTACGCCAGCGCCGAGGGTCTGCGTCGCGGCGCCTACGTATTACGCGACCCGGTCGGCCGCGAGCCGATGCTGATCCTGATGGCGAGCGGCTCGGAGGTCACGCTCATCCTGGCAGCTGCGGACCGCCTCGACCAAGACGGCATCGCCGTGCGATGCGTCTCGGTGCCGAGCTGGGATCTCTTCGATGCGCAGCCGCCAGCCTATCGCGACCAGGTGCTTCCACCGGGCGTGACCGCACGGCTGGGTGTCGAGCTCGGTGTCGAGCAAGGCTGGCACCGCTATGTCGGCGATCGCGGCGACATTCTCGCGATCGATCGGTTCGGTGCGTCAGCTCCCGCTGAAGTGCTGCTCGAGCAATACGGATTCACCGTCGACCATGTCGTTGCGCGCGCGAAGGACCTTCTGGTGGTCCGTCATTCCGCGTGACCAAGGTCATGGGGAGCGGGTTGGCAGATTCGACCGCTGATGAAGTCGCTCGTCGCGACGACGCGGTCATGCTCGAGCAGCTGCAACGAGCCGCGTTCGACTATTTTCCGAGGTCGACGAACCCCAGGAACGGCCTCGTCGCCGACCGCACGGGCGATGGATCCCCTTCGAGCATTGCTGTCGTCGGCTTCGCGCTGTCGGCCTATCCCGTAGGCGTCGAGCGAGGTTGGATCGATCGCGAGGACGCCGTGCAGCGCACTCTTCAGGCACTGCGCTTTTTTTGGCACAGCGATCAAACGGGACGTCCCGACGCGACAGGTCACCGGGGCTTCTATTTTCACTTCCTCGACATGACGAGCGGCTCGCGCACATGGCATTGCGAACTCTCGATCATGGACACGGCGCTCTTGATCGCCGGGGTTCTCTCCTCCGCCGCTTACTTTACGCGCCAGACCCCGCTGGAGATCGAACTGCGCGAGTTGGCTGACGCCTTGTACCGTCGCGTCGATTGGTGCTGGGCGCAAGGCGATGGTACAGCCGTGGCCCATGGTTGGAAGCCAGAACATGGCTTCCTGAGTTACGGCTGGGAAGGGTACAGCGAGGCACTCATCCTCTACGTTCTCGGCCTCGGTTCGCCGACGTATCCATTGTCCCGTGCGAGCTTCGAGGCATGGACCCTGACGTATCAGTGGGAAAACCTGTACGGGCACGACTTCCTCTATGCAGGGCCCCTCTTTATCCATCAGCTGTCGCATGCGTGGATCGACTTTCGCGGGCTGCAAGATCGCTTCATGCGAGAAAAGCGATGCGACTATTTCGAGAACAGCCGGCGCGCCACGCTCGTGCAACGGGAATACGCGATCCGCAACCCGCTCGATTTTCGCGGTTATGCCCAGGATTGCTGGGGGCTTTCGGCAGGCGACGGACCGCGTCTTCCACCGTTGCTGGTCGCCGGCCGACAACAAACATTTTTCGGATACGCCGCTCGCGGCGCTCCGTACGGACCAGACGACGGCACGATTGCCGGCTCAGCGGCGCTGGCCTCGCTGGTATTCGCTCCAGACATCGCACTACCGGTGGTGCGCGCCCTTTATGCGCGCACCGCATCCCGCGTCGGCCAGGACGTTCTCGCCAGCGGCTTCAACGCGACGGCCGCTCCCTCCGGAGTCGGAAACTGGATCTCGCAGGGCGATTTCGGCTTCGACCAGGGATTGATCGTGCTCATGATCGAGAGCTTCCGCTCCGGGCTGCTGTGGGATCTCAGCCGCAAAAATCCCTACTTCCGGACCGGCCTGAGCCGTGCCGGCTTCACGGGCGGCTGGCTCGATGAGTAGTTCCGCCACGACCGTGCAGCACCCAGAAGCGTCCCCATCGGTCGGAGTCGGGAACGCGTACGACCTCGAGCTCATCGCCAACGTGCGTCCACCTGGCTGGGAGAACCCGTTGCCGCGCAACCCCTATCACCTTCTGGTGATCGGCGCAGGACCGGCCGGCCTCATCGCGGCGCGCACAGCGGCGATGCTCGGAGCGAGAGTGGCACTGATCGAACGCGATCGCCTCGGCGGGGATTCACTGAACTACGCCTCGGTACCGACGAAAACGATCATCCGGACCTCACGCAACTACGCCGACATGCGAAACGCCGTCAACTTCGGCGTCGAGCCTCCTGCGCAAATTGACCTCAATTTCGCCCTGGCGATGGACCGCGTCCGTCGCATCCGCGCCCGAATCAGCCGCAGCATGGCGGCAACGCGGCTGACCGACCTTGGCGTCGATTTGTACTTCGGTGCCGCTCGTTTCATCGGTCCCGATGCGGTAGACGTGGGCGGCGTGTGTTTGCGCTTCGCAAAAGCGATGGTCGCGACCGGTTCTCAGCCCAAGCCGGTGACCATTCCCGGCCTGACCGAGTGCGGGTTCATTCATACCGCGGAAGGTTTCGAGCTGACGGCGTTGCCGCAAAGCATTCTCGTGATCGGTGGCGGCCCGGGCGGTTGCGAAGGGGCGCAGACATTCGCCCGCCTGGGCGCGCGAACGATCATCGCCATGACCGAACCACTCTTCCTGCCGGGAGAAGAGCGTGACGCCGCGCACATGGTGTCCGACGCCTTGGCGCGAGATGGCGTAGAGATTCATCTCAACACCAAAGCTGCGGAAGTGCGAATCCAAGGCGACCGGAAGGTCGTCGATCTGGTCAATGACGGTGACGTCTCGACAGTGACGGTTGATGCGATTCTCGTCGGGACAGGCCGCGTGCCCGTGGTAGACGGGCTCGCCCTCGACGCCGCAGGCATCGCCTACACAAATGAGGCGGGCATACGAGTCGACGACTTTCTCCGAACCACCAACCCACGGGTCTACGCGGCCGGGGACGTGTGCCTGGACCATAAGTTCACCACCACGGCGTACGCGTCTGGCCGGCTCGTCGTTCGCAACGCGCTCTTCCCCCGGCGCAAGAGAATGAGCTCGCTGACCATTCCCTGGTGCACCTACACGGATCCGGAAATCGCGCACGTGGGTCTGTACGTCAGGCAGGCGCGCGAACGCGACATTCCGGTCAAGACCTTCACTGTGCCGATGCATGACGTGGATCGCGCCATTCTCGATGGCGAGGATAGCGGGTTCGTGAAGATCCACGTTCGTGACGGCAGCGACAAGATACTCGGCGCCACCATCGTCGCACGACATGCCGGCGAGATGATCAACGAGATATCGCTGGCGATGGTGGCCGGCATCGGCTTGCAGAAGTTGGCCCAGGTGGTCCGCGCCTATCCGACGCAGGCCGAAGCCATCAGGATGGCCGCGGAGCATTACAACGAGACCCGGCTGACGCCGCTGCGTCGCTGGCTGCTGCGCCGGTGGCTCCATCGCTCTAGGAGGGAGTGATGAGCAGCGACCTCGTACGCGGTGGTGAACCGTCTGCCGCCGCACCCATCGGTTCGGTTGATGAAGCACCGGCGAAGTACCTTCACCTGAAGGAGAGTTCGTCGATTCCGTCCCTGTTGCGCGACGCGGATTCATTTACGATCACGCGGCTGGAGTCTTCCAGCGGGCTGGCGGAGTCGTGA
>Ga0209526_10001132_pt1 | contig 17599 bp, 17 predicted proteins | sample JacPinW_OM2H0_M1_FD_188566 | JGI IMG/M metagenome (GOLD analysis project Ga0209526, IMG submission 188566) | Forest soil microbial communities from Algoma, Ontario, Canada - Jack Pine, Ontario site 1_JW_OM2H0_M1 (SPAdes) (version 2) | ecosystem: Environmental > Terrestrial > Soil > Boreal... | reverse complement strand
CCCGATCCCCACCATGATGTCAATCCTCCCAGAAGATAAGTCGCACATGCCGATACGGCGCGAGGTTACGGCTAGACGGAGTAGACCTCGACCTGTCCGCGCTGGATCCGCACCTGCAACGCGGGGAGTCTGGGCAGGGGCGTGTCGTACTTGTCCGTCGGCTGCCCGTTGGTCTTGAAGGTGGCGCCATGGCAGGGGCACTCGAACTGGTCGCGGAACTTGCTGTAGTTGAGGATGCAGCCCATGTGGGTGCACACTGCCGACAGGCCCGTCACGTCTTGACCACGGCGGACCAGGAATCCCTCGATGGCTCCTGACCTGAAGGCAATCGGTGTACCCTCCGGCAGGTCGGCCACCGCCTTGACCGTTTTCCAGCTCCCGTTTTCGACCAGCTGCTGGCCGACCGGGAGCACCGCTGGCGACTTCCCCAACCGGTCGATGCCAAGGGCTGCCGCCACCCCGGCGGCGATCCCGGCAGCACCGGTCAGTAGCAGCGAGCGGCGGCTGGGACGGGCCGCAGGCTGGGGTCGGGCCGACTGCTCGCCGACCCAATCGTGGATCGAGCTTTGCATCCGCTCCAGGAACTCCTTCGATGGCAGACCAGCGCCGGGCTTGGCAGCACGAAGCATGGCGGCCGTCTGACGGGCGCGGAGGGCGGCTTCATCGCCAAGCGGCGTCCGCTCCGGCCGGCGGTCCTGCAGCAGGTCCTCGACGTGCTTGTCGAGCTGTTCCGGATCGTCGTTCACGTGGACCTCCCGCGTTCCCGTCCGGCCCGGTTCAGCGCCCGAAATTGCAACACCTTGACGTTGGTTTCGCTGAGGCTGAGCTCCTGGGCGGTCTCGCGTACCGAATAGCCGCGCAAGAAGCGCAGCTCGAGCACCCGCCGGTAACTTTCGGGGAGCGTCGCCAACAGCGAGTCCACGCGCTGCACCGCTTCGGGATTCTCCCGGGGTGCCGGCGGCCGGGTCACGACGTCGTCATCCAGCTCGCCCGCGTCCTCGGCGTAATACTCGCGCCAGTGGTCGGCCAGAGTCGTCTGGGCCACCCGGTACAACCAGCTGCGCAGCTCGGGGACCGAGACGTCATTGCGCATGCCGTTGATCGCCTTCATGAACACCTGGGCCGTGAGATCCTCGGCGTCTGGGCGGTTACCGACTCGGCTGTAGATGTACTGATAGATGGCTGTGACATGTGTCTGGTAGACCCACGTCAGGTGGTCCTGGCCCTGAGGAGCGTCGGCGCGGGGCAGCGGCACGACCTTCCCGGAGGAAGCGAACACCGCGGCGCCGGTCGTGTGATCCTCACGCATCCGCTTCCGCAGTTATATACCGGCCGGGGTTACGTGGCGCGAGCTTCTGTTCGGGGAGAGCCGAATTTGGGAATACTTGAGTACGGAGAAGGCTTAGATAACATGGAAGCTTCGCAACCGATGGAGAAAGATCGCCGCTACGACGTGGTCATCATCGGCGCCGGGCCGGCGGGCCTGACGGCCGCCCTGTACGCCGGCCGCGCGCGGGTCAAAACCGTGCTCCTCGAGCGGGGCGCGCCCGGCGGCCAGCTACTCAACACCGAGGCGATCGAAGACTATCCGGGCTTCGACCACATCACCGGGCCGGAGCTCGCCCAGAAGATGGCCGACCAGGCCGTGAAGTTCGGCGTTGAGCTCGAAACCGCTCGGGTGACCGGGATCCACCGTCGCGGCGACAAGCAGGTCGTGCAGACCGAAGACGGCGAGTACGTTGCCGACTTCGTGATCCTCACGGCCGGCGGCGAGCCGCTCAAGCTTGGTATCCCCGGCGAAAGCGAGTTCCAGGGTCGCGGTGTCTCCCAGTGCGCGGTCTGTGATGGCGCCTTCTTCAAAGAAGAGGAGGTCGCCGTGGTCGGTGGCGGGGACGCCGCGCTGGAGGAGGGGGTCTTTCTGACCCGCTTCGCGAAGAAGGTCTACATCATCCACCGACGCGAGCAGTTCCGGGCCCAGGCCATCCTCGTCGAGGCGGCACGCAAGCACCCCAAGGTCGAGCTGATCACCAACACGGTCGTCACCGAGGTCAAGGGTGAGGACGGCCAGGTCAAGGAGATCACGCTCAAAGACGTCGTCACCGGACAGACCCGTCCACTGAAGGTCACCGGCCTCTTCGTCTTCATCGGCTTTCAGCCAAACGTGCAATTCTTCGATCATCGGGAGCACGTCGAGCATGACCCGCTCGGATTCCTCGTGACCGACTCGACCATGCAGACGAGCCTGCCCGGGCTGTACGCGGCCGGTGACGTGCGGTCGCAGCTCACTCGGCAGATCACGACCGCCGTCGGCGATGCCACGACCGCCGCCATCGACGCGGTCAAGAAGCTCGAAGCGAAGAAGCACGCGCCCACGCCGGTCCCGGTCGATCTTTACGGCCCAACCCGGCCGGACCTCGTCGGCACCTAGCCCCTTCCGCCGGCCGCGCGTTGCCGCCGCCGCGGTCATCGGGTTGTTCCTGGTCGCCGCCGCGCTTAGGCTCTGGGGCATCAACTTCGGACTGCCCGCCCTCTACCGGCCGGACGAAGACGTCACCGTGGGACGGGCGATGGGAATCTGGCATGGAATCCTGAATCCGCATTTTGCGGATTGGCCACACCTGTACTTCTATGTCGCGGCGGCCTGGCTGGCGCCGTTCCGGCTGCTCGGTTTGGTCTCTGACCCCGCATCCGGCTATCTCTGGGTCCGAATCCTTGACGCGCTCATCGGCAGTCTCACCGTGCTGCTCGTCTTCGAGTTCGGCCGCCGGGCGTACGGATGGGCCGCCGGCTTTCTCGGAGCGGCAGCATTGGCGGTTGCCTTTCTCCACGTGCGCGACAGCCACTTCGCCACGCTCGACGTCCCGCTGACGCTGGCCTGCACGGCCACCCTGTACATCGCCTATCGCACCATCCAGTCCCGCGGGCTTCGGCCTCTCCTGCTCAACGGCATCAGCCTGGGCGTGGCGGCGAGCCTGAAATACAACGGCGCCCTCGTCTTCGCCGGGATCGCGGCCGCGCAAACGCTTCGGGCACGCGCCGAGCGCAGCCAGTGGACAAGACTCGTCACGCGGTTGGCGCTGATTGCCGCCGTCGGCATCGCCACGCTGGTGCTCACCTCGCCCTTCCTGGTGCTCGACCCTGGGATGACGCAGCACGGCCTCGGCTATATCTTTCAGCACCTCGGACGGGCGAGCGCGCCGGCGATCGGTTGGGTACAGATGAGCCTCGCGCTCTGGTACGGCATCGACCCTGTGCTCGTCCTGCTCGCCGCCGTCGGGGTCGCCTACGCCGCCTGGCGACGACAACCGGCCGACCTGATCATCCTCACGTTCCTGGGCGTCTACGTGGTGTTGATTGGCGCGGGCGGTTCCGTCTTCTTCCGCTACACCGACCCGATCATCCCGCCGCTGCTGCTGCTCGGCGGTCGCGCCGTCGCCGACCTCGCCAGCCGGCCTGCGCTCCGACAGACGCGGCGCCTTGCGCTTGGCCTCGCCTTCGTGCTGGTCGTCTTCCCGCCACTCGTCCACGACATCCGCTACGACCTGTTGATCCAGCAGGCGGACACCCGCACGCTCGCCTTCGACTGGCTGGCGCAGCATGCTCCCACCGGCAGCCGCGCCGCGGTGCCGTACATGGCTGGACCCGCCCACGACCAGGCCATGATCGACAGCGGCGAGCACAGCCACGGCGCGACCGATCCATACGTTGCCGCGTTTCTCGATAGCCGGCTCGAAACGCAGTACAGCATCCGCGAGCTGACGCGCGACGACCTTCAGCTGACATCGCTCGACAGCTTTCGGCAGGAGGGGATCGTCTATATCGTCATCGGCTACGAAACACCCGGCACCGGGTGCCGCGTCGACAGCCCGCTCGAACGCACGCTTGCGGCCCTGGGACAACCGGTGGCGAGTTTCGCGCCAACGGTCAACTGTCCCGACAGCGTATTCGATCCGATCGATACCTACTACGTGCCCCTGGCCGGGTATTCGGGCTGGGCCCGTCCGGGCCCCTTCATCCGTATTTACCGGCTCGCCGGCTGATCACTCAAATCGACGGCTTGGCCCATCGGCGAGCGCCGTTTATAGTGGAAACCAGTGAACCTGATCGCCCTGATCAAGGAGCGCGCCAAGTACTACAAATGCCTCGCCTGCTCCCAGGCGTTGGCCGACTGCCAGGTGAAGCTGCTCAACGAGGCCGATGGGCATTGCACCGTGGAAGTCACCTGCGCCAACTGCGGCGTCAGCTTCGTCGCGGTGCTGCTCCTCAAGAAGGCCAAGCATCCGGACGGCTTGCCCAAGGCGGCCAGCGAAGGACCGATCAGCAGCGACGAGCTGCTCGACGTCCACGAGTACATGAAGGCGTTCAGCGGCTCGATGAAAGAGCTCACCCGCTGGCGTCCCGCTCGCTAGCAGTCCGCCAGACAACCCCCACCCTGCCCTCCCCCTGAGGGGGAGGGGAACTTAGGGGCGACGCACCATAGAATTGATCCCGATGGTGTACCTCGATCACTCGGCTACGACGCCGCTGGACCCCGAGGTGCTTCAGGCGATGATGCCCTACCTCACCGAAGAATTCGGCAACGCCTCGAGCGTTTACGGCCTTGGACAGCGGGCCCGCCAGGCGATCGACCAGGCGCGCGATGAGGTGGCTGCCTTCTACGGCGTGGCGGCGAAGGACGTCATCTTCACGTCCGGTGGCACAGAGGGCGACAATCTCGCCTTCCAGGGCATCGCGCAGAGGAATGCCGAGCGCGGGCGGCACGTGATCACCTCCGCCGTCGAGCACGATGCGGTGCTGCGTTCAGCGGACGCGCTCGAGCGCGACGGCTTCGAGGTGACGCGGCTGCGGGTCGATCGCGACGGGCTCGTCGATCCCGCGGACCTGCGTGAGGCGCTCAGGCCGGACACCATCCTGGTCAGCATCATGCACGCGAACAACGAGATTGGCACGGTCGAGCCGATCCGCGAGCTGGTCGCGGTAACCCGCGAGCGCAGCACTGCGTACTTCCACACCGACGCGGTGCAGTCGACTGGAAAGATCCCGACCGGCGTCCCGGAACTGGGCGTCGACCTGCTCTCCATGTCCGCGCACAAGCTCCACGGGCCGAAGGGCGTCGGCTGCCTGGTCGTTCGGTCCGGAGTGCGATTGGAGCCGCAGTTGCTGGGCGGCGGGCACGAACGCAACCGCCGGGCCGGCACCGAGAATGTCGCCGGCATCGTCGGCCTGGCGAAGGCCATCGGCATCGCCCAGCGTGACCTCGCGAAGAACACCGCGCTGTTGACCGGGTTGCGCGACCGCCTGATCGCGGGCGTTCTCGACCGGATTCCGGGGGCAGAGCTCACCGGGCATCCGGTCAAACGCCTTCCGCACCACGCCAGCTTCTTGTTCCAGGGCGTGGAAGGCGAGTCGCTGCTGCTCCAGCTCGACATGGACGGCATCGCCGCCTCCTCGGGATCCGCCTGCACCTCGGGCTCGCTGGAGCCGAGCCATGTGATCCTCGCCCTGGGCTATCCGCGCGAGCGAGCGCTCGGCAGCCTCCGGCTGTCGGTTGGCAAGGGCAATACCGACGCCGACATCGATCTGGTCCTGGACCGGCTCCCGAAGATGGTCGCCCGGCTGCGTGCGATGGCGCCCACCTCCGCCGCCTGAAACCGGCCATGCCGGACAAGTTCTACAGCGTCGAGGAAGCCAATGCGCTCCTACCCAAACTGAAGCCGTTGCTCGAGCGGATCCGCGCCACCCAGGAGTCGCTGGCCAAGGACAAGACCGTGGCGGCGGTGAGGGAAAAGGCGGCCCACAACGGTGGCGGCCTACCGGGGCGTCACCTGTCCGAGTGGACCAGGACCCTCGAGCGCGACCTGCGACAACTCCAGGAGTGGGGCATCGTGCTGCGCGATCCGAGCATCGGGCTGATCGATTTCCTGCATCAACGCGAAGGCGAGACCGTCTTCCTCTGCTGGAAGCTCGGCGAGTCCCGGGTCGAGTGGTGGCACCCGGTCGACACCGGTATCGCCGGGCGGAAGCGACTCTAACCGCTCCGAAAAGCAAACCCGATCAGAAAGAGCCCAAGCAGCACCGAGCTGACCGCCAGACCGATGATGCCCAGCAACCGCCCGGTCTTCGCCCGGTCTTCGCCCTGGTAGCGGTTCGGCTCATTCCGAATTGCCCTCACCGCGTTGCCGCCGAAGACGATCGAGAGGACCCCAGTGGGAATCGCGACCAGCGGCATCCAGAAGAAGACGAGCGTCACGACCCCCCAGGTCATTGCGCTCGACGCGCCGCGATGCATCGGACGGTGCGGCGAAATCCCCTCGCGCTCGGCAAGCTGGTCGAGGGCGGCCAGCGGGCCCGCCGTCGCAACCACCCCGGGCAAGGCGCGCCGCAGGGCCGGCTCGGCACTCTGCGCCAGCGCCTCCCGCCGCGCCATGGGGAGCTGCTCTCGGCGAGCCGCGTAGGCGACGACGAGGCGCCGCAGCCCCGGATCCAGTGCCGCCGGTTCGCTGGGCGTCGCGGCGGCGGCCATCGGTGCGGAGGGCGCTGACCAGATCGACGCGACCGGTGCGGGAGCCGGAGTCGCGCCCCCCGCGGTACCGGCCAGGTCGTAGAGGCTGATGCGCTCGCGGTCGCGCACCACCAGCGTGCCGGCAGCGAAGTCGCCGAGCCGCTTACCACGGCCGTTGATGAAGAGCGTCAGCATCCCGATGCCGTAGAAGAGCGGCAGGAAGTCCACGATCCGCACGAGGTTACGAATGGCCGCCTGGGCGAGCGTCAGCGGCTCGCCGTGATCACCCACGACGCGCAGCCGAGCGGATCGCTTGCCGAGCGTCTGCCCATTCCAGGCCGCCTCGCTGACCAGGAAATAGCCGGCCAGCACGATGAAGCCGAGGATGACCTCGATCAGGAGAGCCAGCTCCCCGGAGCTGAAAAGGCCGCCCAGCGCGGCGGCAAGGATCGTGATCGCGATCAGGATCACGAGGATAACGAGCGAGTCGACGATCTGTGCCAGGAAGCGGCTGCCGATGCCGGCGATCTCGTACTGGAAGGCAACCCGCTCGGGCGTGGAGATGACGAGATCGTCAGACGCGTCGGGCGGTTGCACGCCTTCACTCTACCCGCCGTTTCCGGAGAGCGCGTCGCAGTTCTGCGACAGACGGGCCCTCACCCGTCCCTCCCCCCGAGGGGGAGGGAGATTTACGGCGGGCGTCCGTCATCATGGATAGATGCGCGCCGATGAGTTCGTCAGCCGGCGGCGACCGGAGTGGGACCGCCTCGAAAAGTTGCTGGCCCGGGCGGGAACCAGCCGGGTGGGTGGGCTGCGCCCAACCGAGGTCCTTGCGCTCGCGGCGCTCTACCGTCGCGCAACGGCCGACTTCGCCCGCGCCACGCGCGATTGGCCGACGGAGCCGGTCGCCGGCTACCTGAACGGCCTGGTCGCGCGCGGGCACGCGGCCGTTTACCGGCAGGGCGGCAATCTCGGCGAACGGATCGCGCGCTTCTACACGCGCACCCTTCCACAGACCTATCGGGAGGCCGCTCCCTACCTGATCGCCTCCGCCCTCCTGCTGTTCGGCCCGGCGCTGGTCGCCTTCATCGCGATCAGCCTGGACCCGAAGCTCGCCTATGCGCTGGTGCCGGCCGAGCTGGTGCAGCTGGTGCACAATCACCAGCTCTGGACCCAGATCCCGGCCGACAAGCGGCCCCTGATGTCTGGCGTAATCATGACCAACAACATCAACGTCTCCATCCTCGCCTTTGCCTTCGGCGTCCTGCTTGGCCTGCCGACCATCTACCTCCTGATGACGAACGGCATCCAGTTGGGCGGCTTGCTCGGGCTTACGAATGCCTACGGCATCGCGCCCGGCCTGCTCGATTTCATCGTCGCCCACGGTGTGCTCGAGCTATCGGTGGTGGTCGCGGCCGGTGCTTGCGGACTGATGATGGGCTGGGCGATCCTGCTACCCGGCGCCTACCGCCGTCGAGACGCACTCGTTCTCGCCGCCGGCAAGGCCGTGATCATCCTGGCCGGCATGGCGCCACTCCTGATCGTCGCCGGCATCATCGAGGGAAACCTCAGCCCCTCAGACGCGCCAACCGCGGTCAAGGTCGCCGTCGGCCTGACCACCGGCGCCCTGCTCTATGGGTACCTGCTCTTTACCGGCCGCCGGGCTCAGAAGCCGGCGTTGAACGCCGGATAGAAAGCTCCGCGGACGACCTGGGTCGCGTGTCCATCGGCGGCGACCAGCCAGAGCTGGTTCACGTCACCGCCCTGAGGACCACCAATGGAAATTACGACGTTTGGCCCGTTTGGCTGCGCCATCGAATTGACCGGTGAGCCGCCCACCTGTTGCCAGAGGATCTTTCCCTTCTGCCAGTCGATCACCCGCACGGCCTCCGTCTCAATGCCCGTGACGAACGGCGCCGTAACCACCCGCATCCCGTCCCACGAGAATCCCGCGACCCATTGTTTGTCAAGGCGGGCCACGACGCGTCCATCGGCGATCCGCCGAATCAACGTTGGCGTCGCCAGCTCCTGACCCTGCGCGTCAAAGGCTGGCGTCAGTTCGGCAAGGTAGCGCCCGTCACGGGAGCTGACGATGTGGTCGCCCGTCCCTGCATAAGTCTGTTGGTAAAGAATTCGCCCCGAGGAGAGTGCCATCACGTGGATGCCGGTCGTCAGCCCCCGGTCCCCGGTGTCGGCGACCACCACTCGGTCGCTGCCCACGCTGCAGGCGGTGACCACAGAGCCGGGCCCCGCTCCTGCCCAGTCCGCCGGCGCCACGCGGCGCAGCGGACCGCGCACCGGGCCGGTTAGCACCCATAGCTGGCCGCCCCCAATCCCACCGCCAGGATCACCCACGACGCAGGCGTTGTGGCTGTCATCAGCCATCATCATCCCGACGTACGGGAAGCCGAAACCGGCGCTGGGCACGCCGTTGCCATCAAGGAGGTTGCCGTCCTGGGTAAAGAGCAGTGAGCCGTCCGGTGCCTGCCGAACAATCGCCGATGTCGAGTCCATCGTGCCGGCCAGGTTGCCCTGCCAGTCGATGGCGAGGAGGCTCTGCGGATCGGTTTGCGGCGCCATCGGGCTCCTGACTCCATACCAGATGACGGGCACGCCAGGCCGCGGTGCACCGGGCTCCGTCGTGAACACCCATTGGTGGCGGATGTTCGCCGCACCGACGCCGTAGTCGACGATGAGCGTGGCCTGGTATCGAGTCAGCGCATTCAACCCGGTGTATCTTGTCGACCAGGTGTTTGCGCTCCACTGGCCGGGGAGGATCGTCCCATCGGCCGGCACGAGGCTGATCCGAGGTTCCACCGACGGCCGATGGTTGAACTCGACCGAAATCTGCCCAGCCCGCGTCGTCAGGGTGTGGCCGTCGGCTGGGGTCAGCGCCACAACCAGGGGATAGCCCTCGGTGGTCAACGTCCAGCGCTTCTCGTAGCGACCCAGATCTAGCGGGCTGCTGCCGTAATCGGCCGTAAGCACGAGCTCGTACTGCGTCCCGATATGCAGGCCGGAATAACCGGCGATCAGCGTGTTCCCGTCCCAGCGTGCCGGCACCAGCGTGCCGGTGGCCGGGTTGAGCCGCACCGTCGGTGTGCCGGCCGGCCGGCGGCCGAAGGTGACCCTGAACTCGCCGCCCAGCGGCACGTCGATCGCCCCGGCCGCCGGACTCAGGCCGGATATCGTCGGCTGCGCCGCCGCCAGGGCATCGGAACGGACCCGGATAAGGGCAACCATCGCGCCCACCAGCAGAACGCCAATGACCCCGATGACCACAACCTTGCGCCGTCCGACCGGCTCATCCGCCTGTTGCTCCTCGAGGAGGTCGACGATTCGAAGGTGGAGGCCCTCGCTGACTGCGACGGGCTGATCGTTCCGCTCGTCGGTATCCGGCGTCCGCGTTTGCCGCGCGGCCCGTTTTCGGATCCGGGCATACAACGTCTCCCTCAACTCGACAATCCCGTGCGTCCTCGCGACTGACGACGCCATACTCGAGAACGCCTCCAGGAGGATCCGCTCGGCCGAAGCCGACTCGGACGTGAGGGCGAGAGCCAGGCGGTAGGCGCCGGTTTCGAGTTCCCGCACGATGCCATCGATTCGATTCCGGTCGAGGGTTCTCACGGCGGCTTCGATCAGACTACGCCCAGCCCGAGCGGCCTGGACGTTACCGCCAGGCTAGAGAAGCGCCCGCTCCTTCAATTCCAGGTAGCGCTCGACCAGCGAGGGGCTGAGCTGGCCGGCTTCGACGTCCAGTCCGAGAACGCCACCCTGCCGCAGCTGCTCGAAGCTGGCCCGCCGGGCGGAGAGCAGCTCTTCGGCCGCTGCCCACTCGTAGGCGCGGGAGGCCCGTTCGATGGGCGCGTTGCGAGCGGCCAGCACCTCCGGGTCGGACATCGCCACCACCATCACCAGGTGCCGGTGACTCAGCCGAATGGCGTGGCCGACCAGGTCGCGCGATGCTTCGGGATCGAGCACGTCGGTCAGAACCACGACCAGGGAGCGGCGGCTCACGCGAAGCGCCAGGTGCGAGAACGCCTCGGCAAAGTCGGGCTCGGTGTACTCGGGCTTGATGTCGTAGAGCACCTTGTTGAGGTGCGTCACCTGGAGGGGGCCGCGTTGCGGCGGAACGAACCGCCGCACTCCATCGCTGAAGGTCAGCATGCCGACCTTGTCCCCCTGGCTCTGCGCCACCCAGGCCAGCAGCAGGGCGGCATTCACCGCATGGTCCAACTTGGTCAGGAGACCGGCCGGCGCGGTCATCAGCCGGCCACAGTCGAGCGCGATAATCGCCTGTTGCCCACGCTCGGCTTCCACCTCCATCACCATCGGACTGTCGCGACGCGCCGTCGCTTTCCAGCTGATCCGCCGCACCTCGTCCCCGGCCAGGTAGTCGCGCAAACCGGCAAACGCGGTCGTGGCGCCCGGTGGTCGCGCGCGGCGGAGGCCGGCCATGATCCGCATCCCGCGGCGCAGCATCAGCTCGTAGCGCTTGATCGCGAGCACGTCGGGGTAGACGGCCGCCGCCTCGTCGGCTTTGATCCGCACCTGGCGGACGAGCCACCCACCCGGCCGCCAGCATCGCAGGTCGACCGGGCCGAAGCGGTAGGCGCCTCGATGCGGCGGCTGCACCGTGTATTCGACGGTGAGCAGGCCTTCGCGGTCGAATCTGCCGGCCAGCACTCGCTGATCCGGCCGCAGGTCCGCGGGCACGTGGTCGGCCACCTCGGCCGGCAACCCGGCCGCGTTCGCGTGCGCAACCAGAAGCTGCACGCTTTGCACCTCGCCCAGCGAGAACGGCTGGGGCAAGACGCGGCTCGCCATGAAGCCCGACTTATCCGGCAGCCGGCGGGCCTCGGCGATGACGATGCCCGCCATCGCCACGTAATAGAGCAGCGGCACGATCGCGAAGAGCGGGTCCAGCAGGAGCAGTAAGAAGAGCACCGATCCAGCCAGGAACCCGACAAGCAGCCGCGGCTGCGGGAGGATGGTCATGGGTCGCTCCCGCGCCCTAGCGCGGCGGCGTCACCCGCGCGATGACCGCGTCGAGCAGGCTGTCGGCCGTCTGGCCGCCGACCTCCGCCTCCGGTCGGAGCAGGAGGCGGTGCCGAAATGTCGGGCGGAGCAGGCCCTTGACATCGTCGGGGGTGACGTAATCACGGCCCTCGAACGCGGCGGCCGCCTTGGATGCGAGCAGCAGGAGAACTTCGGCGCGGGGGCTCGCCCCCAGCACCAACTCGGCCGCCTGACGGGTGGCGACGGCGAGCTCGATGATGTAGCGACGCAGCCGCTCATCGACGGTGACCTTGCGGGCCTCGGCCTGACATTCGGCGACGGCCGCCGCGTCGAAGATGGGCTCGACCCCGGCGCGCGCCGGGTCGCGAAGTTCGATCCCGGAGTCCCAGCGGCGGAGCATTTCGAGCTCCTGCTCGGGCGTCGGGTAGTTCATGAAGGCCTTGAACAGGAAGCGGTCCTGCTGCGCCTCGGGTAGCGGATAGGTGCCCTCGTACTCGATCGGATTCTGGGTCGCCAGGACCATGAACGGGTCGGGCAACGGCAGCTGCTGGCCCTCGAGACTCACGCCATGCTCCTCCATCGCCTCGAGGAGCGCGGCCTGGACTTTCGCCGGTGCGCGGTTGATCTCGTCCGCCAGCAGGATATTCGTGAACACCGGCCCCTGGCGGACGCGGAACGAGCGAGACTGCAGGTCGTAGACGGACGTACCGACGATGTCCGCCGGCATCAGGTCGGGCGTGAACTGGACCCGCCCATACTGCAACGAGAGCAAGCGCGCGATCGTCTTGGCCAGCAACGTCTTGCCGACACCTGGGACGCCCTCGAGCAAGACATGGCCCTGCGCGATCAGCGCCACGCCACAAAGACGGACCGCCTCGTCCTGGCCGACGATCGCCTTCGAGGCCTCCGAGCGAAAACGCGCGTAAAAGTCGGCGGCTTTCATGCAGACTCCTTCATGCCCTCGGACTTGGACAACGGATAGGCGAGGTCGTGCAAGCGACGGGCCATCTTTAGCACTTCGGCTTCGCTGACGCTGGCTTGATCGAGCTCGCGCTCCGCGCGGGAGAGCTCGGCGGCGGCCAGCGGCGCGCGGAGACCGATGGCCGCGTTGACGCGATCACTGGGAACATCGCCGCCAAGACCGACTCGTTGGGCGACCGCGCGGCGCGTGGCGGACAGCAAGGCCTCCAGCGTAACGTGCCGGGCGCCGGTGCGATGGAGGAGGCTTCCCACCGCCACCGCGTACTCCGCGGTCGAGCGGTCCCCACGGGAGCGCAACGGGATCATCGGACCGAACGCCCGGCCGCGCAGCGCGATGCCGACGAAGACGACCGCCACCGCCCAGAGCAGGGCGAGGCCCCAGGGCGTCATCATCCACGCCGTCGCCGGCGAGGCCGTCGCCGCCGCGCCGTGGTGGAATTCGTCGAACCACACCCGGCCGCTCACCGGGGTCATCGCCACCAGGTCGGCCGCGAGCCGGCCGTTGGTGGATTTGCCGAGAAATCCGTTGCAGAGGATAAGGGGATCGGTCAGCGCCACCAGCTGTCCCTGCCCGACCGCCTCGCGCACCCCAAGGACGTCACCGGCATCGTTGCGAAACAGGGGCACCTGGGCGGCCGTTGGGGCGAAGGCGCGGGCCGCATCGCTACCGGCGACCGCGTCGACGCCTCCGAAGATGGGCGCGACGGCGTGGGCCCTGGCGGACACGTTGGTGCTGGAGCGGCGCAACCCGAACTGCGTGTCCACCTGCGGGTCTCCCGCCTCGGCCGCGTAGACAACCACGCCCCCCGATTGCATCCAGCCGTTCAGTTGTTGGACCTCGCCGCTGTTGAAACCGTTGGTGGACCTGGGCGTGAAGACGAAGAGCAGACCCGGCGACGCCGGCAGACTGAAGTCGCCTTCAACCGATCCGCTCGGATGGCCGAGGGCGTCGGCGTACGCGCGCAGAACGGACGTCCCATCGGTTGCATCGCTCGTCGAGGCATGCTCTGGCGACCCGCCCTGCGTGCCGCCGCCGCGCAGCAGGACCAGCAAAAAGGCCAGCAGGCCGATCCCGCCCAACGCGATCAACCCCCGCCCCTTCATGTCGCTGCCCGCCGGTAGCCCGCCGCCGCATCGGCCGCACGCGCGTAGGTATCGGCGTCGGGCGCCCGATGGCCGTAGCTCGCCTCCTCGAACGAGAGAAGCAGTGGCCGCAAGGCTTCGCCTCGTTCGGCCTGCTGGAACAGCTCGCGCACGGTGAACGGGCTGTGCTCCCAGGCGTGCTCGCCACGGAGCCTGACGGAGACGCCGCCGGCGAGCGCTTTGATGGCCCCGGCGTAGTCGTGGGTTGCCGCCAACCGGTCGGCCTCCCCGAAGAAATCCATCCGGCGAGGCGCGCTCGCGGTGCTGGCCCGTAGCCTGGCCTCCCTTCCACCGCGGCTCAGGCCACCCCGGAGCACCCCGGCAATGATCGCGATCAGCGCCACGACGCCGATCGCCAACCAGACCCAGATCGGGATGTTGAGATGAAGGTTGCCGACCCCGAGCCACGAAAGCAAATCGCCGATCCGGCCCAGGACCCAGTCGAGGATCCGCTCCTGCAGCGACGGGCCGGCGTTGAGCCCCGCGTAGCGCGGCTGCGACAGGATGCCTTGCAGCTGGCGCTGCGCCTGCTCGGGGTCGGGCGTGTCGACACGCGCCTGCAACGTGGTATAGAGCGCTTGCAGTCGCTGGTCCGCGTCGCCCAGGTCGGGCGGGATCTTGCGGAGGTCGTGCAGGATCTCCGGCTGGCTGGCGCCGGTCCCCTGGACGAGGACATCGATCGCCTGCTGGATCGACGGCAGGTCACCGCGCTCGCCGAACTGCACGAGGGTTAGCGCGCGATGGACGGCGTTCGTGTAATCGTCCGCTGAGCTCGCCGACGCACTGGCGGCCCCCAGCAAGCTCAGCAGCCCGAGAAGGAGCAGCAGGATCGGCGCCGACGCCCCCCGGCGCAATCGGTTAGGCCGGCGCCGCGCCCGGAGCGGCCTGACGGGCAAGCTGGTCGAGGTCGAGACCTTCCTTGCGAACCCGCAGGTCGAGATACAGCATGGTGATGGCGATTGGTGTGATGGCGCCGACCAGCGCGTTGACGAGCGTCGCCACGGTCGTGACCAGGCCGGACCGGAGGTCCTCGCCGATTCCCGGAAGCACGGCGGCAACTCCGGTAAAGAGCACGCCGAGGGCGGATTGGATGAGGCTCACCATGATGGCGACGATGATCAGAATGCCCACGGTCCGCCACCAGTTGTCGCGTACCAGGCTCCAACTCCGACCGAGGGCTTTGATCGGACCGACGCCTTCAGCAAATAGCGCCGGGGTCGCCACCGCCCAGCGCACCAGGACCCAGATCACCACTGGGATGGTGATGATCAAGACGAAGCACACACCCACGAGGCCGGTCAGGATCGCGATGCCGAACAGGGCGAAGTAGCGGCGCGCCGTGCCGGCCAGGACCGACCCGATCGTTTCGAGGTTGCCGGCCGCCAGCGACGTGGCCGCTCGATAGAGCGCGCCCGTCGTGAAGGGATACATGAGAATCGCGACCGGAAAGCTCAGCAGATAGAGGGGCGAGCTGGTGTATTGTGCCTGCCGGTTTTGGACCGCCGCCAACGCGGCGGGATCGTTCGCGCTCTGGAGGAGCTGCTGGACGTAGGTGATGGGATTGGCGCGGTAGGAGCCCGAGATGAGGGTGACGATCAGGTTGGGAAGGATGACCACGAGCGCGACGCCGGCGATGACGGTGAAGTGGCGACGGTACAGTTTGAAGGTCTCGTCGAGCAGCTCCCCGACAGGAAGCGGTCGCAGGCGGACAGGTACCCCCGCAGCCTCCATCAGTTAGAGCAGGCGCAGCTGCCGCCGCACGCGCAGCCGCCTGAGGTCGAAGCGCTCGATGCCTCGCCCTTGCCGACCACCGCGAACGTTGAGAACATGACCCTGGTATTGGTGCTCTCGCACTCGGGGCAGACCTGGCGCTCATCCCGGCTGGCGTACCCACCGAAGACGTCGAAGGTATGACGGCAACTCAGGCAGGAGAACTCGTAAACCGGCACAGCCATATTGTAAGGTTGTGCGCCCCGAAATCCTGCGCTATGCCGAACTCCTGCTCGAGTGGAATCGCACCATCAGCCTCACCGGGGCCCGAACACTCGAGCAGATCGAGGGGCTGATCGCGGATGCCGACGCCCTGATCGCGGCATCGTGGAACGGGATTGTTACGGTGATCGACATCGGAAGTGGCGGCGGGCTGCCGGCCGTGCCACTGGCAGTGACCATGCCACAGGTGCGGTTCACCCTGTTGGAGGCGAACGCGCGCAAATGCGCCTTCCTCGAGCACGTGGCCGCTACACTCGGTTTGAGCAACGTGGTGGTCGCCGGCGGGCGGGCCGAGCAGCTCGGCCACCGGCCGGCCCTTCGAGAGCAATTCGACCGGGCGATCTCGCGGGCAGCGGCTCGGCCGGAGGTTCTGCTGGAGCTGGCCCTTCCCTTCGTTAGAACCGGTGGAGATCTCGTTGCCCAGGTCAGCCCGCTCGACCCACACCTGCTCGAGCCTGCCGCGCGCCTCCTCGGCGGTGGGGCGCCGCGACTGGAGTATCCAGCCGGCAGCGGCAGCGCGCTCCTGGTGGTGCCGAAGCTGGCCTCCACGCCATCTCGGTTTCCGCGCCGAACCGGGCTGCCCGGCCGCAAGCCGCTCGCGTAACTCCGCTCTCAGGGGCGGCGTTGCATGAACATGAGGTCGGCTCTCCGCCTAATTCCCCTGATGGCAATCGGCGCCGTGGCGGCCTTCCTGCTGGCTGGGCCGCTGACGTCCCTCTACAAAACCCACGCCGTGGCGAGCCGGCCTCAACCTTCCGCCTCCGGCACGATCGATCCGCATGCTTCGCCGACGTCCTGTCCATCCTCCCTGCCGATGCCGAAGTCGGCGACAACGGTTCCGGCGCCGACCGCGCCGGCCCTTCCGTTCCCGATCTGGGTGAACGATCCGCTCGGCGTACACCTTCGCTCGGCGGCCAGCACGTCGAGCGTGGTGCTGGCGACCCTCGCGCAAGGCACGCAGGCGACCGCCGACCAGCGGGCGCCTGATGCCTCCGGAAATGTCTGGTATCACGCGAAGTTGGGCAGCCAGGCCGGTTGGGTGCGAAGCGACCTGGTCGTCACCACCGCCCTGCATGCGGCGAGTGGGCTCGGTTGGGGCCTGATGTTGCCGCAGGGGTACCAGGTCGCTCCGTCGTCAGATCCGTCGATGACGACCGTCACAAAAACCGGCGACGACCTGCCCTTCCTGATCCTGCAGACGAGCTCGACGGATACGCTCACCCTGCAACTGCCGGCTCAGCTCCGCGCCGACATTGCGCCCGTCGCCGACCACGACGGCACGATCCAGGTCTGGAGCTACAGCCCCCTCACCGAGCACGTCTCCAGGGTCGCCCTCGACACCTGTAAGGTCATGTCCGCCTGGGCCCGTCCCGATCAGGGCTGGCCGTTCATGACGGCGGTGTACGTCCACACCAAGGGTCGCAACTATCAGTTTTCGTTCTTTACCGCCGACCCCAACTCGTTGGCGGTCAAGCAGGTCCTCGAAAGCGTTTCCCTAAGCTGACCGGGTGAGCAGCAGCCCACGCTGGGAAAAGGCCGCCGAGGCCTACGCCACCGGCGAGCACAAGTCAGGGCACGACCTCGAACTCGTCGTCGAGTTCGCCAACCCAGGGGGTTACGAGCGCGAGCTCGATGTCGGCGCCGGCGCGGGTCATACCGCCCTCGCCCTGGCGCCGTACGTGCACTTCGTCATCGTGACCGACCCGGTCGAGGGCATGCTGGCTGCAGCCCGACAGGTCTTTGCGCGAATTGGTATCCGCAACGCCGAGTTCGTACATGCCACTGCGGAGCGGCTGCCTTTCGACGACGCCAGCTTCGAGATCGCGACCTGCCGGCTGGCCGCCCACCATTTCGAGGATGTCGGCCTGGCCATGCACGAGATCGCTCGCGTGCTGCGTCACGGTGGGCGGTTCATCCTGGTAGATACCCTGGCGCCGGAGGACGCGGTGAGCGCCCATTTCC
>Ga0209526_10001131_pt1 | contig 17611 bp, 18 predicted proteins | sample JacPinW_OM2H0_M1_FD_188566 | JGI IMG/M metagenome (GOLD analysis project Ga0209526, IMG submission 188566) | Forest soil microbial communities from Algoma, Ontario, Canada - Jack Pine, Ontario site 1_JW_OM2H0_M1 (SPAdes) (version 2) | ecosystem: Environmental > Terrestrial > Soil > Boreal... | reverse complement strand
GGGCGCTGGTCGCGCGGCGGTTGCGGCGGACCAGGCGGGCGCGGACGCGCGGGCTGCGCCGAAGGCTGAGCGCCGGCCGGCGCCGGCGCCTCCGCTTGCCGGGCATTGGCATTAGCGCGGCGGAAAGCGTCGCCGCCGCGAGACACGCCGCCGCCACTGCCGCCGGAGCGTGCGTCACGGGCGCGCTGGGCGGCCTCGGATTCGACCTTGCGCACCGCCTCTTCCAGCGACAGCCGCTCGCGGGTGATTTCGGATTCGGAGAGCGGCGGCTGCACGCTGCGCAGCTGCGCGATCAGCGCGGCGCGGGCCCGCTCGTAAAGCGCACGGCGGCTCTCGCCGGGAGCACTGGGGTCCAGTCCGGCAATGGCGCGGGCGATCAGCGGGTAGTAATCAGCCATTTCAACTCAACTATGCGGACGTCCCGGTAACATCTCGTTAAGCCTCGAATCGTTAAGCCTCGAAAGGGTTCTGCACCAGAATAGTATCCTCGCGTTCGGGGCTGGTGGAAAGCAAGGCGATTGGACATCCCACCAGTTCCTCGACCCGGCGCACATATTTGATCGCCTGGGCCGGCAAATCCGCCCAGGAGCGTGCATTGGCGGTCGGCTCTCGCCAGCCCTCGATGGTCTCATAGATCGGCACCACCCGCGCTTGCGCGCCCTCGCCGGCCGGCAGATGGTCGATTTCGCGACCGTCCAGCCGATAGCCGGTGCAGACCTCGATTGAGTCGAAGCCGTCGAGGATATCGAGCTTGGTCAGCGCCAGCCCGTTGATGCCGCAGGTCCGCACGGTCTGGCGTACCAGCACGGCGTCGAACCAGCCGCAGCGCCGCTTGCGGCCGGTGTTGACGCCGAATTCCTTGCCGCGGCGGCCGATCTCCTCGCCGATCTCGTCATGCAACTCGGTCGGGAACGGGCCCTGGCCGACACGGGTCGTATAGGCCTTGCATATGCCCAGAACATAGCCGACCCCGCCCGGCCCCATCCCGGTTCCGGTCGCCGCCTGCGCCGCCACCGTATTGGACGAGGTGACATAAGGATAGGTGCCGTGATCGACATCGAGCAGCGCGCCCTGTGCGCCCTCGAACAGGATGCGCTTGCCCTCGCGCCGCTTGAGGTCGAGCAGCCGCCACACGGTTTCGGCATAGGGAAGAAGCTTCGGCGCCAGCATGGTCAGCTCGCGCAAAATTCCGCCGCCGTCGATCTCTTCCAGATTGTGTCCGCGCCGCAGCGCGTTGTGGTGCGCCAGCAGGCGGTCGATCTTGTGCGGCAAGGTATCGAGATCGGCGAGGTCCATCAGGCGGATGGCGCGGCGGCCGACCTTGTCTTCGTAAGCCGGCCCAATACCGCGCCGGGTGGTGCCGATCGCGGTGACGGCGTTGCCGGATTCCCGCAAAGCATCGAGTTCGCGATGCAGGGGCAGGATCAGCGTGACGTTTTCGGCGACGCGAAGATTGTCCGGGCTGATGGCGACGCCCTGGCCTTGCAGCTTGGCGACCTCATCGAGGAACGCCTGCGGATCGAACACCACGCCGTTGCCGATCACGGCAAGCTTGGAAGGCCGCAGCACGCCCGAGGGCAGCAGCGCAAGCTTGTAGGTTTCGCCGTTGATGACGAGGGTGTGGCCGGCATTGTGGCCGCCCTGGAAGCGGACGACGATGTCGGCCTGTTCCGACAGCCAGTCGACGATCTTGCCCTTCCCTTCGTCGCCCCATTGGGCGCCGACGACGACAACATTGGCCATTCGCGGGTATTCCCTTTGCAACTATCGTCATACGAGCATGACTGATCGGAAAACCCGTCCCCCCTCAGGACCCAAGTCCGAGGGCATGCTCTTTCCGGATCATGCGCCCAGCCAAAATCACGGCCGGGGCCGCTCGCATGCGAGGCAGCCCCACCGGATAAAGGAAGCGGGTCGGCTACGCAAGCAAGAAGGGCCCTTAGAGACGCCTCCAGGGGGCCTCCAAGCTATTGATATCCCCGTAAAATTTGTGTCCAGACGATGGCGTGATCGGCGCCCTGCGGCGCCTCGCCTGCCACAACCAGTCTACGAGGCGGCGCGCCATTCCGTTTCAAGGCTGCGTTCGGCGATTTGGCGCCGGTTTGCCAGCGAGGCAAACGAAAGCGACAGCGGCACCGCGACGACCAATAGCGCGACCGCCGCGATCAATCCGGCCGATGGCGATTGCCAGAGGTCCTGCAGCCGACCCACCAGCGAAGGCCCGACGGCCATCAAGACGTAGAAGAGGGTGTAGAACACGCCGAAGCCGACCGAACGCTGGCTCGCTTTGAGGACCTGCGCAGGCAAGGAAAGGATCGCGCCGGACAACGGACCGACCGCCACGCCGAACATCAGGCAGGAAATCGTCGGATAGATCCCAGCGACAAACAGCGCCAGCGCACAAGCTGCGATCAGCGCACAGACCGCGATCGCCGCGATCGGCCTGCCCAGCCGGTGAACGAGATAGCCGCCGGAGGGGATCGCAAGGATCGTGAGCCAGATCGCTAGGCTCGTCAGCGACGCGGCCGCGGTCGGCGACGATCCCCGCGCCGTCAGCAACAGCGGCGCATAGCTGAAGAACAGGATGCAGGCGAGATTCATCGCGCCCCAGACGATGCCTGCGATCGCGACCGGCAGCAGCACGGCGCCCGGAAGCCTCGCCTGGTCGATCGTTGCCGCTTGCGTCGCTTGCGGTGACGGCGAGACAAAGCCGAACGCAACGAGCGCCGCGCCGGCGCACAGGGCGCCCGAGATCATGACGGCAGGCCATCCCCACATCTGCGCGACAAAGGCCTGGATCGGCAGCGCCAGCATCGCCCCGAACGGCCAGCTCATTTGCAGGATCGACATCGCCAGCACGATTTCGCGGGCATCGAACCAGTCTGTCGTCATCTTGGTGGCAACCAGCACGACGATGGTCGCGCCGGCACCGCCGACCGTGCGCGCGACCAGCGCCACCACGAAACTCTCCGACGAGGCGAGCGCCACGCCCGAGATCACCATCAGCGCCAAGCCCGCAAGCCCGAGCGTTTTTTCCCGAAAGCGCCGGCCGAGCAATCCGGCCGGAAAGGCAACGACAACGCCCGGCAGCAAATAAGCGCCGAGCAGCACGCCGATTTCGGAATAGTCGATCGAAAGATCGCGCATCAAAAGCTGCGCCGACGATCCGACCGACTGAAACAGGAATCCGGTGGCCGCGCGCGCCGCAAACAGGATTGCGAGAATGATCCACCTTCGGTCCGGCATCTGTCCCTCGATCAGTTCGACCGTTCGAGATCCCGGCTCAATAGATTGGAGAATTCCGACAACTCCTCCTCGGAGATATCGTGAAGCGCGAGACGGACCTGCATGATCGCAAGGTCGATCAGATGACCCGCGAGCGGCACGCCACCGGAAACAACGGCGTTGCGCTGCTGGATCAGCATCGGGATGACATTACGCAGACGATGGGCGCTAAACTCGTCCATGCCGCTGTCCTTTGAGACTTCGCGGCGACGTGGCGACCAGCCAGTTGCGCGTGGTCGCGATGTCGGCGAACAATTCCATGGCCTTTGTGGTGACGATGTGCACGGACTGGGCATCGGCGTCGTGCCGGCTACGGCTGACCGACGCATCGTTTAGGAAAGTGACGTGGTGGCCGCGATGCGACGCGTCGATCGCGGTTGCAAGGCACGTCTCGTCGGCGATCATGCCGCCGATCGCAAAGCCGCCGGCCCGTGAAACCACGTCGTCGAATAGCTGATTGGCGTAGCAAGACGGATGTTGCCGCTCGAACACCATGTCGGCGCGCTTCGGCTCGAAACCCGAAATCCACGCCGCCGATCTTTCGATCGATCCGGGACGCTCGGCGTGGCGCGTGAAGGCGATCGGCATTCCCATGTTCCGCGCGTGCGCGATCGCGGACATGCAGTTTTCCAGCGACCTCGCGAGGTCAGACGCGCGGTCCGCCGCCAGCTCCTCGTAGTTTTTTTCCTGCAAGTCGACCATGACCAGCAGGCGGGTGTTCGATGCGCTGACATAGGTTCGCAGATCGATGACGGAGCTCATCTGGATCACCCTGCGCTCGCGGTTAGCGAAGCGCCTCGGCTCGCGGACATTTCAAGTACGCCGGGGGCATCCCACAGACCCTCGGGGCGGATGATGACATACGGGTCGGCGGCGAGGCTTATGCTTTGCGGGTGCTTTTCGGTTTCGAGCTTGACCTCCGTGTAGTCGAAGTCGGAGAAGGTGAAATCGCGCGCACCGGTCATGCGGGTGAAACCGTGCTGTTCCCAGAATTTGAGAAATCGCCTCTGGGAATGCGCGTACAGCACCCGATAGCCTTTCTTCCGGCAGAGATCGATTGCGGCAGTGACAATCTGACCGGCGAGTCCCTCATTGCGGCTTTCATTGCGGACGGCCAGCCGTTCAAGCTTGGCGAAATCGGCGAAATACCGGATCCGCAAGCAGCCGACGGGTTCCTCGCCCTTGTGGCAAATGAGGTGGGTCGCGGAGAAATCATTGCCGTCGAACTCTTCCTCGAACGGGCAGTGTTGCTCGCCCATATAGACCGCGCCGCGGATCGCGATCACGCGTGCCATTTCGTCCATCGATCGAACGACGCGCACGGATACCGGTCGCCGTGGCGGCGCCTTGTACGACGGCAGGTCGCCCGACCGATCGAGCATCTGCAGATGTGGCGCGATCACTCCGTCGTAGTGTGCGCTGGGGGAAAACCCGAGGGGCCCCACCAGCCGACGCCCTTCCGTGGTTACCGTCCGCGAATAAATGTTGACGCCCTGGTAAAGCGGCGACGAATATTTCTGCAGGACCAGCGGGATCGCAGCGGCGATTGCGCCCTTGGCATGAATGGCCCAGACATAGATTCCCGCAGGTCGCTCCGATTGCCGGGCGACGAACGCGAGATCGGGGTTCTTGGTATCGAGCCGCCCGTCCACAAGCCGGCGCGTGCCTTCGTGGGTCAACGGCAGGACGGCAAGAAAGCCTTCGCCGCTGGGCGAGGCGATGTCGAAGTGATCCTTGCGCGCGATCGCCCAAAACACGTCGGGGTTGTGATTCACCACCGCCTGAACGATTTCGTTCGAGGTGAGGCCTGGGATATCCTGCCGCGCGGCGTCCATCAGCGAGGCGATACCGGCGGCATCGACGGTAAATATTACCGTGCGCTTGGCGAGCTGCAGCATCGTCATCTTATCGAGCGAACGAACCGGCCCGGAGGAGGCAACTTTCCTGCGGGCCTTTCGTACGAATTCGAGGTCGAGCGCAGTCATCGAGCGTTCCCTAGGTTGTGCATTCATTTTATTTCTGCCAAGAATAGAAGTGGTTGAACCAAGGTGGTTTGTATGCACTCACCTGAGCGCAGGGGTGCTCCCCAGCGTGCACACCCAAGTGGGCGGATAACGAACTGGGACTCCGTCCGGATCTTCCTGGAAGTCGCCAGGATCGGCAGTTTCCGCGCGGCGGCTGACGAACTCAACGCGTCCGCGAATTTCTTGAGAAAGCGAATTCTGGCGCTAGAGAGTGCCTACAATACGACCTTGATGACTCGTCATGTCGATGGCGTGCGGCTGACACCCGAAGGGACCAAGGTCCTGGAGGCGGCGCAACGGATGGAAGAAGCGTCCTTTGGGCTCGACCGTGCGCTTAGCCGGACGACGCCCGCGCTGAGCGGCGAGGTCCGCTTCGCCATCACGGAGGGGCTAGGCACGTTTTGGGTTGCCCCGCGGCTGATCGAATTCCAACGGGTCTATCCGGGCCTGCTGGTCGATCTGAAATGCGAGATGCGCTCGGCCGATGTGCTTCGTCTGGAAGCCGATGTCGCCGTACAGCTCGAGGAGCCCGACAAGCTCGACCTGAAAAGAGTCAAGATCGCCCGCCTCCACAGCATGCCTTTCGTCAGCCCCTCCTATGTCGAGATTTACGGCATGCCGAAGGACGAGGACGACATTCGCCAAAATCACCGGATCGTCATTCAGGACGCCGACCAGACCCGAACGCAGCAGCTGTACGACAGGTATGCCGGCCGCGGGCAGCTCGGCTTCGTCGCGATGCGCAACAATGTGAGCAGCGCGCATGTCTGGGCGGTTGCCAAAGGCGCCGGCATCGGCTGGTTGCCCACCTATGTTCCCGCAGTGGCCGGGCCTTTGATTCCGCTCGATCTCGATATCAAGTTTCAGTTCGATATCTGGTTGACCTATCATCCCGACGCGAAGCGGATCCCGCGCGTCAAACAATTGATCGAGTGGACCATCCAAGCTTTTGACGGCCGCAAATTTCCCTGGTTTCGGGACGAATTCGTACACCCCAACGATTTACAAAAATCCTACAAAGGCGAGCCGCTGGTGAATTTATTCGCCGGATTCATGAAGGAACCGCGGTCGAAAGTCGGCTGACTCGTTTTGGATCGTACAAGCAGAGCGAAGCGCAATGGGCAACGCGACGGACGGGCACATTGATCAGCTTGTGAAAGCAAGATGGCTTACCATCGGGCTTTCGCAAAGCGATCTCGCCGAAGTGCTCGGCGCCGCGATCAAGCAGACGCCGGCGGAGGGCGACGCCTCGCGGGCCGCGGCCGGCCGCCTGATGCAGATCGCCGACGCGCTCGGCTTTCCGCCGAATTTCGTGCGAAGCTCCGTGGAGACCAGGCAAGAGACCAGGCAAGAGACGAGAGAAGATCATTCGCCGGAACAAAGCGGCGGTTCGCTGCAATCGCTGCTTGATTTGCGCCTGCTGCGGGCGTTTCGCGAATTGCACGATCATCGCAGCAAGCGGATGCTGATACACCTCGCCGAGCAAATGGTCCGGCGCCAGGCCAACCGCCACGGCGACGCCGGCTAGCCGCGCGCCCTAAAGCTTTCCTTTTATGCTTATCGGCAGCCATTGCCGGCGGATGCATGGTCGCGATGCATCCGCCGCCATTGCTGGGTCACGAAAATCCGTGTCTGTGGTGCGGGCCGGGCCAGAATCACCGGCCCGGCGGTGCACGCCGGGCGGGGCCGCGGCGCATTGAACCGTCAGTAACGAGCGCCCGACGCCCGCCATGTCCGCTTCCGATCAAGCTCCGAGCGCCGCGCCATCCAGGAACTGGCTCGTCAACCAGCCCTATCTCTTGCTCTCGATCACGGCGTTGTTCTGGGCCGGCAATGCCATCGTCGGCCGCCTCGCCGCCGGACATATTCCACCGGTGACATTGTCGTTCCTGCGCTGGTCACTGGCGTTTCTCATCATCCTTCCCTTTGCCTGGAAGCATCTCGAACGCGACTGGCCCGCGATCCGCGCCAGGCTCGGCACCATGGTCGTCCTCTCCATCACCGGCATCGGCGGCTTCAGCGCATTGCAATACTGGGCACTCGAACACACCCAGGCGCTGAACACGCTGCTGCTGCAATCCGCCGGTCCCCTGATCGTCGCGGTGTGGTCGCTGATCCTGTTCGGCGCGCGATTGACGCTGGCCCAAGCTATTGGCGTTGTGGTGTCGCTGGTCGGCGTGCTGGTGATCCTCCTGCACGGCGACCTCACCGCGCTTTCAACCATCCAATTCAACGAGGGCGACCTCATCTTCCTGGTCGCGCTGGTTATCTTCGGCCTCTACGCGGTGCTGACGCTGAAGCGTCCGGCGATCCACGGCCTGTCGTTTGTCGCCTTCACTTTTGGCTGCGGCGCGGCATGCATGATCCCGCTGTGGATCTGGGAGATGTTCTCGCGCCCGGTGATGGCGCTCGACACCGCGAACCTGCTGACGCTGTTTTACGTCGCGGTGTTTCCCTCGACGCTGGCCTATCTCTGCTTCAATCGCGGCGTGCAGTTGATCGGCGCCAACCGCGCCGCGCCGTTCCTCCATGTCGTGCCGGTGTTCGGCTCGATCATGGCGATCGTGTTTCTGGGCGAGCACCCGCAGGCGTTCCACATCATCGGCTTTGCGTTGGTGCTGTCTGGCGTTTTCGTCGCCTCACGCAAGCCCAGACCGCGCTAGAAAACCGCGCTCACTTCGCCTGCTCAGATGTAGCGCGCCGCTCCCATGCATAGCGCCGTCACCGCGAGCAGGGCCGCCGCCACGCGCTGGGCCGTGGCGATCCGCGACCGCGCCGCCGGCCCGTCGGCCGTTCCGTTGCGCAAGGTTTTGATCGCGCGGCCGCCGATCAAGGCCTGAACGCCGGCGGCGACCAGCGCGCAGAATGCGCCTGCGGCGAGGATCTGTTCGGCCGTACCAAATGCGCCGGCATGGACCAGGTGACCGAGATAGCCCCCGGTCAGGATGGCGACCCCGGCCGCGCCCATTTGCGGACCGAACAGCAGTTCGCCGCCGGCGCCACCGGTTCGCGCCAGGGTGAAGCTCGAACCGGCCCAGAACACCGAGGACAAGACATGAAGGGACAGGACGATGACGAGTGCAATCTGCATGAGGCCGCTCCAGAATCGACATTGAAATTAGATATACATTGTGTATAGTCAATTTGTCGAAAGGTTGGCAAGCGGATGCCAAGGCAAATCGATGCAAGACGAACCTATGTGAGTTCCGTCCGCGCCGCGGCGGCGGCCGAGACACGGGATCGCGTCATCGAAGCCGCGGCCAGATGCTTGCGTGAGGATGCGGGCATCGCGAGCTTCTCGCTGGACAATGTGGCAAAGGCGGCGGGCGTCACGCGGCTCACCGTCTACAATCAGTTCGGATCGCGACGCGCCTTGCTGGAGGCCGTGTTCGACGACATCGCACGCCAGGGCGGTCTTGCCCGGATTGCACAGGCGATGGCGATGCCGGATCCGCGCGCGGCGCTGAATGCCCTGGTCGAGATCTTCTGCGCCTTCTGGAGCCGGGATCCTGCCATCGGCCGGCTGCATGACGCGATGGCGACCGACCCCGAATTCGCATCTGCCCTGATCGAACGCAATGAGCGGCGGCGAAAGGCGCTGACGGTTCTGGTCGATCGAATAGCCGAAGACAGCGCGTCGCACCGGTCGCGGCAGGACGCCGTCGACATGATCTTCGCGCTCACAAGCTATGCGATGTTCGCGATGCTGCGGGTGAGCCGCTCTGTGAGCGAGGTATGTGATCTCGTGCGCGCAGCCTGCCACCGCGCGCTTGAACCGCTTGAGGGGAACGCTAGCTGATCCTGAATTTGCTGTACGCCTCGGTGGTCGCAATGATGACATGCTCGGCGCATCCGTTACGGCGATGCGGGTCGCACAGGTTTTCGTAGTCGGCCGATGTCATCATGTCGATGAAGGCTGTGAGCGAAGGATAATGCACCAGCGCCAGATAGTCCCACGCGTTGCCGTCTTGCTTGCCCAGCGCGACCGCCTTGGCCTCGCCAGTCCACAACAGCGTGCCGCCGCGCGCCTTGATCATCGGCACCGTCAGGGCGCTGTAGCGAAGATAGGCATCCCAGCCGCTGCCGTCGCCGTCGAGCGAGCGCTCGCGAAACCGCATCAAGTTCACCATCACGATCGGCGCCTGACGGTCCAGCGCCTTCAACCCCTCGACATTCAATAAATCGACGCCCATGAACGGCTCCCTGATCGCGCAAAGCACAGGACATTGTAGCATTGCGGATGCGGCACTTGTCGCGCGCGAATTTTCGGGCACAAGGTGCGGTGCCATTGAAGGACCTGATATCAGCGCATTGCCCGCCGCACCCGAGCACCATTCCCCGCTTCGCTGGCTCAATAACCAGCCTTATCTGCTGCTAAGTCTGACCGCGCTGTTCTGGGCCGGCAATATCGTGCTGGCGCGTTATGTCGCCGGACACGTGCCGCCGCTGACGCTGTCCTGCGTGAGGTGGATCGGCGCGTTCCTCATGCTGCTGCCGTTTGCCTGGCCGCATCTTGCGCGCGACTGGCCGGCGCTGCGCGCACGGCTGCCGCTGTTGGTGGTGCTGTCGGCGACGGGATTTGCCATCAACAATGCGTTGTCATACTGGGCGCTGCAGTACACCCAGGCGCTGAACGGCTTGTTGATCCAGTCGTCGGGGCCGCTGTTCGTGGCGTTGTGGTCGCTATGGTTCGGCGTGCGGCTGACCTGGGCGCAGCTCGCCGGCATTGCCATCTCGCTCGCAGGCGTGCTCACCATCATCCTGCGCGGCGACTTTGGCGCGCTCGCCGCTATCCAGTTCAACAAGGGCGACGTGTTGTTCGCAGGCGCCGTCTTGTCCTTTGGACTCTATTCGGCGCTGATGCCGCGCCGGCCGAAGACGCATCAATTGTCATTGATTTCCTTCACCATGGGCTGCGGCGCATTGCTGCTGCTGCCGTTCTCGATCTGGGAATTCTACACCGGCTTTACGCTCAAGCCCGATCTTCTGACATGGGCGACGCTGATCTACGTCGTGATCTTTCCCTCGACGCTGGCGTATCTGTTCTTCAACCGCGGCATCGCGCTGATCGGGCCGAACCGCGCCGCGCCTTTCTTTCACGTGGTGCCGTTGTTCGGCTCGATCATGGCGATCGTCTTTCTCGGCGAACACCCGCAAGCGTTTCACATCATCGGCTTTGCGCTGGTACTATCAGGCGTTTTCGTCGCCTCGCGACCGCAGGCCTGAAGCGATCTCGTCCGCTGCAACGATTGTGTCACATGGCCGCGATAGGCTCGGCGGATGTGCGGGCGGCTGCTTGCAGTTGCCCGCGATATTCGGGGGCAGTGGCGATGATTACCGTGCCGGAGCTTGCAGCCGACGCATTGGGCGAATTCCTCGCAAACTACATGCGCCGCCGCTTTGGCTCCTCGCAGGCGCATCTCGTCGAGATGGTGCCGTCGATCGCCCGGATCGCCCTCGAATGCATCGGCAACAGCGATGCGCTCTATCACAATGTCGAGCACACCATGCTCGTGACATTGGCCGGGCACGACATCCTGCGCGGCCGCGCGCTGCACACCCATATGCCGGCCGAAGACTATGCCCATGTGATCATCGCCTGCCTGACCCACGACATCGGCTATGTCCGCGGATTGTTTCGAGCCGACGATCAGGACGGCTATCTGGTCGATCCCACCGGGCGCAAGGTTGCGCTGCCACGTGGATCATCGGACGCGGCATTGCTGCCCTATCATGTCGATCGCTCCAAGATGTACGTGATGGAACGGATCGAAGGCATGGCGGCGCTGGACAAGCGGCGCATCGCGCGCGCCGTCGAGGGGACCCGATTTCCGTCAAGCTTTCCGAGTGAAGAGGAGGAATTCGACGAGGAGGCCGCGCTGTTGCGCGCTGCCGATCTGATCGGGCAGCTCGGCGATCCCCATTACATTCGCAAAGCCAATGCGCTTTATCATGAGTTCGAAGAAGCCGGAGTGAACCGGCAGCTCGGCTATTCCTCGCCCGCAGACCTCGTCAATCTGTATCCGCAATTTTACTGGAACAGCGTGGCGCCGCATGTCCAGACCGCGATCCGCTACCTCAACGTCACCTCGAGCGGGCGGCAATGGATCGCCAACCTCTACAGCAACGTGTTCCGCGCCGAGCGCGAGATTTCGCTGTCGGGCCCGCAGAAGTGAGCGGCCTGCTCTACGCCGCGCGGACCTTGGCCAGGAAGCCGTCGACCGCGTTGCGCAGCATGCCCGACTGATTGTCGAGCTCGCGCGCATTGGAGAGCACGTCGGTGGCGGCCGAGCCGGTCGCCGACGCGGCCGTGGTGACGCCGCCGATGTGGGCGCTGATCTCGCTCGATCCGGCCGCAACCTGCTGGATGTTGCGTGCAATCTCGCGCGTCGCCTCGCCCTGCTGCTCGATCGAGGTCGAAATGCTCACCGTGATCTCGCTCATCTGGGCGATGGTCTGGGTGATGCCGTTGATGGCGTTGACGGCATCGCTGGTGGAGGCCTGCATCGCCGCGACCTGGGCGGAGATCTCCTCGGTCGCCTTGGCGGTCTGGTTGGCGAGCGCCTTCACCTCGGAGGCCACGACCGCAAAGCCGCGCCCGGATTCGCCGGCTCGTGCCGCTTCGATGGTCGCGTTCAGCGCCAGCAGATTGGTCTGGGCGGCGATCGAGTGGATCAGTTTTACGACTTCGCCGATCTTCTCGGCACCGGTCGACAAGACCTGCACGGTGGCGTTGGTTCGCTCGGCGTCGCTGACCGCCTTGTTGGCGATCTCGCTCGATCGCGTCACCTGCCGTGAAATCTCGGTGACCGAGCTCGACAGTTCCTCGGCTGCGGCTGCGACGGTCCCGACATTGGTCGACGCGCTGTCGGAGGCAGCGCTGACGGTCGCGGCACGTGCGCTGGCGTCGCTTGCGGTTGCCGTCATCGATTGCGCGGTGGTCTGCATGCCTGCGGCCGCCGACGACACCGAACGGACGATGCCGTTGACGCTGCGCTCGAAGTCGCTGGCAATGCCTTCCATGGCCGCGCGGCGCTCGGCCGCGGCGCGTGCCTGGGTCTCCGCCTCCGCCTTCTCCAGCCCGCGGATGCGCAGCGCATTGTCCTTGAAGATCTGAACCGTCGCTGCCATCGCGCCGATCTCGTCGCCGCGGCCGAGCCCCGGGATCTCCCCGTCCAGCGAGCCGTTGGCCAGCGCCTGCATGCGGGCGCCGAGTTGGTTGAGCGGCCTGGAGATGCTGCGGCCGATGATCCAGGCAATGCTGCCGGCCACGATCGCGATGCCGAGAGTGGCAAGCCCCAACAGCCAGGCGATCGGCCTCAATTTGGCGTCAAGATCGTCGAGATAGGCCCCGGTGCCGAGATACATGTCAAAGCCGGGGACGGCGACGGCGTAGCCGATCTTGCGGATCGGTTTTTCCTCGCCGGGCTTGACATATTCATAGGTCAGCAGGATTTCGCCGTTGGCCTTGACGCCATCCATCAATTCGCGAGACAGCTTCCTGCCATTGGTGACCACGTCCATGCGGTTGGTGCCGACCTGCTTGGGATCGGGCGCCAACACGGTGATGCCGTCATAGTTGGTCCCGAACAGATAGCCCGAGCCCTTGTCATAGGTCATCGAATTCGCGCGGCGGCCGAGTTCGGCCAGCGCGGCCTCCTTGGTGAGTTCGCCGGCATCGACCTGTTTCTTCAATCCGGCCGCCATGTTGCGGGCCATTTCGACAATCGCCTTGGTCTGGTCGATGCGCGCTTCCAGCATCTCGCGCTGCATCAGATAACCGGCCAGAGCGCCCGCAACGCAGAGGCCGAACAGGGTCACGCCAACCAAAATGCCAAGTTTGGGGGTGATCTTCAGATTGTTCAGGTTCACGGTGGCTTCTCCGGGGGGATGCAAGCGCGATTGGCAGAGTGATTCGTCTCACGATATAGTGAAAATCTTTAGCGCTTGGTTACGATGTTCCCTCCGTAGAACACCGCACGCGCGACGCCCGGCCGGCTTTGCACAAGGTTGGTCTGGATGCCTAGAGAACGAGCGGCGGCGACGGTCGGTCGTCGGCCGCAACCAACACCGACAAGGTCAAATCGGGAGCGATAAATGTCGAAATTCAGGGTGGTGACGCCGAAAGGCGCAAGCTTCACGGTCGCCGGCGGCGGCTATGCCTACGAGAAGGAGGCGCTCGACCCGATCGACGCCGAAATCGTCGAGGCGCCGGCCAATGAGGCCGAATTCATCGCCGCCGCGCGGACGGCCGACGCCATCTACGCCAAGGGCATGCCGATCACCAAAACGGTGATCGACGCGCTCGAAAACTGCAAGGTCATCACGCTCGGCAGCGTCGGCGTCGACAGCGTGGACGTCAAGGCGGCCACCGCGCGCGGCATTCCCGTCACCAACATCCCCGACACTTTCATCGAGGAAGTCGCCGACCACGCCATGATGCTGCTGCTTGCAGGTTTTCGCCGGCTGGTCGAGCAGGACAAGATGGTCCGGGAAGGCCGCTGGGCTGAGGGCCGTCCGGCGCTGTTGAAAATCCCTCGCCTGATGGGGCAGACGCTCGGCTTCATCTCGTTCGGCCGGGTGGCGCGTGCCGTCGCCAAGCGCGCCGCGCCCTTTGGCCTTCGGATGATGGCCTACGATCCCTTCATCCAGGAGACGCTGATTTCCGACCACGGCGTGCTGCCGGCGACGTTGTCCGAAGTGCTGTCGGAATCGGATTTCGTGTCGATGCATGCCCCGGCGCGCCCCGAGGTGCACCACATGCTTGGCGAGACGCATTTCAAGCAGATGAAGAAGAGCGCGATCTTCATCAACACCGGACGCGGCGCCACCGTCGATGAGGAAGCGCTGATCAAGGCGCTGCAGGAAGGCTGGATCGCGCATGCCGCGCTCGACGTGCTGGAGAAGGAGCCGCCGTCACACAATAATCCGATGCTGCGCATGGACAACGTCACGTTGACCGCCCATGTCGCCTCGGCTTCCGCACGTTTCGACGAGGCCCGCAAACGCCGCGTCGGCTACGAATTGTCGCTGGTGCTTCAGGGCATGTGGCCGGTCAGCTGCGTCAATCCGTCGGTCCTGCAAAATACCAAGCTGCGCCGCTGGCAGCCGGTCGGCATGGACCGCGGCCCGAACAGCTAGGTTGAGTAGCGGTTCTCGCGGGTGACAAGGATCGCGGGAAAAAGGCCCGGCAAGCGATGCTTTGCCGCCAGAAAAACGAGGACGCGGCCATGGAATTCTCAAACAAGAATTTGCTGTCGCGGCGACGCTTTTGCCTGTGCTGCCTGGGGAGCGCGGCTTTCGCCGCCACGTCGGGATGGCTTACACCGCGCCAGGCGTTCGCCGAGGCGCGCGGCCTCGTCAGCCTGATCAAGGACAGCGCCGCGGTATCGCCCCATCAAGACTTATAAGCTGCGAAACAATATCAGCGTGCTGGAGGGCTCCGGCGGCAACATCGCCGTGCTGACGGGAGTGGATGGCAAGGTCCTCATCGATGCCGGCATCGGCGTATCGCGTCCCCAACTCACCAAGGCGCTCGCCGATCTCGGCTCCGATCCGATCACGCACCTCGTCAACACGCACTGGCACTTCGATCACGCCGACGGCAACGATTGGCTGCATTCGACCGGCGCAAAAATCATCGCGCAAGAGAACACGCGCAAGCACCTTTCGGAAGTGCAGCGTGTCGAGGATTGGGATTACAATTTCCTCGCGCTGCCGTCAGGCGGGATACCGGGCGAAGTTTTTGCAAAGGAGCACACCCTGAAGCTCAACGGCGCGTCGATCGGCCTGAAATATTACGGACCCGCGTATACCGATGGCGACATCTCCGTCACCTTTGCCGAGGCCAATATCGTTCATGTTGGCGATACCTTCTGGAACGGCATCAATCCCTTCATCGATTATTCGACCGGCGGCAGCATCGACGGCATCATCGCGGCGTCCGACGCCAATCTCGCGGCGACAAACAACGACACCATCATCATTCCGGGTCACGGCAAGCCGGTCAGCAACAAAGCCGAACTTCAAGAATTCCGAGACATGCTGGTTGCTGTCAGGGACAATGTCGCGACGCTCAAAAAGCAGGGAAGGTCGCGAGACGAGACCGTCGCGGCCAAACCGACCGCGGCCTTCGACGCGAAGTGGGGCCAGTTCGTCATCGATCCCGGCTTCTTTACCAGGCTGGTCTACGAAGGCGTTTGAGCGCCGGCGCGCCGGTGACCCTTCGGCCGAGGCAATCCCTCAGCCGGCCGGGATCATGACGACGCCCTTGTCCTTGGGCCAGCGCACGCGCCAAGCGAACATAACGTCCTTGACCTCGCCGGGCTTCGCTTCGAGTGCCCATTCGAGCACGCCGCGCTTGTCGCGCAGATTGGTCGTGGTCGGAGGCGTCGTCGACGGCAGCATCTCGACCACGATGTCGTCGTTTTCGCTGACCGGCAATTGATCCTCGATCGCAACCTTGATCGGGAAATCATGGCCGTTGCGCACGCTGGTCTTGAACGAGCGCTCGTCGGTCTTCGACGTCGTCACGATCAGGCCGGCCGATCCCTCGTTGCGCTTGATCACGGCGCGCTCGATCTTGACCTTGTCGTCGGCGCCAAAGCCGAGCCGTACCGTTTCATCCTTGCCGGCCGCGGCCATCTTGCCACGGCCGACAAAGGCGCCGTCGCGATAGATCGCGACCCGGCCCGGCAGCAATGGCGCGTCCTCGCTTTGCACGAAGCTCGCCTCGAGGAATGCGGTCGGATCGGCGACCGGCGCCGAGCGGATGACGAGGTCCGGCGCAATCGTCGCGGTGGAAATCCGCAGGCTCTTGGTGCCCTCGCTCGCGCCGACGCTGACGCGCCCCGGAATCCGGAACGTCGCCTGGAAAGCGCCGATTTCCGCCGTCGCCTGCTGCTCCTCGGCGCGCGGCGGTGCGGCCTCAGCCGCCGCCGTCGGCGCCGGCGCCATCGAGCGAAGCTTGTTCGAATCCGAGACGACGCCCGCAGGCAACGCCCGCGGAGGTTGCGGATATTGCACGACCAGCGAATTCAGATCGGGCGCGCTGCCGCCGCGGGCGATGCGGACGGTCGAGACGCCAAGCGCGACATTCGACCATTCCTCACCGGTAGATTGGGTGATTTCGGCACGGCGCACCAGTTCGAGCGCCGGCTTGCGGTCCTTGGCGCCGGTGTCGAGACGAACGTCGTAGAGCGGCGTCCAGTGCGCGTTGCGCACCGCGTAGGTCACCCGCAAGGTCGCCTTGGTGGCGGCGGGGCTCGCAAGATCGATCCGGACCTCGAGCTTGCTCGGCGGCCTGGTCGCGCGATCCGATTCAAGCCGCGCGATCTCGCGATCGATGTCGCGCTGCTTGCGTTCGGCGTCGCGGATCGCCGTGTCTGCGCTGGCGACTTCTTCGGCGACCGCCGCAAACGCTGAGCGCCACTCCGCGATCGGACGCGCCTCGCCCTTCTCGCCGATCCCCGCCGGAGAGGTTTCCGCAAAACGCTCGGCGAATTTGCGGCGCGCCTCGGCGGCGGCGATCGCGCCTTGAAGGTTGTCGTGCTCGTCCTTCAGCGCTTCGATGCGCTTGTCGATTTCGGACTGGTTGACAGGAGGTGCGGCACGCGGCGGCTTGGCGTCGATCGCACCGATCGTGAGCTTCGCCTCCGCAACACCCTCGACCCGCAGCGACGACGGATCGAGCGCCAGCGGGAAATCCTTGGCCACCAGCGTAGTGTCGCCGGCAGCAAGATCGAGCATGATGACGCGCGTGACGCTGGCGCCATCGGGATAGACGGTGACGGCATCGATGGCCGAATTGGCATCCACATTGGCTGCCCGCGCCGGCACCGCGGCAAGTGCCGCAACAACGACCAGGCTGGTCGTGACAAGACTGTTCGCAATCGTTCGCATTGACTTTCCTCCGGCAAGATTTCTGCGCGTCGCGCGCGACCCATCGATCGTTGGCGCGACCAAGCGTGAAAAGTCACATCACCGGTCGTGATGAGACGCTGCGATCAAGCAGCAGGTTCATTGAGGTGACCGTAAGGCGCCGCCGCAGTGCGCTAGGTCACAGAACCGAGGTAAAAAGTCGCAGCGCGGAGGCAAGTGATAAACAAATAATAAAAAAGCAGCACGGCGACTGGCGCCGTGTTGCCGATTTATGACGATTTGTTGCTGGACGTTTCCATTGCCCAGCGGAGCAGAAAGCTCAGCTATAGATTTCGAACAGGCCCGCACCGCCCTGGCCGCCGCCGATGCACATCGTCACCACGCCCCACTTGGCCTTGCGCCGACGGCCCTCCTGCAGGATG
>Ga0209526_10001130_pt1 | contig 17611 bp, 15 predicted proteins | sample JacPinW_OM2H0_M1_FD_188566 | JGI IMG/M metagenome (GOLD analysis project Ga0209526, IMG submission 188566) | Forest soil microbial communities from Algoma, Ontario, Canada - Jack Pine, Ontario site 1_JW_OM2H0_M1 (SPAdes) (version 2) | ecosystem: Environmental > Terrestrial > Soil > Boreal... | reverse complement strand
TGGGTTTCCTGCTGCTCGACCTTCTGCGTTACGCCGTCCACCGTTGCGAACACGCGGTGCCGTTCCTGTGGCGCTTCCATGCGCTGCATCATTCCGATCCTGATGTCGACGTCACGACAGCGGTGCGCCATCATCCGATCGAGTATCTACTGGGCTCGACGGTCTACTGGCTAGCCGTGATAGTCCTTGATTTTCCGGTCGATGTCGTGCTGACCCACGGGCTCGCAGTTTTCGCTGCGGGCGCCGTCCAGCATGGTAATATCCGCCTGCCTGAAAGATTAGATCGCTTGCTGCAGCCGGTGTTGGTAACAATCGATATGCATCGCATCCACCACTCCGTCGTATTGGAGCAAGGCAACAGCAATTACGGGCTCGTTCTCTCGGTCTGGGACAGGCTCTTTGGCACCTGCACCCGGCTGACGCGGGCGCAACACGACAGTATCGTCTTTGGCGTTCGCGAACTGCCGCCGCGCGAGTGCCTCAAGCCGTCGGCGATGCTGCTAACCCCGTGGCGGATTCGCGCCGCGTCAGTGAATTGACATATTCGGAATAATATGCTAATTTAGCATTGAATTCTGAGCGTGTCGACGATCGGATATGCGCATGGCAATACTGAATGCCGAGAGCGGTCGAGTTTGGGCCGATGGTCACCCGAGGCGAAACCAACGGTTGTTGGCCGGCCTGAATCCTGCCTGTATTTTCAGGCGGGGGAGATTATCTCTCGCGCCAGACGCGAAAGGAACGGGCGGCTGGGGGAGCGGCAGGCGTTGCTGATCCCTAGAACGCCTTCGCGGTGGTTCCGGTGAGCATGTCGGCCTTGCGGTTCAGCGCCGCGATGAGGCCGTCGATACCTTGGCTCCTCAAGATAGCGGCGAATTCCGAACGACGGGTCGCCACCTCGCTGATCGCACCATCGAGGTAGATATCGGCGATCAGCCATGCCTCGCCATTGCGGCGCATCAGATAGTCGACCTTGACCGGCTCGCCATTGGCTTTGATGATCTGGCTGCGGACCATGACGCCGGCAGCAGCAGGCTGCTCGTCGGTCACCTGCAGCTTTTGGCCGTCATAGCTGTCGAAGCGTTCGGCGTAAATCGCCGAAATGTAGCGCCCGTAGCTCTCCGCCATCTGCTGGCGTTGCGCGTCGCTCAGCGCGCCCCAGGATGAGCCGACCGACAACCGGGCCATTGTGGCAATATCGAAGCTCCGGCGAATGACCGGCTCCAGCTGCACGAAACGCCCGCTTTGGCCGAGAATGTGGCCGTTTTTCATCGTGTTGAGCAATGTGTCGTACAGACCCTTGACTGTGTCGCTTCCGGTCGCCGGCATAGCGAGGACTGGCTCAGCGAGCGCGACCAATGCCAGCGCGGCGGCAAATCCGGCCGATCTGAAAGCTGGCATCCTCAATACGGTTCGCTCGCGCATGGGTAGATCTCCCCGGTCCCTGTTGCCTGCGGTGCCGTCGCCATCGCCGGCGCCCAATACCGGCCTAAGGTCTTAAGATCTCGTTGATAGGCCTCGTCTAGGTGTTCCCATCCCTGCGTCTTTCAAGCGCATGGCAGAGCTGCGATGAACTCATCGTGATGCGATGACCGGTGGCCTTGACATTTGGCATTGGGAGCACCCGGAGAGCCTGCCCGCACCGGCCAATAATCTGCCGGTGGCGATCGGGATCGTTGCATCCGGTCGCTCGCGGGGCACCTATAATGCGGGAGTGCGGTCTAGCGCTGGGTGCGTGATGACCACCTTCAGCTCAGGCGGGCGGAAATGAAGATTAAAGGAGGCTGTCGTGGAGAAAAAACAGCAGATTCACTTCTGGTACGTGATCGCTGCGGTGCTCTTGATGCTGTTCATTCAAAGTCTTTATCTGCAGAGCACCAAGCTGACGCCGATTCCTTACAGCCGTTTCGAGGCCCTGCTCGACGCCAACAAGGTCAACGAGGTCGCGATAACCCAGAATCAGATCCAGGGCACCTTGAAGGAGGCGGAGCCTGATGGCCTCAAGGACTTTGTCACGACGCGGGTTCAGCCGCCCGAACTCGCCGAAAACCTGACCAAGCACGGGGTCACCTATAGCGGGGTCGTCGAGAGCCATTGGATCGCCGATCTGCTCTCCTGGATCCTGCCGGCGGTCTTCTTCGTCGGCATCTGGATGTTCGCGATCCGGCGAATGGGGCAAGGCGGGCTCGGCGGGCTGATGACGATCGGCAAGAGCCGCGCCAAGATCTATGTCGAGAAGGAGACCAAGGTCACCTTCGCCGATGTCGCCGGCGTCGACGAGGCCAAGGACGAGCTGGTCGAGATCGTCAACTTCTTGAAGAACCCCAAGATCTATGGGCGGCTCGGCGGCCGCGCGCCGAAGGGGGTATTGCTGGTCGGCCCGCCGGGAACCGGCAAGACATTGCTCGCCCGCGCTGTCGCCGGCGAGGCCGGGGTGCCGTTCTTCTCGATCTCCGGCGCGGAATTCGTCGAGATGTTCGTCGGTGTCGGCGCGGCACGGGTGCGCGACCTCTTCGAACAGGCGCGCCAGCACGCGCCGGCGATCATCTTCATCGATGAGCTCGACGCGCTCGGCCGCGCCCGTGGCGCCTATGTCGGCGGCGGGCATGACGAGAAGGAGCAGACCTTGAACCAGCTCCTGGCCGAGCTCGACGGCTTTGATCCGACGAGCGGTCTGGTCCTGCTCGGCGCGACCAACCGACCCGAGATCCTGGATCCGGCGCTGTTGCGCGCCGGCCGCTTCGACCGGCAGATCCTGGTCGACCGGCCGGACAAGCGGGGACGCGAGCAGATCCTGGCGGTTCATTTGAGGAAGGCCAAGCTCGCCGTGGATGTGAACCCGGAGCAGATCGCGGCGCTGACCCCGGGCTTCACCGGTGCGGATCTGGCGAACCTTGTCAACGAGGCGACCCTGCTCGCCACCCGGCGCAACGCCGATTCGGTCACGATGTCCGACTTCACCAACGCGATCGAGCGGATGGTCGCCGGGCTGGAGAAGCGCAATCGGCTGCTCAACCCGCTCGAACGACGTGTCGTTGCCTACCACGAGCTTGGTCATGCGATGGTAGCGCTGGCCCTGCCGGGCACCGACACCGTGCACAAGGTGTCGATCATTCCGCATGGCGTCGGCGCGCTCGGCTACACGATCCAACGGCCGATCGAGGATCGGTACTTGATGACCCGCGCCGAACTCGAGCACAAGATGGCGGGGCTGCTCGGCGGCCGCGCCGCAGAGCAGCTGGTTTTCGCCGAGATCTCGACGGGTGCGGCGGACGACCTCGCCAAAGCCACCGACATCGCCCGCGCCATGGTGCTGCGTTACGGCATGAGCGAGGCGCTCGGCAACGTTGCCTACGACCGCGACCGCACGCCGTTCCTCCAGCCGAACTACCCGGTGCCGCAGGAGCGCAACTACAGCGAAGAAACAGCCAATGCCGTGGACGGTGCGGTGCGGAGGTTTGTCGACCACGCCTTCGAACAGGCCTCGGCGATACTACGGCGCAACCGCAGCCTGCTCGACCGCACCGCCTCAGCGCTGCTCGAGACCGAGACTCTGAGCGAGCCGGAGATCGAGCGGGTCAAGCAGGAGATCGTCGCGGTTCCAGCACTGCCGTCCTTCTCCGACAAGCCCGAGGTCGCGGCGACCGCTTCGGCATCGTGAGGAATGGCACTCTCAGAACAAGACGCCCACCTCGAGCAAGCCGCGGGTCTGTGTCCTGTTTGTGCCACTCGGGCCGAACACGAGTCCGGGTGTCGTGCTGGTGGTTCCGACGTGGGAAATCTCCGCACGGGCGAAGAAGATCTTGTATTGATAAGTGGGTGTAAAGGTTATCGACCACGCATTGCTGCCGGGGCCGAACAACAGATTGGGCGCGCCATTGGCCGCCTTGCCCGTCGTGCCGATGTACTCGAAGCGAACCGGTAAGCTCACACCCGACAGCAGCGTATCATCGCCAAAGCTGTAGTTTGCCAATATCGCGCCGCCAAACGTCGATGCCGCGGTCAGTGCGCCGATCGAGGGCTGGGTGGGGACGTAGGTATGCTGAAAGTAGGGGGTAATCGTCCATGGCGCAGAATTGTATGTATAGATCAAGTTGAAGATTCTTTCGTTATTCTGAAACAACGGAACCGCAGTCGTCTGAAAAAACGGGGTCGTGGTCGTCACTTTCGCCGTCTGCGAGAAATTCCCGCCAGCGGCGATAACGAAGCTGTTGGCGGGGTCCAAAGTATAGGTCGCCGAGCCCGAGAGCCAAGTGTAACGATTCGAGTAAAAACCGTCATTCCATGACCCAGCAACAGCCATAGGCCCGATGGTATAGCCAAGCTGGCCGCCGCGACTCACTATGGGTTCCTGGGCCCACAGGAGACCGCGCTCGATGTTCATGTTCTGGAACGTAAAGGCATATTCGGCGCCGATCAAAGTCGGCAGCTTGCCGCCCTCGATGTAAAAATCGTCGGTCGGTGCGACCTTCGCGTATGCCACTGGCACGGGCCCGAAAAAGTCGCCCGTCGTCGTCGCGGTACTAAAATAAGGCGCGCCGAGGGCGGGAAACGTGTATGCTCCAACGTTGATAAAATATTGGAATATCCCCTCGGTTTTTTGCAGAAACACATGGCCGTTGCTCAAACTCGCCAGTGAATGCTGCTGATCGGGAAACTTGTTGTTCTGCCACAGTCCGAGACCACTGACCGCGCCGGTCACAAAGACGGGGCCGACTGGCCCGGCGTCGAAGCTCATCGGGTTCGGGTTTGCTGCGAGCGGGCCGGTCATCGCCGGCGTCGTCATCGCCGTGGGTGCCGCAGGCTGTTCCTCGGCACGAAACGGCTCCTCGGCCTTTTCCTGAGCCGGTGCGACAGAGCCGCCGAGAATGAGAGATGCCCAAGCGACGGCGCCGGTGATGACGCTTTTCTTCAACCTGTTCATTTCGAGAGCCTTTCGAAGCACCGTACGAGATCAAAAGGACAACGCACCGGACCGGGCATTCCGGCTATCGATGGGCTACCGGTTGCACCCCCGAAGCAAGCGGCATACCATCGACAAACCAGCCGGTTGCGCGCCAGTCTACTAGTTCTCGTGCCCATCGCCAATCGGTGTATTGGTCAACCCGCGCCTTAACGCCGGGGTAGGGCTGGACCAAGATTGCGGCCCTCGCTTTGCTGCCTCCTCTTTCCGGTCAGGATCGAGGAGCGTCAATCCGAATTCGCGCCTCGGTTAATTTCTAGCCTGCCCAAAAAGGCTGCGGGTTGCTCAGTTTTGATTTATAATTAGGCATTCTAAGCCGAAGCCGTCGCGTCGAAATCCTCAGGCAAAAGACGGGGTGGGGCGCGTCCGGCAGCGCTCCCCACCCATCACCAGAGCAATTTCTACCGAGCCGTCAGCTATTCGGCGGCCTCACCCATGGAAATCGCGTACGCGGTCTCGCCGTGAACCGCGTCGTCGCCGACCGCCAGCTGCGCTTCACTCATGCGCAGCGGAACGAAGATCGAGATCACCTTGAGGATGATGAATGTGGCGATTGCGTTGTAGATGATGATGAACAACGCGCCCTCGAGCTGGAGCAGGAGTTGGTTTCCCGTGTCGCCGTAGAGCAAGCCGGTAACGCTGACGCCGGGCGCTTCTTTGTCGGTGCCGATGTACTCGAGCATGTCCGGGTTGGCTAGGACGCCGACGAGCAGACCACCGCACAGGCCGGCAATCCCATGCGTGGAGAACACGCCCAGCGTATCGTCGACCCTCCGCATGAAGCCGGCCCTCTGGAGCTTATTCATCGACGCCCACGGAATGATGCCGGCAACGATGCCGATGATGATGGCGCCCCAGCCATTGACGAAACCAGCGGCGGGAGTGATAGCCACCAAGCCCGCGATCATGCCGTTGACCGCGCCGATGATCGACGGCTTGCCATAGGCCATTTTGTCCATCAGCGTCCAGACGAGAAGGGCTACCGCGGTGGCCGTGTTGGTGTTGAGCACGGCCGCACCCGCATCATGGTTGGCGAAATAAGGATCGCCGCCGTTGAAGCCGTTCCAACCGAGCCATAAGATGCCCGCACCGATCAAGGTGACCAGCAGGCTGTTGGGCGGGAAATTCTCGCGATCCGCCAGGAGGCGCGGCCCGACCACGGCGGCGGCGACGAATCCGGATGTGCCGGCGGCGAGATGGATGACGTAGCCGCCGGAAAAGTCCTGTACGCCCAACTGTGAGAGCCAGCCGCCGCCCCACAGGCTGAACGCTCCGACCGTGTAGACCAGGGTCATCCATACCGGGCAGAAGACCACCCACGCCGCGAAGTTCATGCGGCCGAGCACCGAGCCCCCGAGAATGATCACCGTGATCGCAGCGAACACGAACTGGAAGAATATCAGGGTAGCCATCGGGAAGGTCAGTTCCGGCATGCCGGCCGCCGCTGCCGGAATCACCGCCTGGCCCGTTGTGAATGAGGCGGAGGTCGCCAACGCCGGTTTGCCGAGGAACGGAAACCACTGCTCTCCGAACGCCATATTGTAGTCGAATAGAACCCACACGACCAACACCGAGGCGAAGGCGTAGAAGCACATAAAGGCAGAATTGATCGCCCATTTCTGCTTGACATACCCGGCGTAGAGAACCGCCAATCCAGGAATGCTTTGCAGACCGACGAAAGTCGCAGCCGCTAACTGCCATGCATTGTTGCCGGAATCGAGCCACTTGGGTGATGGTACGAGCATTATTTGTCCCCTATCTTTTCTGTCGTGATGGAGCGCACAACTCGCGGTGCCCAAAACGTGGGGTTGAATAAATACACACAACAAACGGGCGAGGCAAGAGCCATGCCAGTCGCATAGTCCCTGCGAATCGCCCGCAAACGGGGCTTGTTGGGAACTCAAGTTTGAAGCTGACGAATTCAAAAACGAGTAGAGCCTAAAAATTAGGCAAACGATAATCGCCATTTTTGCGTGATTCCGCGGCTCCGATTTTTATGTGATTCCGATGTGCGGCTTGTTTTGATGTCGGTATGGGTCGGCACAAGGCGATGTGGGCGCAACCATGTTACGCAACCGCGTTCTAGCCGCAGGAATAGCAAGCCTGGCAGCAAGTTTTGCCGTTCCGACGATCGACGGGGACGCGCAGGAGAGCGAAACCGCGATCACCTGTACCAATCCGGTGAGCGGCACGACATGGCAGATTATGATCGATTTCGGTAAAGCCACCGTCGATTCCAATCGGGCCAAGATTACCGGGGCCGAGATTTCGTGGTTCGATCCCAGGGACGGTGGCAATTACACGCTCGACCGCAAATCTGGCGATCTCAGGGCAAGTGTCGCGTCGAGCACCGGGGGCTATTTTCGACATGGTCGTTGCAGTCCCGAGAAATCGCGGTGACGGCGTGAAGCCGCGCCAGCGCAGCGGCGCTCGCGTCGGCACCTCGCAACGATCGAAGCCTCGGAATCGGTGCGATGGCGACGGTTGAGACCGGAGTACGGGCAAGCGTCGGCTTCGCCTCGAAGACCGGGCCGCGCAAGGCCAACGAGGATTTCGCCGGTGCCCTGTCAGGCGCTGAGCTGCCCGAACCGCGCCAGGAGGTGATCGCTGCGATCGCCGACGGCATCGGCGGCGCGAAGGGCGGCCGCATTGCGGCCGAGACCGCGGTACGCGGCTTCCTGGACGGATTTTGCGATCTGCCCGAGACTATGGAGGTGCAACGAGCGGGCGGCAGGATCGTCAGTGCGCTCAACGGCTGGATCAATGCAATGGGCCGCCAAGACCCCAAGCTCGCCGGAATGGGTTGCACGTTAACGGCGCTGGTGCTGCGCGGCCGCATCGCCCATCTGCTGCATGTCGGGGATACGCGCGCCTACCGCTTGAGCGGCGACCGCCTAACTTGCTTGACGACCGACCATGTGCGCCAGGATGGCGGGAGGCGCTCGCACACGCTCAACCGCGCGCTGGGAGTCGAGGCGGAAGTGCGCCTTGACTACGCCACTCAACCGGTGGCGCTGCACGACCGTTTCCTTTTGTGCAGCGACGGCGTGCACGGGTTCGTGACAGAACAGAGCATTGCCGACATCTTGCGCGAACGCTCCGCTCCCGAAGATACCGCGGGCGCGTTGGTTGCGACCGCGCTCCAATCCGGCAGCACCGACAACTGCACCGCCTTGGTTCTGGACGTGGTCGGCCTGCCGACGGCCGGATCGGCCGACATTAGCGCCGCCATCCTGCAGCTCCCGGTGATCCCGGCGCCGCTTCGCGGCGAGACGATCGATGGATTTGTCCTGAAAGCGCTGATCTCCGAGGGCCGATACAGCCGACTCTTCGCCGCGGAGGACGAAATCGAGGGTGGCAACGTCGCCCTGAAATTCCCCAAGCCGCAGATCGCCAGCGTCGACGCCTACCGCGCGGCATTCGTCCGTGAGGCTTGGGTCGGCGCGCAGGTGCATAATCCCTCCGTCGGACGCGTCATCGAACTGCCGCCGGGACGCCAGACCTGCCTGTACACGGTCATGCCGCTCTATCAGGGCGAGCTCCTGGAAACGCGGCTCTCGCGCAATCCGGCGCTGGGGTTGGAGGAAGGACGGAACATCGCCGTCAAGCTGGCCCGCGCGGTGGCGGCGCTGCATCGCGCGGGCATCATCCATCGCGACATCAAGCCGGACAACGTGATCCTCGGAGGCAGCGGATCGCTGAAGCTGATCGATCTCGGGGTCGTTCGCGTACCTGGCCTGGAGAATTTCTCACCCGATGCGATTCCTGGAACCCAGGCCTACATGGCGCCCGAGATGTTCGAGGGCGAATCTGGCAACGAGGCGACCGACATTTACGCTCTGGGCGTCACGATGTATCGCGCTTTCACGGGCGAATTCCCGTACGGCAACCTCAACGCCACCAGCCCGCCGCGTCGCAACCGGCCGAAGGACTTTTCCGCGCTGCGACCGGATCTTCCAGCCTGGCTCCAGTCAACGCTCGCGCGCGCGATCGCAGTCGATCCAGCGAAGCGCTTTCACGACATGACCGAGTTCGCTTTCGAGATGGAGGCCGGACCGGCACGCGCCCCGACCGCAAGTCCCCGGCCACGCACACTCTACGAGCGCGCCCCGCTCCAAGTCTGGCAAGGCTTGGCCGCTCTGCTGGCGCTTGCTCTCCTGGTGTCGTTACTGGTGCATTAAGCCTTCGCGCCTCGGCGTCAGAGCCTGATCAAGGCGAGGAAGGCGGACTCTTCCTCGCACAGACCCAGTGATGCCGGTCCACCGCAACGCCATAAGAAATAAATACTGCCTAAATTTCTATCATTCATCAATATTTCCCATGGATGGCGCGAGATACCGGGCTGCAATCAACGTTTAAGTTGATTGGGACCGGCCCAGGCTCTACATTAGGCGGCTCGTTTTGCCGCACCCCCGACAAGCCGGTTTGCCCCGCGGGACGCCGGCCCAGGGGCGATTGGCACGATTCTTGGTTGAAAGGACAAAGGCGGCCGGACCCACATCGCGTACGGAGCCTACATGTTGGCGTCTCCGGGTCGGCGTTTTGGAGGGATGGAATCGATGGGTGTGTCTCTGCAACGAACCTTGCTTGCCGTGCCGGCCACGTTCCTGTGGACTGTCGCGGCGCTGGCCCAGCAGACGACGCCGGACGCCGCCGCGCCCGCCGCCGGCGCTGCTCCTGCTGCCAGCGCGCTCAATACCGGTGACACGGCGTGGATGCTGACCTCCGTCGCACTCGTGCTGATGATGACCATCCCGGGTCTGGCACTATTCTACGGCGGCATGGTCCGCAAAATGAACGTGCTGGCGACGGTAATGCAGAGCTTTGCCGTGACCTGCCTCGTCACCGTATTGTGGACCGTCGTCACCTACAGCATGGCGTTCACGCCCGGCTCGCCGTTCATCGGCGGCTTCAGCCGGTTTTTGCTGTTCGGCATGACCCTCGACTCGGTCAACGATCTGGCCAAGACGATCCCGGAATCGGTCTATATGTGCTTCCAGATGACCTTTGCGATCATCACGCCCGCCCTGATCTGCGGCGCCTTCGCCGACCGCATGAAGTTTTCGGCATTGCTGTGGTTCATCGGATTATGGGCTGTCTTCGTTTATGCGCCGATCGCCCACTGGGTGTGGGGACCCGACGGGTTCCTCAATGATGCCGGCGTGCTCGATTTTGCCGGTGGAACCGTTGTGCACGTCAATTCCGGGGTTGCCGGTCTGATGGCTGCCTTGGTGATGGGCAAGCGGCGCGGCTTCGGCACAGAGCCGATGGCCCCGCACAATCTGGTGCTCAGCGTGATCGGCGCATCGCTTCTGTGGGTCGGCTGGTTTGGCTTCAACGCCGGCTCCGCCGTAGCGGCCAACGGCAATGCCGGCATGGCGATGGCGGTCACCCAAATCGCCACCGCAACGGCCGCGCTTGCCTGGATGTTCGCCGAGTGGATCGTCAAGGGGAAGCCGAGTGTGCTCGGCATCATCTCAGGCGCAGTCGCCGGATTGGTCGCGATCACCCCGGCATCGGGTTTTGTCGACCCGCGCGGCGCGCTGATCATCGGGATCGCCGCCGGCGTCGTCTGCTATTGGGGTACCACCGGGCTCAAGCACGCATTAGGCTATGACGACAGCCTCGACGTCTTCGGCGTGCATGGCGTCGGCGGGGCCGTCGGCGCCTTCCTGACCGGGGTGCTGGCCGTGGCCTGGGTGGGCGGCGAAGGCAAGAGCGGTCTAATCGACGGCAATCCGCATCAGGTGTTCACCCAGCTCTACGGCATCGCTGTCGTGGCGGCCTATGACGCGATCGCCTCGCTGATCCTGCTCAAGCTGGTGGATCTGACAATCGGCCTGCGTGTCGAGTCCGACATCGAGCGCGAGGGTCTCGACCTCGCGATTCACGGGGAGGCGGTGCAATGAGCGGCGTTTACGTCCTGCTTGCGATGCCCGAACGAACACACGATTTCAATCGAATGCGGCAAGGCCGCCTAACCCGAGCCGGCACCGAGCTCAACACCGGATGGTGAAGCCATGAAAAAGATCGAAGCGATCATCAAGCCCTTCAAGCTCGACGAGGTGAAGAACGCGCTGCACGAAGTCGGCGTCACCGGGATGACCGTCACCGAAGTGAAGGGCTTTGGGCGGCAGAAGGGTCACACCGAGGTTTATCGCGGCGCGGAGTACGTGATCGACTTCCTGCCCAAGATCAAGATCGAAGTGGTGCTCGACGACGCTCTCGTCGAGCGCGCCGTGCAGGCGGTCATGGATGCCGCCCGCACGGACAAGATCGGCGATGGCAAAATCTTCGTGGTCCCGGTCGAACAAGCCGTCCGCATTCGCACCGGCGAGCAAGGGCCCGACGCCGTTTGACATCGGGCTCAACTCTTAGCGCGACAGCCGGAACAGGCACACCCATATCCTGACCCGCGGTAGTGTCGGCGCGCCCCCGAGCTTCCGTTACACCGGCGTGCGATCTTCCTTGCGATGCGGCGCCCGCCCGGCTGCCGCATTGTTGTTTCCGTCGGATGCCGGCTGCGGTAATCAACATGTCGCTCCCGCTTTGCGAAGCGGGTCGCTCGTAATCGCCTTTACACGCCCTTAACGGCACGAGCCTGGGTTTCACCTCGAAATCTTATCGGCTGATCACTTTTATGAGAGGGCCCTACCGAGCGGGTAGGCCATCTATAGGAGTGGGAATGGCTGTTCAAGATTTCGCGAGAGGCCGGGCCGCCTGGCCGTCGCAGCCCCCGAGCCCGGCGAACCGCGCGATCGGATCCTCTCGGCAACCAAGGCCTTTGCGGATCGCAGTCGGGGTCGGCGAGACGCTCGTTGTGCTGACGCTGATCGCCCTTGGTGTCCTGGCACTCCGATTCGCCCTTGTCCTGGCGCACGGCTTCATACACTGAAAAGGCCAACCGCGATGAGCCTGCGCCTGCGGATCTGCCGCGACACATGCGGAACCTGGAGCGTGCACGGATTGTCGCCACTGCCGGTGGCACATCTTCCCAGCCTGTCGGCTAGCCTCGACTATGCCCGTCGCGAATGCGCTGCGGCACCAGCGACCATCGAGCTGGTGATCGACGGATTTTACGCCGTCGTGCACCAGGAGGATGGCTGGCCGCGCCCGCCCCTTACTCTCAAAACCAGAGGGCCTCGGCCGGTGGATCGAGGAGCGAGGACGGGGGGCCGTGCGGTAGCCATGCGCTACAGCGATGCAACCTCGGTGGCGCGATCGCGGTCCTCCTGGTTCATCGAATGGCGCGCCTGGGCGATGCGGTCGATCGCCGCTCTCGCTTCCGGGTTTGCCGCCATGAAACGTTCGAAGTCGGTCTTTCTGAGCACGAGCAGCCGGCAATAGGTCAGAGCCGTTATATCCGCCTGCCGCAGCCGGCCGGAAAGCAAGGCCATTTCTCCGAAGAACTCGCCGCTGCCGAGCCGCACGGGTCCCGCTGGTAGCGCCACCTCGACCGCCCCCGATGCAATGAAGAAGACGGCGTCACCCCGATCCCCCTTGCGAATGATGCGCTCGTTCGGGACCGTGAAGCGCGGGCGCAGCAGCTTGGCCACGCGATCGAGCTGCCGTTCGTCGAGGCCTGACAAGATGTCGAGCCTTTCGATCAGGCGATGCGTGTTCAGTCCGATGTCGAAGCGCGGGGCTGGTTCGGCGGCGCCCGCGCCGGCAACGCCACGCTGCAGATCGTCGTGGAGTTCCTTCGGGATCAGCCCTTCCTCGAACAGCGACTGATATCGCACCACCTCTTGCCGCAAGGCCGATTGACGGAGAAAACGGATTTCCAGGGCCGCCACATAATCGGGATATTGGCGCCGCAGCGCGTCGAAGGCGTCGCCTACCCCTTCCCGTCGCCGCTCGATAATCTCGCCCGTGATCTCGGTGATGCGCTCGCCAAAGATCGGGCTCAGCCGGCGGTTGTTGAAGCCGGGGAGCCTGTCGACCAACAGCCCGGTGACCAAGAGCAGCTCGACGCGGTCTGCCAGGCGATCGGCGAGCAACCGCACGATCCGGAAATATCGGTAGAAGAAATAGGCGATACGGAACGCGACCGGAAACGAGAGCACCCGTTCGGCAGCTCTGCGGTATCCGACGCGTCCTTCGGCGCGCGCCCCCTCGATTAGGAGATCGGCATTCCGGAGCAACACTTGCACCGTGGCCGCAGAGGCGATCCGATCGGCGCGCGCCTCGAGGACAAGCACGCGTTCCTGGTTCGCCAGTGCGGCGAGAGCGACGGCCAACCGGTCTCGCTCGCTGAGTCCTTCTGCCGCATCGCGGGCGTTAGCGGCCGCAATCCAGGCTTGGTAGGGCTCGACGACCTGCTCGACGGCGCTTTCAGCAAGCGCATGGTCCTGCGCTGTGTCGCGAACCCAATCGCAAACCTCGGCATAGGAAAGTGCCAGCACCTGGTCGCGTAGGACCTGGTTTCGTGACGACAGTCGGCTCAGTCCGAGCAGATCGATCACGAAGCGCAAGGTCGTGCCATTGATGAAAAGCGTGAACAGCACCAGGCCGGTGGCGAGCACCGCGACGAAGCGCTTTACCTCCGGACTGAGTGCCGCGTTCTCGGTCGCCGCCAAAGCCAGTACTAGGGTCAGCGCCCCACGCAATCCGCCCCAGCTGATCGCCAGCTTGTATGCGGCGCTGATCGGCTGGCTGAGTTTGAGGTACTCGAGCGGCGGCATCAGCACGAACAACACCAGAATGCGCGCCGCGAATGCTGCCGCCACCAGGACGGCGACCAGCAGCAGGTCGTGAAGCCCGACATCGCCGAGCAGCCTCGGGACGAGGATCGAGGCGAGGATAAAGACCAAGGAACGCGCCCAAAACGCGATCTGGTCCCAGAGATCGGTCAGAAACGACCAGTTGTAGGGGGCGATGCGGGAACGGCCGAGCGCGCTGACGGCCAGTCCCGACCCCAACACTGCGACCACGCCAGAGACGTGGAAGAAGCGCTCGGCGGCGATAAAGACGCCATAGGCGAGCGCCAGGGTCAAGGTGGCTTCCGCGAGGCGGTCGTCGCGGACCCAGGGGATGACCCAGAGCAATGCCCTGCCGGCGAGCAATCCCAATAGCCCCCCGCCGATAAAGGACAGGAAGAATTCGCTCAGCCCCGAGCCGATGTCCGGCTCTCGTCCGCTGGCAATCATCCCGAGCAAGACGCCGAACAGGGAGATGGCGGCTGCATCGTTGAGCAGCGCTTCGCCCTCGACGAGGCGCATCAGGCGCGCCGGCGCGCCAACATCGCGAAAGATCGCGATCACCGCAGCGGGATCCGTGGTCGCGACGACGGCGCCGAGCAGCAGGCACACCACGAGCGGGACGCCGGCGAGCGGCCACAGCGCCAGACCGATCACGGCGGTCGTGATCAGGGTCGCGACGATGGCGAGGAGCAGGATCGGCGCCGCATCCTCCAATGTCCGCCGCACGTCGGTGACGATCCCAGCCTCGAACACCAGGAGCGGCAGGAAGACGTAGATGAACGTCTCGGAGCTGACCGGCAGCTCGGCAAAGATGTCGGCGAGGGGATCGGACCCGGCCGACCAACCGAGCTGAGATAGGATGGCGGGGAAGCCCCCCAATGCCACCCCGACCACCCCGAGGAGGACCGGTGGCGGCAGTTTCAGGCGAGCTGCGAGCGGTTGGCAAACGCCGATGACGACCAGCAACGCCGCGATAACGAGCAAAACGAAAGCGGTGTCGAACATCGGCGTCGAAGCGTGCTGGACCTGGGAATGCCTAGCGGCCCGGATGCCGCGCTGTTGTCGCGCATCCTATCGTGCGCCGGGTTGCCGGGACACCGATACCGGCAGACCCGGGCGGATTTTCGTCGTGGTGCGGTGATTGCGGGAGAGCGATCTACCTGGCGGCGGCACCCGCGGTCGGCTGCGGAGCGCGTGACTGCGACGGCCGCAGCCGCTTTTCGCCAAGGAACAGCAAGATCGGCGAGGCGATGAAGATCGACGAGGAGGTACCGATGACGATCCCGAAGATGATCGCAAGACCGAACCCGCGCATCACCTCACCGCCGATCAGGGCCAGCGGCAGGATCGACAGGACCACGGTCAGCGAGGTGGCGACCGTGCGGCCGAGCGTCTGATTGATGCTGAGATCGATCAACGGCCGCAGCGGCATGGTCCGGTACTTGCCGAGATTTTCCCTGATGCGGTCGTAAACGACAACCTTGTCGGTGACCGAGTAGCCGATCAGGGTCAACAGCGCCGCCACCGAATTCAGGTCGAACTCGATCTGTGTGACAGCGAAAAACCCGACCGTCTTGGTGATGTCCAGGATCAGGGTGGCGACACAGCCGACACCGAACTGCCACTCGAAGCGAAACCATATGTAGACGAGCACGGCGACGAGGGCGAGACCGGTTGCGAGCAGGCCGTTGCGAAACAGCTCGCCACTGACCCTGGCGCCGACGACCTCGGTCCGCCGAATCTGCACGCCGGGCAGTGCCTCAGCTACTCGAGACGCGATCATTCGCTGCGCGTCCTGGAGGTTCGCCGTATTCGCGAAGCGGACCAGGACGTCTTGAGGCGAGCCGAACTCCTGCACTCTGAGGTCGCCGAAACCGAGCGGCGCGAAGGCTTCGCGGATCACGTCGACCTGGAGCGCTTGCGGCCCGCGCAGTTCGACAACCGCACCGCCCCGGAAATCGACCCCGAGATTGAGGCCAGGGTAGAAGAAGAGCACGACCGATAGGGTGCTCAGAATCGCTGATCCAATGACGCCGGCGAAACGACCGCGCATGAATTGGATGTTCGTATCATCGGGAACTAGGCGAACCGGTCGCAAGGTGCGCTCCTTCCAAACAAAACGGGCTCAGCGGTGGAGGCGTGGGTGGTGATCAAGCCTTTCCGCGCTGATGTCCGGCCATGGCACGCCCTTCGCCCAGGCCCTGGCCTTGATGATCAGGTAAGGCAGGATCACGAATAGGAAGGCCGCGACATAGAACAAGACAACGGCATCCTGGTCGACCCATGCGTAGCCTTGATCGCACCACGAGACAGGCTCGCCGCGGAGAAGGTGCCGCTGAATTGCCTCTGCTTCTCCGAGATTGCGGGCGCCTTTGAGCGAGTTTGCATCGACGACCCAGATCGACCCGGAACCGGGATTGAAGGCCGGATTCGCCGGCCCATAATCGCCATGGAAGAGACAGACCATCAGAGTACAGGTGGCTTATGAAGCAGCGCCTCATAAAAATTCGAGAGTGTGAGAGCGCGGGCTGCATAAAAAAGGCGTAATGGCGGTGGCCAGGGCCATCGCTTCGCGTGGTGAGGCGATTTTGCGGAATTTTGCATTGTTTTTCCTATGTTGGGTCAATTCTAACGGATCTCACCCATTCTTTTCGCCACACCGGCGAAGGCCGGTGCCCATGGCTGATATGGGTCCCGGCCTGCGCCGGGAAGACGCGGATGATGGCGGCTTGCTTTCCGGACGCTTTCAGCTGAATGGCCTCGGTGCCAAATGTCAGGTTCGCACCACTAGCATTCGCAATGTTCCGCCGTGAACGCTTTGCCGAGGCGAATTTGACTTATTGGGAATGTGGTCTTGACATATATCGCCACCGCCATTCCCGACTATTTAGAGGGTTAATGGCGGTCGAATCGATTCAGATCAGCTCGACGCTCGGGTTCAGACTTGGGCTTATGGCCCCTATCTGGAGCGCGATTCCTCGGAGCCACGATCTCGTCGCATTGCTGATAAGCCCCGAGGGGCTGAAGGAGCTTCGATGACCAGCAACGGATGGCTGCAGATTGCGCTGTTTGGGGTAATCGTCATCGCGATCACGAGGCCGTTGGGCGGCTATATGACCCGTGTGTTCGCGGGCGATCGGACGCTGCTGAGCCCGCTGCTGCGTCCGGTCGAGCGCTTCGCCTATTGGTGTTGCGGCGTGGACGAGACCGAGGAGCAGTCCTGGCGCACCTACGCCGTGGCCATGGTGTTCTTCGGCGTCGCGGGCTTTGTCACTCTTTATGCGCTGCAGCGCCTGCAATGGTATCTGCCGTTGAACCCGCAGGGGCAGGCGGGGGTGGAGCAGGTGCTGGCCTTCAACACCTCGATGAGCTTCGTCACCAACACGAACTGGCAGTCCTACGTGCCGGAAACCACGATGGGCTACTTCGTCCAAATGGCCGGGCTCACGGTCCATAATTTTGTCTCGGCCGCGGTCGGCATCGCGCTGGCGCTTGCCCTCATTCGCGGGTTTGCCCGGCGCGAGGCGAGCGGCATCGGCAATTTTTGGGTCGATCTGACGCGCTGCACGCTCTACATCCTGCTGCCGATTTCGGTGATTACAGGCCTTCTGTTCGTCTGGCAGGGCGTGCCGCAGAATTTGAGCGCCTATGTCGATGCGACGACGTTGGAGGGTGCCAAGCAGACGATAGCCCAGGGACCGGTCGCCTCGCAGGAAGTCATCAAGGTTCTCGGCACCAACGGCGGCGGGTTCTTCAATGCAAACTCCGCCCACCCCTACGAAAACCCGACCGCACTCACCAACCTCCTTCAGATGTTGTTGCTGATCGGGATCGCCGCCGCGCTGACCAACGTGCTCGGCCGCATGGTGCGAGATGAGCGCCAGGGTTGGGCCATCTTTGCCGCCATGAGCGTCTTGCTCTTCATCGGCGTGATTACCGTGTACTG
>Ga0209526_10001129_pt1 | contig 17611 bp, 16 predicted proteins | sample JacPinW_OM2H0_M1_FD_188566 | JGI IMG/M metagenome (GOLD analysis project Ga0209526, IMG submission 188566) | Forest soil microbial communities from Algoma, Ontario, Canada - Jack Pine, Ontario site 1_JW_OM2H0_M1 (SPAdes) (version 2) | ecosystem: Environmental > Terrestrial > Soil > Boreal... | reverse complement strand
TGGATGCCTATGCCGACCGCCACGAGGCACTCAGCCATCGCGACGCGATGCTGGTCGTACTGGGCGTGTTGCTGCCCACCTTCATGGGCTCGCTCGATCAGACCATTCTCGCGAATGCGCTGCCGACGATCGGGCGGGATTTCAACGACATTCATAACCTCCCCTGGTTGATCACGGCGTATCTGCTGGCGTCCACGGCGGTGATGCCGCTGTACGGCAAGATTGCCGACATCCACGGCCGCCGTTTCAGCCTGCGCCTGGCGATTCTCGCCTACATGGCGGGCTCGTTCGTCTGCGCGCTTGCGCCCAACATGATGGTCTTGATCTTCGGCCGGGTGCTGCACGGCATTGGCGGCGGCGGGCTCTCATCCCTGGGCATGATTGTTCTCGGCGATCTCGTGTCGCCCAAGGAGCGCGGCCGCTACTACGGATATTTCTCAGCCACCTACACCAGCGCCGGAGGGCTCGGTCCGCTGCTTGGAGGCTTCATTTCCGATCATCTGCATTGGTCGGTGATTTTTTGGATCAACATTCCCATGGGGCTGGCGGCGCTCGCGATGACGGGATCGCTCCTGCGCCGTCTTCCCCGTCACGAGCGTCCGCATCGCCTCGATTTCGCCGGCGCCGTGCTGATCGTGATTGCAAGCGTATCCTTCATGCTGGCCTTGAACCTGGCCGGTGTGCGCTATCCCTGGCTGTCTTTGCCCATCCTGGCGCTCCTCGCCGCGGCGGCGATCGTGGGCGCGCTCTTCGTGCTGCGCCTGCGTACCGCACCGGAGCCGCTGATCCCGATCTCCATTCTCCATGATCCGATAGTACGCTGGGCGATCATCGGGAATGCATGCGGCTGGGGCGCCATCATCGGGCTTAATGTGCTCCTCCCAATCTATCTCCAGGGAGTGATGGGCCTCTCGCCCACGCAAGCCGGGCTGAGCCTGGTCATGTTCCTGGTCGCGATGAACACCAGCGCCGGGGTCGCAGGCCAGGTCCTTGGCCGCGTGCGCCATTACAAGCGGCTGCCCATTGCCCTGCTCTCGCTCGCGATTGCTGCGGTAATCTTGCTTGGCTGGTACGCCGATCGGGTGACCCCGCTCGCGTTCGAGCTGCTGGTCATCCTGATCGGGACGGGCTTCGGGCCAGTGCCCTCGCTCACCGCGGTGGCCATGCAAAATGTGGTGAGCCGTCACCAGTTCGGCATTTCTATCGGGGCCATGAACTTCAGCCGTAACCTCTATGCGACCATGCTGATCGCGGTGTTCGGTGCCATTGTGCTGGCCAGCGCGCAAACGAGGGATGCGATGGACGGTGCGGCTGCCGCCGCTGCGCAAAACGCGGCGCACGGTTTCGCGTCGGCGTTCTTCATCGCCGCCGCGAGCTTCGCTATTGCGCTCATGGCTATCGTCCGGCTGGAGGAGAAACCGTTGCGGGCGGGTGGTGAAGAGGACGTTGAATAATTTTGGCTTGCGCCGCGCGCGTGAAATTTTGCTTGCAAATCGGAGCTGCCTCGGGCTTGGGCACGGAATCCGCCGGAGATTTTCTGGCGCAGCTTCATCACGCGTGCGTCGGCTTCGGCCTGGTTGTTGGTGAAGGGCACATTCGGATCGTGCAGGAAGCGCAAGACATCGGCCCTGCGCTGATGCAGGCGCAGGAGGAGGTTATGGCCAACGCGGGCGGGACGTGTAGGGGCGGGTTTCAAACCCGCCCCTACAATCAATCATCGCCAGCGCCGCGAATGATGCTTGGGCGGAGCCCCGGACGTCAGAACCTCCGTAGGGGCGACGCATGCGTCGCCCTGATCCGCGCTGCGGCGGATGCGGAAAGAGGGCGAGGCAATGCCTCGCCCCTACGGATCAGCCGGCGTAACCAGCCTGCGCAGGGTCGAAATGCCCGCAGATTTTGGTTGCGCGACTCGCCGCGTCATGTTAGAACAAATCAGGAACACCCGCGCGCCCCGGAGGTCTTATGCAATCACCCCCCACCGTCCCATCCGCCACCGATCACACCGAACCCGTCCGCCGCCGCGATTGGGCCGGTGAGCCCGGCTTGATTCTGGGGGAGGACGCGCAGGGCTACGACGAGCTGCTAGCGCAGGTGCGGCGTGCACTGACGCCCCGCGACGTGATGGAGGAGATGTGGATCCGCGATGTGGTCGATCTCGCCTGGGACAGCTTTCGCCTGCGCCGCTTGAAGGCGAACCTGCTGCGGGTCCGCGCGAGTAACGCCGTGTGGGATGTGCTTGGTCCGCTGGTCCGCAACGCCTACGATCTCGCACAGAAATGGCACGCGCGTGATGAGGCGGCCGTGAGGACCGTCGACGCCGCGCTCAAGTCCGCGGGCATGTCTATGGATGCGGTCATGGCGGCGACCTTGCGAGAGGAAATCGATGAGATCGAACGGATCGAGGCGATGATCGCCAACACCGAGACTCGGCGCGGCGTGGGTTTGCGCGAAATCGAGCGCTACCGCGCGAGCTTTGCGGAGAAGCTGCGCGAGGCCCTCGAGTCGGTCGAGAACTCCGATCCGCATGCCGCAGGCATCGTGCCGCAACCCCCTGCCGAGCAGGAGGCGGTGTGACCAGCCTGTGCAAGCGCCGCGCCAATCGGCGCAACGCGCGCGCCAGCACCGGGCCGCGGACGGCCGCGGGAAAGGCGCGCGCGGCGCAAAACGCACGGAAACACGGGTTGAGTGTGCCGGCACTGCGCGATCCGGAAAAGACGAGGAATATCGGCAACCTCGCCCGCAAGCTCGCCGGCCCGAAGGCGGACCCGCAGCGCTTCGCGGCCGCATGCCGGTTCGTCGCGGCGCAAATCGATCTCCTGGATATCCGGGAGGCGCGCCTTCCTCTGCTTTCGCGTGCGCTCGACGACCGCGCGGCGATCAAACGCCTGCACAGCATCGATCGCTATGCGCGCTACGCGCGCTCCCAGCGCAGCCGCGCGATCCGGGATTTCGGTTCTGCGCGTCCCCCGGTGTCGATGGGGATCGGCCAATCCATCGATAGCGACACCTGCGGCGCGGCGATCGATGTTGCGGCCGTGCTGCGGAAATCCCCGCTCCAGAAGAGACGCAGCTCCCTGCGTAGGGGCATCGGCCGAAGACCTGCGCGGGGTACTTCTCTGCGGTTTGGTCGGCGCGTTGATTACAACCGTTTTTGCGATTCTGCCAAAACGAAGCCAACGGGAAAAGTGTAACAACTTCAATGTTTAGACATGAACAATGCAACTAAAGAAGGGCGTAAATTAATGTATTCTCCTTGTGGTTGCAAGGAAGGGGAAGCCCCACATCTCACATGCGGTTGCCTGCGCTCCAGCTCCAGAAATCGCGGCCCTCGTTCTGCATCAAACGCGCGAGCACCATGTTGTGCACCTCGGAGGCGCCATCAACGAGGCGCGCCTGGCGGGCGTAGCGGTAGATCCATTCGAGAATGGTGTCCTTCGAGTAGCCGCGCGCGCCGTTGAGCTGGATTGCTACATCCGCGGCCTGGTGCAAGGTGTCGGCGACCTGGACCTTGGCCATGGACACCTCCTTGCGGGCGCGGTCGCCCTGGTCGAGCTTCCAGGCGGCGTGCATGACAAGAAGGCGCCCGATCTCGATCCGCTGCGCCATCTCGCCAAGCTTGATCTGCACGCTTTCGCGCTCGGCAAGCTTGATGCCGAAGCCTTCGCGCTCGCTCACATAGCTCTGTGCAATCTCCATGCAGCGCTTGGCGAGGCCGAGCCAGCGCATGCAATGCGTGAGGCGTGCCGGCCCGAGACGTATCTGGGTAGCCCGCAAGCCGTCGCCCACTTGCATCAGCACGTTCTCGTCAGGGACTTGGAGCCCTTCGAACATCAGCTCGCAGTGCCCGCCGTGCTCCTCCGGTCCCATGATGGGAATGCGGCGCAGGATGCGCCAGCCGGGCTGGTCGCGATGAAAAAGAAAGGCGGTGAGGCCGCGCCGCGCGTCATCGGAGGTGCGCGCGATCAGAATGAAATGCTCGGCGATCCCAGCGCCCGTGATGAACCACTTATGGCCATTGATCGCCCAGCCATTGCCGTTGCGTTCGGCCCGGGTGCGGATCATGCCGGGATCGGAGCCGCCGCCGGGGGCAGGCTCGGTCATCGCGAAGGCCGAGCGCACCCGACCCTCGACGATGGGCCGCAGCCACTTCTCTTTTTGCGCTGGCGTGCCGGCCAGCGCCAGCAGGCTCATGTTGCCGTCGTCCGGCGCTGCACAATTGAATGCGAGCGGTCCGAAGATGGAGCGGTTCGCCTCCTCGTACATCGCTGCCCAGCCCACGATCGGGAGCGCCATCCCGCCGTATTCTTTCGGTGCCTGCGGCGCCCAAAGGCCCTGCGCCTTGGCCTTCGCCTGCAGGCTGCGCAACACGTCGAGACGGATATTCTCGTGCTCGTCATAGTTCGCGCGGTCCGCCTCGATTGGCATCACATGCTCCTCGACGAAGCGGCGCGTGCCCAGGCGGACCTTTTCGATCTCGGGCGGCAGCATGAAATCCATAGCTCGGATCCTGTTTGTTGCGGGCGACTGATTCGTGGAATCAGCCGCGTAGCGCCACCATCTGCCCGCCGTCGACCACCAGCGTGGTCCCGGCGATGAAGCGGCCGGCATCGGACGCGAGCAGGAGGAGCGCACCGTCGAGGTCGCGCTCCTCGCCGAAGCGCCCCACGGGGATCTCGCGCTTGATCGCGGCGCCCGCTTCGCTGGTGAGGTACTCGCGGTTGATGTCGGTGACGATCCAGCCCGGCGCAATCGCGTTGACCCGGATGCCCTTGAACGCAAGCTCGAGCCCGAGCGCTTTGGTGAGCTGGATGACGCCCGATTTCGCAACCGCGTAGGCCACTGTTCCCTTGGCGACGCCGAGACCCAGCACCGATGCGATGTTGATGATAGCGCCCCCTTTGCCGGCCGCGAGCATGCGCCGCGCCGCCTCCTGCGCCCAGAAGAAGACGGCATCGAGGTTGGTCGCGATGACGCGCCGCCACTCCGCTTCCGGCAGCTCGACCGCACGATGGGTATGCGCGATGCCGGCATTGTTGACGAGAACGGTGACGCAGCCGAATGCCGCCTCGGCTGCATCGAATGCCTGTATCATGGCGCGATGGTCTAGCACGTCGGCAGCGACTGCGATGGCGCGGCCACCCGCTTTCTCGATCTGGGACTTCACCGCCGCGAGCCGGTCGGCGCGGCGTGCCACCAGCACGACAGCCGCGCCTGCTGCTGCCAGCACGTGCGCAAAGCGCACGCCCAGGCCGCTCGAGGCGCCGGTGACCAACGCCACCCGGCCCGTGAGGTCGAAGAGCTCGGCTGCACTCATGTGAGAATTATCCTGCAGCGTGGAATTAAAGAAGCGCAATAAACTCCGTTACCGTGAAGCCGGCCCGTCGGATAATTGATCGAAGCGTCCCCTGCTTCAGATCTCTGCCCGCATGGACTGGAACCGTGACGGTTCTTTTTGAATCTCGTGGGTGCACAAGAACGTGGTGGCTACCGACAATTCTGTCGACAACAAAGCCTGCCTTCGCCAGCGCTCGGAGAACCTGCCTGCCATTGACGACCGGAAGGCGCCCGCCATTCATCCTAAGCGGCCACGGTCACCCGCCGAATTTCCGGATGTGCATCGGGGGGAATAGGAATGCCATTATCGCGCCGATACGCCAGGATGGCGCGGATCGCCTCCTCAGCATTGGCGAGAGCCTCTGCTTCGCTGTCGCCTTCGGTGACAACTTCCGGCAGAGCGGGCACAAGCACGGTGAAGCCGCCCTCTTCCTGCGGCTCGAGAATCACGGAGAAACTGTAGTTGTCCATCATGTATGGCTCCTGCGCTGGTCAGATGTCAGCGATCAGCACCGTAGGGTGGGCAAACGCGCATGAATGCTTTCTCAACTCGCTCGAATTTTTGGGCGCGTTTGCCCACGAGGATCGGCCCTGCGACCTCCCTCCGCGTGGGCAAAACCGGTCCCCGGCCCCGATCGGGGATCGCGCGAATGCTGAGCACATCTTTCAACACTGAGCCGGCGATTTTGCCCGCCCTACAAGCTGATCTGTCTATCATAGCACCTTATCCACCATAAAGCCTGTGCGGGAGCCAGGTTGCTAGCGCCGGCACAAACCACAGCACCACAAGCGCGCAGAGCTGAATGAGCACGAATGGAATGATCCCGACGTAGATGTGCGTGGTGGTGATCTGGGGCGGAGCGACGCCGCGCAGGAAAAAGAGCGTGGGGCCGAGCGGGGGATGAATATAGGAGGTCTGCAGGTTCAGCGCGAACATCATGGCAAGCCATATCGGATCGATGGCCGGCATTTTCAGAAGCGCCGGCGCCACGATCGGCACGACCACGAAAATGATCTCGAAGGCGTCCATGACGAAGCCGAGGAGAAAGATCGCGATCATCACCGCCAGGATCGCTCCGGCCGCTCCGCCCGGCAGATTGGTCAGGCCTCGCTGCACCATGTCATCGCCGCCCAGAGCGCGAAACACCAGACTGAACAGGGTGGCGCCGATCAGGATGAGGAAGATCATGCTCGTCACCTGGGTGGTGCGGGTCATGACCGGGACGAGGACGTCGAAGAACCCGCGTGGTCCGAGCTTCAAGGCGGCAAGCACAATTGCCCCGACCGCGCCGACGGATGCGGCTTCAGTCGGGGTGGCGATCCCCATGAGGATCGAGCCGATCACAGCGACGATGAGCAGGATCGGTGCGATCAACACTTTCAGCAGGCGCAATGCGATCACCGCTGCGCCCCCCGCGTCCTGCGCGGGCGGCAGAGCGGGCGATGCCTTCGGCCGAAAGACGGCTACCGCGATGAGATAAACGAGATAGAGCGCCACCAGCGCCAGGCCTGGAATGATCGCGCCGGCGAAGAGATCGCTGACCGTCACGGACCGTGGTGCGTAGATGCCCTGCGCGAGCTGTGCCGCCTGATAGGCATTGCTCATCTGATCGCCCAGCAGCACCAGCACCGTCGCCGGCGGGAAGATCTGGGCGAGAGTGGCGGTTGCAGCCACCGTACCGGACGCCAGCCGCGGATCGTAGCCATAGCGCAGCATGGTCGGCAGCATGATGAGGCCGATGGTTACGGTCGTCGCCCCCACCACGCCTTTGGCCGCAGCGAGGAGCACGCCGACGAGGAGGACCGAGATGCCGAGGCCGCCCGGGAGTGAGCCGAACAGCCGGCCCATGGACTCCAGCAGCTCCTCCGCGATCTGCGAGCGTTCCAGCATCACCCCCATGAAGATGAAGAGCGGGATTGCGATCAGCACCTCGTTCGTCATCACGCCGAAGATGCGCTGCGGTAGCGCCCCAAGCAGCGCGAGGTCCATCTCGCCTCCGAGCCGCCCAGTGATCGCGAAGGCAAACGACACGCCCCCAAGCGTGAGCGCCACGGGATAGCCGGCGAACAGCATGCAGCAAATGGCGATCACCATCGCCACAGCCAGGATTTCGGCACCAGTCATGGCCGCTCAAAACAGGCCGGCGAGAGCATGTGCGGGATCAATCACGAGGAACATCCCGCAGGCTTCGATCGGCGGCTTGCGTGAGTGATGCGGGGCCTGTGGCGAGCAGCAGGGCCGCGCGGATCACCTGGGAAAGGCCTTGCAGCGCCATCAGGAACGCGAATAGCGGGATGAGCGTCTTCAACAAATACACAAAAGGCAGACCGCTTGTCTCCCGCGAATGCTCCAGGATCGACCAGGAGCGCGCCACATAGGGCAGCGCGTACCAGATGATCGCCGCCATGAACGGCAGCAGCAGAAGGAGCGCGCCGAGAAGATCGACGACCGCCTTGTTCCGCGCGGAAGCGTCGGCATAAAACACATCCACGCGCGCATGGCCGTTCTGCTGCAGCGTCCACGCCGCCGCCAGCAGGAACAGCGTGGCATGGGTGTAGATGACGGATTCCGACAACCAGATGGAGCCGATCCCGAAGACGTAGCGCAGGAGCACGACGGCGAGCTGCAGCAGCACGAGCAACAGGCTGAGCCAGATCACCGTACGGCCGATTGCTGCAATCAGCAGATCGATGGCTTGGGCCGTCCTGGTGAGCTGGTGGCTCACCGCTGCTCTCGCCGCTCCCATGCGGCGCTGATGCGAGCCCCTGAGAGCCTCTGGAGCGTACGCCGGATGTGCGGCGCGGTATCGGGATTGGGAACGCTGTGGGGTATCATGCTCGACTTTGCTCCCGCCGCCGAGAATACTAATATCATCGGCGATGTCCGCTCGACCCCCGACCTCGGATGAAATCCCCTATCCGAGAGGAGGTCACCGCACAATGCAGCGAGGTACTTAAGTCCATGGCCGCACAAGAGCATCAGCACGAGCACGGCTCGGAACTCTCCGAGATGCAATTGCGCGTCCGCGCACTGGAGACCGTCCTCACCGAAAAAGGCTATATCGACCCTGCAGCGCTCGACCGCATCATCGAGACCTATGAGACCAAGGTCGGCCCTCACAACGGGGCGCGTGTGGTTGCGAGAGCCTGGAGCAACCCGGCATTCAAGCAGGCACTGCTCGACGATGCATCGAAAGCGGTGCGCGGCATGGGGCACGAGAGCCGGGTGGGCGACCATCTGGTCGCAGTCGAGAACACGCTGCAGGTCCATAACATGGTCGTGTGCACGCTGTGCTCCTGCTATCCCTGGGAGGTGCTTGGGCTGCCGCCGGTCTGGTACAAGTCCGCGCCGTACCGCTCGCGCGCGGTCAAGGACCCGCGCGGCGTGCTCGCGGATTTCGGGGTCAAACTGCCGAAGGAGACCCAGATCCGGGTGTGGGATTCGACGGCGGAGACGCGGTTCCTGGTCTTGCCCATGCGGCCGCAAGGTACCGAAGGCTGGAGCGAGGAGCGGCTTGTGCAACTCGTCACCCGCGATTGCATGATCGGGACAGGGCTGCCGAAGAAGCCCGAGGAGATCGCCTGATGGACGGTATTCACGACATGGGCGGCATGGACGGCTTCGGTAAGGTCGTACCCCAGCCCAATGAACCGCCGTTCCACGCGGCGTGGGAAGGCCGCGTCCTCGCGCTGCAACGGGCCATGTCCTATGCCGGAGCGTGGCAGATCGACATGTCGCGCGCCGCGCAGGAACGGCTGCCGCCGCAGGTCTATCTCACCGTGTCCTATTACCAGCGCTGGGAGCTGGCGATGGAGCGTAACGTGGTTGAGCGGGGCCTGGCGGATGCCGGTGAGCTCGCGGCGGGGCACGCGCAGCATGCGGGCAAGTCGCTCAAGCGCAAGCTCACGGCTGATAATTTTCTGGAGTCCATGACCCGGGGCTCGTTCTACCGGCAGGCACAAGCCCCCGCCCGCTTCAAGCCGGGCGACCGCGTGCGCACCCGCAACATCCATCCCCCGACCCATACGCGGCTGCCGCGCTATGCCCGCGGGCGCCTCGGCGTGGTCGAGTTGGTGCACGGCTGCCACGCCTTTCCCGACTCGGTCGCAATCGAGAAAGGGGATGATCCGCAGTGGCTGTACACGGTCCTGTTCGAAGGGCGCGAGCTCTGGGGTCCGGATGCCGACCCCAGCGTGAAGGTCTCGATCGATGCGTTCGAGCCTTACCTCGAACCGGCGTGATGCAGAGGGGAGCGGACCGAGCGCTGCGGATGTCCCCGGAACCAAGGCGTGCAGGGCCGGCCCATGACGAGTTGCCTTGCAAAATAACACGCGTCTGCTGTGAATAAGATCGACAACTTGGCGGCGCGGCAGGCCGCGCAGTCGGTTCCTGGCATTCCGAGCGACGACGAAGGCCCGGTCTTTCGCGAGCCGTGGGAAGCCCAGGCCTTCGCCATGACACTTTCGCTCTACGAGCGCGGCCTGTTCACCTGGGCGGAATGGGCGCAAACGCTCGGTGCGGAGATCAAGCGCGCGCAGGCGGCGGGGGATCCCGATACCGGCGAGACTTATTACCGGCACTGGCTCAACGCGTTGGAGCGTCTTGTTGCCGAAAAGGGCGTGACCGATGCGCCGACGCTCGCGCAGTATCGCGATGCCTGGAACCACGCCGCTGACCGCACGCCACACGGCATCCCGCTCGAGCTCAAGCCCGAAGACTTCGAGTAGGGTGGGTTAGTTGTACTGCGTCATAAACTTTTCGCCGCAGCCGTGCCTCGCGTCGTCATCCTGAGGTGCCCGCGCGCAAAGGCGCGCGCTGAGCGCCTCAGGGTGACGGTTCAAGGGACGGCGTTTGCGACGCAGTACGATTAGCCGGAACAGACGGACGCATCTGCGGCGGGGCGGCGGCGCGTCATGCGGCGGCGCGCTCCGGGGTGTGCACGTGCTCGGGCCGCACGCCGAGTCCGACGAAGCGGGCGGGAAGACGGCGCAGCAGCGCGCATTGCGATGTGAGTCGCAGGAGAAGGGGCGCCTGAAGTGCTGGCTCCGGGTCACTCAGCAACCGACCGATCACGTTGTTCTGGATGATGAGCTGCATGCGCTGCGTGACGCGGGTCGGAAACATGCGGCGCTTCTGCACGCGAGCGAGATCGTCCCGTTGCAGTGTGGCGGTCGCGAGCGGCTGCCAGAGAATATTTGCTGCTGCGACCGCGTCCTGCACCGCCAGATTGATCCCTACGCCGCCGATCGGGGACATGGCATGCGCCGCATCGCCGATGCAGAGCAGCCCCGGCCGGTGCCACTGATCGAGCCGATTGACAGCGACGGTAAGGAGCTTGATCTGCTCCCAATCCGCAAGCTCATCGACGCGGTCTGCGAACATTGGGACGAGCCGTGCAACTTCATTACGGAACGCCGCCAGGCCGGCGCGACGCGTTTCTTCGAATCCGCCCTTCGGGATCACGAAAGCACACTGCCAATAGTCGCCGCGGTTGATCAGAACGACGATATGCCCGGCCGTGAACCTGCCCATGGTCTCCCCGGGGTCGCTGGCTTCTTTCCGCAGCCGAAACCAGAGCACGTCCATGGGGGCGCCGAGATCTTGGGCCTTCAATCTGGCGCGCTCTCGAATAGTCGAGTGGCGGCCGTCGCAGGCAACCGTCAGATCGGCGCGCACCTCCATTGCGCCATCCGGCGTGGTGGCACGCACCCCCACGATTCGGCCATTCTCGTTGATGAGATCGACCGCCTCCGCCCGCATGTGCAGATGGAACGTGGGATAGCTTTTCCCGCGATCGGCAAGAAAATTGAGGAAGTCCCACTGCGGCATGAGCGCAACGAACTTGCAGCGCGTCGGCAGACGAGTGAAGTCCGCGAACGCGTATTCCTGGTTTCCGAAGAATGCGCCGATGCTCGTTGCCTTCTCATGCGGCAGCTTGAGAAAATCGCCGAGCAGTCCGAGCTCGCCCATCAATTCCAGCGTCGAAGGGTGGATGGTGTCGCCGCGGAAGTCGCGCAGGAAGTCGGCGTGTTTTTCCAATATCACCACGTCGACGCCGGCGCGCGCCAGCAGGAACCCGAGCATCAGCCCGCACGGGCCGCCGCCGACGATGCAGCACCGGGCAGAGAGCCGATCGGCCGCCATCCGCGCGTTAGATCCCGACCATGCGTTCAGTGACGATGTAGCCGGTGAGCAGAAGCGCGCCGAAAGCGATAATCACCACGGCAGCGCAAGCCTCGATCCCGCGCATCGCCAGGAGGCCGTAGCCCGAACGACTCTCGGCAAAGCGCTTCGCCCATGCTTTTGCCCCAACTGCAATGGAAGCGACGAGCGCGACCGTCACGGCGGTCCCGATCCCCATCACGAAGGTTGCTGCGATGCCGGCCCAGAACAGACCCTGGGCCAACGCGAACACCAGGACCAGGATTGCGCCCGAGCAGGGGCGGAGACCTACGGCGACGACCGCGGAGAGGCCGCGCTTCCATCCGCCCGGGCCGGCGAGCTCCTCGGGCTCGGGCGCATGGGCATGGCCCCAGGCCGAGGCGTCATCTTCGCAATGATGATGATGCTGGTCATGCTCTTCACAACCATGATGATGGTGATGATGGCCATGACCGTGATGCATGCAGTGTCCATGGTCGGGCGGCGTTGCCGCGGCTCCCAGTGGCGCGGGGTGATGGAGCGTCTGCGCCGCGGCGATGAAGGCGCGTCCCTTCACCCACAGCAGCCGCACGCCGATCAGAACAATGAGCGAGTAGCTCAGAATCTCGATCACGTTGACGGCGCGGCCCATGCTGGCGGCGGTCGCATTTAAGAGCGCCGCCGCTATGCCGACCACCACGACGGCGACAAGCGCCTGCACCAGCGCCGAGACGAACGACAGCACCACGCCGCGCTTCCAGGTCTCCTCGTTCGCCACGAGGTAGGACGATATCACCGCCTTGCCGTGACCCGGCCCGGCGGCATGGAAGATGCCGTAGAGAAATGAGAGTCCCATGAGGCTCCAGGCGGCGCTGCCGTCCGCCTTGGCCGCGCGGATCAAGCCGGAAAACTGCCGGTAGAATTCAGCCTGCTTGGCGAAGATCCAGCCGAGGATGCCGCCCATAACGGGAGCCGGTCCTTGCGAGCGCGACATGCCGAACGGGCCGCCTTGGGCGAGCGCTCCGTCGTGCGCGCCAGCCAGGATCAGCGCGCCGGCAACTGCCGTTGCAACCAACGCGAAGCAAACAAGAAGACGCCAGCGTTTGCCAGTTTTCACGGACATTTCACGACGATCTTGTTGGCGAATTCGGAGCCGATTGTGAGCGTTGGATCTCGCTGGTCGGCGGCGAGCGCGCTCAACCGCGCAGAAAGGTCGGTATTCATCTGTTCCGGATTGACGACCGTGAGCTTGCAATGCGCCGGCGCTCCGACCAGCTTTGCCGGGTTCTTTTCGGCAAAGCTGAAATCCACGAAGAATTCGCGGTCATAGACTTCGACGGTGAACTCCTTGGCCTTCACTGGAGTCTTGAGCGGAAGGGTGAAGTAGAGCGTCAGCACCGTCTCCTTGGGATCGAACTCCAGATAGTAGCCGGCGGCGGGCTCGTTCAACTCGATCGTCTTGCCATTCGCCTTGGCATAAGTGAAGAAGTCGTACTCCTTCAACGAATCGACATTGACTTGCGCCAGCGGTGCAAGCTCCTCGCGCGTGAACTGGTCTTTTTTCTTGGATTCGATGCCTTGTATCGCGAAGGTTGAGAACATGTCGTCGAAGGTCCAGGCATGCCGCACGCCGGTGATCGCGCCGTCCGGCGCGTAGACGAGTTCGCTCTTCACGGTGACCCAGACGTGGGGATGGGCGGAGACCGCGGAGCAACCTGCAATGAGGCCTGCGACCGCGGTGAGGAAAGGCAATAAACGTTTTATCATCAACACTTTCTCGCCCAACCGGGCCACAGCTTTCGGCTTCGCGCAAGATATCCCGGACTGGGGCGGAATGGAGGCGCATTGCCCCAGCTACTGCCGTGCGCGGCGGCGACCCAGAGGTTAGCGGCTAGGGCGCTTATATCCCCGCGGCACCGCCGTCGGCGCGCGGATCGTGCGCTGCCTCCATCGTCCCGTCGGGATGGAGCACCACTGCTCCCGCGTGTCCCATTACGTCGGAATAGGGCTCGGGCAACACTTCTATGTCGTGACCCGCCGAGACCAGCCGATCGATGAGATTGCCGTCGAACCGCGCTTCCATGCGCACGTTTGTTTGCGCGGCCCCCCAGGTCCGGCCGAGAAGCCAGCGCGGCGCGTCGATGGCGCGGTCCAGCGGCTGACCGAACTTCACGTACCGCGTGAACAGCGCGGCTTGCGTTTGCGGCTGACCATCCCCGCCCATAGCGCCATAGACAATGACGCGGCCGTCTGCGAGCGAGGCGAGCGCGGGGTTGAGGGTGTGAAACGGCAGCCGGCCGGGTGCGAGCGCATTCAACGCACCGCTGTCGAGCGAAAAGCTCGCGCCGCGATTTTGCAGCAGCACGCCGGTCGTTGGCAGCAGCACCCCCGAGCCGAATTCCCAATAAAGCGACTGGATATAGGAAACGACAAGCCCGGAGGCGTCCGCGCTGCCCATCCACACGGTATCCCCTTTAGCATGAGCGGGTGCCGCTTCCGTCTCCCGGCTCGCGGCCTTGTGCTGATCGATCTTGCCGGCTTCGGGCTCGAGGAAGGGCGCTTCAAGATAGCGCTCGACGGAGCGGGGCAGACGATCGGGATCGGTGATGACGCGGTCGCGCACGCGAAATGCACGCTTGGTCGCCTCGATCAGCCCATGGACGTGATGAAAGCTTTCGGCCTGTTTCACCGCGAGCCGTTCGAACAGGGCAAGCAGCAGCAATGAGGCAAGCCCCTGGGTCGGGGGCCGCGTGTTGAAGAGAGTGCCCGGCTCGAGCTCAACGGACAGCGGTTCGGCGAGACTTGCACGGCAGCGTTCGAGATCCGTGCGGGTGAGCGGACTGCCGACGCGATCGAGCTCGACCGCGATCTCGCGGCCTATGTCACCGCGGTAAAAGTCGTCGAGCCCGGAATGGCCGAGATGGTCGAGCATTGCGGCAAGCCCCGGCTGGATGAGCGTGCTGCCTGCCTCCGGCGCCTTCCCGTCGCGCAGAAAGGTCGGCGCGAAGCCCGCAACGTCCTTGAGCTCGGCGAGCTTCTCGTTCGTGAGCCGGGCTTGGCCACGGGTGACGACGTACCCCTCCTTCGCATGGCGGATCGCATCCGCAAGGAGCTCGCGAAGCGGCATGCGTCCGCCGTGTGCGTGCGCCGCCTCGAGCGCCAATATCCAACCGGCAATCGCGCCGGGTACGGTTAGAGCAGCAAGCGCGCCGCGCGGCGGAATCGTCTCGTGCTCGCGGTAGAGGTCGCGGGTCGCATGCGCGCCTGCACGGCCCGCGGCCATGAAGGCGCGCACCCGGCCTGAGGGCTCGCGCACGAGCCAAAAGCCGTCGCCCCCGACATGATTCATGTGCGGATAGACGACAGCGATGGTGGCCGCCATGGCCACCATCGCCTCGATCGCATTGCCGCCGATGGCAAGTACCATGCGGCCGGCCTCGACGGCGGCGTGATGCGGCGCGCAAACCACTCCCTGGCGGTGTCCCGCGGTATGCAGATCCAAACCGGTCAGGCCTCAGCGGTTATGGTACTGTCGAGGAGGCCGCGGTGTTTGAGCAGACCCTCGGCGCTCGGCAAGCGGCCGCGAAACGCGAGGTAGAGCTCCGTGGGATCGCGTGAGCCGCCGGCAGCATAGACATGATCGTGCAGCTTCCTGGAAGTGGCGGCGTCGAAAATGTCTCCGGTTTCCTCGAACGCGGCGAAGGCGTCCGCATCGAGCACCTCCGACCACATGTAGCTGTAGTACGCCGCCGCATACCCTCCGCCGAAGATGTGCTGGAAGTGGGTTGGCCGGTGGCGCATCACGATCTCGCGCGGCATCCCGATGCGCGCGAGCGTCGCCTTTTCGAACGCCTTGATATCGAGCCCATCGGAACGCTCGCCGTCGCGCGACGTGCGCTCGTGGAGTTCCAGATCGAGGAGCGCGGAGGCCACATATTCCAGGGTTGCGCAGCCCTGGTTGAAGGTGCGCGCGGCAATAAGCCGCCGCAATAGATCCTGCGGCATCGGCTCGCCCGTGCGGGAATGAACGGCGAACCGACTGAGGATCTCCGGCCGCTCCAGCCAGTGCTCGTAGAGCTGTGAGGGCAGCTCGACCCAGTCCTGCAGCACGCTGGTCCCTGCCACCATCGGATAGGTGAGATCGGAGAGGAGCCCGTGCAGAGCATGACCGAACTCATGGAACAGCGTCCTCGCGTCTTCAAAGGAGAGCAGCACCGGTTCGCCTTCGCTCGCCTTGGAGAAATTCATGACGTTGACGATGACGGGGCGGATGTCGCCGCCGAGCCTTTCCTGCTCGCGCAGGCTAGTCATCCAGGCGCCGCTATGCTTGGAGCTGCGGGCAAAATAATCGCCGAAAAAGAGCCCGCGCTCCCGGCCTTGCGCATCCCGAACTTGCCAGACCCGCACATCCTCGTGCCAGACGGGAATGTCTTCGCGTTGCTGGAAGCTCAGGCCGAACAGCCGGTTCGCGGTGTAGAACGCCGCCTCTATGATCCGCTCGAGCTGGAAATACGGCTTGATCGTCGCCTCATCCACATCGCAGCGCAGCTTGCGCAGCTTCTCGGCATAATAGCGCCAGTCCCAGGGGGCGAGCTTGAAGTTCTTTCCCTCCGCCTGCACCAGCTCCTGCAGCGCATCGCGGTCGGCGATCGCATGCCGGCGCGCCGGCTCCCACACCTGCTCAAGCAGCGAGCGCACCGCCTGGGGTGTCTTCGCCATGGCGTCGTCGAGCCGATAATGCGCGTAGCTCGCATAACCCAGAAGGTACGCGCGTTCCTCGCGCAGCCCCGCGGTCTCGGCGATGATGGCCTTGTTGTCGGTGGCGCCGCCGCCGTCGCCGCGGGCGATCCAGGCGCGAAAGATCTTCTCGCGCAGATCGCGCCGTTCGGAAAACTGCAGGAACGGCTCCACGCTCGAGCGGGAGGTCGTGATGACATGCTTGCCGGCGTGGCCGCGCTCGTCCGCCGCCGCGAGCGCCGCGGCACGCAAGAAATCCGGCAGCCCCGCCAGATCCTCCTCGGCTTCGAGCTCGAGCTGATAGCTTTGCTCGTCGGCGAGCACGTTCTGGCTGAACGCGGTGCCGAGCGACGCAAGCCGTTCGTTGATCTCGGCGAGCCGCGCCTTTGCGGTTGCATCGAGCGCAGCGCCCGCGCGCTTGAACATGGCGTGGTAGCGCTCGAGCACGCGGGCTTGCTCGGGCGTCAATTCAAGCTCGCCGGAGCGCCGATAAAGCGCATCGACACGCTGGAACAAGCGTTCATCCAGCAGGATCTTGTTCCAATGCTGGGCGCGTAGCGGCGCAAGCTCCCGCTCGGCTGCGAGCAGCGCATCGTTCGTGTGCGCTTTGGCGAGCACGTGGAAGGTGTTCGAGATGCGGTTGAGCGTCTCCCCAGCCTGCTCCAGTGCCTCGATGGTATTGGCGAAGCTGGGCTCTGCCGGATCGGATGCGATGGCGGCGACCTCCGCCGCATGCGCGGCAAATGCAGTCGTGAAGGCCGGCAGGAAATGCTCGGGCCTGATGCGCGCAAAGGGCGGAACGCCGAATGGGCTGGTCCAGTTCTCGAGCAGCGGGTTATCGGTTGCGGTGCGGGACGTCTTTGCGCTGTTCATGCCGGCCATATGGGGCTTTATAGCGCGGCAGTCCACCTCACCAGGGCCCGTAGGCGGATTAGCGCAGCGGTATTGGCAGACGGCAGTACCGTGCAGCGTAATCCGCCGGAACGCGGCGGGTTACGCCACAACTCGGCGCAGCCGATTTCCGGATAATCCGCCCTTCGCAATGGAGATGCGACCAATGAACGCCATCACCCTCGATCAGGCCGACCGTCTCATTGATGCCGTTCTCCGGCGCGGCGCCGAGCTCGACTGCCGCCCGCTGTCCGTCATCGTGGTCGAGCCCGGCTGCAAGGTGAAGGCCTTCAAGAAGGAAGACGGCAGCTCCATGATCCGCTTCGAGATGGCTTACGGTAAGGCCTATGCCGCGCTTGCCATGGGCCGCTCCTCGCGGCTGGTGAAGGTGCGCGCGGAAGAAAAGCCGATCTTCATGCGCTATCTTATCAGCGCGAGCGGCGAGCAGATCTTTCCCGAAGGCGGTGGGCTGCAGATTCGCAATGTCGAAGGAGACGTGATCGGCGC
>Ga0209526_10001128_pt1 | contig 17618 bp, 15 predicted proteins | sample JacPinW_OM2H0_M1_FD_188566 | JGI IMG/M metagenome (GOLD analysis project Ga0209526, IMG submission 188566) | Forest soil microbial communities from Algoma, Ontario, Canada - Jack Pine, Ontario site 1_JW_OM2H0_M1 (SPAdes) (version 2) | ecosystem: Environmental > Terrestrial > Soil > Boreal... | reverse complement strand
GTCCGCCGCCGGCGCATCGGCGTCTTCAACGACGATTTCGAGTTCGGGTGTCATCGTCCTTCAGCGGGCCCCTCACCCCGGCCGCTCGCTTCGCTCGGGCCGACCCTCCCCGCTTTGCGGGGAGAGGGTGCCGAGCCGCTTCAGCGGCGAGGCGGGTGAGGGGCATCATCCGAGTCACTTTGTGAAAAGGCGCGCACCTCCTCACTTCGCGACGAAGCCGGCTTCGGTCATAAGTTCTTTGTTGAGCGCGTCGTCGAGCTCGAGGAAATTCACCATCTCCTCACCCGTGAGGAAGATCGGCTTGAGTGCCTGTTTCTCCATGTAATCCTTGTATTCCAGCGTTTGCGACACTTTCCGGAACAGCTCGACATAGAACGAGCGCTGCTCCTCGCTCACCTTGCCCGGAAGAAACATGGCGCGCAGCATCAGATACTGCACGTCCAGTCCTTCTTCCTTGCAGGTCGGGATATCGTTCCACGACATCGTATCAGTCACTTTCGCCTTGTAGCCGATGCGCTCCTTGTCGAAGACGCAGAGCGCACGCACCTGGCCGGCGCGCCAGACTTCGAGATTCTCGGACGGGTTGTTGACGTTGGCTGCGGTATGATTGCCGACCAGCTGGGTTGCCGCTTCACCGCCGGACTTGTAAGGCAGATACGCGAATTTGGCCCCGGTCTTCTTTTCAATGAAGACCGTGAGCACGTGATCTTCGCGCTTTGAGCCGGTACCGCCCATCTTGAAAGGCGGATTGGCGGCCTTGGCCGCCTCGATGAATTCGTGCACGGTCTTGTAGGGCAAGGTCGTGTTGTCCCAGAGCACGAACTCGTCAAGCGCAATGACCGCCACCGGGGTGAGCTCGCGCCAATTGAAGGGGATCTTGGCCGAGAGGGGCAGCATGTAGATTAGCGAATAGGCAATCAGCACTTTGTTGGGATCGCCTTCGCTCGATTTCATGTAAACCAGTGCTTCGGCCCCCGAGGCAGCCCCTTTGAGGGAAACCACCATAGGCTGCTTCATCAGGCCGTTCTTTTGGACCGCCGCCTGCATCATGCGCGCCATCTGATCAGAGGCTCCGCCCGCGCCCGCCGCCACGACAATCTCGACCGGTTTGGTGGGCTCCCAGGCGCTTGCCGGCGCGCCGGCGAGGGCGACCCAGGCAAGCGCGGCCGCGCTCGCGTGCAATCTCATTTTTGACATTTCGCAGTGCTCTCCTTGGATCGTTGGATCCCGAAATCTCCGTCGGAATCGTATCCTATTGTGCCGTTCGTCGTTATTCATCACAATGGTTGAGGAGCTTTGAACGAGCTTTAGCAAGCGTGCATGATGCCGCACCTTCTAACAAGATCCATCTGCATTGGGCTTGCGCTCGCCGGCGCCTGCGCATTGTGGAGATCCGCTGGCCGCTCGCCGGCAGGCTTGGCAGTAACGCAGGCACAGGCGGTTCAAAGTGCCGGCCCGGCGGCAGAGCGCGCCCGCCGCATGGGTGCCGTCAGCAACTGGGGGTATTGGCTGAGCTTAGCCACAATGGGGGGCGTTGCCGCGGCGCCCCATGATCTCCTTGTCGTCGACAGCGAGATCTCCTTGAACCGCGAATTCGAGCGCGAGTATTCCCGCGAGGAAGTCGCGCGCATGAAGCGGCGCCCCGATGGCAGCCCTCGCGTTCTCTTGGCCTATCTCTCGATCGGAGAAGCGGAGCGGTATCGCCCCTACTGGCAGCCGGAATGGTATGACCAGGCCAAGAAGCCGGCATGGCTCGACAAGGAGAACAGGCGGTGGGCGGGCAACTACCTGGTCCGATACTGGGATCCGGAATGGCAGCGGCTGATCTTCGGCGCGCCTGAGGCCTACCTCGACCGTATTGTGGCCCAGGGCTTCGACGGCGTTTATCTCGACCGCGCCGATGCATACTCCCAGTGGCACAAAGAAAACCGGTCCGCACAAGCCGACATGGTGACGTTCATTGCCCGGTTATCCGAGCACGCGCGCAAAATGAAACCGGAATTCCTGGTGGTCATGCAGAACGCCGAGGAGCTACTCGAAGACAAAACCTTGCTCGCTACTCTCGACGGCATCGCCAAGGAGGACCTGCTCTTCGGAGTGCGGCGCGCGGAAGAGCCCAACAAGCCCAAAGAGGTGGAATGGTCGATTGAGCTCCTGCGCATGGCGCGCGAGGGCTCGCGCAAGGTGCTGGTCGTGGAGTATCTCAAGGACGCGACCAAGATGTCTGAGGCGGCAGCTCGACTGCTTGATGAAGGTTTCGTGCCCTACTTTGCGCCGCGTAAGCTCCACTGTCTCAACCCGCCCGCGGTCCTGGACGCATCCGGCAAGTTGCCGGAGCATCATTGTCGGTAATCATTACTGCTCACTGACACTACTGACTGCTGATCACCGATATCGCAGCACCCGAGGCAGCGCCGCCGATCATGCAGGGCAGGCCAAATTCCACATGACCCGTCGTGGCTGCCACGATGCAGCCCAGCGCCAGGGCGCCCTGCCCGATTGTTCCCCAGGTCGACCAATCGCGCTTGGAGCCCGGGCCCTTGCGCTTGAGCTCCTCGATTGCAGCAAGCGCGTCTTTGCGCAGATGCGTGGTTTCCACGCTCTCGGCAGCATCGATCACTTCGTTGAGCACCGAAGCGATTTTCTTGGGCTGGGTGTTGCGCGCCTGCTTGAGCATTGCGAGCAATGACGCGTCGCGCGCGGCATTGCTGGCGAGAGTGTATTTGGCCATGTTGCCCATGGTGAGCTTGTCGACGCTGTCGCGCTCGTTCGCCCAGGGCAGGAGGGCGATGATCCGCGTGATCGGCCGCTCGGAGCCGGTGGCAAAATAATAGCCCCACAGCGTGTCGAGCAGCTCGGGACTCTTCTCGAACGTGAGCTCGATGGCGCCTTTGCGATCACCGCCGCCCTGCAAATGATCGCGCAGGCGATCCCACAAGTTCGGACCTTTCTTCTCGAGTGCCACCTCGTCGAGCGTCTGCAGCCGCCCGTCGAGATATTTCTCGATCATGGCTTTGCGAATGGGCATGCGATCGGCGTATTTGCGCAACCAGCGCTGCCAGTCGGGGTGACCCGAATACGCGATCGCGCGCACAATCACCCATTGATCCACCGGCGCGATTGAGAGCATCCTGCCGATGATCTCCTCGGCCCGGTCGGGATTGGAGCCGAGCACGCCCGCAATGAAGCCGACATACACACCCGCACCCTCCGGCTCCTTGAACGCCCCCAGCGCGCTGAGCGCGCGCACCGCCGTCGGCAGACGCGCCGGTTGCGGGCGCGCCCGATAGTTCGCCAGCCATTTGCCGATTGCATCCATGGACGAGAACTCGCCGCCCAGGGGCAGCGCAGCCCAAGCAGGTGCAACCAGAGCGCCAATGATGATGAAGAGCGCGATCAAACGCCGCATGATCCCCTCCCCCATGATTCGTGGAGGTGATCAAGCACCTGCGTCGTTTTGCGGGCGCCCCCGTGCACGGGCAAGGGCGCAACTGGGGCGTGCTGCCCAAATAGTGAATATTGAATAGTGAGTAGTGGGGGCTGGGAGCTACTACTCAGTACTCACCACTCACCCCACTTAAAACAGCTCAAAATACTCCCGCTGCTCCCATTCCGTGACCTCGGATTGAAAGCGCGCGATTTCCGCTTCCTTGATGCGCAGATAATAATCGATGAAGGCCCGGCCAAAGCCGTCGGAAAGGCAGTTGTCGTTGCGAAGCGCGCGTAGCGCCTCTTCCAGACTCTTTGGCAGAAGAAGCGCCTGCGCCTCGTAGGGCGTGTCGGCCGATGGTCCGGGCTCGAGCATGCGTTCCATGCCGTCGAGCCCGGTAAATATCTGGGAGGCCATGTAAAGGTAAGGATTGGCGGCTGGCTCGCCGACGCGATTTTCAAGCCGCGTGGCCGCGTCCCCGGCGCTGCCCAGCACCCTGATCATGACGCCGCGATTGTCCCGGCCCCAGACCACGCGATCGGGCGCGAGCGAATAGCCGCGGTAGCGTTTGTAGCCGTTGATCGTCGGGGTCGTGAAGGCAGCCGCCGCACGCGCGTGCGAAAGCAGACCCGCGAGGAAATTGCGGCCGGTGCGCGACAGCAGCTCCTTGTCCTGCGAGGTAAACGCGTTGATGTTCGTTTGTCGATCGACCAGTGATTGATGCAGATGCCACCCGCTGGAGAGCACATTCGCGACGTTCGGACGGCACATGAACGTCGCGTGATAGCCCTGGCGCCTGCAGATCTGTTTCACCGCACTGCGAAACATGATCATGGTGTCGGCCGGCAGCAGTCCCACCTGCGGATGGAAGGTAAACTCGCACTGGCTTGGCCCAAGTTCGACCTCGACCGAGCGCAGTGGGAGCCCGAACGCAATCACGTCACGCCGAATGCTTTCCAGTATCGGCTCGATCTGATCGAAGCGCGTTTCCGTCAGGTACTGATAGCCTTGTGACAGCAGGCTGACCTGGGGCGCCTCGCCGGGCCAGGTGGCATCCTCCGGAGCCAAGCGCGGGTTATCGAGCTTGAAGACATGAAACTCGACTTCAAGGCCCGCGATGTAGTCGAAACCGGCCTCGGCCAATTTTCCGAGTGCCCGCCGGCAAAGATGGCGCGTTGAGAACGGCACCGGACGGCCATTGCTGAAATACATGTCGCACAGCATCCAGGCCGTGCGCGGCGCCCACGGCAGGACGCGGAAAGTCGTGGGGTCGGCAATCATCAGAAAGTCGCCGGCTCCCTCCATCTCCGGCATGCCGAACCCACCGCCCGGCGTGAATACCGGAAACACGGTCTTGTGCGCGGTATCCTTGGCAAGAAGGGTCGTGGTGATCGAGCAGCCGTTGCGCATCACGCGCGCGGCTTCGCTTGCCACCATGGTCTTGCCGCGCAGGATCCCGTGCTGGTCCGGAAACGAGAAGCGCACGACCTCGAGACTGTGGTCCTCAATCCATTTATCGGCGCGCGCGGCGGCCTCGAACTGCTCGTCGTTCCAAAGCCCGTGCCGCTCGACAAAGCTGCGTGCGGTTCTTTCTTGCGAGGAGGACACGCAATCCGTCCTTCAGTGCAGGCTTGCCGCCTTCGCCTGCAGGGCTGCCAGAAGGTCGTTTGAGCCCTGAACGGCGAGCCGCTGATGATAGAATCGCAGGCCGTAAGCTCCCCCGAGCTCCTCGCCCGCTCCGGCGCGGCCCGGACCGCCGTGATTGCACTGGGGCATGACGATGCCGTGCCCGGTGTGAGCCGAAGCAATGGCCGGATCGACGGCAAGGATACGTCCGTGCGCCGGGGCAATGGCGCTCACCATGCGCAGGAGAAAGTCTTTATCGTCGGCGTAAACGGAGGCAACCAGAGATCCCCCTCCCCGGGCAATCAGCGCGCAGGCTTCTTGCTCGTTGCGATAGGGCACGATGGTCGCCGCCGGCCCGAACACCTCGACTTCGTGCACTGCCTTCGCGCTGGCGGCATCGTTCACGCACAGCAGGGTGGGTGCAACGAATGCCGACTTGGCGCTATCGATGCCGGGAAGCCGGGGCGGCTCGGGCCCGCCGCACAGGATCGATGCCTCGGATGCGAGCCGCCGGATTCCGTCGAAAGCAGCGCCCTGCTGGGACCTTGTGACCAAGGGACCTACCCGCGTGTCTTCCTGGCGCGGATCGCCGACTTTCGTCGTTTTGAGCTTGGCGGCAAGCGCGTCTGCGATTGCGCCGGCTTGATCGGCGGGGACGAAGATGCGGCGGATGGCGGTGCATTTCTGCCCGGCCTTGACCGTCATCTCCCGCACCACCTCGCGCAGGAAAGCGTCACAGGCGGCGCTGCCCATTGCCGAACCCGGCGCCAGCACCGCCGCGTTGATACTGTCGGCCTCAATATTCACCGGTACGGATTTCCTCACCACATCGGGATGGCCGCGCACCCGCGCGGCAGTGTCGGCTGAACCGGTAAAGGCGATCACATCGTCGCACGTGAGTAGCGCCAGAAGGTTGCCTGCTGATCCGCACAGGAGGTTGAGAGCGCCCTCCGGCAGCACGCTCGCCGCGATCACGTCTTTGACCATGGCGTGCGCCAGGAGCGCGGTCGCCGAGGCAGGTTTGGCAAGAACGGGCATGCCGGCGACGAGCGCGACTGCCGCTTTCTCCCATAAGCCCCAACTCGGGAAATTGAACGCGTTGATGTGAATGGCGACGCCCTGTCGCGGCACCATGATGTGGACGGCCTGGTAGTTTTCCGCCTTCGCAAGTCGCACCGGCTTTTCGTCCAGCACCATGCGCTGATCGCCGAGCGTTGCGCCGACACGAGCGTAGTATTTCAATGTAGCGATTGCGCCGTCGATATCGATTGCAGCATCGGTTTTGGTATTGCCCGAATTGGCAATGGCAATTTCCTCGTAGCGGGCGCGGTTGGCAACCAGGACGTCAGCGACCGCGCCGACGAGTTTGGCGCGCCCCGCATAGCTCATTTCTCGCAGGCCGCCCTGCCCCTGCATGCGCGCGAAGATGAGCGCGCTCGCAAGATCAACACCTTTGGCCGAGACGGTTGCAAGCTCGTCGCCGATCACCGGATCATAGAGCCGCGTCTCGACGCCCTCGCCGGAAACCCAGCGCCCGCCGAGATAACTTTCAAGGCTTTCTGCTGCTCTCGCGCTCATGTTGGGAACCTGCATTGCCCGGTCTCGTCACGAGATGACCGCAACCGGCCTTGTTTGCCCAGTATTCCCACGCGCGCCAGGTCTCGGTGGAATAGGGGCTGTAGCCGCGATTGCGGGCATCGATTTCGCCCTGGCTGAGGTATTTGATGTCGCCGCCCAGGTGCTTGGCGCGAAGCAGCGCGCGCGCATTGCGCGGCAGGTATACCGACATGCGCACCACCTCGATGAGCGAACGTCCGGCGGACGCAAAACCATGTCCCCGCATCAATGCAACATTGTTCGCGCCGAGGCATTTCGCGAGATCGCGTCCCTGATTGATGTTGGTCACCAGCAGATTGGTGTCGCCGAACTTTTCAGCGATATCCCAAACGGGCACGTTGGATCCGATGAAACTGCCGGAATGGATCACCGGTCGCAGCGGTGTGGCCTGGGCAATGCCAAACGGCAGAATGTCCTCGGCGTGAGCATGAACGACGGCCTGGATATCCGGCCGCGCTTCAAAGATAGCCGCGTGGATGAAGCGTTCGAGATAAAGCGTCCGCTTCTCGTCGCGCACGGGCTGTCCGTCCAGCCCCAATTCGACGATGTCCTCGCGCTCGACTAGCTCCGGTGAAAGCGAGCGCGAAATGAAAAAATGCTGCGGATTGTTTGGGTTGCGCACGCTCACATGACCGTACGCATCGACCACGTCCTCACGCGCAAGAATGCGGTTCGCGACAACGAGATCCTGAATGAAATGATCGAGACTCGACATGATTGCTCGGATCAAAGCGGCGTGGGCACAAAGAGATCATCCACCCGGACGGGAGCGGCAATCAATGACTGATCCACCAGATACGTAATGAAGGCTTCCAGGGTCGCCCGGTTCGGCTCGACGCCATAAGGCCAGGGATCGCCGTCGAAGACCTCGTAGATTTCGTCGATGTCGCGCATCAGCCAAGGTGTCATGTAGCGCAGCGCCCGCAGGTTGAACATTTTGGCAAGGGCGATTTTCTTGGATTCACAGAACGCCTTGTACAGGCTCGTCGCTACGAATGGATATTTCTCATGCACCCGCTTTCGGATCGCAACAAGATGCATGATGGGATAGATTTTCGTGCGCTTATAGTACTCTTTTTCAAGCTCGACATAATTCGGGAACAGGCGCACGACATCGGGATTGGTGCGGATCGCGGCCGGCAGGCTAGTCCCCAGCGTGGCATCGACCGCGCGCTCCACGATGAGGTCGCTCATGGATTTATTGGAGCGGTTCTGCTCGATCGAAACCGGCCGCAGGAGCGGCAGCACGGTTGGGCTGCCATGGGCGCCGGCGGTGTTCATCGCGCCCTGCACCCAATGGATTTTGCGCAAATCGACCCCGTACTCATGTTGCAGCAGGCCATTGATGTAGATGACCGCGCTCATGGTCAATAGCGGCACGCCTACGCGCTTGCCTTCGAGGTCCTTGGGCTTGTTGATGCCGGCGGCGCGATGAACGGCAATGAAGCCGTGGCGGAAGGCGCGCGAGGGAAAGACCGCAATAGCAACGAAAGGGCATTGCTGGTTCGCGAAGCGCTGGACGAATTCAGAGCTCGAAAATTCGGCCACGTCGAATTCTTCGCCCCCTGCCATGCGATCGAAAATGGGGCGGGGCTCATCGATAGCGATGAAATTCAGATCGATGCCCCCGGCCTTCACCTCGCCGGTATAGAGCGGCTGCATGCGGTCGTAGAGCCCGCAAGCAAACGAGAGCTGCAAATTGGCCATGGCTTTCCCCGATCCGCTGGTGCTCGGTCGTGGTGTAGCATGAGCCCGCCGTGGGCGGGAACCCCACGGGCCCTCGTCACACGCTTCAAGTCATGCTAGTTGCCGGATCGAGGCCAGCCGCGTGCCCTCATCACCAAAGGTGGACCAATGAACAAGCCCGTCACCGATATCGCGCATCCTAAGATGCTGCTTGATCCTTATGCCACTTGGGCCGCGAACGAGGGCGTTCCCATTACCGAGGATTTCGGGATCGATCTGCGCAAGGTTGCGACCTCAGCGTGGCCACGCTTCGGCGTTGACGGCGCAATCGTGCATGTGAAGGGGCGCGGCGACTTCGTCTCCATGTTCGTGCTTGACCTTGCGCCGGGGGCCAAGTCTGCGCCGCAGAAACACTTGTTCGAGGAGGTGATCTACGTTCTCTCCGGCCATGGCAATACCACCATCGAGACCAGTGATGGGCGAAAGCACAGCTTTGAATGGGGACCCAAGAGCCTTTTCGCCCTTCCGCTCAACGCGCGTTATCAGCATTTCAATTCCAGCGGCCGCGAGCGGGCGCGGCTTGCTTCCACCAACAATCTCCCGATGATGTTGAACCTGTTCCACAACGAAGGCTTTGTCTTCGACAATTCCTACAGCTTCCCGGAACGCGAGGGCGCGGCAAAATATTTCAGCGGCGAAGGCGAATTCATTCCGGTACGGCCTGGTCGGAATATGTGGGAGACCAATTTTGTCCCCGACCTCGCCGGCTTCGAACTCAAGGCCTGGGAACAGCGCGGCGCGGGCGGTTCCAACATGATGTTCATCCTCGCCGAGGGCACGATGCACGCCCATACTTCGCAGATGCCGGTCGGCACCTACAAGAAGGCGCATCGCCACGGACCCGATTTCCATGTCTTTGCCGTGACCGGGCATGGTTTTTCACTGCTCTGGTACGAGGAGGATAAGGATTTCGTGCGCATCGATTGGGAGCACGGATGGGTATTCGCGCCGCCTGATCGGATGTTCCACCAGCATTTCAACACCGCGTCAGAGCCGGCGCGTTATCTCGCGGTGGCGCTGGGCAGCCTCCGTTATCCCTTCACGACGGATAAACGGCGTGTGTTTACCGGGATGGACGTGAGCGTCAAAGACGGGGGCTGCCAGATCGAATACGAGCACCAGGATCCACGCATTCATGAAATCTATCTCGCCGAGCTTGCGAAGCACAGGGTGAACTCGGGGATGGGCAATTTCATAGACGAGCGGCGCTACGTCAAGGCGAGGGCCTGAAACACCGGCGCGGCTCTCGCTGGTGGGGGAAGACCTGCGTCAAGCTCCGCTCTGATCAGTTAACAGCAGATTCCATGCACGATTTGGAATTCGAGCACCTGCACGTCAACGCGGAGGATGCCGCGGTCAACGAGGTCGCATGGGCGGCGGATAATGTCGAACTCACCACCGTGGGTATCGATATCGGCTCTTCGACCTCCCACCTGATGTTCGCCCACGTACACCTCCAGCGCCTTTCGGCTGCGCTGTCGAGCCGCTTCGTCGTGGTCGGGCGTAAAATTCTCTGGCAATCGCCCATCCTGCTCACCCCCTATCGGGCCGACTACACGATCGACGTCGATGAGCTTTCGGGCTTCATCGGCGGCTGTTACGCCTATGCCGGCATCGACCGCGAACAGGTGGACAGCGGCGCGGTCATTCTGACCGGCGAAGCATTGAAACGCCGTAACGCCCGCGCCATCGCGGAATTGTTTTCCGATGAGGCGGGTAGATTTGTCTGCGCTTCGGCCGGCCATCACATGGAAGGTCAGATGGCGGCCCATGGCTCGGGCGCCGTGGCGCTCTCGCGCGCTCACAATGCTGTGCTGCTCAACGTTGATATCGGCGGCGGGACGACGAAGCTCGCGCTGATCGAGAACGGTCGCATCCTCGCGACCTGCGCTATTGCCGCCGGCGGGCGCCTGATCGTCGAAGACGAGGCGCAAGGACTGACGCGCATCGAGCCGCCGGCCGAGGAGATTGCGCGTGAGCTTGGGATCGAGCTTCATCCCGGCGGATCGTTGAGCGCCGCAGAGCGCAGGAAGATTGCCGCGCGCATGGCTCGCATCATCATGGGCCTGATCGATTTGCGCGAACCGGGCGAGCTTGCGCGCCGTCTGCTGGTAACCGAAGCCTGGCCCCGCGAAATTGCGAACAAGCGCGTCGACGCCATCACCTTTTCAGGAGGCGTCGCTGAATATCTCTATAAGCGCGAGACGCGACGCTTCGGCGATCTCGGCTCCGACCTGGCGGAAGAGCTGCGCCATGGGCTCGCCCACCGGCGTGATCTGCCGCCGGTCTGGGACCCAGGCCAGGGGATTCGTGCGACCGTAATCGGCGCGGCGCAATTCTCCGTCCAGATCAGCGGCAACACCATCCTGATCGCGGATCCGCACAAGCTGCCGCTGCAAAATCTGCCGGTGCTCGCGTGCGGCTTTGCACTCGACCAGGAAATTCGCCCCGATGCGGTGGCGGCCGAAGTGCGATCGGCGCTCTCGCGGGCGGATTTTGCGGAGGGCGAAAGCCCGGTTGCGCTCTCATTCCCGTGGCGGGGCGATCCGTCGCACGCTCGCCTGCATGCGGTCGCCGCCGGCATTTGCCAAGCCCTGCCGCGCACGCTGGAGGAACGGCTGCCGCTCGTGCTGCTGATCGACGGCGATGTCGGAAAGAGCCTTGGCCGCGTGATCCTGCACGAAGTCGCGCCGCGTGCCGACGTGATCGCAATCGACGGCGTGCAGCTCAAGGAATTCGATTATGTCGACATCGGCAGCGTAATCGAAATCACCAACGTGGTGCCAATCATCATCAAGTCGCTGTTGTTCAAATCCGGCGTAACGGTCAGCCAATCAGCATCCGCTTGAGAAAGCCCATTACGTCGCTTCCGATCTCAACGATTCCATCTATGATCAGGTGTGGAATTTCGTTCTCACCCACCTGCTCGATCAGTGACATCTCAAGGTCCTCGGACGGTTGTGCTGGTGACAGCATGACCGTTGCGGCAAGCGCAAGCGCAGCCGGAGCGAGGCTCCATCTCATCATTGCAGTGGGTTTCATCGTTCGCCCGTTTTGTGCAGTGCTTTAATTGACCGAAATGCCCGCCGCCTTGATCGGGGCGGCGTTTCGCTCAATTTCGGTTTTGACGAAGTCGCGCAAATATTCGGGCGAGCGGCGCTCGGCCGAAACACTGGCCGTGCCGACTTCGTTGAGCCGCTCCTGCACCCAGGACGTGTCCATGGCCGCAACCGTCGCATCGTGCAGCCGCTCGATAATCGAAGCCGGAGTGTGGGCGGGCAGGAAGAAGCCGAACCAGGTGGAAGCGTCGATATCCTTGAGACCTTGCTCATAGGCGCTTGGCAGATTCGGCAGCATGGGCGAGCGATCGCGGGTGAGAATCGCGATCGGTTTGACGAGATTGCTCCCGATCTGCTGCATAATGGTGGGCGTCAATGTGCAGAAATAGTCGAACCGGCCGGCGATCAGATCCTGCATCGCGGGTCCACCGCCGCGATAGGGAATATGCGGAATATCGACCCCTATGGCGGCATTAAGCAGTGCGCAATCGATGTGCCCGGTCGAGCCGGCGCCCGCTGAGCCGAATTGCATAGCGGCCTGATTCTTGCGCACAAAAGCAATGAACTCTTGCATATTAGCAACCGGCAAATCCTTGCGCGCGACCAGCACCATCGGTTGCTCAGCAACCAGCACGACGGGAGCAAGATCAGTCACCAGATTGTAGAGTGGAGTTTTATAAAGCGTCTGATTGATCGCATCAGCCCTGCTCCCAAGCACGAACTGATAGCCGTCAGGCGCCGCTTTGGCCACGCGCGCCGAGCCCACCATTCCACCCGCCCCGCCGACATTTTCGATAATCACCTGCTGGCCCAGCACCTCCGAGAGCGCGCGGCCGGCGATCCGCCCCAGCACGTCGGTGCCGCCGCCGGGCGCGAACGGAACCACCATGGTGACCGGGCGGCTTGGCCATTTCTCGGCGAGCGCCGAACTTGTCCCGCTCACGAGCGAAGCTGCCAAGCAGAGCGCCACTGTTCTCATGCGCAACATCCTCAACTGGCGCGCGTCGCCGGGAGCGTAAGCTCCTGGCCTTTCTTGGCGAGCTCTTCCTCAACCGGCTGGATCCAGGTCGCGTCCTGGCCTCGCGCCGAGGCAATCTTGCGCATCAGACGAAGATTTCGCTCCGTCGATTCGACTTCCCAAGGCTGTCGCGCCAGAGCGAGCGCCTCGGTGAGCTGGGTTTCGGCATCAGCAGAATCGCCCGCAAGGACGGCGAGCTCCAGCAGCGTCGCGTAATCCCAATAGTCAGGATTCCTCTTTGCTTTTTGAGATGCCGCATAGCGCACGACAGGCAGAACCGCAGCCTGCCTGGGGTCCGGCCGGTCCATCATGTTCATCAAGGTGACGGCATTGACGCCGGGATAGGCGTCCCGCCAATCGGCTTCAAATCCTTCCAGATAAGTATCGATGGCCCGCTTGAGGAAAGCGCGCGCTTCCAGACGGCCCTGATCCTTGGCGCTCTCATACCGATCTTTGTAGATCCGGCCAAGCAGCCCGTTGGTTTCACTGGAAGGCCCGAACTCCGCGATCACAGCTTTGAGAATCTGCTCTGCGTCGGCGTCCCTCCCCACCCGGTTGAGCGCAAAACCAAGCTGTTCACGCATCATTTTTGCCCGCTGAAGCGGCGGCGGCATCCGATCATAAAGCTTGATCATGGCGTCGTAGGCTTTCACGTCCCGCAGGGACAAAAACAAATCGACGACAATACCTGCTTCCACTTCGAGCAGGTTTGAAAGGGCCGAGTCGCCTGCGATATTCTCCACCGCTTGCGGTCCCTGCTTCACCGCCGTGGCGAGCTTTTCCTTATAACGCTTCGAATAATCGACGCTCTTGCGAAACACATCGGTCTTGGTGTGATCGATCTCCCAGCGCGGCAAGTCGTCGACGAGCTGAAATATGGGGCTGTCATCGTGTGGATTGCCCCGTGCTTCACGCAATTGCGCCGTAATCAAGCCGACGGTGGAGCCGCCATCCACGGGCTCGCCGGACCCGTCGGTCTTGTACGAGATCCCGCGCACCAGGGCGATGTCGAAAGGAAGAACGGTGCCATCGCGAAAGATGATGACAGTACTGCGCGGGCGCAGCGCGTGGCGAATGCCCAGTTCGTAGAACACGTTCGGGTTCGCGCCGGTGATGTCGGCTACTGCATAGTGACACAGCATGAGCCGCTCGAACATTGGCTTGTGAATTGTGCCGCCAATCTTCTCCTCGTCCGCCCGGACTGGCTCCAGCCCAGCCCCTTCGACGGCCGGAGAGATGACCTTGTGGTAGACCGCATCGAAATCGGTGACGCGGCCGCTGGCGTCCATCTTGCGGCCGAACGGCATGAGCACGAAGCACAGGGGGGCAGGGTCACTCAGGTCATTCATGGCAGGCTACCCGCAGCAAGGAAGGCCGTTTCGCCCAACCCAGGGCACGCATAAGATGTAGGCCTCCAGCGCGCGCCAGGAAAGGCGGAGAATGTCGCGCCTTCTCCTGCGCGCTTGCAAACTCACACAGGGGGAAACGATGCCCGCGAAAAAGACCACGACGAAATCTGCAAGAAAGCCCGCCAAAAAGCTGCCGCCGCCCCGCTTGCCCATTCTTTCGGAGCATGAGCTGACACCGCAGCAGAGGGCTTTGCTTGCCTCAATCCGCTCGGGCCCGCGCGGTGGGAGCACCGGTATCCGCGGACCCTTTGCCGCCTTCCTGCACGCCCCTGTCTTCGGCGAGCTAGCTCAGCAACTGGGTGGCCATTGCCGCTTCAACACCGCCGTGCCGCCACGCCTTTCGGAATTTGCCGTGCTGCTGACGGCAAAGTTCTGGCGGGCGCAATACGAATGGTACGCCCATGTGCCGCAGGCCGAGCGCGCCGGCGTGAAAAAGGAAACCATCAATGAAATCTACCGGGGCCGCGTGCCGAAATCGGCAGCGAAGGACGAGCGCGCGATCTACGACTTTGTTCAGGAGCTCTATAAGACAAGGCGCGTGAGTGACCGTAATTTCGCTCGCGTCCATGCCGTGCTCGGCGACGCTGCTACAGTCGAGCTCGTGGGAATTCTGGGCTACTACGTGCTGATCTCCATGATCCTTGACGTGTTTCGCATGCCGTTGCCGCAAGGCGAGCCACTGCCGTTTGCGGAGCCGTAGCCAACCCGTCGACCAGACCATTGTGCGCGGTTACGCCACGCGGTGGATGGCGTTTTGGGGGCTGGCGCTGTCGTTCTGAGATGATGTTGCGGCAGCGGGCTTGCTCACGCGTTGGCGCAACAGATCGAGGAAGCGCTCCTGCGGCACAGGAGGGGCGATCAGTACACCTTGACCGAAGTCGCAGCCCATCACCATGAGCGCTTGCAAATCGGCTGCGTTCTCAATCCCCTCCGCGACCGCAGCGCTGCCGAAGCGGTGCGCCAGATCGATTGCGGTCTGGCAAATGGCCGCGTTCGTCGCATCCGTCGCACAGTTCTTGACGAAACTGCCATCGAGCTTGATTTCGATGAAGGGCAGCTCGCGCAGGCTGGAGAAGGAAGAATAGCCGGCCCCGAAATCGTCAATTGCGATCTTGATCCCGCTTACCTTGAGCTGATGGGCAATCTCTTGCGCGAGCCGCATATCCCGCACAATCTGATCCTCGGTCACTTCCAGGATGATGCCGGGCCAACGCTCGGATTTAGGCCGATGCTTGTCGACCAGCGCGGAAATCGGCAGCCGCGGCAATACGCTTACCGGAACGTTAATGGCAAGATGAAGATTGAAACCCGCCTCGTCGAACGTGGTCCAGTTGTCGAGCGCTGCAACCAGCGCGTGCTCGGCAAGGCGCGAAATGCTGTCGTCGGCCCCGCCGGGGATGAAGCTGCCGGGCAGCAGTACGCCGAACCGGGGATGGCGGATGCGCGCCAGGGCCTCGGCACCTGCGAGGCATTTGCGCTTGAGATCAATCTTGGGCTGGTACCACATCTCGAACCAGCCATTGCGCAGCGCCTCCTCGATCTCGATGCGCGGACGCGGGCGCGCGCTCATGCTGTCGAGGAGCGAACGACGCTCGTCGTCACCAAGCTTTTCAATGGGCCCGGACCATTGCCGAGGTCCGGGACTCTGGGGAGCCATGGGCATCTTCCTACGATGGCACCACTTGTAGGCTGGTTGTCTTAACCGTTCGTTTTGGACGGCAAATTTTTGGTAAATAGTTTCCAATCTATTGTTGCAAAATCGCGCGCGAGTTGCATTGGCTAACGCGCAGCTGCGGTTGCGGGGTCAAAAACAACGGTTGACGCCTCCCTGCCCAGCTCTTGACCAATGCTGCCAAACAAACAAGCTTGAGACGGTCAATCGAAGTGCTACTGTCTTGATATTCCTTGCAGAGGGGGTTGCATGAAAACGCTTGCAGGATCCGCGCTCGCGGCGCTCATCGCCGGGACGGCCATCACGATTGCATCAACGCTTGCGGTTGCGCAGCAAACGACGCCTTCAGAGCCGCCCAAGGAGGCCATCCCGGCTATTGGGCCCGCCGACCCTGCGCTGCGCGTGGTTTCGCTGCCGAACGGCAAGCGCCTGCATCTTCTCCCGGCAACCCTTGAAACCACCCAATGGGGTTGGTTCGACAATGCTCAACCCCCGGTCCTGCGCATCAATTCCGGCGACACGGTCGCGCTGGAGACCATGATGCACAGCCACAATCAGGTCGTTCCCGGCACCACGATCGAGCAGATCAAGAAGTTGCGCACCGACTATCCCGGCCGAGGACCGCATACCTTAACCGGGCCGATCTACGTCGAAGGCGCCGAGCCCGGCGATGTTCTTAAAATTACGATCAACAAGATCGTCCCGCGCGCTTACGCCGTGAACTTCAATGTGCCAGGGATGTTCGGTGAGTTTCCGAAAGACTATCCAGACGGACAGGTGAAATATCTCTATCTGGACTGGGATAAGAAGGTCACCGAGTTCCTTCCCGGCGTGCTGATTCCACTGCGGCCCTTCCCGGGCACGATCGGGGTCGCCCGCAAAGAGCCGGGGCGGTACAGCTCGGTCCCGCCGGGCGAATATGGAGGCAACCTGGACATACGCGACCTGGTCGAAGGGACGACCCTCTTCGTGCCGGTCTTCGTCCGCGGTGCCTTGCTATGGTCGGGCGACTCGCATGCTGGCCAGGGCAACGGCGAGATCAACCTCACTGCACTCGAGACTGCCTACAAGGAGCTCAATATTACGGTTGAGGTCATCAAAGGGCAGCCACTCGACTTCCCGCGCATTGAGACACCGAGATCGTGGGTCACAATCGGTCTCGATCAGGATCTCAATAAAGCGTGGGAGCAAGCCAAGGCGCAGACCATCAAATTACTTGCTGAACAACGCAAGCTAACTCCTGATCAAGCAGCAAGGTTGATGCTCCAGATATCGGACTGTCGCGTTTCGCAAGTGGTCGATATAAAGAAAGGCGTCCACTGCCTCAGCCCGAAGAATCCAGCCACCCGCGAGGACATGGAACGCCCGACCAAGGAAACAGCAACGTATCTGGTCTCCCACGCGAAGGATGCGGATTTGAATAAGGCGATGGATGCGGCTTCAATGGGCATGATCAAACTACTCGAAAGCGAGAGAAAGATCGCCCGCCTCGATGCCTATGGCCTTGCCAGCGTCGCCATGGACTGCCGCGTCGGCGCGATCGCGGACACCGAGAAGAACGTCCACTGCTTGCTGCCCAAAAGCATCTTCGTCGCGCGGCGGTGATCACTCGACCCGCTAAAGCTTTCGTTGCGTTCGCCGCTACCGCCGTCCTGCTTTTCGCCGGCCGTCCGGCGCCGGCAGAGATCATTCGCGTGGTCGCAACGACCAATGATCTTGCAAGCCTCGCACGAACAGTGGCGGGTGATCTTGCCACCGTCGACGTCATGATCCCGCCAGGCACTGATCCGGAGGCCTTCGAGCCGCGTCCATCCGATCTCGCCAAGCTCAAAGATGCCGGGATCGTCATTCGTGTCGGCCTCGGATACGACCATTGGCTGGACAAGCTCTTGTCCCTGCATGCCGATAAGGCGATCAACCGCGGCGGTGTTGGCTATGTCGATGCGTCCATCGGCATTCCCTTGCTGGAGGTCAAAGGCCGCAGCCTCGATGTCACGGGCAAGGATTCGCACGCCCATGGCCTTGCAAACCCGCATTATTG
>Ga0209526_10001127_pt1 | contig 17628 bp, 13 predicted proteins | sample JacPinW_OM2H0_M1_FD_188566 | JGI IMG/M metagenome (GOLD analysis project Ga0209526, IMG submission 188566) | Forest soil microbial communities from Algoma, Ontario, Canada - Jack Pine, Ontario site 1_JW_OM2H0_M1 (SPAdes) (version 2) | ecosystem: Environmental > Terrestrial > Soil > Boreal... | reverse complement strand
CCGAATAATTCCGCTACGACTCTGCATTGGCGTGTCCAGCCGGACGACAAGGCAAACAGTTTCATGGAAATCTGGCTCCCGGAATTTGCCGCGGATAACAAGCGCTCAAGTGTCGCGATACGCATCACAACGCCAACTGGTGACAGTAGTCCATGGATTCAGCCCGGCGGGGATTGGCCTTGGCCGAGTTCCGCCGATGTTCGGTTTGATGCGCATTACTATGACCCCGCCGGCGGGCGGCCGTGGATTCGATTGGCAATGGCGCCAACGACGGAACTGTCGCCGAACCCGCGCACTGCGCCATCCGGGACCTGGCTGATCGAGGTCTTGAACAAGGGCGGTGCGATAACGGTCGATGCCTGGGTGCAACGCGGCGACACGCCATTTGGCTATCCACTATCGGGACGGCAATCGCGTTTTGATGATGGCGAATATATTCGTTTCGATTTGGCTGGTCGGCCGCAGCAAGACGATATCGGCCCAAGCTACATTCGCAGATTGGGCAGTATCAATGCCCTTGCGACCGGGCAGCGCGCCATCGTCATCGGTGGGTTTCGTCGCAGCGACAGTACCGCGAGCGAATACTCCGGCGCCGGTCCGGTTGCGACACCTGCCACGATTCCGCCTCCGCGTACTGGTCCCGACGCCGCTGCCGTAGCGGACGACTCCGTTGCGTTACATGGCATTCTTGCCGCGGGTACGCGTACCGGCTCGGTTGTCGCCATGAGCGGCACGAGCATAGCTGCTCCACAGGTTACCCGAATGATTTCTAAATTGATGACCACGTCACTTGCAAGCGACCGCGTCGCCGTGCAGGTCGGCGCCGCCGCCGGTGATCCCAGGGCGCCTGCCCCAGGGTCGACCCTGGGTGAGCGTATTGGCGCTGGCCGGATCAATGCACCCCCACGCATAAGACGTTAGCGGCGCGATCAAAAAGCTGATCGAGTACGGCGCGTGAGAGCGCTTCTTGAAGTCGGGGTTGGATGCTGAGGTTTCCGTATCGATGCCTTCGACCAGCAATCCCGCGGTACCCTGGTCGCGTAACCGGGCGATGACGTTGAGCACGCGATCGACTAGCACCGGCGACGGGCCGGCCGATGGCTTGTCGAGCATGGACGCGTCGCCACACGCCGCACGATTGATTGCGAAACGGATGACTGCGAGATTTGCACGCAACCGCGCTGCCGTACAGCCTTCGCTGCAGCCAGTGATACCTATCGCTTCCGTCGGGACTGATGCGACACGATCGCTTGCCACGAAAGCGACCTACGACGAGAGCGGCGCATCCCTGTCCGCTTGCTCGCGCAGCCGATAAAACTGGAGGGCGGTCCGAGCGGTCTTCGGCTGCAGCCGGAAGAAGCTCGCAAAGCACCGGTCCATTCGTTCTTTCGCGATGCCGCCGCGACCGGCCTGCAGGGTCAGGATCGCCTTGGTGGTTTCCCATGACAGATCGATGGCCTTGGCAAGAACCAGGAGCTGATCCGGCTCGCTCCGCACCAGCGCCCGTTCAATCGCCCCGATCGGGAGGTTGCACATCATCGACAGCGCGACGGCGGTCCTGTCGAAATTCCCGGCGCGAACGAACTCTTGCAGCCGCGCCTCGTCGAGTTGCCCGATCGAATGAAGCGAACCCACATGGGCCCGCGCCTGCTCGTAGTCGCGGGAGACGGCGCGCACGGTTGTCTGAATCTGGTCCGAAGCTTCCGCCACCGCGGCGCGGATCAGCGCGACGCGCTGCGGATCGGCCGCTTCGAGCTTGCGCCGCACGATTTCAGACGCCTGCCCGAACAATTTCATGAGGTCCTGGCGCGGGATGTCGGGGCGCGACCAGACCGACAGAGCGAGTTCGCTATTGTCCTGCGCCCGTTTGACCAGCGTCGATAATCCCGGCGTGGAGAACCTGGCGCCGCGGTTGCATGCGGTAGAGGCGGCGACCTGATGATTGCCGCGGTCGACCAGAATATCGGTGACGGCTTCGGCCAGTCTCGTTCGGGTGGAAATCGCCAGCAAATGGCCCTGACTCTTGGTCCGCGCATTCTCCACCAGCGCCGCATCATCGAGCCGCGGCGAGTGCTGCAGAACCGGCCCGGCCACTTCGATCGCATCGTCGAATGCCAGCGTGCGGATCACCTTGCCGGGCGCGTCGGCGAGCTGGGCGAGCCGGCTTCCAAACGCCGCGCGGGCTGCAGTTTCGATCTGTCCGACCAGGATGCCCATAACATCGTCAAACAGCTCGATTTGATCCTCGGAAAACTTGCCCGAACCGTGAGTGAAAAGATCGGTGACCCGCCGCAGGATGTCGGCGCGTTTCGACAGATCCTTGCTCGCCAGCACGCTTTCAAGCTGATCGATCAGATTTTCCTGCGCGTTCATGCCCTACGACCCGAATCTGCCTTAAGAAGCCCTTGCGGATTGAATACCACGACCCTCAAGCGACGTTCTCTGCCATTGGCATTGCGGCCCCAGGTCAAGCTCAGCATGCGGAACCGGCCGGCCGAACAAATAGCCCTGAGCAAAATCGACCCCTGCGGCCTGCAATGCCCCGAACTGTTCGCTCTTCTCAACGCCCTTTGCCGCGGTCGCGATATCGAGTCCCCGCGCCAATGCCAGCACGGAAGCAACGACCGCCGCACAATCCCGGCGGGTCGCGAATCCCTGGCTGACCGGTCGGTCGATCTTGATCTTGTCAAACGGGAAGCTGGTCAGGTAACTCGCCGAGGAATATCCGGTGCCGCAATTGTCGAGCACCATCGAGACACCAAGGCTCTTCAATTGCCTCATGGTCTGCAGATGCGCCTGGGTTTTTTCCAGCAGCGAGGTCTCGGCGATTTCCAGTTCGAGCCGCTCCGGCGCGAGGCCGGATTCAACCAGCGCGCATAATACGATGTCGAAGAGATTTCCCTTGTTGAACTGCACCGGGGAAATGTTGATGGCAAGCCTGACATGCGGCGGCCAGGCGGCGGCATCCGCGCACGCCTGCTGCAGAATCCATTCGCCGAGCGGCAGCATCAACCCGGTCTGCTCCGCGAGCGGCAGAAATTGGCCGGGCAGGAGAAGGCCTCGCGATGGATGATGCCAGCGCACAAAAGCCTCCACGCCCGAGATGCCCCGCGTCTTGGCATCGATCACCGGCTGATAGTGCAACTCGAATTCGCGTTGCGAGATCGCCTCGCACAGTTCGCTTTCCATCGACTTCTGGACGTCCGCCGCCTCGATCAGCTCGGGCTGGAACACGCGGAAATCGTTGCGTCCCGCCTGCTTCGCCGCATAGAGCGCCAGATCCGCCTTTTTCAAAAGCGTCAAGGCATCGATGCCGTGCTCCGGCGCAAAGGCTAGTCCGATGCTGGTGCCGATGTTGACCCGATGGCCGTTGAGGTCGAATGGCTGCTGGATAAGCCCGATGATCCGCAGTGCCACCTTGATGGCGCCTTCGCTCTGGTTCTTCTCGTTTTCCTGGATGATGGCGAATTCGTCGCCGCCGAAACGGGCCAGCACGTCGGTATCGCGCAGCGACGAACTCAACCGCTGCGCGACCTCGATCAGCAACTGGTCGCCCGCCGGATGCCCCAGCGTGTCGTTGACGTTCTTGAACCTGTCGAGGTCGAGCATCAAGACGGTGAAAGTGGTGCCATGACGCTGCAGCCGCTTGCCGGCATCTTCGAGTTTTTCGGCGAACAGCGCGCGGTTCGCGAGGCCGGTGAGCAGATCATGCTGCGCAAGGAACGCGATCCGCTTTTCATTCCGCGCGCGGTCGGTGATGTCCTCATGCGTGGTGAGCCAGCCACCATCCGGCATGGTGTGACGGGCGATCGCGACCACGCGCCCGTCGGCAAGCTCCTGGATTTCGTTTGCCTCTTTCACATTTACTGTGGTGTAGACATCCGGAGCCATCGCAAAATTCGTGCCCTTCTCGCGGCGGTATTCGAGGATCTGCCGCAACGAGGTGCCGGGTTTTATCTGATCGCGGCCGAGATGATAGATCTCGCCATAGCGGGCATTTGAAACGACGACCTTCTGCTCCGCATCGAACACGCAGAGCCCCTGGGACATATTGTTGAGCGCGGCATCGAAGCGCACGTTCATGGCTTCGAGCTCGGCGGCTTTCTCGGCCAGCAATTGCACCGCGCGTTTTTGCTCCGTGACGTCTTCGTGGGTCGCGACCCAGCCGCCGTCCGGTAGGGGTTTGCGTTGAATCAATATCTCGCGGCCGTCGGCCGGCTGGTAATTCTGCTTCAGTTGCGTCGGCATCAGTTGGGTATGTTGATCGACGGTCAAATCGCTGGTTTCGCCGCGGTCGACATAATGTTGCAGTATCCGATTCAACGGCGTGCCCGGTCTGACCAATTCGTCCGGCAGGAGGTATATCTCCTGGAAGCGATTGTTCGAAATCACCAGTCGCTTGTCTGCGTCGAACAGGCAGAGGCCCTGCGACATGTTGCTGATGGCGGCATCAAAACGATCATTTGCGCGTTTTAGTTCCGACGCATTCTCGACCAGCCGAGTCTCGGCTCGCCGCTTCTCCGTAATATCCGTGTGGGTCGCGACCCAGCCGCCGTCTTTCATCGGCGTGCGCTGTATCAGGATCACGCGGCCGTCGGCGAGCGTGAGTGTGTGCGGCGCCCGGACTTTTGCGCCTTGGGCAAATTTGTCGGGGTCGAAGTCGGTTCCGCCGGTCTTGTACTCGCTGACAATGCGAGACAGCGGGGTTCCAGGTTTCACCTGCTCTTCTGTCAGCTCGTACATTTCGCGGTAGCGGCTATTCGAGACCAGCAATTTCTCATTGGCGTCAAACATGCTCAGCGCGTCCGGCATGTTACTCAGCGCAGCGTCGAAGAGCGCATTGGTATTCGCAAGGGCTCGTGTTTTCGCCGCTAGAGCATTTGTCTGCCGCACCAGGACGAATGTGCCGAACAAAATGATGAAAACGATCGCGACAACGAGCGGACCGAACGTATAGAGGTGCCGGAACCATGGATCGAGCACGTCGCTGCGCGCATAGGTCACGATCAAGACCAGCGGCAACCCGGGTACGGCCTTGTAGCCTGCCACGCGACCCACGCCGTCGATGGGGCTCGTCGACTCAAAGGTACCCGCCTCCGATTCCGGCAGCCATTTGGTGAAGAGCGGGTTATCCGCGAAGGATTTTCCAAGCGCCTCCTTTTGCTCAGGCTGCCGCGCCAGAATCCGCCCCTCGCGGTGCAGCAACGACACGGATCCGCCCTTGCCGAGATCGATCGAGCGGTAGAGCTTCAGAAAATAGGATTGATCGAGCGGCGCGGCAACGACACCGGCGAAGCTGCCGTCGGGGTTGGTCAACCGCCGTGATGCTGCCGTGAACCATTTGTCGCCAACCACTGAACGATAGGGTGGTGAAATGAACAGCCGATCCTCGGTGGTGTCGCGCTGGGCGGTGAAGAACGACATCGCGGATATATTGCTGAGTGGAGGCGCGTGGTCATAGGAATGAGCGATGGGTTGCCCCGACGCATCGGTCCATCCGACGGCGACGAGGATGGGCGAGCCCTTTTTCAACTGGCGAAGCGCAGCATTGACTGCGCCGGGGTCGCTGTACTTTCCAGCCAGGCTGTTTCTGCGGATTGCCGCGGCCTCCAACAGGGCACGGTCGACGTCTTCAAAGGTCAGCGCCGTGTGCTCGGCAAGAATTCGTGCGAAGCTCTGGGCGTCGGTTTTTGCGGTCGCGATCCTGTCCTGGTAGCGGGCTTGCAGATCGGTCAGAAACAGCACGATCGTCGCCACCGAAAGCACGACGCCGAGCGCCGTCAGCGACGACGCCGGCGACCGGGCCAGTTTTCGATGAATTCCCTGCATTACAAATCCGCGTCACGAACGAGTGCCGGATTCCAGCGTCGCTCCGCATCGTTAATATTTCCTTCATAATATCAAAGGCGGCAAGCGATGCGGGTGAAGCGTGCGCCGTGGTTTATTTCGCCTGAAGCCGTCGGCTCATTCCTCCGGCAAGGATCGCGGTCGCAACGGTCTGATCGGGCCAGGAATCTGCAAATGCCTCCCCTCGGCCGAACCCGTAGTCATACGGCGCCCGCGGATGGGCCGGTCATTAACCGGCCGGGTTTATTTCTCCAAGGCGGGTACCCCAGCAACGCGGAGCCAGGGTGATGGCCGAAATGCGACACGACCCACGCCAGCGGGTCTTGAAAGCCGGAACGATCGAGTTCGGCGGCGGTGCGATCGATTGCGCGGTTCGCAACCTCTCGAACCACGGCGCGGCGCTGGAAGTGGTCAACCAAATCGGGATCCCTGAGACGTTCACGTTGGTCGTGCCAGGCGACGGATCGCATCGGCCCTGCCGCGTCATGTGGCGCAAGGGAACCCGGATGGGCGTGGTCTTCGAATAAGCCATCGCGTGGCTCATTGACCCGCCGTCGCAGCGATCCAGTCCGATAGTTTCGCGACAATCTCGCGCATGACGTCGCCGTCGTTCCTTCCCGAGCGCGCCAGCACATGAAAGGAATGATCCGCCTCCGCTACCTGATGCAGCGACGCCGATGGACCCAGGCGCTTCATGACGCCTTCGAGCAGCTGCGGCTGCGCAAGCTTGTCGCGCGTGCCCTGCACGAACAGCATGGGAATATGGACATCGCCTAGGTGCTTGGCCCGCGTCTCCGATGGCTTGTCCGCCGGATGCAGCGGAAAGCCCAGGAACGCAAGTGCGCGGACGCCCGCGAGCGGCGCGATCGCCTGCGCCTGCGAGGTCATGCGGCCGCCGAACGATTTGCCCCCGGCCACGAGGCCGAGCCCCGGGCAGCATCGCGCAGCCTCGGCGACGGCAGCCCCCACCGCGGCATGGGCGATAGCCGGCGCATCCGGCCGCCGGCTACCCTTTTCCATGTACGGAAATTGATAGCGCAGCGTCGCGATGCCGCGGTCGCAGAGGCCGGCCGCAACCTTCTCCATGAATTCGTGGGTCATCCCTGCCCCCGCGCCATGGGCAAAGACAAAGCAGGCGCGCGCCTTTTGCGGGTGGAGCAGCAGCGCGGAGACATCGGTCGTGCTGTCGACCTTCAGTTTCAGCTGTTGCGGACTAACGATGTTCATGTTGCTTGAGCCGGTTGTTCATTGCCGCAAAATCGGATGCTCGTTGAGCACATCCTCCCGGATCGACTGGGCCTGGATCGCTCGCAACAGTATCCGCGCCGTCTTCAAATCGTTGGCCTTCACGCACAAGGTCACGATCTGGCGCACCGAGGAATCGCGCAACAAATCGTCCGAGATCTTGATGGCGATCTCCATCGCCGCCTTGGTGGCGCGCTTGTAGCGCTCGGCCTCGGATTTGTTCTTGTTGTTCAGCGGTCCGGCAAAGCCGGCTACTTTCTCGGCACTGTCGAGCGCCGAGCGGCAGATGTCGCGAATCTTGTGGGCGGCCTCGATATCGCCGATCGGCCATTGGATATCTTCGTCCCAGACTTCCTTGCGCTTGCGCCTGTCGAACAACCACATCGCCCTGCCCCCGGCGACTAAGCATAGTTGGCCGGGGTACGATTTCAATCATCAATGCGCCGGCGTGGCCGGCGCGCAGTCGCCTACTTTGCCTCGAGCGTCGTGACCGCCTCCCAATCCGTATCGGGCGGATGCTGTTCGAAGGCCCTCGCGCGCTCGAGGAACAACGCTGATGGCTTGTCGAAAGCGGCGGCGCGCTCAAAACATCGCGCTGCGGCGTCGAATTCGCGCCCCCGCCAGTGCGCAAGACCCTCGGCATAGGCGGCGGCAGCCGTCACCTGCTGCGGCGTCTCCTGCCCCGCCTCCGCGAGCAGTTCATAGATCTTGACCGGCGTGGAGCGTCCCTGCACCCGGATGGCGTCAAGTTCGCGCCAAGCGAATTTCGATCCCGTGAGCGCGACCGTCATTTCCGAGGCGGCAATGGAGGTGCCGTAAAATTTGTTGGCGCCTTCGAGCCTTGAGGCGACGTTCACCGCGTCGCTCATCACAGAATAGTTAAAACGCCGCCGCGAGCCGATATTGCCGACCAGCGCCTCGCCGGAGTTGAGCCCCATCCGCTGCGCCACCTTGTAGCCCAGAAAGGCGGCGGAGTTTTCGTTGAGCTCGTCGAGACGCGTCCTGCAGCCGAGCGCGGCATGCGAGGCATTGCTGGCATGGTCGCTGTCGTCGGCCGGTGCGCCGAACACAGCGACGATGGAATCGCCGATATATTTGTCGATATAGCCGCCCTTGCTTTCGATGATGTCGGTCATGGCGGAAAGATACTCGTTCATCAGCGACACCAGTTCCGCCGGCGTCAGCTTCTCGGAGATCGACGAAAAACCGGCGAGGTCCGAAAAGAACACGGTGACGTCGCGGGTTTCGCCGCCCAGCACCGGCAGCTTGTTGGACGCCAGCATCTTGTCGATCACCTGCGGCGCGAGATAAAGTGCAAAACTCCTTCGCAACAATCGCTCGCCTTTGTCGGTAACAACGAAGCGGTAGGCGATAATCGCAAACATCGAAGCGAGCCCAGCGAGAAACGGCTCGCTCAGCGGCAAAGCCAGCGACCGCGTGAAGGCAAATGTCGCGCACGAGGTCCAGATCGCAACCATGCCAAGATAGGCGAGCGCGGCGGTGCTAGGGGCCAGCATGCGTGCCGTAAGCGCGGTCAGCGCCGCGAAGGCGATTGCGATCATGGTCGCCGGCAATTCGACCACCGCGTCCCGGGCCATCAAGTTTTGCACGGCGGTGGCATGAATATAAACGCCGGCAATCGAAGTTCGTTTGAACTGCCCGGCGGTCGGCGGCGTCGCCGGCAGCGCGCAGCGCCGGGCGCGCGAACCATCGAGCTCCGTCGCAAGACGCTTGGAGGTGAATTTTCGGTCTTCCGAATCGAGCAGAGTGCCGAAAATGACGATCTTGTCGGCGAATTCGCGATGGAAGAAATCCACGTCGTTGCGCTCGACACAGGCCCGCAGATCGGCGAACGAAAACGTCTGGAGGTCGTTGGCACCGCCTTCGAAATTCAGCGTCAGGGTATTTGGCACTGCGCTCGGAATGCGATAGCCGGCAAGCGTCACGCCGCCGTCTTCGTCCAGCACCGGTTCGGTATTGAGTGCGCGCGATGCCAGCTCCAGCGCCATCGAGGGGACTGGCTTGCCGTCACCCGGGAACGTCAATGGTATCCTTCGCACCACGTCGTCGGGGTCGGTAACGATATTGAGCGGGCGGATATTCTTCTGCCGGCCAACCGCGATCTGTTGTCCGGCTGTAGGCAGGTCGCCGCGCAGGGTTTCGCCCAGCACCACCTTACCGGCAGCGGATGCCTTCCGCAGCGACAGAAGGAACGCCCGATCGAAGCCACGTAGTCGTGCTCCGACCGAATCCTCGCCAAACGGAATCTCGGATAATTCGATCGACGACGGGAACACGATGTCGAAGCCCACGACTTTGGCTCCGCCATCGATGACCGCGTTCAGTACCCGGCCAATTTCGGTGGTCCAGGTCACGGTCGGCGACCCCTTGAAGGGCGAGGTTTCGTAGGTCTCCTGATCGATCGCGATTACCGCGACCGGCTTGGTGGCGGGATCAAGGCGCGCGCCGAACACCTGCCAGCGCAACGCCGTGAGCGCGTCGATCGACCAGCCATGGATCAGGCTGAATGGCGGCAGCGTGGAAAGCAAGCCGCAGGCCAGCGCGACGAGAATGATCGCGGCTGCATCTCGTCTGACGACGCTGCCCATGGCGGGGTCCGGGCTATCGAACTCGCTTGCCTATTCCAGACGCAACAGGCGGCCGATGATCGGGGTCGGGCCGGGTTCGGCCTTCCGATCGACCAGGAAAACAATGCGCTGCGAGCCCAGGCTTGCCGCATAGGTGCCACCTGGCTTCAGCGACGTGCCGGCCTTGGCAAAATCGTAGAACTTGCCGTGCACAACGGAGGCAGGCGTAAGATCCACCGCATAACGCTCGCCCTTCAGATCGATCCTTTCCACGATCAGCTTGCCGCGACCAGGGGTCTGCACCAATGGCGACAGGCCGTAGAGCGTCAACTGCGGCGACGCCGGGTGCTTTTCATCGATGCTGCGCACCACGGTCGCAGCACTTTCGCCGACTTCGCGGCTGGTCAATTGCGGATGGCCCGAGTCGCATTGCACCTTGCCGGCCTTGACGTCGCCGAGATGGACCATGCTCTCTTCAGCGCCCACGATCACGGTTCCGATGCCCGTGATGGTTTCGCGCCAGCAGGATTTCATGTAGCCGAGCACGACCGTGCCGCCGGGCCCAAGCTTGATGACCTTTCCGGGAGCAACATAGTCCATGAATTCGACGCCGGTGACTTTGCCTTGCACGTCCTCGACGACGGCTACCGGGGTCTGGGCTGCAGCCAGGGTGGTGAAACCGATGGAACAAAGAACCGCGGCGATCAGGCTTTTCATTGGAAACCTCAACAAAGCTATCGTCCCCGCTAAAACACGTCCGACCATAGCAGACGGCGGGATACCGGATAACCTTTCTCTTGGCCTGAACAAGTGAGATAGCTCACAGACGGCGCGTCCAACGATCGGCGTTGACGGCACCCGGTGGAACCCCGCCATTGATAATTACCTGGACTTGACGCACCGTCTCTAACGACTGGCTTTCGATCGCCGGCGGCGTCAGGCCGCCGATATGCGGCGTCGCGATGACGTTTCGCAATTGTGCCAGCTCCGGCGTCGGCATCTGATCGCGGGCGCGGCCGACATCTATCGCTGCTCCCGCAATGCGGTTTTCACGCAACGCTGCCGTTAATGCGGCCTCATCGACGAGATTGCCGCGGGACAGGTTGATGAAGAACGCGTGCGGTTGCATCCGCGCCAGGGCCGCCTGCCCGATCAGATTTTCGGTATTTTCGTTGGCGACGGCGAGGCAGACGACATAGTCGGAACGCTCGAGCAGATCCTCGAGAGAGACATGTTGGATGTCGGCGTCAGCAATTGTCACGAAGGGGTCAGCAACCAGAACCGTCATGCCCAGCGATCTCACGAGCGGCGCGAGATAGCGGCCGATGCTGCCAAATCCGATGATGCCGATCGAGCTGCCGGCAAGCTGCCGCCCCATCAAGACCTCCGGCATTCGTCCCGCATGGTAGTCCGCCGTCGCACGCGAAATTCCGCGCGACAGATCGACCAGAAAGCCGAGTGCGAGCTCCGCTACCGACTGCACGAAGCCGGGTCCGGCCCGCGTCACCAATACGCCCGCCGCCGACGCCGCTTCGACGTCGATATTGCGGATATCGACCGCGCAACGGACGAAGGCGCGCAGTTTTGGCAGATACGGAAAAATCTCGCCCCGGCCTTCCGTCAAACGATCCGCCACGATGATATCGACATCGCGCGCCGCCTCGATCAGGCCGGACGCATCCAGCGCGTCATCGCCCTCATGCAAGACGATTTGCGCTAGCGCTCGCAGGCCGTTCAGGCTGCGCTCGCCATAATATTGGCGCCTCATCTGAGGCGTATGGGTCAACAAAACTTTCAACTTCGGCGATCCTTCTCGTCAGTAACCCAACCCGCGCGGCAACGCGGTAGAGATGACCGGCACAAAGGCGATAATCAGCAGGCACAAAAACAGCAAGCCAAGATAGCCCATGATCGGCCTGACCGTCTGTTCGATCGGCACCTTGCCGATCAGGCAGGCCCCATAAAGCCCGAGCCCGAGCGGCGGTGCGAACAGGCCTATCCCCATCGAAATCACCAGCACCACGCCGAAGTGCAAGGGATCGATGCCGAGTTTTGTCGCAACCGGCAGCAAGAGCGGCCCGAAGATGATCAGCGCCGCGGCGCCTTCGAGCACCGAGCCCATCACGATCAGCACGGCGATCGACAACAGCATGAACAGCCAGGTGCCATGCGTGCCCGACAGCGACAGCATCAGCTCACCCACCGCATGTGGTACTTGCTGCAATGTGAGGATGAACGCGAGTGACTGCGCCGCGGCGACGATAAACAACACCAGCCCGGAGCGCGTCGCCGCCTGCACGAAACTGTGCGCGGCTGTTTTGAGACTGAGTTCGCGAAAAACCAAACTGCCGATGACGATGGCATAGACCGCCGCGAATGCCGAAATTTCCGTCGCGGTCGCAAAGCCACTTTTGAAGCCCGCGAAGATCATGAAGATCAATCCGAACGAGGCGATGGCGCCGCTCCAAAGACCCGACATCGGCGTTCGCGGTTCGGCTTCCTCCAGCGATGCGCGGGGCCTGCCGAAGATGATCGATACCGCGATAAGCGCCAGCGCCATCAGCCCAGCCGGCAGCAGGCCGGCCACGAACAGGCCGCCGATCGACAAATTGGCGACGAAACCCAGGATGATCAGATTGATGCAGGGCGGAATGGTTTCCGCCATCACGGCGGAGGCTGCCAGTAGCGCCACCGCGCCGCCCGGGTTTTGTTTGGAACGGCGGGCCGCCGGGATCAGCACCGACCCGACGGCGGCAACGTCGGCCATCTTGGAGCCGGAGATGCCTGAGAACAGCACCATCGATGTCACCATGACGACATTGAGGCCGCCGCGCATACGGCCAACCGCCCGCTGCAGCAGCTCGATCAGGCGAACCGACATGCCGTTCGCTTCCATCAGATAGCCGACCAGGATGAAGAAGGGGATCGCCAGCAGCACGAAATTGTCGATGCCGCGCGCCATCTGCTGGGCGAAGATGACGCCGGGCAGCGTACCTTCCACCCAGATGAAGGTCAGCGCCGCCAGCGCCAGCGCAAAGCCGATCGGCAATCCGCCGAACAGCGTGATGAAGAAGCCCGCGAGCATCAGCGTGCCCGACGACGGCACCGAATCCGGAGCGACAAAATCCCACGCCAGATAGAGGCCGACGATCACCGCCGTCGCAACCGCTCCCGCAATCATGTCGCTGACAGGACGCGCGCAAAACAGCTCGGCGGCGAAAATCGTCATGAACAGCGCGCCAACGCCCATCGGATAGAACGTCAATTCCAGCGGCAGACCTGCGCCGGTGGTTTGTCCGGTGGTGAGACCGCCGAGCTTTAGGGCGTTGTACGCTACATAGAACGCGATCACGGTCATCAACAACGCACCCACGGAATCCACAACACGCCGGACTCCCGCCGGCAGCCTGTCGACGAAAAATGCCACGCCGGCATTCTCGCTGCGGGCCAGGGCGCTGGCCGCACCGAAAAAGCTCGATCCGACCATGAGGCCACGGGCCACATCGTCCGCCCACTCGACCGGGGCATTGAAGAGAAAGCGCAGCAGCACCGAACCGACGACGACCAGGAGGTCGGCTGCGAGCAGGATCGCGGCAATGGCGTCACTTACCGCGAGCAGCGACGCTGTGATCCGGTGACCGCCGCTTGGCAAGGGCGCGGCGCCTGACATGGGTTCGTTACCTCAAGCCTGGGTCGCGCGGATCGTGTCCACTACGGGTTTTGCCTCAGGCCGCGCCTTTACGAAATTGTCGGTCTGAACGAGAACGCGCTTGCGGAAGGCCTCCTTGTCGCATTCGACAATGGTGACGCCCTTGTCCGCGAGAGCCGTGAGCGCCTCTTTCTCCATCTCGAGGCCGTGGCTACGGGTATCGGCAGCCGCCTTTTTCGCCGCGTCGAGAAATCCTTCACGCAGTTTCGGGTCCATCCGATTGAAGGTGGCATCGCTGAAATAAGTCGCGAGGGGAGAGAAGTTATGCTGCGTCAGCGTATAGTGCTTCGCCGTCTCGAAGAACTTGCTGGCGAGAATGGTCGGCGGATCGTGCTCGAGCCCGTCGAGCACGCCGGCCTGCAAAGCCGTATAGATTTCCCCGAACGCCAGCGGCGTCGCGGCAGCGCCCATCAGGCGCAGACACTCGGTGATAACAGGATTGGGCAGCGTCCTGATCTTCAGGCCAGCGAGATCTTCCGGCGTCTTCACCGGCTTCTTCGCGAGCACACTGCGCGAGCCGAAATTATAGGCCCAGGAGATGATCCGGATATTGGCGCCCTTGAGCAGCGCCTCCTCGATCGGCTTGGCAGCACCTGCGTCGAAAGCTTTTGTCTGCTGCGGAAAGCTGGTGAAGAGATAGCCAAGGTCAAATGTGCCGACCAGTGGAACGAGATTGGCCGAGATCGATGAGCCGGACACCATCAGGTCGATCACGCCCAGCTTGACGGAATTGATGACGTCGATTTCCTGACCCAACTGGTTGTCGGGGAAGAACGTGACGTCGACCTGTTCGCCGAGCCCGTTCGCCTTCAGGTTTTTGACGAGATTGTCATAATAGACGCGGCCGTTGGCATATTTGGGATCGTTGGGAAGCGACGATGAACATTTGAGTTTTAGCGTGGCAGCTTGCGCGCGCCCGATGATTGCGGGCGAAACAGCCAGCCACGCGGCGGCGGCCGTCGACGATTTCAACAACACGCGACGGCTGACAGGCGCGGTCTTCATAGTGCTTCCTCCCGGCGTATTTTTCTTGTGCCACCAAATATTGTGGCCGTTCAGCTTGGGCTTGTTCGCAAATGGTGGACCAAACAGAAGTCTCATGCAAGGGCGGGAAACCATCGTCACCCAGCGACCGCCGCGTGGCTCTGATGTCCGAAATAGGCGTGCTCAAGCCGCTGCGGCAGATCAGCCTCGCCGGTTGGCGCTTGCAGCACGATGTGCCCCTGCACCAGCGCGTAGACGCGGTCGGCGGCCGCGAGCGCCTTTTCCAAGAGCTGCTCGACCAGCAGTACCGCGGTGCCCTGATCGCGCAGCTTGGCGATGACGTTGAGTACGCGATCGACCAGGACCGGCGACAGGCCGGCCGATGGTTCGTCGAGCATCAACAGGCGCGGGCGGCGCACCAGTCCCTGCGCCACCGTCAACATCTGCTGCTGCCCGCCGCTCAGCGCGCCGCCGCGCTCGTGGCGTTTCTCGGCGATCTCGGGAAAGTACGACAACGCTTCCTCGACCCGCGCCACGCGCTCGCTGCGCGGCAGGTCGTAGCCCGCGAGCAGAAGATTGTCGGTGACGGAAATCTGCGTGAACACGCGATGACCCTCGATGACATGCACAAGCCCGGCGCGCGCGGCCTCGCGTGGCGTGGCGTTGGTCATGTCGCGGCCGCCAAAACGCACGTGTCCGGCATTGACCGGCAGCAATCCGGATAGCGCGCGCAGCATGGTGGTCTTGCCGGCGCCGTTGGGGCCGAGCAGCGCCACCACCTCGCCCGAGGCAACCTCGAAATCGATGCCGTGCAGCACGCGGATTTTTCCGTAGCCGGACTCCAGCGCGGCGACTTCGAGCAGAGCTTCAGCCGCCGAGGTAAGCACTGACCACCTCCTTGTGGACGCGAATTTCCGCCGGCGTTCCGGCGGCGAGCGTGCGGCCGAGATTGAGCACGGTGACTTGATCACAAATATCGAAGATCAGGTCGGCGTGATGCTCGACCAGCAGCACACCGGCGCCGCGCGCACTGATCGCTTTGATCAGCGCCGCCAGCCGCTCGATCTCGTCGCTGGAGAGACCAGCGGCGGGTTCGTCGAGCAGCAGAAAATCCGGATCCAGCATTAGCGCGCGGGCAATTTCGATGAAGCGCAGTTCGCTGTGCTGCAGCCGATCGGCGCGGACATCGGCCAGCATTTCAAGCCCGACCACGCCGAGCAGCGCGCGGGCCTTGGCCGCAAGCATGCGCTCGTCGCGCCGGCTTCGCGGCAATGAGAGCAGCGCCTCGGTGAATGTCGCCTGTCCCTCGATGGTGCCGCCGATCATGACGTTCTGCAGCACCGAGGCCTCGCCGATCAGGCGCGGCGTCTGGAAGGTGCGGGCGATCCCGCCGACGGCGCGTAGTGTCGGCATGCCCGGCGGCAGCGCGTCGTCTCCCAACTGCATCGTCCCGGCCTTGGCGGCGTAGTAGCCGGAGATGACGTTGAGCGTTGTGGTCTTGCCGCTGCCATTGGGGCCGATCAGGCCGTGGATCTGGCCGGGCTTGACGTCGAGATCGAGGCCGTCGATCGCGCGCACATTGCCGAAACTCAGCGCGATACCGCGCAGGCGCAGCGTCCTGCCGCCCGCGCTCTTGCGCATGATATCGCCGAGCGCGGCGGGACGGGGCACGATGGCGCGGTTCGAGGCGAGCGGACGTCGGTTGCGGAAATCGAGTAGCGCCGCGATGCCGCCCGGCATCACCAGCACGATCAGGAGCAGCAGCACGGCGTAAAGGAACGTCGACCAGGCCGCGAGCGATGCGACCATCTCCGGCAGGATGGTCAGGATAATGGTTCCGAGCATCGGCCCCAGGATCGAGCCGCGTCCGCCGATCAGGATCGCGATGAAGAACAGGACCGACAGATCGAAGGTGAAGGCGTCCGGCGTGATGTAGGTTTGCAGGCTTGCGAACATCCCGCCGGCGATCGCTGCCAACGCTCCCGCCAGCAGGAAGATCGCGATCAGCATGCGCGGCTTGGAAATGCCGCTTGCTTCGGCCGCGACTTCGGCGTCGCGGACCGCGATCAGCGCGCGGCCGAACCGGCTGTGTGCGACATTGGCGCTGATCCAGGTCGCGAGACTAGCGAAGGCGATGCAGAGATAATAAAAGCCCCACGCCGTATTGAACGGCGCCGGGAATTCCGGGCCCGATATGCCGATGCCGCCGCCGGTGACGCTCTGCCAGGCCAGCGCGATCTGGGTGACGATGGTGGCAAAACCGAGCGTCGACATCGCGAAATAGAAGGTGCGCAACCGCAGCGCCGGCAGGCCGACGATGACGCCGAACACGGCGCCGACGATGGCGGCGATCGGCAGCGCGGCGAACACCGGCACCGGCGGCAGCACATTGCCGGCCACCAGCACGCTCGTGGTGTAAGCGCCGAGCGTCAGCAGCGCGACATAGCCGATCGCGAGATGTCCGGCGAAACCGACGATCAGGTTGAGGCCGGAGACCAGCACCCAGTAGATCGCGGCCCTTGTGCCGATCAGCGCCCAATAGTCGTTGCTCACGAACGGCAGGATCATCGCGAGGGCAAAAATGCCGAGAAATGGCGCGAGCTGCGGCAGCACCGCGCGAATAGCGCGCGTCTCATTGCGTGCGGGAGCCGCGGTGAGCGCGGTCATCACACCCTCCGCGCCGTGGCGGCGCCGAACAGGCCTTGCGGCGCCGCCAGCAGAACCACGATGAACAGGGTGAATACGGCGACCGACGAGAAGATGCCGCCGACCAGGAAATTCGCGGCCTGCTGGAACAGGCCGAGCGCGAGGCCGCCGATGATGGCGCCGCGGTTATTGCCGAGGCCGCCGAGCGCCACCGGCACGAAGCCGTAGAAATTCAACAACGCGCCATTGGCGAAGAACGCCAGCAGCAATTCGCCGCCGGAAAACCCGGCAACACCGCCGATCACGCCGGCGAGCGCATAGCTCGCGACCCGCAGATTGCGCTCGGGCAGGCCGAGCGCACGCGCGGCGAAATTATCCTCGGCGATGGCGAGGAAGGCGCGGCCGACCAGCGTGCGGCGATAGAGATATTCGAGGCCGATGATGGTGACGGCGCAGGCAACGACCGGCAGCCAGAATTTTTCGTCGAACACGCCGCTGCCCAACCCGATCAGGCGCGGAAATGGCTGCGGCTCGGTGCCCCATTTGATCGCCGCCACCTGCTGGATCATCAGCGCCAGCGCCAGCGTGGAGAGCACGTAGAGATGCTGG